>Ga0179594_10000098_pt1 | contig 29869 bp, 13 predicted proteins | sample CZOMad1_1_08_16f_FD_148625 | JGI IMG/M metagenome (GOLD analysis project Ga0179594, IMG submission 148625) | Vadose zone soil fungal communities from Angelo Coast Range Reserve, California, USA - CZOMad1_1_08_16fungal (Illumina Assembly) | ecosystem: Environmental > Terrestrial > Soil > Vadose...
CGCTCCAGTTCTCGGTCAGTTTTCATCACGCCGTGCTTGATGGCTGGAGCCTTGCTTCAATGCTGACGGAATTGTTCACGCTCTATTATTTGCGGCTCGATAGTCCTGAACTGCCGTCGGTTCCGGCTCCGCTTAACAGCACCTATAGCACCTTTATCGCGCTCGAACGAGAGGCACTCTCGTCTGAGGATTGCCGGCATTTTTGGTGTGAACGTCTCGCTCAGATTTCCGTGACGACGTTGCCGCCGCCGCCGCAAGCGCCGCTTGTTTCCGAAAGACTGTTTTTCGACGCACGCTTCGAGCCGGAGTTCACAAAACGTCTTAAGTCCCTCGCTCGGCTCGCAGGCGTCTCCCTGAAGAGCGTTTTGTTAGCGGCCCATCTAAGAGTGATGGCTTTCGTCAGCGGCTCAGCGTCCGTGAGTACGGGGGTCGTCTTCAATGGCCGGCCCGAAGGAGAAGACGGGGAACGAGTGTTGGGACTCTTTCTTAACACACTGCCGTTTTCGTTGCGGCTGACAGGTGGGACCTGGATCGATTTGCTGAATGAAGTTCACGAAGCCGAAGCGCGCCTGACACCCTTCCGTCGTTATCCGCTCGCCGAGCTTCAGAATCAGCGCGCCGGCCGGCCACTGTTTGAGACGGCATTCAACTTTGTTCACTTTCATGTACTGCAGGTCTTGCAGAAGTTTGCGGACCTTGAAGTGCTGAACATAAATTCGTACGCGCAAACCAACTTTCCTTTCATCGTCAGCTTCGGGCTCAATCCTGAAAGCCAGGAATGCGTGATGAAAATCGAATACGACACGGCGAAATTGACCACGGAGAGAGTTACCGCTATCGGCAGTTACTTCAGCGCCGCGCTCCGGAATATGACGGACGCTCCCCACGACTACTACGAGAAGTGCCAGTTTCTTTCAGCCGGAGAACGACAGCAACTGCTCCTCGATTGGAACGACACTGCTACGCTTTATCCGCAGGGCCAATGTCTGCATCAACTCTTTGAAGTGCAAGTACGACGCACGCCAACGGCCATCGCGGTGGTCGGGGAGGACGAGACTCTCACTTATGCGGAGTTGGACGAGCGTGCCACCGCCCTGGGACGTTGGTTGCGAACGCAAGGTGTTGGTCCGGAGCGATTGGTCGCTGTGTGCCTGACGCGTACGCCGCGCATGATAGTCACATTACTCGGCATCCTTAAAGCGGGTGGCGCTTATCTGCCTTTGGATGTGCAATACCCCGCAGAGCGGCTGCGCTGGATGTTGTCGGATGCGCAGGTTGGCTGGGTCCTCACCGAAGATAGCTTGCGCGAAACGGTGGCAGTACTAGGCAGCGAGAGCCCCATCATTAACCTGGACGGATCGTGGGATCAGATTCAAGCCGTTGAGACCAACGGCGTGGAAGCCGAGAGCGCAGTTACGTCCGCAAATCTCGCTTACGTGATCTACACATCGGGATCAACCGGGAAGCCGAAAGGCGCAATGCTCACCCACGACGGCGTGGTCAATTGCCTGTACTGGATGCAGCAGACCTACTGTCTCACCGCGAGAGATAGCTTTCTCATGAAGACTTCACTCAATTTCGATCCGTCAGTCTGGGAGATTTTTTGGCCGCTTTGGATTGGCGCCCGCGTCGTCCTCGCGCCACCCGAGGACCACCTCGAACCCGCTGATCTCGTCGACAAAATTGTCGCGGAAGGAATTACCAGCGCTTACTTTGTACCCTCGCTGTTGGGGTTGGTCATAAGAACACCGGGTATCGAGAAGGCCATCTCATTACGCCGAGTCATATCCGGTGGCGAGAAATTGTCGAATGAAACCATCGATCGTTTCTTCGCCGTCACGCAGGCTGAGCTTCATCATTCGTACGGCCCTACCGAGACCTCGATCGCAGCGAGCGAGTGGCGTTGCGAACAAGATGCCGAAGGACGAATTGTGACCATCGGGCGACCACTGGCAAATACACAACTCTACGTGCTCGATGCTTTTCTGCAGCCGGTTCCTCTCGGCACGCCGGGCGAACTCTTCATCGGCGGCGTAGGGATCGGCCGCGGTTACCTTCACCGTCCTGAGTTGACGGCGGAGCGTTTCGTGCCGGACCCGTTTGGCGGCAAACCGGGCACGCGTCTCTATCGCACCGGTGATCTGGTTCGTTATCTTCCCGATGGTCGCATCGAGTTTTTGGGGCGCTGCGACTTCCAGGTAAAGATCAGGGGTTATCGCATTGAATTGGGCGAAGTGGAGTCGGCATTGCGCCAGCATGAGGGAGTCTGCGAGTGTGTGGTCCAGACAAGCGAAGATGGCTCGGGCGGCAAGCGTCTGGCTGCTTACATAACGCTCTCGGCGACAGACTCTCCGCTTTCTATAGGCGAGCTTCGCAGTTACTTGAAGAAGCACCTGCCCGAATACATGATTCCAACGACGATCACCGTCCTCGACGCGCTTCCACTGATGCCTAACGGCAAGATCGACCGGGCGGCACTGCCTGTTTCCGAGTCGTTATTGGAAGCGGAAGAGTCGTATGTCTCACCGCTTACTGCAATCGAGGAGTTACTCTCCGAACTTTGGAGCGACGTGCTTGGCATTGGCCGAGTAAGCGTAGAGAGTGACTTCTTCGAGCTGGGCGGCAACTCGCTCCTGGCAACACAATTGGTGTCGCGCATCCGGGAGGTCTTTCGAGTCGAAATGCCGCTCCGACAACTCCTTGAACGGCCGACCATCAGAGGTCTGGCACAGTTGATCGAGTCGTCGGAAGCTTCGAAAGAGGTAGAGCTACCTCCTATCGTGCCGATCTCCCGCGACCGTGACTTGCCACTCTCCTTCGCCCAGATGCGATTGTGGTTCCTCTATCAACTCGAGCCCGAGTCCACTGCGTATAACATCCCTGCGGCCGTACGTCTGACTGGACGGTTGGATGTGGCAGCGCTGGACCGAACTCTCAGTGAGCTATTGCGACGGCACGAAGTTCTGCGAACTACCTTTGCGACCGTCAACGGCGTACCGCGGCAAGTGATCACACCAGTCGAGCCGATCCGTTTGGCAATCAAAGATCTCAGCGGATGGGACGAGCACGAGCGCGAACAGGAGGCGCAAAGACTAATTCGTGAAGAAGTCGAGCGCCCGTTTGATCTGGAGCGCGGCCCGGTCCTGCGCGTCTCTCTTTTGCGCCTCAGCGAAGAGGAACATTTACTCGTGCTGGTGTTACACCACATAGCCACGGATGCCTGGTCGGGTGGCGTTCTGATCCGCGAGCTGTCTGCGTTATACCAAAATTTCGTCTCGGGCAAACCGTCACCGCTGCCTGAACTCAACATTCAATACGCCGATTTTGCCCATTGGCAGCGCACCTGGCTGACGGGCGAAGTGATGGAAAAACAGCTTGCTTACTGGAGGCGACAACTCGGCGGGCGTCTGCCTGTATTGAACTTGCCCACTGACATGCCATCGTCGGCAGTTCAGGGATTTCGCGGTGCAGCGCAAAGATTCAACTCCCTTGCGCCCATGACTGAACCACTCAAGTCGCTCAGCCGCCGCGAGGGCGTAACGCTCTTCATGAAGCTGCTGGCCACTCTCGAAGTATTGCTGCATCACTACACCGAGCAGTCAGATATAGCCGTAGGCGCCACGCTGGCTGGACGCAATCACGCGGCCCTTGCACAGCTCGTCGGCTTCTTCGTCAACACAGTGGTCTTGTACACCGACGTTTCCGGTGACCCGACCTTCCGCGAGTTGCAGGCGCGCGTGCGACAAGTGTCCCTCGGAGCCTACGCGAATCAGGATGTGCCGTTCGATCGATTGCTGGAAGAATTCCGGGTGGGCCGCGAGGGTACGCGGAATCCGTTGGAAGTCGCCTTTGCGTTCGACAACACTCCGCAGGAAAGGGCGGAACTGCCCGGACTGAAACTGAGTCCTGTCGAAACCAACCTCGAGACGACGAGGCTCAATCTTGTCCTGGCGCTTACGGAAACTGCAGATGGTCTGACTGGTTCGTTCCAGTACAACGTCGACTTGTTCAACGCCTCGACCATCGCACGGATGATCGCTCATTACGAACTGCTGCTGCGCAGTATTCTGGCGCAACCGGATATTCGCGTGAGCGCCCTGCGGACAATTCTGGACGACGCAGACCGTCAATTACGTGAGCTAAAACAAAATGAGTTGAAATCTGCGCGCCACCGGATGGTGCAAAACGCGCGACTGGCGTCCGCCGGCCGGCAGCCCGCGGAAGGAGCTGTGCAATGAACAAAGCGGGAAACGAAGTAGTAAGCAATCGGGAGTCGTGGTTGGCCAAGCGGCGGACATTTCGGCCGCAAAGCATTCACCTGTCGGCGGAGGCGCTGGTGCGCCTCGACACCAACGACGGGAGAACGCTGCCACTGGTGGTTCAGCCGGCCGTTCCCGGCGTAGACCTTCCCGAGTGGGCTTCGCATAATCTGGAATTCATCAAAAACAATTTGCTGCTGCGCGGTGGTCTACTCTTCCGCGGCTTCGGTCTCAGCGACCATTACGATTTCGATCGTTTCCTCACAGCCATAAGGCTGCCCAGAATGCACTACATGGAAGGGGCGACGCCACGCACCGAATTGAGCGAAAAGGTCTACACTTCTACAGAGTATCCCGCCGATCAAACCATTGCGTTACACAATGAACTGAACTATGTCGTCACCTGGCCGATGAAGATTTTTTTCTTCTGCGTATTGGCGGCCGAATCAGGAGGTGAGACTCCGATTGCCGACGTGCGCAAGGTCTATCAGCGGCTGGACCCGAAAATCCGGGAAGGCTTTGCCAGGAAGGGCTGGATGCTGGTCCGCAATTTCGGCGAACACATGAGTTTGCCCTGGCAGACGTCTTTCCGTCTCAAGGAAAAACCAGAGCTGGAGGCATATTGTCGCGAGTCCCGTATCGAGTGTCAGTGGAGCGGCGATCGTCTACGTACGCGGCAGGTGCGCCCGGCGGTGCGCCAACACCCGCGCACGGGCGAATGGGTGTGGTTCAACCATGTCGCCTTCTGGCACATCTCCAGTCTCGATCACACCGTACGTCAGATGTTTCTAACTGAATTTGAGCAGGATGATCTGCCTTACAACACCTATTACGGTGACGGATCGCACATCGAAGACGCGGTCGTGGAAGAAGTGCGCGAAGCTTATCGTCAGGAAACCGTCACTTTCCAGTGGCAGGAAGGCGATCTGCTCATGCTCGACAACATGCTCGTTGCTCATGGCCGTTATCCCTTCGCCGGTCAGCGCAAGATCCTGGCTGCGATGGGCGAGTCCTGTCATGACGGCCAACTCGGGCCGCCGAAAGACACGACAAGCGCAGCCAATCAAAAACCACGCTAGAGCGATCAAAAGACAAACCTACTTTGCCCGAAAAGGATCTGCGCAACTGATTTCTCTGTGTGTCCTCTGTGTCTCCGTGAGGATCTTTGCTCGAAATTAACGACCAGCGAGACACAGAGAACATACAGGGAGCACAGAGAAGAGGGAGAAGACATGCAAGTAGCAGCAGGCTTGGGCGTGCAGCAGGAGATTAGTGGAGGATTCCGGCTCTCGCCGCAGCAAAGGCATCTTTGGTTACTACAGCACAACGATGGCGCGACGTCTTGGCGCGCGCGCAGTGTCATCAGGATGGCAGGGCCGCTCGATAGAAAAGTTTTGCGTGAGGCGGTAGAAGAGGTAACGCGACAACATGAGACTCTGCAACTCAGTTTTCAAGGCCTTCCCGGAATGAAGGTTCCGCTCCAATTGAGGGACGAGCAGCGAGGCGTGAGATGGACCACACCTGAGGTTTGGGACGACCTGGAGTCACGCGAGCAGGAGTTGCGTCTTGAAACTTTCCTGCAAGCTGGGGCAAAGGCGGATCCGGAGCCGGCAGTACCGCTTATGTCACTGATAAAGCTATCCGAAACCAGTCACGCTCTGTTGGTTGATCTGCCCGCGCTGTGCTGCGACTCGAGCGGTCTCGACAACCTCGCGGGCGAGATTGCCAGATCGTACGCGAGGGTTTTGCTTGATGAGCAGTTACCGGTTGAATCGCTGCAATACACAGTGATCTCCGAGTGGTTAAATGAATTATTCGAATCCGAGGAGGCCGAAGCCGGGAGGGCTTACTGGCGCAGGGTGATCCTTGCTTCAAATCTTCAACTGCGCTTGCCCTGCGAACTCTCGGTGGGGTCCTCGACCTCATTTCTGCCGCGCAGTTTGAAGTTGGAAGTGCAGCCCGACACTTTGAAAGATCTCGCTGGACTTGCCGAGCGATATGCGACGTCGATTAAGGTGGTACTGCTGGCTGTCTACCATTCTCTCCTGTCACGCTTGACGGATGTTGCCGAGGTGACTGTGGGTGTGGCTTACGATGGCCGGCCCGACGCGGAGTTGGCGAGTGCAATCGGTCTGTTCACAAAATACTTGCCAATAAACTGTAGCTTTGAGAAGCATCTCCGATTCAGCGAAATCGTGCGGCATGTAAGTGTGGCGGATCGAGCGGCCGCCGACTGGCAGGAGTGTTTTTCGTGGGACCAGATGGACGGAAGAGAGAAAGTCGCGGCGAGCTTCTTCCCCTACTGCTTTACCTTCGGGCAAGATGCCGGAGACCATCTGGCAGGCAATGTCAGGTTCATCATCAACGGAAAGCAGGCGTTGTGCGATCGCTTCAAACTCAATCTTTCCTGCCGATCCGGCGACGACCGATTGAGTCTCGAATTCCAGTATGATCCGAACTTCTTCCAGGTCAAGGATGTCGAACGTTTGGCGGAACAATTCCACACCCTGCTAAGAAGCGTGCTCGACAATCATGGCGAAACCATCGGCCGGCTTAATTTGCTCCCTCACTCCGAGCGCGCCTTGCTGCTCGATACCTTCAACAACACGAAAACCGATTTCGGGCCGGTCAACTTTATTCACCACCTGATCGAGCACCAGGTTGAACGTGCCCCAGAAGCTCCAGCGGTGGTCTTCGGCGCCGAGTTATTGACTTACGGCGCCTTAAATGAGCGCTCGAATCAACTGGCGCATTACCTGCGATGTCACGGCGTCGGCCCTGACGTCCTGGTCGGTGTTTGTCTCGAACGATCGCTGGAAATGATCGTCGCCCTGCTCGGCATACTCAAAGCCGGAGCCGCATATGTTCCGCTCGATCCGGCGTACCCGCGAGAACATCTCGCATACTTGCTGAATGACACTCGGGCACGACTGCTTCTGACCACTAAATCGCTTGCGGATAGATTGCCGAATACTTCCGCTCAAATGGTCTTTCTTGATGGCGCAGCGAGTGAAGTGCAGAAGCAGGATCGTACGAATCCTCGCAGCCTTGGGACACCGGATAATCTCGCTTATGTAATCTACACTTCGGGTTCGACCGGCAATCCCAAAGGCGTGATGATCTCGCATAGATCGATCTGTAACCGCCTGCTCTGGACCCAGTACCACTACCCACTCTCCGCTGCTGACACTGTGTTGCAGAAAACGGTCTACAGTTTCGACGCGTCGGTGTGGGAGATCTTCGTGCCGCTGTTGGCCGGCGCGCGCTTAGTAATGGCCCAACCAGGTGGACAGCAGGACAGCGCCTACCTCGTCGAGGCGATCATCGAAAACGAGGTCACGACGCTGCAACTCGTACCCTCGATGCTCAGGGTGCTTTTGGAAGCCGATCGAATAGGCGAGTGCACGAGCCTAAAACGAGTATTCTGCGGCGGCGAAGCGTTGGCCTCAGAGATCGTGTCGGCCTTTCGTCAAAAGCTGAGCGCGAAGTTGATCAATCTGTATGGTCCAACCGAAACTTCAATCGACGCCAGCAGCCAGCCGGTTGACGAATTGCCCACGCAGCGAATCGTGTCGCTCGGAAAACCGCTTGCCAATATGCGTGTCCACTTAATCGATTCCTATCAAAACCTTGTTCCTCTGGGCCTCCAGGGTGAAATACACATCGGCGGCATTGGGTTGGCGCGTGGCTATCTGCATCGGCCCGAGTTGACGGCTGAGAGGTTCATACCGAATCCGTTCAGCAGCGAACCCGGGCAGCGTCTCTACCGGACGGGCGATCTCGCGCGTCAGGCGTCAGATGGTGCAATCGCTTTCCTTGGTCGAACCGATCACCAGATCAAGCTGCGCGGTTTTCGCATCGAGCTGGGTGAGATCGAAGCGATGCTCAGACAGCATCCCGGGGTACAGGATGGCGTCGTCACCGTGCGTGAAGACGTGTCCGGAGATCAACGTCTGGTGGCGTACCTTGTGCCGCGATCGAAACCCCACACAACCGCGCGCAGCTTCTACCGGCTTCCGAACGGCGTCGAAATTGCGCATCTGAACAAAAACGAGACCGACCATCTTTACAAAGAGGTTTTTGAGAAGCAGAACTATCTGCGTCACAACATCACACTGCGCGACGGCGATTGCATCTTCGACGTGGGAGCGAACATCGGAATGTTTTCGCTTTTCGTCAATGATATGTGCCGCGATGCGATCATCTACGCATTTGAGCCAATACCCATGACGTTTGCGGCGCTGCAATACAACGTCGCCGCTTATAGCTTGAGCGTCAAGCCGTACAACTGCGGTCTCTCTGATAACAATGGCAGCGCGTCCTTCACCTTCTACCCCAGAGTTTCTGCTAGCTCGGGCATGTACGCGGACCCGGTCGCCGACGAGCTATTGACACGAGCTTACATGGCAAATGAGGACGCGCGACTCGGAGACTTCGCCGACGAGTTGATGGAAGGACGTTTCGAGACCGAGACGTTTGTGTGTCCCTTGAAGACTATCTCAGACGTGATCAGCGAAAACCACATCGAGCGCATCGACTTGCTGAAACTGGACGTTGAGAAGAGCGAGTTGGACGTCCTGTGCGGCATACGATCCGATGACTTGCCTAAGATCAGGCAGGTCGTTGCCGAAGTTCACGACATCGATGGACGCCTCGATCAGTTCACCGCACGTTTGGAAACGCACGGCTTCGACGTGAAGCTCGATCAGGACCCTTCATTCCAACACACGGGCCTCTATCACATCTATGCGATTCATCCGTCGCGGTCAGAGTCGTACGCGTCCGCGGGAACTCCGGGCCGAAACCACCATGCAGGCGGGTATTTGAGTCAACGCGCGCTCTCGGTTGCAGGGGTGCAAAGCTATCTCAAGGAGAAGCTTCCAGCTCACATGATTCCCGCAGCCGTCGTCTTCATGGAATCGTTGCCGACACTGCTCAACGGGAAGGTCGACCGCAAGTCTTTACCCGCGCCGGACTCGTCGCGGCCGGAAATAGAAAGCGCTTACGTCGCGCCGCGCAATCCTCTCGAGGAGCGGCTGGTCGAGATGTGGAGCGAGGTGCTTCGCGTCGAACGCATCGGCATCGACGATAACTTCTTCGAACTGGGAGGCCACTCACTGCTGGCAACCCAATTCATTACCCGGCTACGGGAATTATTCACAGTCGAGTTATCTCTGCGAAGTTTCTTCGAGTCCCCAACGGTCAATGGTCTAGCCAAAGTAATCCTATGCAAATTGGTCGACCAGTCCAGCGAAGCTGACATCGGACAACTGCTCTCCGAGATCGAAGGACTATCCGAGGAAGACGCACAATCAATAACGGCCAGTTAGCACTTTCGAATAACTCAAACTTACCGCGAATCCTAAAAAGTCTCGCAAGCCGCAAGGAAATACAAAGAGCGCACACCTTATTTAGCAAAGGCGTCTGTGCTTTCTATGTCTCTTTGTGGGTATTGAAAACGAAAGGGACCCTAAAACCATCATGAGGGAAGGAATCTTGTCGGTGATTGGCAATACGCCGTTGATTAAGCTTTCCAGGCTTTTCCCCGACGCCGGCTTCCACGTCTACGCCAAGCTGGAGGGATTCAATCCCGGCGGCAGTACGAAGGACAGGCCGGCTCTCAACATCATCAAGCATGGGATCGACAGTCGGGCTCTCCAACCAGGCTCGGTAGTAATAGAGTCGACCTCCGGCAACATGGGTATCGGACTGGCGCAAGCCTGCTCGTATTTCGGCTTGCGTCTGATCTGTGTCGTCGACCCTAAAACCACAATGCAGAATATTCGCCTGTTGCGAGCTTACGGCGCGGAAGTAGACATGGTTATGGAACCCGATCCGCATACCGGCGAATACTTGCAGGCCCGCCTCGGTCGCGTGCACGAACTGCTGGAAACTATCGACAACGGCTTCTGGCCAAATCAGTATGCCAACTCACTGAATCCGGCCGCCCACCATCACACAATGGCTGAAATCGAGCGTCAACTCGGTGGCCAGGTGGACTACCTTTTTTGTGCCACTAGCACGTGCGGCACTATGCGTGGCTGTGCTGAGTACGGACGCGAACATTTTCTGAACATCAAGACCATCGCGGTCGATGCGGTGGGCAGCGTCATCTTCGGCGGTCAGAAATCAAAACGGCTCATACCCGGTCACGGCGCCGCAGTGCGCCCGTTGCTTTACAAAGACGATCTTGCCGATCAGGTAGTGCGCGTGACCGATCTTGATTGTGTAGTCGGTTGCCGGCGGCTGGTGCGGGCCGAAGCTGTGCTGGCGGGCGGTTCGTCGGGCGGCGTGATCATGGCCATAGAACAGTTGAAGACTGTTATCCCGAGTGGGGCAAATTGCGTAGCGATTCTCCCGGACCGTGGCGAACGATATCTCGATACGATCTTTTCGGAGGAGTGGGTGCTGGAACACTTCGGCGAAGTGTCGCACCTCTGGGAAAACTCTTTGAGGGCTCCAAAGTGGCTAGTCGCGGCATATTAATTCTGAGGAGCGACGAGATCGACGCGATCCTGCTGAATCGCGAACTTCAGCTTCTCGAGATCGTCAAAGAGGCTTATCTAACGCATCGGGCGGGTGAAAGCTCTTTGCCGAACTCACTCTTCCTGCGTTTTCCGAACGGTGACGGAAACCGCATCATTGCGCTCCCGGCGTATCTCGGCGCCGAATTCGAGGTGGCGGGAATGAAGTGGGTGTCGTCTTTTCCCCGAAATATCAATGCCGGGTTAAATAGGGCCTCAGCAGTGATCATTCTCAACTGTCCGTCGACGGGCCAGCCGTTCGCCTTCATCGAAGGCTCGATCATTAGTGCCAAGCGCACTGCTGCCAGCGCGGCCCTTGCCGCTCGATTTCTACACGGCGATCGCAATCCCCCCAGTATTGGATTCATCGGGTGCGGTCCGATCAATTTCGAAGTGGCCCGTTTCATTCTGGCGATCTGGCCCAACGTGAAACGGTTTCTGGTTTTTGATGTCGACGCTGGGCGCGCCCGGCAATTCGGAGCAAAGTGTCGGGGACTAAGCGATGGTGTGGGGATCGCAATAGTGCCGGAGACTTCGACGCTGCTGAGTGAAACTCCGCTCGTCTCCATCGCCACCAACGCGGGTGCACCCCATATCCACAATCTCTCGATGTGCCCCGCAGGAACTACGATTCTGCATATTTCGCTCCGCGATCTCTCACCCGAATTGATTCTCGCATGCGATAACGTCGTCGACGACGTGGACCATGTTTGCCGGGCGCAAACATCGGTCCACCTGGGGGAACAGCTCACCGGGAATCGCGATTTTATTCGCTGCACACTGGCCGACGTGCTGGAGAACGCAGCACCTCCGCGGCGAGATCCGGAGTCACCGACGATCTTCAGTCCGTTCGGTCTTGGCTTACTTGATTTGGCGCTCAGCAAGTTCGTGTATGAATCCTCGCGCGAGCAGAACTATGGCGTAGTGATCAATGCCTTCCTGCCGGAATCCTATCTGGAGGCTCAGTGACGAGCACGATAGACATGAGTGACGTCTCGGAACGGATTGGCAAGTTGTCGAGTGCCAAGCTCGAATTGCTGGGCCAACGTCTGTTCAGGAACAGGCAAAGCGTTTTGGGCGAGCCTGTCATCCAAAAACGAGTGCGGCGGGACGTTCCCGCGGTCCTCTCATATCAACAGCAGCGAATGTGGATACTCCACCAGTTGGAACCCACCAGTGCAGCTTTGAACAGTGCAGCAGCCGTGCGCTTACGCGGACCATTCGACGTCGCGGCAATGAACTACAGCCTCTCCGAAATTGTTCGCCGCCATGAATCTCTGAGGACAACCTTTGAATTGCGGGACGGAGAACCCGTTCAAGTCGTGCACGAAGTTTCGGAGTGGAAACTCCCCTTGCTTGATCTCTCGGCTTTGCCGGAAGCGCAGCAAGAGCAGGAACTAGAAGCCTTAATGACGCGAGAAGCTGAACGGCCCTATGTCCTTACGGAAGGACCAGTGCTGCGGACAACTCTCATTAAGCTTGGCGACGAGCATCACATCCTCCAGATCGTCATCCATCACATTGTCAGTGACGGCTGGTCCATCGGGGTGTTGGTCAAAGAGGTAGCCGCGCTCTACCAGGCATACATCAGAAGGGAGGCATCGCCTCTTCCGGAGTTGCCGGTTCAGTATGCCGATTATGCAGAGTGGCAAAGAGAGTGGCTGCAAGGTAGAGCGGCAGCGAAGCAATTGAGTTATTGGAAGCGGCAGTTATCGGGATCTCCTCCATCGTTAGAGGTGCCTGTGGATAGAGAGCGGCCGGCGGTGGTCAGTTATCGCGGCGCGACTTTGACGTTTGCGTTAGGAGAAGAGTTGAGCAGCAACCTGACGGCACTGGCGCTAAGAGAAGGAGCGACGCTGTTCATGGTGCTGCTGGCAGCGTTCAAGACGCTGCTCCACCGCTACACGACACAAACGGACATCGTGGTTGGCACTAACATCGCCAATCGAAGTCGGAGCCAGCTTGAAAACCTCATCGGCTGCTTCGTCAACAATCTGGCGCTGCGCACAGACCTGTCAGGCAATCTCCGGTTTCGCGAAGTGCTGGCGCGCGTTCGTGAAATAACACTCGCTGCATATGCAAACCAGGATTTGCCTTACGAAGTATTGTTGGACGCGTTACGAGCCGAGCAGGGATTTAGAGCGGACCAGCTCTTTCAGGTAATGTTTGTCTTGCAGAACAATCCAATGCCACCTGCGAGGCTTGAAGGACTGGAGGTCTCGTTCATTCCCGTCGGGACCGAGGCGGCAGCGTTCGATCTGATTCTCTTCATGAGCGAGTGGAAGCGCGGACTCGCCGGCTATCTTCAATACGATAGCGATCTGTTTGAAGCGTCCACCGTCAATCGAATGGTGGAACGCTTCAACGTCCTCCTGCAACAGGTCGTCGTCGATCCTGACGAGTATATCGAGAGTCTTTCACTAACCACCAACGAAGAGATGAAAGCTTTAACCGCAAGTTTCAACGTCGCGCTTTAAGCCCGCAAAAAAGCACTAAAGCCAATGTCTCTGAAAACGGGTCACACAATTCTCCTGGGTGGGATCGGCGGCGATTCTCATTCCGTTGGTCTGACGATTTTACATAACGCACTGGTCGCGAACGGTTACCGCGTCAGGTATCTGGGAACGCAAACCAAATTAGAGGAGTTCTTCCAGTTCGCTGCCTTCTCTAATGCGGTGATGCTTTCCAGCATGGACGGACACACGCGCCATTACTTGAGGCGGTTCCCAGAGCTATCGAACCAGTACCAGCTCCATGGACCACTTTGGTATCTTGGCGGCAACCTGGATATCGGCGATGGTCTTGGATACGAAGCGCATTTCCGCGAGATGGGCTTTCATCGAGTGTTCGTCGGTTTCGTTGATATCAGGACAATGCTGCGATTACTCGAAAGCGATTTGCGCGAAGTGGATCCGGTGCCCCAAATTCCGTCGCTGTGGGATTTGACGAATAAGCGGACTTTTCATCTCCCCACTCCCATTTCGGATGACCCGTTGGATCTCAAGGCCTTCGAAAGCAGTCGTCGCGAAGTATTGGAAGGATGGAAGACCGGTTATCAAGCGCGAAACATCGAAGAGAACGCTGAATTCCTGGCACGACAACCACAGTGGTGTCAGCTTCAAGCGCGAATCAATGAAGGCGGTCGCGGTGCACTGGTTCAACCACGCTGTGGGGTGGCGCTTGTCGATCAACAGATAGAACTCTTCCAGGCCTTCAAACATGCCGGCGCGCACGTACTCTCCTACCAGGTTGATTCGTTGACGCGCAACAACAACTACGTCGAGGCTGAACAAGCAATCGCGGAGAGTCGGGCCACGAAGATCTCGGCGCTCAACGGCTTTCCCGTCATCAACCATGGAGTGGCGGAGTTGCGGCGCGTTATTTCGGAAGTCAGAGTTCCGCTACAAACGCGTCACAGCACTCGCGACCCGCGTCTCCTGGCAGAAATTTCATACGCGGGCGGCGTTACGGCCTTCGAAGGCGGGGCCATTTGCTACAACATTCCTTATTATAAGGACTACCCGCTGGACGAATCCTTGCGAGCATGGCAATACGTCGATCGCCTCACCGGAATCTATTACGAGCGTTTTGGTATCGCATTGGACCGCGAGTTTTTTGGCACGCTTACGGCCACGCTGATTCCACCCTCAATAGCCATCGCTGTCAACATCATCGAAACCATTCTGGCAATCCGGCAGGGGGTCAGGCGCCTGAGCCTCGGCTATGCCGAACAGGGCAACCGGATTCAAGACATCGCCGCGATTCGCATGATGAAAGAGATGTCGGAAGAGACTGTGCGCCGGCTTGGTTACAAGGATGTCGAGATCAGCACGGTCTTCCACCAGTACATGGCTGCATTTCCTCCCAGCATAAAGCGCGCCGAAGAGTTGATCTACCAGTCCTCGGTAACGATGGGACTCTCGAGAGCGACAAGAATGATGGTCAAGACTCCCGTTGAGGCCCTCAAGATCCCAACGCTCAAAGACAACGTCAACGCCATCGGGCTTTCCATGCGCGGACTCGCCGACCATTCGCAATTCAACGTCAACGAAGCGCGCGTGGTTGAAGAGTGTCAATTGATCCGCCGCGAGACACAGGCAATTCTCGACAGCGTGCTCCTTTGCGGGCAGGGAAGTTTTGCAGCCGGTGTCGTTGCTGCATTTCGTAGAGGCTATCTGGATATTCCTTTTTCGCCGAGCATATACAACCGCAACGAAGTGCTTACCGCCAGAGACACATCCGGAGCAGTGCGATTTCTTTCGTGCGGCCAACTGCAATTCGATCGCGAACTGCGCGAGTTTCACGAGATGAAGATGGCGGAACGCCGCCATGCGGAAGGGCTGCATTCGCGGCAGCAAAATTATCTGCTGATCGAGCAGGACGTTTTGCAAATTGCTCGCGATGAATACGAGCACTGGCCGCTCAACGCAGGCAATGACGGAACGAGCTCCGATGAACTTCTCCTGATGACTGCGGATGCGTCATGAGTCGCCAAATGGTTTTACGCGGATGATTTTGCGCTTTCTGCGCTTCATTGTGGCCAACAGCAATGTGCGGCATAGCCGGATTCATTGACTTCAAAGACGCGGGACTCCTTGACGAAGGAGTGCTCGCCAGGATGACGAGTGTGCTGGTCCATCGCGGGCCCGACTCCGCCGGTTATTTCACCGAACCCGGAGTGGGCCTTGGCTTTCGCCGGCTTGCCATTATCGACCCGTTGGGGGGAGACCAGCCGATCTTCAACGAAGACGGCTCAGTCGTCCTGATCTGCAACGGAGAAATTTTCAACTATCGCGAATTGCGCGCGGAATTAATGAAGCGAAACCACACTTTCAAGTCTAATTGTGACGTGGAGGTCCTGGCCCATCTATATGAAGAATCGGCTGCCGGATTTCTGAATCAGCTAAACGGCCAGTTTGCTTTCGCTATCTACGACCGGCGCCGGAAGAGCCTGCTGTTGGCACGCGATCATTTCGGCATCAACCCTCTTTTCTACACGATAGTTGGCAGCGTCCTGATTTTCGCTTCAGAAATCAAAGCAATTCTGCAACACCCATTGGTGCGACCGGAAGTGAATCTAACCGGGTTGGACCAGATCATGTCTTTGCCCGGTCTCGTCAGCCCGCAAACGATGTTCAAGGGTATTTTCAGCCTCAAGAGCGGACACTCTCTCCTCGTTAGCAATGGCGAGGTGCGCGTTAGCGAATACTGGGACCTTGATTATCCACTAGACGGCGAAGTTTCCTACGACAAGCCTGAGTCTTACTACGTCGAGCAGTTGGCCCAACTCTTTGAGCGCTCGGTTGCTTACCGGTTGCAGGCCGATGTGCCGGTCGGGTTCTATCTGAGCGGAGGACTCGACTCGTCGATGATCGCGTCGATGATCAGCCGGCTTTCGACGCAGAAGAGACACGCATTCTCAATCAGCTTTACCGAAGCCGAGATTTCGGAACGTCAGTATCACAAGCTAATGGCTGAACATGTTAACGCGGATCACCGCGACATAAACTTCGGCTGGCAGGAAATCTCGGAACGCTTGCGCGACATGATTTATCACTGCGAGTGTCCCGTCAAAGAAACCTATAACACCTGTTCTATGGCCCTGTCTGAGGCGGCGCGCCGCGCAGGCGTTCCGGTCGTACTGACGGGCGAGGGCGCTGATGAGTTGTTTGCCGGGTATGTCGGTTATCGCTTCGATTCGCTGGGCCTCAGAAATGGTAAACGCTGCGACCCCGAGGCACTGCTTGAAGAAGAGTTTCGGGAGCGGTTCTGGGGAGACAAGAATCTCTTTTACGAGACGGACCAGACATCTCTGAGGGAAATCAAAGGTGCGCTCTATGCAACGGATCTCTACGAGTCGTTCGAGGAGTTTGACTGCTTGGCTACACCGCTCGTCAATAGAGAGCGGCTCAGAAACCGCCATTCGGTTCATCAACGATCGTATCTTGATTTCAAGCTTAGACTGTCGGACCACTTGATCGGAGATCATGGCGATCGCATGGCGCTGGCAAATTCCGTAGAGGCCCGCTATCCGTTTCTCGACATCGACCTCATTGAGTTCTCGCGCACGATTCCGCCGGATCTAAAGCTCAATCACTATGTCGAAAAGTACATTCTGCGGAAGGTTGCGGAAGACCTGGTGCCGCGGCAAATTCTGGCCCGGGAAAAATACGGCTTCCATGCGCCGGGAAGTCCTTACCTCATGTCTCGGAATGAAGAGTGGATCAACGATCTCCTCTCCTACAGCCGCATCAAGCAGCAGGGTGTCTTCAACCCTGACGCGATCGAGCATCTGAAAAAACAGTACACACGCAAAGGCTTTAAGCTGAACCTCCCGTTTGAGAGCGACCTGCTCGCCATCGTGATGACGTTTGGCGTTTTCCTCGACACCTTTGAACTTCCCAGCTTGAATTGATTGGACCACAAGCATGATGTTGCAGGCGCGCAGCCAAACGACCTACGGGGTTCTCGGGGGCATGGGACCATTGGCCTCCGCGGAATTTTTGAAGACCATTTACGAGTACAGCCTCGGTCAGCGCGAACAAGAGTCGCCGGTGGTGTTGCTCTACTCCGATCCAACCTTTCCGGATCGCACCGAGGCTTTCCTCGCCGGACGTGATGACCTCTTGCTGGAACAACTGACGCAGGCGATCTCACGGTTACGCTCGTGGGACGCGTCGAAGATCGTGATTTGCTGCATGACCATTCACTACCTGGTTCCGCGTTTGTCCACAGAGTTGCAAGCCTGCATCTGGTCCATGCTCGACGTGATCGCTGAAAACATCGAGCGCCGCGACAAGAAGCATCTTCTCATCTGTTCGAATGGCACTCGCCAGTGCAAATTGTTTGAGAACCACCCACGGTGGCAAGTTCTTCGTCAACACCTGATCATGCCAAGCGACGACGATCAAATACAGATACACCAGGACTTGATTTATCCGATCAAGACCAACCCGGATTTGTTAACCCTCTTCCCGCTGCTCGAACTGATGCTGGAAAAGTACAACGTGGACTCGTTTGTCGCGGGCTGTTCGGAAATACACATGCTCGCGAAATATTTCCTGGCCCGAAACGAGAGCAACGGCTACGGCTGCATTGACCCGTTGGCAATTATTGCGCAAAGGATGGCGGAGAACCTGTGAAGCACGAAAGCGTTGTCCGGATGTTTGAACGTTGCGCTGCGGAGTACGCCGACCGCACTGCAATTAGCTACCTCGACCGGTGGATCTCTTACGATGAATTGGAGTCGAGAGCGGACCAACTGGCCGGCTACCTCAAGGCATCCGGCGCACCGCGAGGCGCCCTGGTCGCCATTTTGTGCGCCGATCCGGTGATGGCGATCACTTCTATCCTTGGCATTCTGAAAGCTGGTTGTGCCTTTGTGCCGCTGGACACGACGACGCCAGAAAAACGGCTTGCTCCGATGGTCGCGCTCACGGAGCCCGAGTGGTTTATCGTTGAGCCGGATTTTGTTCAGCTTGCCATCAACCTTACAGGCGTCTATGACTCGGAAATCAAATTAGTCTGCACTGAGGCAATAGACCTGCCTGAAGTCGATGATCGCAAAATCACATTTTTGACAGGACTTGCCGAACACGCGGACAAGCGGCGGCCAAACATCGAGTCAGATCCTGACGACTTGTGCTACGTCTATTTCACCTCTGGTTCGACAGGCGCACCAAAGGCGATTGCCGGACGTTTGAAAGGAATCGATCACTTTATCCGTTGGGAGATCGAAACACTCGGAGTAAACGAACACACGCGTATCAGCCAGTTGCTCGCGCACTCTTTCGACGGCTCGTTGCGCGACATTTTTGTTTCCCTATGTTCCGGTGGAACGATCTGCGTGCCGCCTGACAAGGAAGTCCTGCTCGACATTCGCAGACTCATCAACTGGATCGACTCCGAACGGATCAACATCATTCATTGCGTTCCTTCGCTGTTCCGCGCAATCGTCAACGAAGAGCTGCGTCCGGAATTGTTTCCTGCTTTGCAGTACGTGCTGATGGCCGGCGAGGCGCTGCTGCCGTCAGATGTAAGACGATGGATAGACGTCTTCGGTGAGCGCGTGCAGTTAATCAATCTCTACGGCACGTCCGAAACGACGATGGCGAAGTTCATCTATTTCGTAAAGCGGTCGGACACTGAGCGGCGCTTTATTTCAATTGGGCGGCCGATGGAAGGCGCGGCCGTACTGCTTGTTGATGCGAAAGGACGTCCGTGCCCGCAAGGCACTATCGGCGAAATCTATATTCGCACACCTTATCGCTCGCTCGGTTATTACAATCAACCAGAACTCACGGCGAAGGCGTTTATCCCAAATCCTTTCAGCGACGATCTGAATGACATTGTTTATAAGACCGGTGATCTGGGACGTGCGCGCGAGGACGGCAACTATGAATACCTCGGACGCCAGGATCAGCAGGTCAAGATCAGAGGAGTGCGAGTCGAGCTGGAAGAGATTGAGGATCTTCTTCGTGGGCACGAGTCGGTGAAAGACATAGCCGTTATCGATCGCCACGATGGCAGCAACTTTACCTATCTCTGCGCCTACGTGGTGTTCTCGAATGGCAACGATCCGGCTGAGTTGCGAGATTACGCAGCGGCACGGTTGCAGGATTACATGGTGCCTTCCGCATTCGTCGTGATGGATGAGCTGCCGCGCACGATCAGCGGCAAAGTGGATCGGCGGGCGTTGCCGGCGGTCAAGCAGCGGGAGAAGGGGAAACCGGATCCGGCACGGACACCGCTGGAAGAGTTGTTGTGCGGGATCTGGGGGGAGGTGCTGGGACTGTCGGAGATAGGGCGGCAGGACAACTTCTTTGAGCTTGGTGGACATTCGCTTTCGGCGACGCGAGTGATGTCGCGGGTGCGGGCGGTAACCGGGCAGGCGCTGGCGCTGCGGGAATTGTTTGAAGCGCCGACGGTGGCGCTGCTGGCGGGGCGCTTGGAGCGGTTGCAAACAGGAAGGGTAGAGAGAGCCGGGGAGCCGGGGCTGCCGGCGCGCGAGGATCGCAGTTTGCCGGCGCCGCTCTCCTCGGCGCAACAGCGGCTGTGGTTCATCGACCAACTGGAGCCGGGCAGTGCGGCCTACAACATTCCGGCGGCGGTGCGGTTGCGCGGGGCGCTGAACATCGAAGCTTTGCGATCAGCATTCAGGGCCCTGGCCAGTCGCCAGGAAGGGTTGCGGACGATCTTTCCGTTGCAGGAAGGGGAGCCGGTGCAAGTGGTGCAAGCGCTGGCGGACTGGCCATTGCCGCTGGTGGATCTGCGGGGAGGAGTTGAAGCGGAACGAGAAAAGGAACTGCGGGAACTGACGGCGGCGGAGGCGGAGCGAGGGTTTGAGCTGGGGCGGGGTCCGCTGCTGCGCAGCCGCCTGGTGCAACTGGGGGAGCAGGAGTATGTGCTGCTGTTGGTGATGCATCACATCATCTCGGACGGCTGGTCGCTGGGGCTGATGGTGCAGGAGTTAGCGACGCACTACGAGCACTTCGCCGGGGGCGCGGCGCGAGCGTTGCCGGAGTTGCGGTTGCAGTATGCGGATTATGCGCAGTGGCAGCGGGGATGGCTGGGCGAGGGGAAGTTGACTAGCGAGTTGCAGTACTGGCAGCAGTCGTTAGCCGGGGCGCCGCCGTTATTGGAGTTGCCGTTGGACCGGGCGCGTGGGGCGGTGCTGGGGTACCGGGGCGGGGCGGTGAGTGTGGCGCTGGGAGCAGAGTTGAGCCAGGGGTTGAAGGAACTGGCGCGGCGGCAGGGAGCGACGCTGTTCATGGTCTTGCTGGCGGCCTTCAAGACCTTGCTGTATCGCTACACGGGGCAGACGGATCTGGTGGTGGGGACGCCGGTGGCGGGCCGGCTGCGGCCGGAACTGGAAGCGATCATCGGGCTGTTCGTGAACACGCTGGCGCTGCGCACGCGACTGAGTGGGGCAGAGAGCTTCCGGGAGCTGTTGAGTACGATACGGGAGACAGCGCTGGGCGCGTATGCGCATCAGGAGCTGCCGTTTGACACGCTGGTGGAAGAGCTGCAGCCGGAGCGTTCGCTTAGCCATCATCCACTGTTCCAGGTGATGTTCATTGTGCAAAACACCCCGACTTATATGCTCTCCTTACCTGGTCTAACGCTTAGTGCAGAGCCATTCACTAAGAGCACTGCGCAGTTCGATCTCGTCCTTTCAATGACCGAGACGAAAGAAGAACTCGCTGCCTCGGCGCAATACAGTACGAACCTCTTCAACGAAGCGACCATAAAGAATCTATTGGATCATTATCGAAATCTGTTGGCGAGCGTCGTTAAGAATCCTGAAGGTCGGCTTGCTGATCTGACGCTGATCACCAGTGAGGAGCATGAGCTCTTAACGAAACAACTGAACGACACCGAGGCGCCATATCCTGGAGAAGCTTCAATCCAGGAAATTTTCGAGAGACAAGTCAATCTCAACGCGGACGGCGTGGCAATAATTGACGATGAGAGTCAACTATTCTACAGCGAGTTAAACCGTCGCTCTAATCAACTAGCGCACCATCTGATTAGATTGGGTGTGGGGCCGGAAAGTTTAGTTGGCGTCTTGATGGACCGCTCGGTCGAATCAGTGATCGCCCTGCTCGGCATCGTCAAAGCAGGCGGCGCCTATGTTCCCCTCGATTCCTCCTATCCGAAAGATCGGCTCGCATATATGGTGGGTGACTCGGGCGCCAAGGTCCTGCTAACAAAAGCTCGTTTCGTGGAAACCCTGCCTGAGCACGGTGCACTTGTAATAAGAATTGATGCTGATTGGGACCGGATATCGCAACAGAGCACTGACAACCCGCCGTTGCGGGCGAAGTCGCAGCATCCGGCCTATGTCATCTATACATCCGGATCGACCGGCCAACCAAAGGGCGTGCTTGGCCTGCATCGCGGTGCGGTCAACCGGTTTCACTGGATGTGGACCAGGTACCCGTTCACCGGCGGTGAGGTCTGTTGCCAAAAGACTTCGCTGAGTTTTGTGGATGCGGTTTGGGAAGTTTTTGGACCACTCCTGCAAGGCGTGCCTTCCGTCATATTCAGCGATGACGTGATCAAAGACACAGACCGCTTCATCGATAAGCTGGCGCGACATGGCGTGACCCGACTCGTCCTGGTGCCTTCACTGCTGCGAGTGATTCTCGATGCTCGCGACATCACTTCCAGGCTTTCCAAACTGAACTATTGCGTGTGCAGCGGCGAAACGTTGCCGGCAGAATTGGCGCGGACCTTTCAGCAACGCCTCCCAGAGTGCACCCTGCTGAATCTTTACGGCTCTTCGGAAGTATCAGCCGACGCGACTTACCACGAAGTTGCCAAAGACGAGGCCGGAACAACTGTCAGCATCGGTCGCCCGTTGTCCAATGTTCAGGTCTACATTTTGGACGCGCACCGGCGACCCTTACCTATAGGAGCAAAAGGAGAGTTGTACGTCGGCGGCGACGCATTGGCTCGCGGTTACGTGCAACGCCCCGATTTGACAGCGGAGCGTTTTATTCCTGACGCGTTCGGCGGGCAAGCGGGAGCAAGACTCTATCGTACCGGCGACATGGCCCGCCTGCTGGCCGGTGGGGACATCGAGTACCTGGGCCGTGCGGATCATCAAGTCAAGGTGCGCGGCTACCGGATCGAACTCGAAGAGATTGAAGCCATCTTGAAGCAGCACGAAGTAGTAAGAGAAGTTATCGTCCAGGCCCGCGAAGATGTACCAACCGACGTGCGTCTCACGGCCTACATAGTTGCAGAACAATCCGATGAGAAAACGATCGGCATTCTGCGTGAGTATCTGAGAGGACGATTGCCTGAATACATGATGCCCGCGGCTTTTGTGCTGATGGACGCTCTGCCGCTAATGCCCAACGGTAAAGTGAACCGGCATGCTTTACCTGCTCCGCAAAGGACGGCAGATCTCGAAAAGGAGTTCCAACCGCCGCGCAGCACTACGGAGCAGGAAATTGCAGCGCTATGGACAGAGCTGCTTGCTGTTGAACGAGTGGGGATTGACGACAACTTCTTTGAGCTTGGCGGACACTCGCTGCTGGCCACGCAAATGATTTCACGCGTGCGTATGAATTTCGGAGTTGATCTCGATGTGAAAAGGTTCTTCCTTTCACCGACGATCACCACTCTGGCGGAGTTGGTCGAGCAGAATCTTTTTGCGGCGACCGACCAAAGCAAGCTCGTTGGAATGCTCGAGCTGATTGATGATCTGAAAGAGGACGAAGCTCAAAGACTTGCTTTGGGAAAATGATTGCTTAAACCGTGGGCTGCGCGCGCTCCGACCTACATTCCGTTTCGGAAGATTCGTGATGCAAACCTTTGAACAGTTATATAAGCCGGTAGCCGTCTCAACCAGCGACGAGCCTGAAAGTTCCGGAGAGGAACTGATGCGGTTGTTTACCGCAAAACCAAACTCGAACTTGTCCGAGGCAACTATCGAAGCCTACCTTTCCAGCCTGGCTCTCGAATTCCGCGAAGCGTCGTATGTGAGCAGCGACATTAGAGTCAAACAACTGGTCGAGAAGTTCGCTGGCAGTAAACTGCCGGCAGAACCGGCGGACATAAACCATTATTTCAATTACCTGTCAGAGAACGTCGTGGCTCATTCGACCCATACGTCTTCACCGCGCTTCATCGGACATATGACTTCGGTGTTGCCCTGGTTTGTGCAACCGCTGAGCAAGTTGCTTACGGCGCTGAATCAGAACACGGTGAAGATGGAGACAGCCAAAGCCTGCACGCCCCTGGAGCGCCACACGCTGGCCATCATGCATCGTCTCGTTTACAACTTTCACGACGAGTTCTATCGCCAGCACGCGCAGCAAAGTGCCAGCACGTTGGGCATCATGGTCTCTGGCGGCACTGTCGGAAATATCACCGCACTATGGTGTGCGCGCAACGCTTCCCTGGGTCCTCGCAACGGCTTCGCCGGCATCGAAAAGGAAGGGTTAACCGCAGCTCTCAAACATTACGGCTATGAAGGAGCGGTGGTGATCGGTTCAGGCCTCATGCACTACTCGCTGGAAAAAGCTGCGGATCTACTGGGAATCGGGACTCGCTGTTTAATAAGAGTAGCTACTGACAAGCATAACCGTATTGACATCGATGCGTTGCGCCGAACTGTGGAAGACTGTCGGGCGCGCCGGCTTCATATCATTGCGATGGTGGGTATCGCTGGGACTACCGACGTCGGCTCCATCGATCCTCTCGAAGAAATGGTTAAGGTGGCCCACGAAGCGCGAGTTCATTTTCATGTCGACGCCGCGTGGGGCGGCCCGCTGCTCTTTTCCCGCCGGCACAAACATCTACTAAGCGGTATCGAGCAGGCCGACTCGGTAACGATTGATGGACACAAACAGATGTACCTGCCTTTGGGAGTCGGAGTGCTTGTATTACGCGATCCTTTGCTGGCCCAATCGATCGAAAAGCAGGCGCGTTATATCGTCAGAGCAACATCAGTTGATCTGGGTAAGCGTGCCCTCGAGGGCTCGCGGCCCGCAAACGCTTTGCTGCTCCATGCCGCACTGCATCTAATCGGACCGCAAGGCTACGAGTTTCTAATGGATGAAGGAATTCGCAAGGCTCGCTATCTGGCAGGACTGCTGCACATGCGCCCCGAGTTTGAACTGCTTGGAGAGCCCGCAATAAATATTTTGAACTACCGTTACGTGCCTCAGCCGCTGAGAGAAAAAGTCGCGGCTGGAAACCTCACTGAGGGCGATCACAACTCTTTGAACCACTTCAATGAAGAGTTACAAAAAGCACAACGCCAGGCAGGCCGCACTTTCGTGTCGCGTACTCTGGTTGAGACAGCTCGCTACGGCGCGGACCGATCCCTGGTTGCCTTGCGCGCGGTGCTCGCCAACCCGCTGACGACGGAAGCAGATCTGCACGAGGTGCTGGCTGACCAGGTGGGAATCGCCGCGCAACTATGCCTGGCCCAAACAAGTGAGGCCGCGAAAAGCGCAAATAGTTAGAAATCAATGCTGATAGCGATGAAAAGACAAACTCATTTGTGCTTGATGTGCCTTTTTGCGGCGAACGCCAATGTTGCCCGATGATCTGACACAACGGCTAAGCAGCCTCTCGCCCGCGAAACGGACCCTGCTGCTACAGGCCATGCGGAAAGAGGCAGCCCGCTCGGAACGGCCGCTGATTATTCGCCGTCGCGACAAGAGAGACCACGCGCCACTCTCCTTCGCGCAGCAGCGTTTGTGGTTTCTCGCCCAATTGGAGCCGAACACGACGGCCTTCAATTTTCCACTTGCCGCACGACTGATGGGCTGGTTGCGTGTTGACGTTCTGGAACGTTGCTTCAATGAAATCATCAAGCGCCATGAGATCCTGAGGACCAGCTTCATCCAGCTCGGTGAGCACCCGGTCCAGGTTATTAATCCTCCGCCGGCGTTGTCTTTGGTGGTGGAAAAGCTCGAGCACCTGCCCGCGACCGAACGCGAGGCAGAGGCGCAGCGTCTTCACCTCATGGAAACGCAGCGGCCCTTCGACTTATCGCGCGGGCCATTGTTGAGAATTCGCCTCTTGCGACTCGACGAGCGCGTACACATTCTTTCACTGACGATGCATCACATCGTTTGGGACGGTTGGTCCGCAGGTATATTCGTCAAGGAGATTTCGGCATTGTATAGAGCTTTCGTGATGGATCAACCCTCGTCCTTGCCCGATCTGCCGATTCAGTATGCCGACTTCGCGATCTGGCAACGCGAACGGCTGCAAGGCCCGCTGCTCGCTGAGCATCTGAATTATTTCTACCCGCGTTTGCGAAATGCTCCGCGGCTCGAGCTTCCAATCAAGCGGTCTCAGCCGGCGACAGCTCGCTCGCCTGGCGCCCGTCTGCCGCTGTTTGTACCGCCTGCGTTGGGCAAGGCGATCCGGGATTTGAGTCGGGCTGAGAGCGTGACCACTTTTATGACGCTTCTTGCCGCCTTCAATATTCTTCTCAGTCGTTACTCCGAACAGGACGACATTGTGATCGGAGCGGACGTCGCCAACCGCACGACCTTTGAGACGGAGCAACTCATTGGTTTCTTTGTGAACCAATTGGTGCTGCGCACAAACTTGAGCGACAAGCTGACCTTCCGGGAGTTGTTAGACAGAGTTCGTCAGGAGACGGTTGGCGCCTACGCTCATCAGGATCTTCCGTTCGACGTGCTGGTGCAGAAAATGAAGGTAAAGCGACAACCACACCAGCATCCCTTCTATCAGGTAAAGATTGTTTTTCAAAATTTCCCGACCGGCTCGCTGGAGCTTCCGGATTTGCGGCTCGAATTTCTGGAGATGCGCGAACGGGCTCCACAACTCGATCTGATCCTGTTCCTTTGGGACCAGGATCAGCAGGTTGGCGGGCAGCTCGAGTACGACACCGGTTTGTTTGCCGAACAGTCGATGCGCAGTTTACTGAGACACTATCTTAGGCTGCTCGAGAGCATTGTGGCGGCGCCGGAAGCATGCCTTGACCAGTTGGAAATCTTCACGCCCGGGGAGCTTGAGGAGAGGCGATTGCAAGCAGAACAACGCACACAGTCAAATCGCCAAAAGTTGATTGCCACCCGGCGCACGCCTGTCGAAGTTGGTTAGTCTCTCCTTTTTGCGGCCTTCATTCCAATCGACCATGAGTTCCATGCTTGAAAAAACGATTGAAGGATTCCGCCTGTCGGCGGACCAGGAACACCTTTTCAGTCTGTACTTAAACGACCGGCCATATCTTGGCGTCCTGGCGGTTCTACTCGAGGGACCGCTGGATAAGGCAGCGCTAAATCGGGCCCTGTGGAAGGTGATAGAACGGAATGAAATTCTGCGGACCAGCTTTCATCTAAAGACAGACAGCAACGTCGCGCTTCAGGTGGTGACAAGTGCTAACGGTAAAGTTTCCTGGACTGAAGTCGACTTAACGCAGATTGAAAGCGATCGCGAGCATGATGTTATCGCGGCTAACTTCGCCGAGCTTCAGAATTGCGATATTGATCTTGCAGGTTTCCCATTATGGCAGGCTTCGCTTCTCCAACTGGCGCCAGAACGCCATGTCCTGATCTTCGCATTGCCCGCGCTTTGCGCAGACAATTTCACTCTCAAGAACGTCCTGAATGAGCTGAGGCGCTTTTATGCGGCTGACCTTCAGGGAAGCGAAGCAAGCGATGCACAGGTTCAATATGCCGACTTCTCCGCCTGGCAGCACGACCTGCTTCAGAGCGAGCAAGCCGAGCAAGCGCGGTCCTTTTGGGATAGACGTCGAGCCTCGGCTATTAGTACCGGAAGGTTGCCTTTCGAACTCAGGATCAGTAGTGACGCTCCTTTCACTCCAGTCGCACTTACGCTGGAAATTGATGCCGAGACCGGATCACAGGTGGACCAGGTGGTCCAGGAGTCGCAAGTCAATGACGAAATCTTTCTGGTAACTTGTTGGTTGGTATTGCTCCGGCGTTACACGTCCGAGCCTGCTATCACGGTTGGTCTTACGGTTGACGGACGAAGTTATGAGGAATTGCGGCCGGCACTTGGATTGTTCGCCAAGTCTCTACCACTACATATTCGGATATCCGAAGCAATGGCTTTCAAAGATGTCATGCGGCGGGTGGATCAGGCCGTAAGCGAAATGCGCGAATGGCAGGAATACTTCGTGGCCCAGCACGGTCCCGAGCAGGACGGCAACTCATTTTGCTTCGAGCATCTCGGCGAGTTTGAGGAAGCGTCAGCGGCCGGCATCTCTTTTTCCACCTGGCGGCAGGCGACCTACTTTGAGCCTTTCAAAGCGAAACTCGTTTGCGCTCGTCACGCCAGCCAACTCGCTCTTGAACTGCAGTACGACCGCGTATGGTTTGCGACGGAAGATATTGAGCGGCTGGGCGAACACTTGAAAGTGTTATTACGCAACGCCGCCCATCATCCCGAATTGCCTCTTGAAAGACTGGAAATTATCAGCGACGAAGAGAGGCGCCGGCTGCTCTACGACTACAACCAGGCTGAAACCGATTCTCAATCCGTCGCACTCATCACTCAACTATTCGAAGATCAATCCGGCCGGACGCCTGAGCGTGCCGCCGTGATCTTCGAGCAGCAGCGTCTGACTTACGCCGAGCTCAACGCCGGGGCCAATCAACTGGCACGTCATCTGCGTAGCCTGGGCGCAGGGCCCGAAGTGAGAGTGGGAATCTTTCTCGAGCGCTCGACGGAAATGGTGCTGGCGATACTCGGTGTTCTCAAAGCCGGCGGGACCTATGTGCCGCTCGATCCATCGTACCCGGAAGAACGCCTGTCGTTCATGATCGAAGATTCAGCCGTCTCTGTACTGCTGACAGTGGAGCGGCTCGCGGACAGGTTGCCGGTAAACTGGGGCTACGTAGTATCTCTCGACAGCGACTGGCCCACTATTGAGTGTGAGAGCGCCGAGAACCTTTCTCCTATTGCCGCCACAGACAATGCTGCTTATGTAATTTATACGTCGGGTTCAACAGGGCGGCCCAAGGGCGTCGTCATCACTCACAGAAATTTGGTCAGCTCCACACTAGCGCGTCTCGCTTATTATGCTGAGCCTGTCAGCAGTTTCCTGCTGCTCCCTTCGTTTGCTTTTGATAGTTCGGTGGCAGTGATCTTCTGGTCGCTGTGCAGCAGTGGCGGGGCATTAGTGTTGCCTCTTGAAGGCGCACAGCGCGATCCCGCTTATCTCGCGCGATTGATCGAAGAAGAACAGGTCTCACATGTTTTGTGTCTGCCGTCGGTCTACTCGTTGCTGCTCGCACAGGAGCCGTCGATCTCTTCGTTGCGCACAGTAATCGTAGCCGGCGAGGCTTGCCCGGCAGACCTGCTCGATAAGCATTTTCAGCAACTGCCCGAAGCCTCCTTGTTCAATGAGTATGGACCAACAGAGGGGACTGTTTGGAGTACCGTCTACGAAATGCAACCCAGACAGGATGAAACATTGGTGCCCATCGGTAAACCCATCCCGAACAGCAGGGTCTATCTGCTGGACTCGGCGGGTCGTCTGGCGCCGGTCGGCATGCCAGGAGAGATTTACATTGGGGGAGCCGGGATCGCTCGCGGCTATTTGGATCGTCCTGAGCTGACTGCGGAAAGATTTACTCCGGATCCGTTCAGCAAAGTGCCAGGGAAGCGACTCTACCGCACCGGCGACCTCGCGCGGTACCGCGCAAACGGCAATATCGAGTTTCGCGGCCGGAGCGACAATCAAGTGAAGCTGCGTGGCTACCGCATCGAGCTCGGTGAGATCGAAGCCACGCTGGCCCAGCATGGAGCGGTGCGGGAGTGTGCAGTGGTGTTGCGCGATGAAGACGGAGACAGTCGTCTGATAGCTTACCTCGCCACACGGCCCTCGACTGCTCTCGCTACGGAAGAATTGAGGGCGCAACTCAAAGAGAAGTTGCCAGCTTACATGGTCCCCTCCGCCTTCATAATCCTTGACGAACTGCCGCTCACGCCAAACGGCAAAGTGGACCGTGGTGCATTACCGGACCCGAGTGGACCAATGCGACCATCTGAGGAAACTTACGTTGCACCAACGACGCCAACCGAAGCTGTCCTCGCCGACATGTGGGCCGAGGTACTGGATGTCGAGCGCGTTGGTGTCAACGATAACTTCTTCGACCTGGGTGGGCATTCGCTCCTGGCAACGCAGTTGGTCTCGCGCCTGCGCAACACATTCCAGGTGGAGCTGCCGGTTGCATTGTTGTTCGAGGTCCCTACAGTGGCCCAACTCGCGGAGGCCATTTTGAAACATGAGTCAGTTCCTGGACAAACTGCCAAGATCGCTGCGCTGATAAGCCAGGTCCATGACTTGCCGGATTCCGACGTCGAGCAGATGTTCGAAGCGGAACAGATCGAAACGATGGTCCAGAGATAGAGATGACTGCACTTCCATCGAGGAAAAAGGAGTTGCTCGCCTTACTGCTGGAAAAAGAGGGCATCAAACTCCTACCGGCCATTCCCAGGAAAACGGACCGCGCTCTGGCTCCGCTGTCGTTTGCGCAACAAAGGCTGTGGTTTCTGAATCAACTTGATCCGGAGAGCCCGTTCTATAACGTGCCGACGGTGTTGCGCCTGCACGGGGGG
>Ga0179594_10000099_pt1 | contig 29832 bp, 20 predicted proteins | sample CZOMad1_1_08_16f_FD_148625 | JGI IMG/M metagenome (GOLD analysis project Ga0179594, IMG submission 148625) | Vadose zone soil fungal communities from Angelo Coast Range Reserve, California, USA - CZOMad1_1_08_16fungal (Illumina Assembly) | ecosystem: Environmental > Terrestrial > Soil > Vadose...
CGCGCACAACAAGCATTCAGCTAAACCATTTCAATGGACCAAGTCTGCTGAGACTATTATTAAAGCCGTTGAGCGTGCTAAGCATGCGTTACCTAACTAACCGCACAGGACACTAGCCGATATAGGAAAGTATGACTCCCAACTTCTAAAGCGATACAAACGACGACTCAGGAGTCAGAGGCTTGATGATTATCTCGGTGTTCAATGCGAGATCGCGGTTGCGAGTGCCTTACTGCTCAGACGGTTTCAGTTTATTTGTCCGGATCCACCCGACTTCGAAATCCGAGTTGAAGGTGCAGCTCAGCTTGCTCATATGGAATGCACAAGTGTTCACATCACGCAAGACTCTGAGAAGGAATTGCTCTACAAGGTTGGTTCCGCCATAAACGCAAAACAAGCTAAGGGATTTGCGACCGCAGCACCGCGTTAGTCATTGATGTCACTAATGTCATGCATCTCAGCCATAAGAACGGCTGGAATTTAAATCCAGGCGCGATCATTGAGACGTACTCGGGCGCAGCAGCTAATTCCGGTTTCGGAGCCGTCTTGATTCTCTCCGAGATCGCAAACTTGGAGAAGGAACGGGTGGAAACTGTCTATTTAAGGTTGGCAGCGCATAATCCATCAATCGAATTGGAAAGGATTCTCGATAAGTGCTTCCCAGATGGCCAGTATCCCGTTACAAGAGCCCTGTTGCCGCGCATAAGCTGAATGGATTCCCACAGGGGGACTCGAACTAAAACATCTAAGCTTCGGCATAACACGACTTACAGGATAGGCGGTTTTTCGATGTCACAACTAAGGTGCAGGTGTTTGAGCGCGCAGTGCACACAAAGCACGCAGTACGCTCAATGCACACATCAGACAAACTTTTCGAGACGACGCGTGGGCATCAATCACTTTGCAGCTGAAGCATGTGCTTTTTGTTAGTGAATTGCCACTGACAACGGGCCAGGATGGGCACTAATTGGGCACTAAACTTACCTGACGATTTGTTGAGGAGTTGAACCAAAATTGGTGCCGAAGGGGGGACTCGAACCCCCACGAGTTACCTCACACGCCCCTCAAACGTGCGCGTCTGCCAGTTCCGCCACTTCGGCTCAGGTTGTCAGATAGCGAGAAAGACCACTGATGCATTGGTGGCCTGTCAGTCCGTGGTCCAAGGAGCGATGACAGGTGAAATAATTCTACTTGGGCTTCTTTTCTGGTGACTTCTTCGCCGCAGGACTGGCCGCAGGTGATGCTTTTTCAGCAGGCTTTTCGCTCGTGGTAGCGGCCGGTTGCGGCGTTGCCGCAGTGGTCGGCGCGGTTGATGCCGTGGGCGAAGGCTGCGGCGACGCCGCTGGCACCGATTCTGACTGCAAGACCGAATGCGAACCGGTCAAGGCCGGCTGCGAGAGAGCCAAAGCAATCAACAGGAATGAAGCTGCGGCCCCAATCGTAATCTTGGCGAGAATGCTCGCGGTTCCGCGAGGACCAAAGGCTGTGCTGGAAACGCTGCTGGTAAAAAGAGCGCCGGCATCCGCCTTACCAGGCTGCAGAAGAATCACTACGATCAGCACGATACATGCAAGAATAAATAGGCCGTATAGAGTATAAGCTAGCAAATTATTTCTCCTCGTGAATGGCGGTTAGTGAATCGTGAATAGTGAACCGTAAGTAATGATTAGTAATTCGTGATTCGTGATTAGATCTTGGATGACACCATTCGTTTACTTCCTACCGCGCCGATTTTCGTTTGTCGATTTACTATTTACGATTCACTATTTAGATTCTTCTCTCGTAGTTCACAATTTGCGCAAAGCTCTCGGCTTCCAGACTTGCGCCGCCAACCAACCCGCCATCGATGTCCGGCTGGGCCATCAACCCGGAAATGTTATCGGGCTTAACTGACCCGCCGTAAAGGACCCTCAGCGCTTGTGCCGCTTGTTCAGAGTGCCCATCCGCGAAAACGCGCCGGATAAACGCGTGCATTTCCTGCGCTTGCTCCGGCGTCGCGGTGCGTCCCGTTCCGATCGCCCAAACGGGCTCGTAGGCAACGATGATACGGTCGAGGTCCGACGCTGTCAACCCGCTGAGTCCGCCGCTTATTTGGCCGCTAACTACACGTTCGGCGATTCCCTGATCGCGTTGCGCGAGGCTTTCCCCAACGCAAACGATCGCGGTAAGGTTGGCAGCGATCGCCGCCTGAATCTTGCGCCGTACCATCGCGTCCGTCTCGAAATAGAATTGCCGTCGCTCAGAGTGACCGACGATCACATAGCCCACGCCGACGTCGCGCAGCATCGTTGCTGTCACCTCGCCCGTATGCGCGCCTTCGGCGATCTCGGTCGAGCAATTCTGCGCCGCCAGTCTGATGTTCGAGCCTTCCAGCCGATCAGCAACGGTTTTCAGCGCTGTGAAGACCGGCGCGATCACCACCTCGCAGTGGTTGGCATTGGCGACCAGCGGCTTTAGCGCAAGCGCGGTCTGCACCGACTGCGCGACCGTCTTGTACATCTTCCAATTTCCAGCGATTACGGGTTTTCTCATAAGAAGGTTTCGGGTGTCGGATGCCAGGTGTCGGGTCTCGGGTTTCGGGTGTCAGGTTTCTGGTGTTAGGTCTCAGGTCAAGTGTCGCTTTTCACGTCTCCGGTATGACCTCGCTTGTCACGTGTCGGGTATGAGCACTTGAAAATAGGACCCGGATTCTGCCGGCACCCGGCACCCGATACCCGACATCTAATCTTTGTCAGTTAGCGCCGCTACTCCCGGTAACTCTTCTCCGGCAAGAAACTCGAGCGTCGCGCCGCCTCCGGTTGAAATGTGCGTGATGCGATCGGCAACGCCGATCTTAACCACTGCAGCTACCGAATCGCCGCCGCCGACAACAACTATCGCGCCCCGGTCGGCCGCTTCGGCGACCACTTTCGCGATGCCTGTGGTCCCCTGATCGAACGGCGGCTCTTCAAAGACTCCCATGGGACCATTCCAAATGATCGTGCGCGCGTCGCGAAGAGCGTTCGCAAAATGAGTGACTGTTTCAGTGCCGATGTCCATGCCGGCATGCCCGGCGTTCGTGAACTCGATAGGGATGGTCTTGGTGAATATCTGTCCGCCCTTCACGGGCTCGTAACTGTCGACGATCTGATGATCGGTAGGCAAAAGCAACTCAGTGCCCGCCGCTTCTGCTCGCTGCTTTACCGCCAGGGCTGTCTCGAGCATCTCGTTTTCAACCAATGACTTTCCTACCGTGAAACCTTCAGCCTTGAAGAAGGTGTAGGCCATCGCACCACCGATTAATATTCTGTCGACGCGACGATCGATGAGCGCGTTGATCACCGGAATTTTGTCGGAGACTTTTGCACCGCCGAGGATCGCTACGAAAGGATGTTCAGGATTGTTGAGCACGCGGCCCAGATACTCGAGCTCTTTCTCCATCAGCAGGCCCGCCGCCGCCTGCGAAACATACTTCGTGATGCCGGCGGTCGATGCGTGGGCCCGATGTGCCGCTCCAAACGCATCATTCACGTAGACGTCGCAAAGACACGCGAGTTGCTCCGCGAATCCTGGATCGTTCTTTTCCTCCTCGGGGTGAAAACGAAGATTCTCAAGCAGCAGGACGCCGCGATCCTGCAGGGCGCGGACCTCCTTCTCTGCTGCTTCACCGATGCAATCTTCGGCAAAGGCAACGTCCTTTCCCAACAGAACTGCGAGGCGCGCCGCGACCGGGCGCAGCGTGTATTTCTCTACTCGCTGTCCCTTCGGGCGGCCCAGGTGCGAAGCGAGCAGCACGCGTGCTCCGTGATCGATGGCGTATCGAATGGTGGGGAGGGCGGCGCGGATGCGCGTGTCATCACCAACAGCGCCGTCCTTGATCGGCACATTGAAATCGACGCGAATAAAAACGCGCTTGCTACTCAGTTCGAGATCTTTGATAGAAAGCTTCGACATGAATTCAAGAAGAAGTCTCGAGTCTTGAGTCTGGAGTCTTGAGTCGCGAGTCGCAGTCGCGAGTCACGAGTTTGGAGTCCGTGCTATGTACGTTGTTCTTGATTCAAGATTCAAGATTCAAAACCCCAGACTCCGGACTCCAGACTCCGGACTCCAGACTTTTTTACAATCCTTTTCCAGCAATGAACTTGATCAGATCCCGAACGCGGCAGGAGTAACCCCATTCGTTGTCGTACCAGGAGAGAATTTTGATCAGCGTGCCGTTGAGCACTTTCGTGTATTCGGCATCAACGATCGAAGAGAACGAGTTGCCTTTGAAGTCGGACGAAACCAGCGGCTCCTCACTGAACTGCAGTATGCCTCGCAGCTCGCCGTTGGCCGCATCCTTCAGCGCGGCATTCACTTCATCAGTGCTGGTCGGTTTTTCGACCTCGATCACGACGTCGACCAACGAGACGTTTGGCGTCGGCACGCGTACGGCGATGCCGTCAAACTTCCCTTTCAGTTCGGGAATAACCAGCGAGACCGCTTTCGCCGCACCCGTTGAGGTAGGAATCATGGAAAGAGCAGCCGCGCGCGCGCGCCGCAAATCCTTGTGCGGCAGGTCGAGCAAATTTTGATCGTTAGTGTAGGAATGAATTGTCGTCATCTGCGCCGAGCGAATACCAAACTTCTCATGAATCACTTTGGCCACGGGCGCGAGGCAGTTCGTCGTGCAGGACGCGTTGGAGATGATTTGATGTTCTGCTGGGTTATAGCGGTTTTCATTGACGCCCAGAACAATCGTAATGTCTTCATTCTTGGCCGGGGCTGAGATAATCACTTTCTTTACCGGTCCGCGCAGATGCTTGCGCGCATCTTCTGCTTTGGTAAAAAATCCCGTTGATTCCAGCACGATCTCGGCGCCTACCGACTCCCAATCAATTAGCGCCGGGTCCCTTTGTGAGAAAACGCGGAACTCCTGATCTTCAACCTTGATCCCATTCTCCGTAGCAGTGATCTGATGGTGCAAATTTCCCAGGACTGAATCGTACTTGAGCAAATGGGCCAGCGTCTCTGTATCGGTCAGATCGTTTACCGCGACAAAGCCAATCTCCTTGTCGCCCAGCGATGCACGCAAAACATTGCGACCGATGCGACCGAAACCATTAATGCCGACTTTCACTGCCATGCTGTGTCTCCTTCTCGATGCTGTTTATCTATCCTTCTTTAGCAGGCGTCTGTGTCCTAAACGGCTCTTCACCGCGAGCACTGCGCACGCAACTCGCCGTGATCCATGATCCCGAAACTGGGACCTGATATCCCACTTCTGAGACTGCGCAACCGCACTGCAAATTACGCTCATGAAAGAACGGACAAGAGTATTCAGCACCTGTGTGTGTGTCAAGCGAGGCATTGGGACGGCATTGATCTACTTTGTATTGGCAACAGTCAACGACCAGCATGATACCCGTTGCAGTGAGAGACATGGTCTTTGCTCGCGCACGCAATGGCACGTGTGCTGCGTTAAAGCCCTCGCTCGCGGCATGTTTTTGAAACCGCTATAGTGTATAAAGCGTAGTACGACCTGATTCAGCGGATACTGCGCGGAGTGGTCTATGTCCAGCAGCCCCCGGGTTTTGAGATTAGAATCTAAGGAGTTCTGTTCGATGCTTATCGTTGATCCTCGTAAGGTAATGAGAGTATGCGCCCTGAGTTCATTGCTCTTGATTCCCGGCATTTCGGTGATGGCACAGGCGCCCACGCCCGCACCAACGCCCAGGTCCAATCCATCGCAGCGTGATGCCACAAAGCCGCCGGGCACTGAGCAGAATCAAACTGCGCCACCTGAGACGCACCCAAATACGCAGAATCCGACGGCGCCGCCGGGAACGCAGCAGACTTCGCCGCAGGCGCCCCCAGGCGCGCAGACGCAACCGCCACCGACGGCAACTCCGAGCCAGGCAACGCCCAATCCGGAACCGCAGGAACCTACGTTTCCTCCGGTGCAGCCACAGGTGTTGCCGCCGCTGCCAAACCTCACCCGACTCGGTGTGAACAGCGCAAATGTGCTAACGCTCTCGCTAAGTGATGCCATCAAGAAAGCGTTGCAGAACAACAACGACATCGAAGTCGCTCGTCACGATGTGCGGCTGGCAGAGACTCAGTTGCTGGTATTTCAGGGAGTCTACGATCCAATCTTTTCTGTGACTCCGCAACTCGATCAGCGCATCACACCACAACAAAGCATTTTCGGAGGAGCAACTCAGGCCGGCACCACGTCGACAAAGAGCTTTACCTTAAGCCCCAGTATAATCAAGACCTTCAATGGAGGCGGCGTTTACCAACTCAGTTTCAGCAACACGCGCACAACCACGAATGCCACCAGCAGTCTATTCACTCCGGTCTACTCATCAAATCTGGCTTTGACGTTTACCCAACCGCTAGCGCGCAATCGCGCGATTGATAGCAACCGCCACGTCATCAAGGTGCAAAAGGTCCGCATCGAACAGTCTGACGCCGATTTCCGGCGCAAGACGATTGATGTCATTACACAGGTGCAAGGTGCGTATTGGGATCTTGTATTTGCAATGCGCGATCAACAGATCCAACTGGACAACTTGAATCTCTCGCGTGAAAACCTGAGACAGATCGAAGCGCAGATTGCCGCCGGGGCGAAAGCGCCGCTCGATCGCGCAGAGGTGCTAACTGAAATCGCTAACCGGCAGACGGCCCTCTTGACGGCAACACAAACAGTATCCACTGCCGAGAACGCACTCAAGCAACTCATACTTAGAGACTCCACCTCACCCGAATGGTCGGCTCAACTTACGCCGACCGATACTCCGACCGTTGATACCAATCCGGTTAACCTGAACGATGCGATCAATGACGCGCGCAAGAACCGACCCGAGTTGCAACGACTGACCATGCAGAGGCGCATCAACGACCTCGATTTGCTTTTTTTCCGGGACCAGACCAAGCCGCAAGTGGACCTGCAAACGACATTCGCGACCACCGGGTTAGCAGGATCACCGGTTCCCTGCACGGGGCTCAATTGTCCCACGCCATCGCCAAGTCTGGTTGGCGGCTATGGCCGCGATCTGCGTAACCTCGTCGGTTTCGGCACGCGGAATATTTCGGTCGGAGTCGCCATTCAAATTCCACTGAGGAACACTGCCGCAAAGGCCAACCTGGCTGGCGCGCAAATACAGCGAGAGCAACTTGAGGCCACAATGCGCTCAACCGAAGAAGTCGTCGAAGTCGATGTGCGCAATGCTGCCCAGGCCGTAGAGAGTTCGCGCCAGCGCGTGCTGACGGCGCGCTCTGCCAGAGCCAACGCGGAAGTACAACTCGAGGGCGAGCAACGTCTCTATTCAGTTGGCCGCTCAACCACCTTCCTGCTGTTCCAGCGCCAGAACGCGCTGGCTAATGCGCGGGACGCCGAGTTGCGCGCTGAGACGGACTACAACAAGGCCGTATCGAATCTGCAGCACGCAACGTCGACCACGCTTCATGCCAACAACGTTGTGGTTGAGACGCCTCTCCGGCCCTAACCCGATCGGCGTCAGTCAGTTGTCAGTAGTCAGTTGTTAATGGTTAGTAGTCAGTTGTTAGTAGTCAATTGTTAGTAGTCACTGGTCAGTAGTAAAACCCTTAGTAGTCGAATGGGTCTCGCACGATCGGAACCAACCGACTACTGACCACTGACCACTGCCTGCCTCAATGAAAATCACCGCAGCGATCATCACCTTTAACGAAGCAGAAAACATACGCGACGCCTGCGAGTCAGTTGTCTGGGCCGATGAAGTTGTGGTCGTCGACTCGGAATCAACAGACGCGACTCGCGAGCTTGCTGCGAGCTGTGGCGCGCGAGTGATCAGTCGCGCCTGGCCGGGCTTCGCTTTCCAGAAACAGTTTGCCGCCGACCAGGCCAGGAACGAATGGATCTTGAGCCTGGACGCCGACGAACGGGTTTCGCCTGAACTGAAAGCCGAGATTGAGAAACTGCGCGGCCACCAGGCGGAACAACTCGCGGACGGCTACCAGATCCCGCGGCGCTCTTTTTATATGGGTCGCTGGATTCGAGGCGGTGGCTGGTACCCCGACCGTCAACTGCGTCTGTTTAAGAAATCCGCCGGGCACTGGGAAGGTCCGTTCATTCACGAATCGGTAAAGATGAATGCCGGCGCGCGCGTGGCCATCCTCAAAGGCGACCTGCTGCACTATCCGGCACGTGACGCCAGTTATCACCATCGCATGATCGGCGAGCGCTACGCACCGCTCGGAGCGCGGCAAATGTTCGCAGCGGGGCGCCGTACTTCACCGCTGAAGATCGCGACAGCCGCACCCGCGGCCTTCCTGCGCAGCTATATTTTGAAGGGCGGCTTGCGCGACGGCCTGGCCGGGTTGAGTATCGCCAGTTTTGCCGCTCATCACGCGTTTCTCAAGCATCTGCTGCTCTGGGAAATGCAGGAGAAGGGTTCGTCGACGTGAAAGAACTGTGTTCGACACATTCCCTGTTTCCGTTTAGATAGCGGACTTGTCCGCCACCCGGAGCGAGGGGCACAAGTGCCCTATCTAAACGGACAATTTTCAAACCTGGAAAGGCTGATACGAACCGCAAAAGAAGTCAGTAGGCAGGCGGCACCAGCCGATATACAATGTTCGCCGCATGCATCTCTCCTTGATATCGCTCCTGCCGGACATTCTATCGCTTCCCTGGCCCACACCTTTCATCATCACGGGCGTTTTCGGCGCAATTATCGGCAGCTTTCTCAACGTCGTCATTCATCGACTGCCGCGTGAAGAGTCGATCGTTTTTCCCAACTCGCGCTGTCCCGGTTGTGGAGCGGCGATCGCGTCCTATGACAACCTGCCCGTGCTCAGTTACCTGATTTTGCGTGGGCGTTGTCGCGCTTGTAAGGCTGGCATCTCGTGGCGTTATCCCGCTGTTGAGCTGTTGACTGGTCTGCTTTGGGTTGGCGTGATCTGGCACGACGGGCTCAGTGCGATGCTGCCGTTCGATCTGATCTTTGTCAGCGCAGTGGTGGCGCTGGTTTTCATCGATGCCGAGCACATGATCCTGCCGAATGCGATCACTTATCCGGGAATCGTTTTTGCTCTCGTGGCCCGCGTGGCAATACCGTTCCTTTCAACCACTGCGCGCTTTGATGACGTTGAGCCGCTGATACACGGTATGCTCCACGGCATGCCAGTGTGGGCGGCATCGCTGATTGGTGCAGCCATCGGGGGATTGATCGGCGGAGGTTCACTTTGGCTGATGGGCTGGACCTGGGAGAAGCTGCGCGGCATCGAAGCGATGGGCCTGGGCGATGTGAAGATGATGTTTATGGTGGGCGCCTATCTGGGCTGGCGCTTGACGATTCTCACGATTTTTATGGGTGTGCTCTCAGGTTCGATCATCGGCATCGCCTTGATGTTACGACAAGGCCGAAAGGACATGCAGATGCTGCTGCCCTTCGGTGTCTTCCTGGGGATCGGCGCAATCGCCTCACTGCTGGTCGGGACCGGAATCGTTGAGTGGTACGCATCGCAATATCGATGAGTCGCGAGTCTGGAGTCGCGAGTCGCGAGTCCGCTTGAGAATCTTGAGTCGACAATCGACACGCTCGCGACTCGCGACTCGATTCGGGACTCCTGACTCTTGACTTCTGACTCTTGACTTCTGACTCGCGACTCCAGACTCGCGACTCGAGACTTCTTATCATGCCAAGAAGCCGCACAATGTTAGGTGTCTTGCTGCTGGCGAGCTTTTTTCTGTTAGCAGCGCTGCTGGGAATTGCGCTCTACGCGTTGACGCCGGCTACTCCCATTGCGCGTGGACCGATTCTTTTGATGGTCCTGATTGTCATCCTCGTTGGGGTTCTTTTCTGTCTCCTCTATTTCCTGCGCTGGCTGATGCGTCCCTACCGCCAACTGGTGGGTGAAGCGGAGCGCGCGCCGATCGCCACTCACACCCGGAGAACCGCCGACGAAGCGCAGTTTGTCCTCGAGACATTTCAGTCGGTCGTGGCCCAACTGCAAACGCAACAGAAGGAACTCGAGCGCCTCAGCGCCCAGGCCAGCCAGCGCGCGGATTCCGCCGAGCGTTTCAGCGAACGCATCGTCGCCAGTGTGCCCTCCGGGCTCGTGGCCTTCGACGGCAAAGGTGAATCGATCGTGATTAACGCGCCGGGCCTCTCGTTGCTTGAGGTTGACGGCAGCGCGTTGGGCCAGCCCGCTGCCACGCTCTTGCAGCGCACTCCCCAGCTCGCTGAACTGGTCGCCAACTGCCTGGAAACCGGCACATTGTTTCGTCGTGAAGAGATCGAGGCGACCGCAAACGGAGAAGTTCGCAGACTGGGAGCGACGATTGCGCCCATCGATTTATCACCGGATCAGGGCGCGCGCGGAGTGCTTTGTTTGCTAACCGACATCACCGAAGTAACACAATTGCGCGAACAGGTAGCGCTCAAGCGCAACCTGGAAAGTCTGGGCGAGATGTCCGCCGGTCTGGCCCATGAATTCAAGAATGCCATTGCCACGCTGCATGGTTATGCACAACTGCTGCAGAATCAGGATCTGAATGAGCGCGGCCAAACGGCAACCACCGCGCTGCTAAATGAAGTGCGCAATCTCTCTGAGATGATCAATGCTTTTCTGAACTTCGCCCGGCCGCAACCACTGCATTTCGAGGAAGTCTCGCTCAAAGAACTGATCGATGAATGCGCCAATGAATTGCAACCACTCTACGTGGAGAAAAAAGTCGATCTCATACTGGGACCGCGGACGAGCGGGGTCCCCATCGGGGCAGCCCCGATGGGGTGCAGGTCCCGTCCGCCCTCACCTTCGGCCCACTCCCCCAGCCCGGAACCACTTGCGATCTCGGAGCCACTCACCATCCGCGCCGACGAACGCATGCTTCGCCAGGTATTACTAAACCTCTTGCGCAACGCGGCCGAAGCCATTCCGGAAGATAAGCCGGAACGTCTGGTCCATGTTTCCTCTGGCCGGGAACGCGATCCAAACGCGAAAGACTGGGCGATAATCGAGATTGAAGACACTGGCGAAGGAATTCCCGTGGTCGATTTGCAACGCATCTTCATTCCCTTCTTCACCACCAAAGCACAAGGTCACGGTATCGGCCTGGCGTTGGCGCATCGAGTCATCACCGAACACGGAGGTACGCTGACAGCGGGAAACTCCGCGCCGGGTGGGGCTGTCCTCACGATCGAACTTCCGCTTTGAACTATTGTGATTGCGACTTGAGCGTCAGCAGCACAATCTCCGGTGGCACACGAAAGCGGACTGGAATGATGCTGGTGCCGATGCCGGTGGTGACGAACATCTGCTTGCTTCCCTCCTGAATGTGCCCGGCAGCATACTTTTGCCCATAACGCGATGGCACGATCAGCCGTCCAACAACCGGCAGGTTGACCTGGCCTCCGTGCGTATGCGCGGCGAGAGTCAGGGCGACGCGCGCGGGAATCAGGGGAAAGACGTCCGGGTTGTGAGTCATCGCGATCACCGGATCGCTCGCCGGCACTCGTGGAAAAGTGGCGTCGATGTTTTGAGGTCTGGTGTTCAAGTCGGACACGCCCCAGAGCCAAAGCACGCCGCCGTTGACTTTGATTTGCGATACATCATTCTCGAGCACGCGGATACCGACTTCCTCAAGGGCATGCCAAACGCGGCCACCGTCAAACCACCAGTCATGATTTCCGAGCACGGCGTAAACGCCCAGACGCGCGTGCAAACCTTTCAGCGTGGCGGCGATTACTTCCGGAGCTATCTGGTGCTTGAATACCCTGCCGGTCACCATGAAGTCGCCGAGGACCAGGATGAGATCCGGATTCAACTGATTCGTGGTATCCACAATCTGCTGCAGTTTTGCAGCATTGATGAATGGCGAACCAGCGTGAATATCGGAAAGCACCGCGACACGCAGGCCATCGAGAGGTTTGGACCAGTTGGTCAGGATCAGCGTTTCTTCGTGAAGGACAAGGCGATTGGGTTCGATGAGAAAGGACCATGAGGCAAGGACGAGCGCTAGTAGGACCACGACTGCGGTGGTTCGTTTGATTTGTTTGGTGATTATTTTACGCAAGAGAGTCAACGAGGTGTCGAACAGGTCAGTACCGCCTGCGGTAGCGGGCGGGTCGTCTCCACGCCATCACCCACCCGCTACCGCAGGTGGTTCTGACCTGTCGATGCGCAACGCCGCGCTAAATTCAGTCCGCTGCTACGCGTCGAAGAAACTTGGTCAGAACTTTCTCACATGTCACTTCACCTTTGCCTTATGTGCACGACAAACTGAAGTTCGTCGGACCGCCAATCCGAAGACTGCTAAAAATCAGTCGGAAAATACTCTTGCCAGCGCCGATCGACTAAGTCCCTGATGTCGTCCCTGACGACCAACTCATCCGGGAAGCCGGTCTTTACACGAGCATCGATCACCATTGGACCACTGAAAGCCAGATGGTGTCTGATGACTCTCGTGTTGGCTGCATAGATATCCGCCGCCGGCTCAAAACGCGTCCACGTTGCCCAAAGAAAATCCGTCACAGAGCGGGCGACGCTTGCGTCGTCGTGCAAGACGACCAGCGGCCAGCCAGCCAGCACTTCTTCCCGCGCCAGACGCGCTGCCTGGTCCGGATCCGCTGAGTGAGAGGCCCCCTGCAATACCAGACAACCGGCGCAAAACGCTTCGGCGCTGGACACCCCGCGGGGCAACTCGCCCTGAAATTCGCGCGGCAATTCTCGGATCGCCTTGCCGAGTCCGAGCATGATCGCCTTGCTGCCTTCATTCACTTTTCCACTGGTGTAATCGAGCGTGTCCATCGCCACGTTTGAGAAAATGAAGAGTCCGGTTTCCGGAGTGAAACGGGCCAACACATGTTCGAGCAGCGAGGGAAAGTCTTTCAGGTTCTGCGGCGTGTCGGTCAGGATCAGAAACTTCGTTAGCGAAAGCTGACCCTCGCCCAGAATGCGGAAGCCCGAGACCAAAGCCTCGCGCGCGTAGCGCTCACGCACGACTGCGGCACACAGTGAATGGAAACCAGTCTCGCCATAGGTCCACAGATCGCGCACGCTCGGCATCACCAACGGAAACAGCGGCGATAATAATTGCTGCAAATAATCGCCGATGAAAAAATCCTCCTGTCTTGGCTTGCCGACCACCGTCGCGGGATAGATCGCATTGCGCCGGTGAAAAACCGCGTCGACATGAAAGACGGGATAGTCATGCTGCAGAGAATAGTAACCATAGTGATCGCCGAATGGACCTTCTGGCTTTCGTTCATGCGGCGGCGCATAACCAACCAGCGCAAATTCCGCTTCGGCGGCCAGGCGATGCGCGCCTGCTTCACTACGGAACGGATTCCTGGTCATCCTGATTTTTTCGCCGGCCAGCAGTGAAGCCAGCACGAGTTCCGGAACGTCTTCGGGCAAAGGGGCAATGGCCGCAAGCATCAGCGCCGGCGGGCCACCGAGAAAAACCGTCACCGGCAAGGATTGGCCCAGTCGTTCGGCTTCATGGTAATGAAAGCCTCCGCCCTTTTGAATCTGCCAGTGCAACCCCGTTGTTTGCGCGTCGTGCACCTGCAGGCGATAGATACCCAGGTTATGTTTTCTTGTCGTGGGATTCTCGGTATAGACCAGCGGCAGCGTGATGAATGCTCCACCATCTTCCTGCCAGGTAGTGAGTACGGGAAGTTGATCAAGACGAGCCGGTTGATCGACGACCTGCATCACCGGCGCTCGACTGGTGTTGCGCGTGCCGAGCTTGAGAAATTCGAGCGCCCGCCGGCGGTGTTGCCACAACTCCGCGGGGCGCGGCGGCAGCAGGGCCTCGGCCACGTGGACCAGATCGCGCACCAGCGCTTCCGGCTTGGATCCGAACGAGAGCGCGATTCGTCGCTCGGTGCCAAACAGATTTGTGGCCACCGGATAGCGACTTCCCTTCACTCTGTCGAAAAGCAAGGCCGGACCGCCGCGATCAATCACGCGCCGGTGAATCTCGGCCAGTTCGAGAAAAGGATCGACTTCGGCATGAATAGTAATGATTTCGTTTTCGCGAGTTAGCAGATCGAGAAATGTGCGGAGGCTGCGGTGCATTAAGTGAGGGAGTATAACCGTTGCAGGCAGATCGGAAAAATTGAACGGCACGAGCAGTCGCAAATGAGGTAGCCCGGAGGTTAAGACAATACGGGTCGGTACAGAACCGGGAGCGGTAGCGACCGGATGCGTGACTCAATGAGCGCAAGTCGACGCAGTTGTGTTCTCCAATAGGTTGGGCTGGTTGAGTGTCGGCTCCGGTCGCTACCGCTCCCGGTTCTGTAACGGTTCTTTGCCCCTGGTCACCGCGCGTGGTCTCGTCTTGACGTCGGGTCGCGGTTGGGCCAGCCGGTTCTGGATCTGATCGACTGCGACTTTCGCGGCTGCAGCGACGTGCGGGTCATAGTGATCAGTAAACGGCTTGATCTTCTCGAGTGTCTCGGAGTTGCCGCTCTCACCCAAAATTTGCAGGATGCGCAGTGTGACCTTGGGCGGTGTGTTGTCCTGAGTGAGGAAAAGATAGAGCGGGTCGGGACTATCAAGTTGAGTCAAATAATCGAGCGCCTGGTCATAGCGAGGCGAGTCCAGATCGCGGACGATCTGAAACAGAGTCTCAGACTTGCCCATGCGATAAAGCGCCCAGTTGAGGGCCAGTCGCACGCGCTTGTCCTTTTCCTGCAAGGCGTAGCCTTCGACAAGCTTCTTTTGCTCAACCGCAGCCAGCCGGGCGAGCGCCTCAGCCGCCACCTGCCGCGTCGGGGCATCCCCGATTGCTAGTTGTCGAGCGTACTGAGTGGAGTCAAGCGACGCATCAGAGGAGTCGCTCTGTGAAGAAGATTGCGCCCGCGCCACGTCGACGCTGAATAGCAAGACAACCGCCAATAGAATTAAGTATTGGATTCGCATAATTCAACTTGCCTGACAACCGCAAAGCGGTTGCGCCCTCCAGCCCAACGTTTGCCCCGATTAACAGCGTCTTAATGCGTAACGCAAACTGTTAGTTTGCGCGGATTGAATGGCATTCAACGGGCGCGCAAGCTAACAGCTTGCGTTACCGAAAATCAAACTAAGACACTACCCTTCAATTGTTCGACGCGCCGGCGTCGGTCTTGCGCAAGGTGCGGCTGTTCAGGTCAAGCTCGGCGATCGGAATCACCTCAACATCTTTGAATTGCTTTTGCAGCTCGGGCAAAAATTCCCTGGCGTTTCCCACCACGATTACGTTGGCGCCTGTGGCCTCGAGCCGCGTGCTCGCAAACTTCTGCACGTCCCCGGCGGATACTGACTGCACGCTGTCGACGTAGTGATTGATCTCTTCCAGATTCAATCCCTGCAAAGCCAGCGAGCCGACCTGGGCCACCAGTCCATTTACCTGCTCGAGGTTGCGGGCGAAGTTGCCGATTAAGACTGCTTTTCGCGGCGTCAGCTCGGCGTCAGGAACAGGCGCCGTAGCCAGCCGGCCCAATTCCCCGACCAGCAGTTCGACCACCTGCGCTCCCGATTGATTCTTGGTCTGCGCCGAGGCGACAAATGGACCAAGGCTGCGTCGGGCGTCAAGGGCACTGCCGGCGCCGTAACTGAGTCCACGCTTGATGCGAATCTCCTGATTCAGCCTGCCTGAGTAACCATTTAAGACCGAGTTAGCCACAATGCCGCGAAAATAATCCGCATCCGCGCGAGAGATTCCCGTGCGCGCAAGATAGACGGCCGCTTGACCCGCATCCGGCTTATCAATCACCAAAACGCGCCGGGTGCTCGGGTCACTCACTCGGGCGGCGAAGACAAAGGGACGCAAGATCTGCATTGGTTTCTGCCAATCGCCAAAATGCTTTTCGGCGAGCGCAAAGGCGTCGTTAGCGCCGATGTCGCCGCCGATGATCAGGATCGCATTATCCGGCCGGTAGTACATCTCATGCAGCTTAACGATATCCTCACGTTTGATCCGCGCGATCGATTCGAGGGTGCCGCTCAGCGGATGGCCGTATGGCGCATCGCCAAAAACTACGCGCGCCGCAGCGAGGCGGGCAATCGAACCGGGCTGGCCCAACTCAACGGTCAGATTGTCGATGTACTGTTGTCGTAACCGCTCAATCTCTTCGTCCTTGAACGTCGGATGGCGAACAACATCGGCAAGGATCGCGAGTGCCGGACTGATCCTTGACGACATCACGCCCACGGTCGCCGTCGAAGCGTCCCAACGCGCTCCCGAATCTAATGCTCCACCCAATGCCTCGATGGCCTCAGCGATTTGCGTGGCATCCTGGCTCTTTGATCCTTTAGTCAGCAGGCTGGCAGTAATGTCGGCCAGGCCGGCCAACTGCGGCGGATCGATCTCGCCACCGTTCTTAATCAGCAACTGCGCGGACACGAGCGGGGTACTGGAACGCTCAACCACGATCACGCGCAAACCATTCGCCAGCGTCTTCTCTGCCGGTTTCGGCACTTGCAGGGAACGCGGCGGCGCGGGCGGCGGCGGTGTAGCCTGTGGCGTCTGAGCACCAGCGGTTACGATGGAACCAAGCAGAAGTCCCATGGCAAAAAGCAGCTTCAAACGATTTTGTAACTTGCTCATCTCGCCTGGCCTCCCTGCAACGGCCGGTAGCCGTTCTGATCCCCTGGTTTGTTTGCGGCACTCTTTGACGGAGCCTTGCTCGACTCAGGCAGGTAGTAAAGCACCAGCCGATTCTGTTCACTGAGGTATTTTTTCATCACGCGTTGCACGTCTGCCGCAGTCACTGCCTGCAACCGAGAAAGGTCCGTGTTGACTCGATTCGGATCGCCCAGCGCACCCGCAGCGCCAAGCGCCAGGGCCTTTCCGTTATTCGTCTCACGTTCGCGCAATTGATTGGTAACGATCTGATTGATCGCTTTTTCCAGTTCTGCTTTGGTAACCGGCGCGTCCTGAATCTTCTTAATCTCAGCCAGCAAAGATTTCTCGGCGTCTTCCGGCTTCTTGCCGCCGGCGACGAACACGTCAAAAGTGAAAAGACCCGCATCTTCCAAAAGGTTCGCTGAGGCGCCGACGTCCTGAGCTACTTGCTGTTCGTAAACCAGCGTGTGATGCAGTCTCGATGATTCACCCGCGGAGAGGATCGCTTCGGCAACGCGCATCGCTTCGGCATCGGCGTTGGCCCTTGACGGGGTCAGGTACGTTACTCCGATCGCCGGCAGCGGCACGTTCTCGCCGTACTCAGTCAAGCGAGTTTCCGCTTTGCGTTCCGGCTCGATCACCGAGACTCGCGGCAAGTGCCCGGCCGGTTTGGGGATCGAGCCGAGATACTTGTCTACCCACGCATCGAGCTGTTGCTGATCGAAATCGCCAACCACCACCAGCGTGGCATTGTCGGGCCGGTAGTACGTGGCGTGAAAAGCCTGAACGTCGGCCAATGATGCCGCATCGAGATCTTCAATGCTGCCAATCGTCGGCCGTTTGTAAGGATGCTGCAGGAACGATCTCTGCTGTAAGAGGTAATCAAATCGGCCATACGGCGGAGCCAAAACGCTTTGCCGGTACTCTTCTTTGACCACGTCACGCTCAGACTTGAAATTCGCGTCGTCGACGTTCAAACCCGAGAGGCGATCGCCCTCGGCCCAGAGCAAGGTCTCGAGATAATTTGAAGGCACCACCTCGTAATAGACGGTGTTATCGTCCGTGGTGAAGGCATTGTTGAAACCGCCGACGTCCTCGGTCAGGCGGTCCATCATCTCGGGCTTCATGTTTTTCGTGCTCTTGAACATGATGTGTTCAAAGAGGTGCGCAAAGCCGCTGCGAGCGTTGGGATCGTCCTTCGAACCCACGTGATACCAAACCTGGATCGCCACGGTGGGACTGGATCGATCCTGAGCGGTCAGGACGCGCAGACCGTTCTTTAAGGTGCGGTCGCGATACTCGAGCCGCGGCATTTTCACCTGCGCCAATCCGGTTCGCCAGCCGAAGGCACAGACCAGGATCAACAAACAAATCGTGAAAGCAACCAACTTATGACGCATTAAGTTTGCTCCAACAATGGAATCGTCTAACGGGAGTGTTTCGATGAAGCGGGTTCGCGCCGTGTTGTACAGGTCAGTCCGACAAATTTCAGTTTGTCGTCGATGTTCGTAGCCCAGACTCTCGTAGCCCAGACTCTCGTAGCATAGACTTCAGTCTGTGATTGTCTGCCAGGGCGGTCACAGACTGAAGTCTATGCTACTCACTTCGACAAACTGAAGGTTGTCGGACATAAAGCCCCGGTTCACACCTCCTAATCAAGATCCAGAGGATTGCGATAAATCTTGCCGGTATCTTTCCCTGCCCTTCTTTTCGCCTCCTGGAATTTTTCTTCCAGAATGCGATCGCGATCCTTCATCGAACTCAGTTCCTGCGCGAAAATCTGCTCGCGTTGCTGTTTCTGCTTATCCAGACCCTTGACCATGTCGTCGAACGATGCCAGTGGTTTAGCCTTTTCCTCGTGAGCCAGCAACGCACCTGTATGTGAGTCAATAGTCAACGTTGCTTCGCAGCAAGGGCAGATAATCGTGAACTTGGTAGAGTCGGACATTACGTTACTCCCGGGCGATAGAATGCCAATCAGCCACCCGGGAGTATAACATCCGTGGGCTCGACCTTCAGCAAACGAAAAGGACCCATCTTCGTCAGACAGGTCCCTTTGCCAGCCCTTGTCAGGGAAACTAGCGCGCCCTGGTCAAGAATACATCCCAGGCCCAACGCCCCAGTTGCGCGTCATGTGTGTCCCGGACCTTGGCCCGGTAGCGAAATTGATTGCCGAACTGATCGCTCCTTCTTGAGCGTTGGTATTCGAGGTCCAAGGTCTTCAGACCAAGTTCCGCTAAACCGTGCAACTCTGCTGGCTCAGAGATACCATTATGATTCTTGTCTTGCCATAAGCGCAGCAGTGAAAAAATGTGATCCTTCCGACTTATGACTCCATCACCATTACCACCGTTCTCCGGTTTGTCGTACTCGGCTAGTGCAATAAACCCGTTGGGATGATTAGAAGGCGGCTGAGGCGTAAGGTCTCCGAAGAGTTCACTGCCGTTGTCAATCAAACCATTGCCGTTCCGATCAAGTACCAAGAATGCGTCATCTGCATCGATGGTTGTCCAGCCAAGCTGTTCGGATGTACCGTTACCATCAAGGTCGAATCTGACACCGTCCACGAAGTTTGTTAGGCTGAAGCCATCGCCTTGAACGTCTATCAAGATCGGGTCGAAGGGTCTGAACTCATTCTGACACTGACAGGTATCAGCATGCCATTGTCCCAATGAGCTAATGCAGTCGTCTTCTTGCTCAGTACTACAATTCGGCGGGAAAAAGAAGAAAGGCGTAGCTGTAGGCGATGGCGATGGCGTCGCGATTGGTGTCGGCGACGGCCGGGCCTGCGCAATGCAATTACCAGCCTTGGTAGCGTCACTCGCTTGCACTGTCGTGGTTGGCACCGTCGCGTTTTCACAAGTTGTGTTCGGCCCGACGTCAGGATTATTCATGATGGTAGGTTGCGCAGGATTAATGCCTCCTTCATCAAGACCCAAGAAGTGTCCTAGTTCATGGGCCACGACGGTAGCACCCGCGGCTGTGCTGTTCTGGGCTCGTTGCTGCCATCCCGCGCTGTAATACACTCGTCCGCTACCGGGACGGAAAGCAGCACAGCCTCCGGTCTGCGCCGGGTCGTCACTCTGCTTAAACTCGATGGTTCCAGAATCCGGTGGTTGGGCTGCATCAAACGTCACCTTGGTTGTGCTTGAAACACCATTCCACTGACCGATGGCGTTCAAGATGGCGTTCTTGTCAGCGGTTGAGGTATTCGGATCGTTGAAGCTATAGGTCACGTGGATTATGCCATTCGCATCCGGCGCTTTGTTCTTCAACGCCGGAGTGATGTCGCGCTACCGATACATTGTTGGCCATATACAAAAGACGTAAGGATAAGGAAGACGCCGATCAGCGTCCAAACTAGTGGACTGTAACAGTTAGTTTACTAGTGGCTTGAAAACATGAAAGATCGGATCTCCGAATAAGGCTGCACCCAATATGACAGCAGCTACTAGCAATTCAACTGTTACAGTCCACTAGTTTCAGGCTGAGCCTGTTTAAAGAGCGACTTGTGTTTGAAATCAACAATCTGTTCCTTGGGAATTTGCTCGACCCGGAGTCCCATGCTCCAGGCGAAACTATGATGTGTAGGCCGAAAGGCTTTGAGTCTATGCGAGTGGCGAGGTGGCTACTTACAACAGGTCGAGGTGTCGGGGTACTTTCTTACGGCATTCCTGATCTCTTCCAAAAACGTATCTATTCGTTCATTCTGATGTTTCTGGACCGCTGCTTTACGATGGGCGTGCGTGTTGACGACCGAGTCTGCAGATGACAGGCCAAAAAGGCCTTGCCCCTCGCCGGTGACACTGAAAGCCGCGGAGTTAGCTTTTGGGACCGTCAAAAAGAGCACATAGTTCTTACTCTTCTCCATGGGCGCTACATCCGTCAGAATTTCCGCAGAGGTGCCATCCTCGAAAGTGATCTTCCCGCCCAGCAGGCGCACCTTTATTACTTGCTCCGGATAGGTCTGTCCCTTGAACGCTTCTTTTACTTTGACGTCGTATTCGGTGAGGACGAGTTCACCGTCATCACTCAACCTTGTCACGCTTGTGATCGGCGTTCCGAGTACTACGGCGAGGCTATTCTTTGTTAAGGATTCAAGGTCATACATGCCCCAACTGGCGCTGCCAACCTTGTTCACGTAGTGACCCTTAATCCGCGCGGCCTCTCTGAGCCCGCCTCTTCTCATTGCTTCGATCTCAGCCTGCGAATCCTGGGTAGTGGCCGGTTGACTGGTCCCATTTTGGGCCATGATTAACCCTACTGACACCAAAACGACCACTACGATCAGGGGAAGTACTTGTCTGCTCAATTTGCTATTCATTTGTTTCCTATTCCTTCGAGATAGGTTCTCGGGTTTCGTTGAAGCCCGCAACCTAGAGGTATGTGAAATGCCGGAGTGTGGAGTTGAAGCTACATAGTTGCGTCAAGACCCAGGAAGGTTGCATGCGCAACGCACATATCTGAGTTTCCTAATCAAGCTTTAACTCGGCATACTACAACTGCGGCACTTATCCGAGATCTGGCTCATCGGTAATATCTGTCAGCTCCATCATACTGATTGTGTGTTTCACATCCCGCTACGATTGTTTTCGCCTTTGGCCCACCAGGTTATTTCATCCATCACGGCGTCGTAGACCTGCGCCTGCGACAAGCCCAAACTCTTCGGGGCTTTGAACGAGTGGTCACCGCCTTCGATCAGATAGAGCTCAGCCTCGAGCTTGTTTTCCTTGATAATGCTCTTGATTTCGTCTGCGTTCCCGAACGCGTCACGCGAGCCCTGGACAAACAGCATTGGAGCGCGAATATCCTTCAAATGCGCAACCCGTAACTGTTCAGGCTTGCCGGGCGGATGCAGCGGATATCCCAGGAAGACCAGCCCCGCCAGTTCGCCCGCGCCCGCCGCGGCGACCTGAGAGGCGATCCGCCCGCCCATCGATTTGCCGCCAATCATCACTCGATTCGTTTTGAGTTTCCGATGCTGGCGGGTCGCCTCGATCACAGCGTGGTAACAGGCCTCGAGCTTGGCCTTTTGATCGGGTGCGCTCCGTCGTTGTTCTTTGTAGACGAAATTGAAGGTCAAGACATCAAAACCGCGCCTGGCCAAACCGTCTGCGAACAAGCGCATGAAGCTGCTCATTTGATCAGCACCGGCGCCATGTCCAAGAATCAGCGTAGTGCGCAATCGAGCTGATTTCGCAGCCGGACTCAACAGCGCGGTTACTTCATCAGTTGCCGACACCTGAACCTTTATTACTTCGGGTTCATTTTCCACCGCAGTCCTCCTGCATTCGAGTCATTCAGTTGCGGACCGTTACTTCGAGCGTGTAGGACATTGTGCGTTCCGTGCTGCTGTCCGGCAGGACGTTGATACGATAGTCGCCGGACCGTGGCAGGTCGCCCGACCAATCCTTTGCATAGTCGGCCAGAGAGTCTCCGGTTGGCGTCAAGATGACGAAACTAACGCCGCCGCGCGCACTCAAATGAACGCTCATGTTTTGGCCGCCGCGAGCCTTCAGCAGATAGTCGTGGCTCATACCACGATGCACAGTGCCGGTCAGCACCGCGGTGGTCCGTCCCCGCGCGAAACTGATGCGGCTGACGACGCTTGTTCCGCGTTGCGCAGATACGATGATTGCCGAAGAGATCATCAGCGTAAACAGGACCAATGCGATGGCCATTGTTCTCGGTCGTGACTTCATAGTGGATCCTTTCCAGCGAGTTGGGATTGCGGACTTGTTCTAAGGCAATTGGGCTCCGCCGTCAATCCCTGGAACTGATAGCTAGTGTCCTGGTTTGGGTTTTGTAACGCAAACTGTTAGTTTGCGCGCTCGTTGAATGCCACTCACTCATCGCAAACTAACAGTTTGCGTTACAACTTAGGGTACGACCATCCCTTGAATTCTATTGACTTTCCGAGGGAATCAGATTAAAAGCTGCAAATAAATAAACGCCTGCGTTATTCCGTAATGTATCGCTTGCGGCGTGATCCTGGCGCATAGCTCGTTTGCTTCTTTCATAATCGATCAGACTTTGAACCAGCACACAACAACCCGGTAATCCCTATTCCTAATTCTCCCCAAGGAGCCATCAACCATGCGCAGAATCTATCTTGCCACTCTTGCCGCCTTAGTACTGCTGGGCGCGCTGCTGACCCTACCCGTCAACCGAAGCTTCGTCGCCAGAGCCGAAGTTTCCGATGGAGAACGGCTGGCGATGTACAGCAAGCCCGCAGTCGTGCGTATCATCGACGGCATCGCAGGACAATACGTTTTCCTGTCTCCCAAGAATGAGACGCTGACCTTCAACGTCTCGTACATAACATTGGGCTCCGGGTTTTTCATCAGCTCTAACGGGTATATCGGCACCAACGCTCATGTCGTCAGCACCACGCACGATGGGGAAGACAAAGCAAAAGAGACGCTCTTCGCCCAATTGATCAATCAGGTGGGGCACTATTATCAGAAGGACCCACGCCAGTTCGACCGGAACACGATCAACTACATCTACTCGCGAAGCAGGTTGAATAATTACAAGATCTATCACCATGTGATCATCCCCGACGGCAGCGTCTTTCCGTTTGAGATCAAGGCTTACGGGGCTCCAACCGGCGAGAGCAATGATCAGGGCAAAGACGTAGCCATCGTAAAGATCGAAGTGAAAAATGCTCCCGTACTGATCATCGGCGACTCCGAGAGGATCAAGCTCCAGGATCATGTCACGGTGCTGGGTTATCCAGGCGCCGCCGACACCTTCAACACCGGAACACTTGATTCGAAGTCTGCGCTTGAAGCATCAATAACCGATGGCAAACTTTCTGCCAAGAAAGCCTCTTCCAGCGGCGCCCCGATCCTCCAGATCAGTGCGCCGGCAACTCACGGCAACTCCGGCGGCCCTTGCCTGAACGATGATAAGCAAGTCGTCGGCTTATTGACATTTCGGGGAGATACGGTCAACGGTCAGGAAGTTAGCGGATTCTCGTTTGTCGTGGCTGCGAACACGGTTCAGGAGTATGTGAAGACGGCGGGCGCGACCAATGAACTCGGCTTGATCGACAAGGACTACCGCGAGGGCCTGGATTATTATTGGAAAGAGCAATACAAAAACGCGATCCCCAAGTTTGAAGAAGTCAAGCGTCTGTTTCCTCAACATTCGGAAGTCGAGAAGCTGCTGCAAAGCAGCCAACAGGCAATTGCCGAAGGTAAGGACCGATCTGGATTCGGCGGCCTCGCGGCATTGGGAGTTGTGGCCGTGGTGGTGATCTTTCTGATCGTCGCGGTAATCATCATTGCGGTTGTCGTGTTTTTGCTGATCAGAAGGAGAGGAAAAGCGAAGCCGGCGTCAAGGCCAATGGCTCCGTCCGCATCGCCAAGTGCGCCATCGTACGGCGCGGCGTCAGCGCAACCGGCTGCTCCCTCGCCTTACCAGCCTGCTCCACCTCCTCCCGCGCCGAGTCCGGCTCCGTATACGCCGCCGTCACCGTCACCAGCAGCGTGGACACCGCCGGCAGGAGGGCACGGCGAAACCATGGATCTGTCGCGCACAATGGCGATCTCGGGACCCGATACTTCGCCGATAAACCATGGGTCGATCAAATTCATTTCCGGTGTGCTTACCGGCCAGTCATTCGAGATCAGGGCGGAGGGTGCTTGTATTGGACGTGACAGCGGCCTGGCACAGATCGTCATAGCCGACCCCAGGATCTCTAAACGGCACGTGTGGATCGGCATTAAGGACGGCCGCGTAGCCATCACTGATCAGGGATCACGGAACGGAACTTTCGTTAATGATCCGAAATCAGCGCGGGTGACCGAAGCAGTGCTTTCGCCGGGGGATACAGTGATCCTGGGTGAGTCGGACGTAGCGCGATTCGAATATCAAGTGTAAACAGACGCTAAGGTGTAACCAGACGCGTAAGCGAAAAGACCGCGGGCCATCAACTCAATCATGGTTGATGGCCCGTGGTGTGTTTACGGCCGAAGTTTGTTAATTGATCGTTTAGATAGGGCACTTGTGCCCCTCGTGCAAAGGGCGGACAAGTCCGCTATCTAAACGGATGAGTTTAATAATCGTGCCCGTTTGAGTTTAATAACTGTTTCCGTTTAGTCAGGGCACTTGTGCCCCGGTTGCGACGGGCGGACAAGTCGCTATCTAAACGGATGAGTTTAATAATCGTGCCCGTTTGAGTTTAATAATTGTGTCCGGATGTGAGTTAGTAATTGTGCCCGTTCCCCGAGTTTTAGTTTGACGCATCTATCGGGGCCAGACCCGCACTCTTAAGTTTCTGATTTAACGCTTCAATTTCTCCCGTACGAATCGCCTGCCACCGCTCTAGCAGCGACTGCGCATCCTTCGCCACATCGGCAATCGCGACGGTCGCTTGCGGCGTCGGCGCAACATCGACCTCTTGCAGGATGTTGAAGAGCGTTCTCACTCTCGTCGTCGTGCTGGTCAGACTCACGGTGCTGGCTGGATCCGGCCGGCGATTCTCACCACCGCCAAGCAAGCCGCGGAGCTTTATCTCAAGGAGGATCGCGTCGTTAGAAAAATCGCTCCTGGCTTCACGCAGCTCTGACAGTCGTTTGCTGATGCCCGTTATCTTTTCCGTCGCCGCCCCGAGCGAAAGCCACTCGTCGTAAAGCTGCTTGGATAATTTGAACTGTTGGACCAGATCCGCCGCGGGAGTCTTCACTCGCGGATCCATGCGCACATTGAGTGTTTGCTTGTGAATAGTTCCATTAGCCGTCAGTTCGACTGTATACCGCCCCGGCAAAACCCAGGGAGAGGTATCGTCCGGAGCCGTATTGCGAAACACAGCCGAGATCGGATAGGAAGCGCGCACACCGGGCACGGGCTGATAATGCAGATCCCATAAGAACCGATGGGCGCCGGGCTGGCCCGAAAGCACTTGCACCGCTCGCAACCAATACGGCGGGATGGCCAGCATCGGATCGACTTGCGGCACCGGATCAGCGCTTGAATAACGGCGCACCACCTGGCCCGCATCGTCGCGAATCTCAAGCCCGACAATACCGGTCGTAGCAAAATTCAAAAAGTAATCGATCACCGCGCCGTCCGGTGGATTTTCGCCTGCCGGAAAGTCCGGCGGCAGGGGCGTGTCGGTATTCAGATTCCAACGCACACGCATCGCGGTTTGCGGGCGGAACAGCGTAGCGTGTGCTGCCTCGGTCTGCGCATCGATCTGCCTCAGCGGGGTGATGTCGTCCAGGATCCAAAAACCACGACCATGGGTGGCGACGGCAAGATCGTCGCCTTTGACGATCAGATCGCGCACGGAACTGGCAGCCATGTCCAGTCGCAATGATTGCCAATTATCACCGTCATCAAAGGAAACGTAGACCGCACGTTCGGTTCCGGCAAAGAGCAAACCCTTTCTTTCGGTATCCTCGCGAACGACATTCACGTTCTCGTTAGCGGGAATGCCGCTGGTAATTTCCGTCCAACTCGCGCCCGAATCCCGTGTGCGATAAATGTGTGGATGCAGATCATCGAGTCGAATGGTATTCACCGCCGCGTATGCCACACCCTTTTCAAAGTGGCTCGCTTCCAGAACAGAGATCTTCTGCCAGGGCTTGAGCTGTTTTGGCGTCACTTCGGTCCACCTGGCGCCGCCATCCGTCGTTTGATGGATCAATCCATCGTCCGTCCCTGCCCAGATCAGATTGATATCCAAAGGAGAAGGCGCCACGGCATAAATCACACCCCGTTGAGTGGGCGCTGCAGTCGGCTGTGAGCGGTACTTGCCAATACTCTCCGGTACTTCAAAGGTCTTTCGAGTCAGGTCCGGACTGATCTGCTGCCAATTGCGCCCACCGTCATTGGTCTTCCACAACGTGTTCGCCGCAAAGTACAAAATGTGCGGGTCGACCGGAGAAAAGACCACCGGCTCAGTTCGCACAAGGCGAAAATCCGGGGAGCGGAATGGTTTGGGCAAAATACTTTGCGCCTGTCCGGTGCGCCGATCATAACGTGTGAGTTTTCCTCCATAGACGATATCCGGATCAAGCGGATCGGCAACAACATAGCCATACTCTTCAGCGGCCACCGGATGCCAATCACGGATCGTAATCTCGCCATCATTCCCACGGCTGGAGATGCAAACCGATCCGCTCTCCTGCTGGCCGCCGCACAAGCGGTAAGGAAACGCGTTGTCGGCGGAGACGTGATACAACTGGGCCGTCGATTGGTTGTACCAGTCGCTCCATGTTTGCCCGCCGTTTACCGTAATCACTGCACCCTGGTCACTCCCGAGCAAGACGATCTCGGGATTGTTCGGATTGATCCAAACATTCTGATAGTCGTCACCACCGGGCGCGCCCCGAAAGGCTGTCCATGTCTTGCCGCCGTCAATCGATTTCCAACTGACGGTGCTGGCGACGATCACCACGTCAGGGTTCTTTGGATCAATCCTGGGCACTGAAAGATCGCCGCCACCGATACGGCCCGCCGGCCGGGAATCGGTGGTCGCAACAGCCCAGCTTTCCCCGGCGTCATCCGTGCGGTAAAGGTTCACGACACCCGCTGAGGCGACCGATGCGATCAAGCGGTTTGGAGAGCTGAACGAGATGGCGAGGTTTGCCTGGATAATTCCTTCGGGCAGGCCTTTGGCTAATTTCTTCCATGTCTTGCCGCCATCGGTCGACTTGAAGATGCCGCCGCCCGATCCATTCCACGAACCGTTTTCCCAGGGACCCTCGCGTGCTTCCCAAAGCGACGCATAGGCAATATCCGAGTTTGTTGGATCGAACAACACATCCGCGCCGCCAGTGTTCTCGTCTTTGTACAAAACCTTCTGAAATGTTTGGCCGCCGTCGGTCGAGCGGAAGATGCCACGCTCTTCGTTGGGGCCGTAAGGGTGGCCGGCTACGGCCACCAACAATCGATCAGCGTTGCGCGGATCGACTGCAATTTGCGGGATCTGCTGGCCGTCACGCAAACCCAAATGAGTCCAGGTTTGTCCCGCGTCGATTGATTTATAGATACCGTCACCAACCGAGAGATCGGGTCGGTGCAGCCCTTCGCCGCTGCCGACATAAATAACGTTCGGATTGGCAGTAGCGACCGCAATGCAACCGACCGAACCAGTCGGCTGATTATCAAAGATCGGCGTCCACGTATGACCGTAATCAATCGTCTTGAACACGCCGCCGTTGACCTGCGCGATGTAAAAGACGTTCGGCTGTGAAGGAACACCAGCCACAGCACGCGTCCGACCGCCGCGAAAAGGCCCAATGCTGCGCCAGTGCAGCGACCTGAAGAGATCCGGGTTTACCTGTTGCGCCGATGTGAATTGGGCGGCGCCAATTACGAAGGCCAACGTCAACAAGGAAACGAGTGCTCGAAGTGGATGATTGGCGGGGTTTCCAAGAGTCCGATTCTTTTTCATAGGGTTGATCTGCTATCGACGGCGCCTCTAGTGTTGTCTCTCTAACGTTCGCGTAACAAATAGTTGTTCGGTCTTCAGTCCCAGAGGGACGAAATATTTATAGCGAGGCTGTGTCAAAACTCACGGTCCAGCTTCTGAATCAATGACTTTAACGCAAAGGACGCAGAGGAAAACCGCAAAGGGGCGCAAAGTAACAACCCTTTGCGCTCTTTGCGAAGAACCCTTGCGTCCTTTGCGTTTCAATTTCGTAGGTCTATTACACGCAACTGAGTTTCGACACAGCCTCTCACGGACGGGGCTGTTAACAGTCGCTCCTTCGGACGTGCAACGCCTGTTAGTTCGAAACTCCACCAATACCCCGATTAGCGTCAAGCTGCTAACTTGCGCCACGTCGGACTCACTGGTGAGGCTTTGGAATCGGTCCTTCGGGGCCGTGCACGAAGTTTGAATACATGAACTGAACTGGGACGCTTGTCTTTTTGCCGGTTAGTTTCACTTCTTGAAAAACCCGCGGTAGAACGCCGCCAGCCGATGAGATCGGGTTATCGCCAATCTCCTCGCCTTGTCTCGACATCCAGCCCAGGAAGTCGTTGCTGTTTGCTTTGATCGCATCGTCGACGTCGGCATCCGTGCGAAACTCGTTGAGTTCGTGATAGAAGGTACCCACCACATTCTTCCAGGGTTTATCAAAAACAACGATGCCGTTTTCGTTCCCGTTGGACAGAAACTCCGAGAACACCCCAACCGAGTAGTAGAGCGTGCTTTTCACGCCGCCTTTCGTAACGTGAACCGAACCGTGGTAGCCGCCCAATCCACCGAGTGAGCTATCCGCATCGAGTTTCAAGACACTGCCGCTCGGAAGCATGAAATTGAAGATCGAGTTACTCAAATCAAAATTATCGAGGCTGCCGCCGGCGTGAAGCGTCTTGACCAGGTTTTGGACGTCGGGTTCACCAAACGATTTTGGTTTGGCTCCGGATAGTATTTCCGAGCCATGGAAATCACAGGAAATTTTTGCGCCCGGAAAATACTGTTTCATCACGTTGTTCAGTTTCGTATCTCGCATCGCCGCCGACAAAGCCGTGTCAATCGAGACCACATCCTGTTCGACCCAGGAGCTGTTACCACCCAGATAATAATTCTTGAAGTGCATGTTGGGGGTCACTTTGCCGCCATGAAATATCAGATCATGGAGCGGTGAAGGATCTATTCCAGGCGCAATCACCTTGGGCATCGGCATCGCCGAGCCCGGCAGTCCACGACCACTGTGATGATACTTTTCAGACCGCGAGTGTGGTCTGACTTGCACTTTCATCGGCCAAAATGTGAGCGGTTGCTTTGCCATGATTCGTCTCCTTTAAGGGTTGGTTGATTTTCGCTAGTAAGCGCGTCGGGAAGTCACTTAGGCTTTAGCACCGTTGCCGGAATGACATCGATTGGCAACAGCGCGCAGAGCGGTCATGAGATTGCCGAAATGCCTCACTCAAGCAACGTGGAAACTCGCCTACAAGCGATCAGATGATGACGGGCTCTGAACTCATACGGCTCCGGACCCTCCCGGAACAGAACCCGCGAGAGCCAGAAATCTTAAGCTCTTGGCACTGCGGCAAGACTATTACGAAACCCGGAAACCGCCAAGCGTTTTTTCGCAGTACACAACCTCGGTTGACGTCATCCGGTGTCGCAAAATCGCAGTCCTGAGTCATTGGAAGGCCGAAACAGGGAGGGAGCGTGGTTCATCGTCGCTTAGCAGAACAAACGAGTATCTCCCTCTGCAGGCGGGCCACCACTCCATTGCGTTCTTAAGCAGCGTCTCTCCAGTTCCTGGTCCAGCGGCGAGGAGATCAAGGCGCTGCTCAATTCC
>Ga0179594_10000100_pt1 | contig 29776 bp, 21 predicted proteins | sample CZOMad1_1_08_16f_FD_148625 | JGI IMG/M metagenome (GOLD analysis project Ga0179594, IMG submission 148625) | Vadose zone soil fungal communities from Angelo Coast Range Reserve, California, USA - CZOMad1_1_08_16fungal (Illumina Assembly) | ecosystem: Environmental > Terrestrial > Soil > Vadose...
GTCCTACAATCGGGACAACGGCGAGGCAAACTGGGTTAGCTGGCATTTGGACGCGACCTGGCTTGGCAGCGCGCCGCGACAAAACGACTTTCGCGCCGACACGACTTTGCCGTTGGGTTGGTACCAGGTTCAGGCAACGGATTACTCCGGTTCAGGATTCGATCGCGGTCACATGTGCCCTTCAGCCGATCGGACGATCACGATCAACGCTAACTCCGCCACTTTCCTGATGACTAATATGATTCCGCAACTGCCGGCGAATAATCAGGTGGTTTGGGCGAACCTGGAAAGCTACTGCAGAACTCTCGTCTCACAGGGTAACGAGCTTTACATTATTTCCGGCGGGTTTGGTTTGCAGTACTACATCGCCAACGGTCATGTCGCTGTGCCGGCGCAAACCTGGAAAGTGATCATCGTGCTGCCCAACGGGACCAATGACGCCGCGCGCGTGACGACGTCGACCAGGACAATTGCCGTGGTCATACCAAACTCAGGAACGATTAATAGCGACTGGCGCACCTATCGAGTCAGCGTCGATCAAGTCGAGGCAATCACCGGCTTTGATTTCTTTTCCAACGTCTCGCCGGGAATCCAGGCCGTGATTGAGGGACGTGTAGATAACCAGTGAATGGCCCAAGGCCATTTCATCGGGCAGTAGCCCGACTGTTAGGGAGGGCTCGGACTGTAAAGGATGGCTCGACTGCGCACATGAGCCCTCCTTTACAGTCGGGCTACTGCACCGCTTGGCTGGCAACACAAACTTAGGACACCACTCATGCCCTTTACCTCACTTGGCGTATCATGGGCATTATTCCAAAAAAAAGACTTCCCCTGACGGCATAGCGGGTGTTATCCTCATGACCTCAGGGGCGAAACGCCCCGCACAGCGGAAGTTTTCCACATCGACCTCGCCCACAGTGTTGCTTTAGTCACTATCGAACATCAGTCCGCAGCCGGGTTCATCTCAGTGAGTTGCCGGTAAACACGCCGGAACAGCTCGAAAACCCCGAAACCTCTCTGGTACCGGCAATGTCCACACTAGTCCCAAGTCTCGACGAAATAGGCCTGCAACCGCTCTTTTTGGACCTTCAGATTGAAACGAACCAGGTCGACGAGTCCCCAAGAGCCCTTTCCGCAGATCTGCAAATCCGTGTCGACGCTGCCATCAAAGGCAGTGCTGACGCCGCCGTGCGCGAGACTACCGGGAGCACGCTGGAACAGATAATCCGTCTGCTGGATTGGCTAAGATTGATTGATAGCAATCTACGCAGGCTCGATACCCTCCGAGAGAGCCTTTCGCTGCTTGAACTGGTCCATCTCGAAGCGCGTTCCCTGGTTGAGTACATTCAGGTGCAAGCCATTGAGATGACCAGCTCCGACGAAGTGCTGCGCGAAGTACTTGACGGCATCGCCTATTCGATTACCCATGACCTGCGAAGGATCTTTGAAGGTGAGCTAATGGGACCAATAGCCGAGCAGTCAACGCCGGTGGTCTATGGCAAGATCGTTCATGCCCAGGGTCTCTTGAACAACTGCTTGCAACAGTCAATTATCACGCTGGTTCAGTTGTTCGATCCGGCGCTGGACGGCTCAAAGCTCTTCAATGATTCGGAAGAAAGACTGGAGCAATCGTTATTACTTTGCGGAGACCTGCTGGCCCTGATCAGATCTGTGCGAGGCGTCCAATGCAGGCCGTCGCAAGACGCAATCAATGCCCTGTTGGGGCAAATTGTCAGATTCCGCGACGGCAGCATGCAATACCTGATGTACCGCGACTGGAAGGGCTACGAAAAACTGGCAGAAGAGATCACTGAGTCGATTGAACACGACAGTGATCCGGAGCCGCTGCTCAAGCAGTTCCATTGCTTTCTCGAAACGCTCTTTGCCCACGTCAGGATGCGCGCCGTGCTGACGAATATGGCGGTGCCCAGCACGACCGAGATCCGTGAGGAGATAGCGACCGACGAGAGAGCAATTGCGGCTTAAGACCGTGAACCGTAAACCGTGAATAGTAAATCGTGAATGGATCGTAAATGGTAAGCCGTGAATGAAAATCGTGAATCGTGAACAGCGGAGCGTGCGAACCGTGCGAACCGTTAATAAAAACACTCCGTCTATTCACGATTTGCTATTCACGATTTACTATTCACGGTTGACGGTTCACGGTTTTCAGCTCGACTATCGCGACTCCGCCTGGTGCAATCTTCAAGTTAACGGTTGATCGCCCATCACGTTTTTCCAATTTCATCGCCGCACCACTAATCCATTCACGCGCACTATCCAGAGTTTGACCGGCCACGCTGATTGTGGCCGTGGCGCTCGCACTTCGATCAACCTGGGCCAGTCCCTGTTGTGGTTTGAAGACGCCGTTGTTGTTGAAAAGCGTAACGACCCAGCTCGTCTCGTTCCGGTTGATCAGGAATTCGACGTCGGCGCTCACTTTGATCGGCGTCGAATCCGCCACCACATGCGCGAGCAAGTGTGCGGCCAGGGGCACCATGCGTTCGTCCTCGCCCAGAAGGTCCGCAACCGCGCAAAAAATGACTTTGCCCCGACCGAGTTTGTTGACGGTTACCAGTGGATCACCATTGGGCGCCTCGATCAGAATCTCGCTTCCCTTCCGCTCCACTTTCGCATAGCGAAACAACTGGCCGGTCAAATCTTGAGCGGGTTCGCCGGCCGCAAGGCAGCGAGCGGTATCCGCTTCCGCGGTCGCGCCGAGTAGATGCACTCCCAGAAACTCAGCCGGCAGATTCTTTGCCTGCGCCGCGTTCAGCACGACGACGCCGCCGTTGCGCACGTATGTCTGGAGACGTTGCACCCATTCGCTGGTCCAGTCGATGTCGCCTCCGACTACGAGGGCGCGGTAGGAATTGATGGCGTCGGCGGGTGAGATGCTGCGCGGCCGAGTCGCGCCTGCGGCGCTTGATGCGGGCAGGATGCCCGCGCTCCCGGCGGGCGGGACGCCCCCGGCCCCAGTACCAGGAGACCCGATAGCGGCCGAGCTTTTGGAGGCGACCAGGACGTCGAAGATGTCGCCAAAAACCCCGGAGACAAAGGCTTGCCGATCACCGGTCGCCGGCTCACCTTCAACCACACCGCCCGGGTAATAAGCCGTGGTGAACAACTCGCGCAGAGCTCGATCGCTGCGGCTGATCTGCGAGACTTCAAAGGGCCACTGCGGATAGTCTGTCATCTCGAAGCCATGCGCGGGGTCAAGCAGAAAAGCAATCGGGGTGTACGGCGTACCGCGGCTCGGGTGTTGCCCGGCAAAACGCACAAACTCGTCAGTGATGCGCCCGAGCGGATTGAGTTGAAATGCATTTTCACCCGGCCCCGGCTTGAAGAACTGATCGAACCCCTGCTCGAGATAGATCGCCGAGGCGCCCGCCATGTAGTAGAGATAATAACTCTTTCGATACCAAGAGAGTGACGGGCCCATTGTCATTCCGTAACGCGAGTGGAAGAAATAGTCGGGCCCGGCGAAGTTCTGCTGTTTGGTAAAAGTGGTCGCTGTGTCGCCGAAATTCGGTGCGTGGTAATACAGGAAAGCGCCGCCATACTGACGCGCTGCCCCGCGAGTGAAAGCGATGCGCATCCCAAACATTGGCTGGACTGCAGCCGTTTCCATGCCCAGCAAGCGCACGCCCCATTCGCTCAGCGCGTGGGCAAAAGACGTACTCGAAGTTGACTGGCCGGGAATCATTTTGTCCCACATCGGCCCGGTCTGCGTGTGAAACGTTTGTTCCCACTTGCGCGCGATGGCGTTCGTATAAAAAACGCGATGCGCCTCGAGCAAATCCGCACGCGACATTTCCGGCGTCACTTTCAACTCTTGAGCCGAGTGGTCCCAGACGTAGCCGACGCTTTCTCCGGAGATCCAACCCAGGAATTGATCCTTCAATTCGCCAGTTAAGAGGCGCCAGGCGGCTTGCCCATCTGCGTCAGACAGTTGCGCCGATCCGTAGTTGATGAGCACCGCGAAAGGGACGTGCGTTTCCCGCAGGTAACGCAGGAAGGAACTGCCCTCTTTGAGATAGGCCGGCAGGTCGTTGAGATAAATCACCGGAATCACGAACTTTGAATCGAAGATTGGTACCGCTTTCGCGCCGCTGTATTTCTTGATGAACTCTTCGATCGGTTCAGCACTGAAGGGATAGAGCGGGCGTTCGTTTTGCGGCTTGTCGTAGAGTGGCCAAAACTCACGCGCAATGTTCCAGGGCATCAGAAAGTCGCGCCCGGCGAGCGTGGGGCGAAGCCATGATTGCGGCAGTTCTGCGCGCGGTGGGCCATCCAGCAAAGGCGTCAGTGGCGCCTGGGTCTTGGTCCATTCGCGCAAATAGCGCTGAGCGGCAAAATCGGGTTTTCGTCTTCCTTCAGGAACAAATGTGAGATCGCTGGTGATCAGAAAACAGTCAACATGCCGGCGCGCTTCGGCGGCTTTCTCGATGCTGATCGAGAGTCTCGCCTGTCCCTTGGTCAGCGTGGCCGGAGCGCCATCCCAGGTAAAAGCCCAGCCCCAATACATGCTCACTTCGTCGTGCGGATCGACTACGTCTTTGGCGCCAAACTCATGGCGAAAGACTTCGCGGCCGTCCTGTATGATCTTGATCAGGAAGTTCTCGGTTTTGTAGGCCCAGTCGGCATACCTGACCCAAACTTTGTAATCTCCGGCACGAGGGATTTCCAGATCTTGATAGATGGCGGCGTTGGTTTCATCCGGCGCCGCAGCGGCGGAATTCCATTCACTCTCGCCGCCTTGTGACCATTCCGCGGCGACGCCTGGTCCATTGATTCCCCATCCCGGAACTTTCGCTTTCGGCAGGTTCTGCCAGGAAGGATTCAGCAGCGGTTGATGCACGGCGTCGGTCGTGAACCCGCGCATGTTCTCCGCCTCGTACCAGAGATACTCGGGTCCAGGAGACGCAACGGGGGGACGGGGAGATGGGGAGACGGGGGGACTGGTCGGTGATGCTTGCGAAGCAATGAAAATACTGCAGAGGAAAACGGCGGTGAAGTACGGGAAATCTCGCTTTCCTATAGCTCGATTCAATAGTCCTCGTTCTTTCACGCCGCGGGAGTTACCCTTTGCTTGATTGCCAACCGCAAGGCGGTTGCGCCCTGCAGCCCAGAGTTAAGTGTTCCCAGGTAGCCGAAGCGGCAACCCTGGGCTGGAGGGCGTAACCGCTTTGCGGTTAAAGAAGGTAAGTCGGCCGTTCTCGTTCACCCTCGTCGGGCTGAGCTGCAACTTCGCTAGTTCTCTCACCCCGTCACCCTTTCTCCCGGTCCGCTCTTACCCGAGGTCGTCCAGGCACTCGGCCAGCGATCGTCGTCGACAAGTAAACATCGGTGTGTCGCGGAGGGTAAACGAACTGGCCTTCGTTTCTCGCAGCTCCTGCACGAGATCAAGGAAGTCAGCGGGGTAGTCAGTCTCGAAAGCAACGACAAATTCCTGATCGTCCAGTCCAAACGAGTACGTCGTATGCAACTTTACCGAGCGGTACTTCGAGCCGATGCGGATGTGTTCATCCATCATCTCCTGGCGCTGCTCTGGCGTGCGCGAATACCAGTCGCGGGTCTTCACAAAGGGATAGACAAACAGGTAATCAGACTTTCCGGGAACGATATGCAAACGATCTTCAACGTGTTCAGGGTTGTCCTTGTCGATGTACATCGAGCGCTTGGTCATGGAAAGGAACGATTGCGTCGGCTCGAGATACTTACCCATCTCTGTTTTGTTCAGCCGCGCCGTCATCGCCTGAAACGGATCCAACTCGTACCCGATGCGCCAGACCATAAAATCAGTGTTAGTTCTCAGACCAATAGTTGAATAAGTATGAATCATCAGCGGGCCGCGAAACTCGTCCACCGTTTTCGTGAAGCCAGCTCTGCTCGCCTGCTTCTCAGCTTCGCCGACCAGCCGCCACTCCGGGCGCGCGCTATAAAAGGTGAAGTTAACAAACTGGCGTGGCAGTTTCGGTTTTGGCTCTTCGGCTTCGGCGGTATGTGAAGCAAGCCGCAGGCTACCGCGCGCGAGATTGTTGTGTTCGGTGTCAGTGCTCATACAGTTACCCTCTGAAGCGATACTAACGGAACCAGACAATGGTGTGGACCGCGTCGGATTTCAGTCCTGAGAACGAAGCGCTGTTATTCTGCGGCGTTAGCGGATGGATTGCAAATGAGCACGAGTTGATCGAGTGTCCGACAAACTATCAGTTTGTCGTTTCAGTTTGGGCCTCACTCTCGGGTTGCTAATGCTAATTCCAGTTTTCGCGCGCATCTTTGAAACTTGTTAGAAACTTCTCAGTAATTGTCCGTTTAGACAGGGCACTTGTGCCCCATCGCTCAGGACAGCGGACAAGTCCGCTGTCTAAACGAGAGAGTTAGGAGATTGGCAGAAAGTGCTCGCCGTTCCGCGCATCATTTGGCCGCATGGTATACTCCCGATTGTTTTGCTTAGGCGGAGAAAAATCTGGGGATGAAGCCATCAACACTGGTACTAATCACAATCGCGTCTGCGCTGTCAGTTACAGCTTGCAGTAATGCAAAATCAACAGTGGCGAATAAGAATACAGCACCCGCGCCGATCGCTTCGACGACCGCAACGCCTGATGCCCTGGCCGCGGCGCGCGCGACTTATGCACAGCGCTGCGAGAGCTGTCACGGGGACAGCGGCCAGGGAGGAGTCGCCGAAGTTGAAGGTAAGAAAATAAAAGGACCCAGCTTTCGCACGGGTCACGCCCTGAAGCATCCCGACGCGGATTTCGTCAAACAAATAGTCAAAGGCGGCGATGGCATGCCGGCGTTTGGTGATAAATTATCGGCGAGAGAAGTTGACGACCTGGTCCGTTTCATTCGCCGTGATTTTCAAGGTGGAAACAATACACAAGCTTCGCCCATGAATATGAAGTAGGCTCTTACTATTCACGGTTCACGGTTCACTGTTCACGGTTCTCTCATGCACCCATAGCTCAGTTGGATAGAGCGTTTGACTTCGAATCAAAAGGTCGCAGGTTCGAGCCCTGCTGGGTGCACCAATTAAATCAACGATTTGCGGCAGCCTGTAAAATCTGCTGCTTTTCGTTTGTGAGAATCTTGCGACAATGCTGCTGTCGATGCTCTGACAAAATAGTAATAGCGCCACGCTTCCCTTGATCGGTGGGGTGGATGTAACGCATCGTCGTCACGATTGAGGCGTGCTCCATCAACTCTTTGATCTTCACCAAAGCCGATTGTATACCAGACCAGCTATATCGACTGAGGAAGCCCAAGAATCTGCGATAGGTCCAGGATATTTGAATCAGTAAGTTGTAACTCCAGCAACAAAAACAGTAATATTCGAGTACTACAAGTGGTAATAATCGAAAGAGGTCAGTCCCATGTCTACCAATGAGTCAACCTTTGAGCAATCCTCATTAGGAATGATTGCTAACAATTTGACCGATCAGGAAAGACACCTAATCAACCTAATAAGGCAGGCGGGCGCAGCCGCCCCTGCGGAGTTAGCTGTCAAGACATTTATGTTGCCTGAGGAGGCGGATCAGATACTAAATGATTTAGGACAGAAAGGTCTGATTACAAGTCAATCCGTAGAAAGTACGGCGAGTCCTCAATTAGTTAGATTGACCGATCTCGGATTGCGAATTGCGAGGTTTGAATTAATGAAAAAAATGAGATAAAGGAGCCTTGCCATGTTCACGCTCGACGTGCCGCACCTCTCGACGGTTTTGCCTTATCTCCTTGTGGCAACAATTGGCTTTGTCATAGCCATCGCAGAAATAATTACAGTTTTTGAAAATGATGCTGTCCGAGCACTGCGAACTGGCGGCTCGGTGTTGTTGATCTTTCTAAATGCTCTCTTCGCGATTGCTCTTCTGGCAATCGTTTACGGCGTTCGCGGAGAAGATACCGCTAACAACCGAATGTGGATCGCTTTGGGAGTCGGTTTAGGATTTTCAACGTTACTCAGGACAAAGTTCACGTTTATCAAGCCGTTACCAGGCTCTAATGAAGAAGGCCTTGCTGTGAGCTTAGATGAGCTATACGACCGACTACAGCGGTTTTGTCGACGCCAGATCGATCAGCGTTTAGCTACTGATCGCGTTCAGACAGTGGATCAAGCGATGACTGAATTGGAATTACCAATTCTTGAGCAGCGTCTCCGGCTGTTATTAGAGGGCGGGTTAATTCTTGCCGACCCAAGCGCTGCAACCTACGTTGATCGGATTTTGACCCAGACTTCATATACCGAGTCGCGAAAAAAAATGCTGTTGGCATTTGCCCTTTTGAATTACGGCGGTTTCAAAACCCTTAAGAAAGTGCTCAAGAACAACCCGGTTAGAAAGAGGTGAACCGCGTTGCATAGGACAGCCTCACGCACCATTCCTCCTAAACTCTGCAAGAGCATCGTAGTCTCTATCTGGGATATACCCTTCGGCGAGACAAGATGGTTAGCCACTCCGCCAGGATTCGAGATCTTGATAGTCACCAATTTGATCTACCGAGTGAAGATCCGTCGAGACCTGTCTCATTTTTTGGGGTTCACCTCGCTGGCTGACCTCCTCCCTAAAAACAGTACCAACCTAAAATAGAAAAGATCGGGCAATTATGAAAGGATGGGAGACATAATTGCCATGAAGAGATCAAAGTTTACAGAGTCGCAGATCGTGTTTGCGCTGCAGCAGGCGGAGACCGGCGTAGCGGTGGCGGAGGTGTGCCGGAAGTTGGGCGTCAGCGAAGCGACCTTCTACAACTGGAAGAAGAAGTTCAGCGGGCTGGGGCCAACGGAGCTAAGGCGTTTGCGGCAGTTGGAAGAAGAGAATAGCCGGCTGAAGCAGATCGTGGCGGATCTGACTTTGGACAAGCAGATGCTCCAGGACGTATTAAAAAAAAAGCTTTAAGAAGTGGACAAAGGAAAAAGCTGGTGAGCAGTCTGCTGGCGGATTATCGCGTGTCGGAGCGTCGGGCCTGTGGGGTGGTGATGCTTTCTCGCACGGTGTTTTGCTACCTCGATCACAAGCGGGATGATCGGGCAGTGAGACAGCGGATCAGGGAGATCGCCGAGACGCGAGTGAGGTACGGCTTCGAGCGGATTCAGATCCTGCTGCGACGAGAAGGCTGGCGAGACAACCACAAGCGGACGTACCGCATTTACCGCGAAGAAGGCTTGAACTTGAGAAGCAAACGGCCCAGGCGAAGCAAGGCGGCAGCGCACCGACAGGAGCGGCCAGTGCTGACTGGACCATACCAGTGTTGGAGCATGGACTTCGTCAGCGATCAGCTGTTTGACGGACGGCGATTCCGGGCCTTAACTTTAGTCGATAACTATAGCCGCGAGTGTCTGGAAATAGAGGTGGGCCAGAGCTTGAAAGGCTTCGACGTAGTCGAGGTAATGGAACGGATCAAACAAGTGCGCGGCGTGGTCCCCAAGCGCATCAAGGTGGACAATGGGAGTGAGTTCATCTCGAAGGTGCTCGACAAATGGGCCTATGAAAACGAAGTCACGCTGGACTTCTCCAGACCGGGGAAACCGACTGATAACGCCTTCATCGAGTCTTTCAACGGCAGCTTTCGTGACGAGTGTCTGAACGTCAACTGGTTCCTTTCGCTCGAGGACGCGAAGGAAAAGATCGAGGCGTTCAAGGATGATTACAACGGCTTCAGACCGCACAGCGCGCTGCGCGGTCTGACCCCAAACCAGGTGCTCGAAGCACAGCACCAGACCCGGAATTTTCTACTTTAGACTGGTATCGAAATTGGGAGGAGGTCACTGGCCCGTAAGTCTCTACGTATGAGTGGTCGTAAACAGGGGAGGGTTACAGCAGGCCTGGCTTAGAACGTATTATTATATCGAGCACACACTGATCAATTCGGCCAACCTATAGGTATTAGATAGGTCAATGTACTTGCCAAAAACCCGCTAAGGTGCAAGACTAGGCTGCCATTTAACAGTTTGGGCTGAGGGTTACACTCTTTGTAGCTCAATGCCTGCAACGATCATAAACATCGCTGGCTTCTCAAACTCTGGACGCTATTTCACAGGCCAGCTCACGTAAGAAATACTCGCTACGATTCGCCCATTCAATTGGATGACGGGGCACTCGCCTTGATTTTCTCAGGTACTTGAAGAGAGAAATGAGGGAACTACTTAGCATTGGGGAGGCAGATCTCGAACCAATTCTTCGCGCACATAGGGGCACGAACGTCTTTGAAATTACTCTCATGCGAATTGACAGCGATAAAGGACTTGTAAGTGCTCTGAGTCGTTATATCCATTTCAATTCTGCGTTTGCTGGCGGTGTAGCGAATTTGGCTGGCGAGATTGCATCCCGACAAGATCTTTTTTGCGATTTCGATGAAGTGAATAGCGTCGTTGCAGATCGCAGTTTGGAGGTGGCAGCTGATATCTTTTTTGCCGCTGTCGAAGAATTCGGTAAGGGCCATTACCATCAACAGACTAGTCATCGGACGTTAGCTCAAGCCAGCCTGATAGCGATCCGAAATTTCTTTAACATGTCGCCGGCAGAAGTCGACTATATCGTAGCAGGCAGTAAGAATACGCTTTCAGCCTTGGCATCCGTGCGCGAGGGATACTGTGTGAACGAAAAAGTAGCCGAACCAGAACTGTTTCGCGCAATTGGCTTCCATATTGGCTCTGAAGCCCTGGCAGACGCGGAATTCAACGTTTTGAATACTTTCCTGCGCACCAAATATCCTCGCTTGGTTGATTATTTGGAGAGAACCAAAGTGCCCATGAATGGCATCGAGTGTCCAGGATATTACTGGGTCCAAATTCACACGAGCGTGGAAGTTAATCACTTTCGTGCTGCGATTCACAGCGCAAATCTAGCTCTACGCTATTACGCGGGCAACCATACGCAAGCCTGTGTTAAGGCGTGGATTCTTGATGGCTTTAAGGAGTTCGCCGCGATCCAAACAGAATTCATGGAAAACATTATGGAACGGAGAATGGAGAAGATCTGTCGGTCCGCAAGCTAAGCCATTGTTAGTATTGCAGTCAAACCAATCCTACGCCTTGGGAGGAAGAACAAATGCCATACAGACACCTTATGTTGCTGATTGTAATCGTAACTGTGGTAGTTGGTAGTCAATTATCGTGTGGCATTGCCGGAGACGGCAGCAAGCTAGGACGACCATTACGCGTGGGAATCGTAACCTGGCCGGGCTATGCAGGTGGCATTGTGGCCAACAATGGCTTCAAGCCCAACACGGATTCTATTTACTGGACCAAATACAATCAAACCGTCGAGTTCTTGCTAATGGAGGATGTTGATGTGCGAAACAAAGCATTTGCCAAGGGGGGCGCCGGCGGCGTGGATATCGTTTGGTCGACAGTTGACTTTTGGGCGAATGAACTTCCGGGTTTCATGAAGGATGGGGTGAAGTCGCGCGCAATTCTGCAAGTCGACTGGTCGCGTGGTGGTGATGCGATGGTGGCGGACCAAAGTATCCAAAGCATCGAAGATCTCAAAGGCAAGAAAATTTCGCTTGCGTTATTTACTCCATCACACTGGCTTCTCGAATCAAGCTTGGAAAGTTCTGGTCTTGACGACGCAGAACAGGCGGAAATCGTCAAAAATCTCGTCGGAAAGAATGCGTCACCCGATGCGCGAGCCGATTTCGAAGCCAACCAAGTACCAGCGGCAGTCGTTTGGGAGCCTGATGTTACCGCAGCACTTCAAAAGCGGCCAAACTCTCATATTGTCGTCTCCACAGAAACTGCGCAGAACCTTATCGCAGATATCATGGTTGCTAGAGAGGACTTCATAAAGGATCATCCGGACGTAATTAAGGCGTTCGTGCAGGGTTGGTTCGATGGAACGCAAGAAGCCAATCGCAATCCTGAGAAGGCTGTAAAAGTTCTGATGGATAACGAGCCGATTTACAAGGATCTTGGTCCGGAAGCAACGCGAAAACAGCTGCCAAAAGTCAGATGGGCCGACCTCACCGATAACACTGAGATGTTCGGGCTCGATGGAAGCGCTCCCCTCTTTGATCGCATTTTTAAGCGAGCAAGTGAAGCTTGGGTCAAACGTGGCTATATCCAGAGCGGAGCTTCACCAGACCAAGCGAAGGATATAACTTTTCTAAAGGAAATCTATGCCGCCAACCCTGTGCCCGCTGCGCAACCACCGCCCGTGAAAAAGGCTGGCCCGGAGGTTGCCAATAAACCTGCTCTCATGACCCAACGGGTAAATATTTTCTTCGGTTCTGGCCGCGGCGACCTCGATTCAAACTCCCAGCAGTTGCTGGATCCAATCGCAACCACTGCACAAACATATTCCAACTCCTACATCCGGGTTGAAGGTAACACCGACGACAGGGGCAGTGCAGATCTCAATCGCATCCTCAGTAAACAGCGCGCGCAGGCGGTCGTGGATTTTCTCGTGCAGCATTACAAACTCGACCCGAACCGTTTTCAGGTTCAAGGGAATGGTCCTGATAAAAAGCTCCAGCCCAACACCACAGAAGAAGGCCGCGCTGCCAACCGGCGCACGGACATCGAGGTGGTGCCTACAAAATAGCCGGAAATAAGATGGACGCGTCAAATGGCATGTGGAAGCTAATCTACCGACCTGTGAGTAGCGGGCGCAAGCAAAGTGTGACTCGGCGCTTTTCAATTCGGGGCAAGCTTAATTCACGTACTGACCTGCTCTTCGGTCTAGCGGGAATCGCCGTTCTAATCGCCGCATGGTGCTTAGTTACCTACGGAGGTTTTGTACGGCCGGTCTTCTTGCCGACCCCTACTGGAATCTGGAGAGCATTGGTTGATCTGCAAACGAATCCGCATCATGATCCCTGGCTTTTGCCCTCGATCTGGCGAAGCTTCTGGCGCGTGACCAGAGCGCTATTGCTGGTGATCGTGATCGGGGTACCCATTGGCGTCTTGATCGGAGCGTTTCCTCAACTCGACGCCTTTGTGCGCAAGATCATTAATGGCGGAAAAGCTGTTCCCATTAGCGGCCTCCTCGGTTTAACGACCCTCTGGTTCGGGTTTGAAGAGAAAGGCATGGTCGTATTCATTTTTCTGGGTGCGGTTTTTTACATGATCATTCTGGTGAAGAACGCAATCGCCAGCGTAAATGAAGAATATTTGCGGGTCGCGTTGGATGTCGGGGCCAATCAGCGCCAAATAGTCTGTCGGGTTCTGTTGCCCGGCGCATTGCCACAGATTTGGGATGCTATCGCTGTCTGCAACGGCATTATGTGGACCTACATAATCCTGGCAGAGCTGTTCAACGGTAGTGAATCAAGTCTGGGCCTGGGTTACTTAGTCCATATGGGCCAGCGTCTTTCCGAGTCCGGGAAAGTATATGGTGCGCTCATAATCATCGCGCTGATTAGCTCAATCACCGACTTTGCGCTGCTAATAATACGCAAGAGATTTCTGAACTGGTAAAGGTCGTGTCCGAAAGCGTTTTAGCCAATACTTCAGACGAAGCTCAGACGCTGACGAGCGAATCGTCGGGCGACGAGCAACTGAACGATGCCGTGGTCCAGCCCACCCAGATCGTCGAATTAAGAAGCGTATGCAAGTCCTTCAAGGACGGACGCAACGGAGACCGCGTTGACGTATTGAAGGATTTTGATTTTTCGATTGAGCAAACCGCCGCGGGTTCTTTTGTTGTTCTCCTCGGCCCCTCCGGCTGTGGCAAGAGTACGATCCTGAGCCTGATCTCAGGCCTCTCGTTGCCCGACCGCGGCGAAGTACGAGTTCTCGGAGACACTATCACGGAACCGAGTCTACATTCAGCAACTGTACTCCAGACTTACACCTGTTTCCCCTGGTTAACCGTACTGAAAAACGTGGAATTCGGATTGACTGTTCAGGGCGAAAGCAAGAAGAACCGGAAAGCGATAGCGATGGATTATTTGAAGAAGGTTGGCCTCGAAGATCGCGCCGACGCTTATCCGAAACAGTTGTCTGGGGGAATGCAACAGAGGGTAGCCATCGCCCGAACTCTCGCCATAAAACCACCCATCGTATTGATGGACGAACCTTTCGGTGCCCTGGATGCGCAAACGCGATCGGACATGCAGCAGATGCTCCTTCAATTGTGGCGGGCAGAAAAGAGCACGATTATCTTTGTGACGCACGATATCAGTGAAGCTTTGTTGCTCGGCGATCGGGTGATCGTATTTCGGCCCCGGCCGCTTGAACGGCGTCAGTATCACGAAAGAAACCTGGACGGCATTTTGCCCCGTTATGAGCGCACACCCGAGATAACAAGGCGGAAAGAGTTTGCCGAACTGAGCGAGGAACTTCGAGAAATGCTAAGGCAGAATCATTCAGAAAAAAGAGCAAGCCAAGGTCATCACCACCGCTGAACGATCCAATTGGATTCAAGGGCGGAATTCCCCTGGCCACATGGGTTGCGCGCCGAGTTGTTATTTAACTGCAGTGAATCTTGAAAACTCATTAACCGTTCGCGACATTCAGGCTGGAACATTCGGTTTGGAACCAGACTGGAGGTCCTGGATCAGTTAACGCACTGTTGAAAAGCGAGGCTTTTATGGCTTGTCCCCAATGTCTGAAGCCACTGGAAAGTGACTCCTCGAACTGTCCAGACTGTGGTATTGATGCTGATTCTACGCTTATCGGCTCCGCACCCGCGCCGGAATCTCCACCATCAACCGTAGCGGAGGCTGAACCCGCGTCATTCGAAGCCGCAGCCTCCCCCGCTATAGCGGCTCCCGAAACTGCGGCCGCGCTTGCGGCATTCGAAAGCCCATCTTTGTCCGAACCGGCACCCATATCGATGTCCGATTCACTAATCAACCGAGTGCTGGACCAAAAATACAAATTGCTCGAGCTTCTCGGTAGCGGCAGCTATGGGCGGGTGTATCGGGCGCGGCGACTTAACTATGAAAGTGACGTGGCCATCAAGATTCTGCATACCTATCTCCTGGACCCGGATGTACGCAAGCGTTTTTACCGGGAAGCAAAAGCGACGTTTAAACTATCAAAGCATGAAAATATCGTTCGTATGGTCGATTTCGTAGACGGGGCTGCCAATCAATCTCTTGTCTACATCGTCATGGAACTTCTCGAAGGCAAACCTCTGAACATGATTCTGAGAGATGAAAGACTTATTGAGCCCAGGCGGGCCGTCTCGCTAATGTGCGACGTGTGCGATGGTGTTGGGTTCGCTCACAGCCAGGAGGTAATTCATCGCGATCTCAAACCACACAATATTGTCGTTCTACCGGCCGGTTCGGGTCGCAAGAGTGAGACGGTTAAGATCGTGGACTTCGGACTTGCGAAACTGCGGCGAACCGAGCTCTCCTTGGCGGATGCTTCGATAACACTCATTGGAATGATGTTCGGTACACCGCTGTACATGTCACCGGAAGCGTGGCGGGGCGGTTCAGTGGATGCACGCTCTGATATTTACAGCCTCGGAGCGACGATGTACCACATGCTGTCTGGCAGGCCGCCATTCCAGGGCAATAACCTCCCTGACTTACAGCGGCGACATGAAGAAGAAAACCCACCTCCCCTCGCAGGCGATGAAACCCTCGGGCTGAAGCCTCTCGAAAGAGTGGTAATGCGAGCTCTGGAGAAAGATCCGGATAAGCGGCAACAGACCGCGCGCGAATTTGCGGAGGAATTGCAGGCTGCTCTAGAGGTCACCCCAGCGCCAGCACCGTCACCAGTCACGCTCCAGTTAACTCCGTTTACCTTTAAGGTGGCGCAAGTTGACGCTCATGCCAAAGTAGGCGAACCCATCGAGCGGCGAGCGCTATGTTTTAAAGAAAGAATAGACTCGGAAACGCTTGAGATGGTGGAGATTCCTGAGGGAAAGTATACAAGGGGTTCGCCGCCTGGCGAATGGGGTCGCCATGATGATGAGAGTCCCGAGTGCGAGGTTACGGTCCCGCCGTTCTTTATGAGTAAATATGAAATCACCCAGGCCCAATGGCGGGAGGTGGCATCGTTCGACAAGGTAGATGTGGAACTTGATCCGGATCCTTCCTACGTCCGCGGCGATAAGAAGCCTGTTGAAAGAGTATCGTGGTATGACGCCGTCGAGTTTTGCAAACGTCTCTCCAGGCATACCGGCCGAGAGTATCGATTACCCACTGAAGCTGAATGGGAGTATGCATGCCGCGCGGGAATGAAAGCACCCTTTTGTTTCGGAGATAATATTAGTTGGGAGTTGGTCAATCACAACGCGCATCATCCTTATCGCCCCGGAAATCCTAAGGGAACATTTCGGTCAATAACGACGGTTGTCGGATCATTGGGGTTCGCAAATAACTTCGGCCTGTATGACATGCTGGGTAATGTCTGGGAATGGTGTGACGACGTATATCATAGGAATTACTACGACGCTCCTGCGGACGGTCGAGCCCGGTTGGGCGGCGACCAGTTGGACAGGGTTGTGCGAGGCGGGTCGTGGAGCGCTCCGGCCAAAGACTGCGGTTCAGCGGCGCGCAGTTGTAATCCCCCAAATGCCCGCAACGACGATCTTGGTTTCAGGGTTGTTTGTTCGCTTGCCTCTCGGACACCGCATATTCCCACACCTGATCCGCAGTCATCTTTCATACAGAGACTCAAGAGAGCTATTTATGACTGGCGCAATTGGAAAGCAAGCCGTCGGCACGTTGCTTCAGGTTCCGTGCGCCAAGAGCCATCCAAACAAATCAACATATTCCTCTTCTTGCCTGTGACTTATGTATTGCTCACGTTATTTACGCTCGACCTGTCTGTGCCTCAGGTCCTGCACAACTTCATGGAACCGTTGGTCTGGGGACTCACGATGGGTGCGGCCCAGGCTTTGATCCTGCGCCGCTATATAACCGCACCTTTATGGTGGATTCTAATAACTATGGGGGCCACCGCTGCTTGCTGGTTGATTTACTATGGGCTCGGTCTGCCGTGGGAGTTGTCCTGGTCCTACATTTGGGGCAGCGCGGGTAGCTATCAATTAATTGATCGTTCGACGACCATTTTAGTCGTCGTAGCTCTGCGTTGGTTCATCATTGCTTTAGCCCAATGGCTCTTGCTGCGCAAGCTCGTCACACGCGCCGTATTGTGGCCACTTTTCACACTAGGGGCCGCCTCTATATGCGGTCTAATCATCGTTTCGTTTAGTCGGGAGGCGCACAGGGATACTGTCTTCCTCGCTTATACTGTATCGGCAGGTGTTCTTCTTGGGCTGTTGCAGGGGCAGTGCGTAATCAACTTTCGCAACAAACCGCAAGCCCAGCGAGACGCAAAGGACTAAGTTCTGAACAGCCAAAACGATAATCAGACTTCTCAGATCTAAAACGCCATATTTTCCTAATCGCGTTGTCAGCTTTGAGCGTCCAGAATTCACCCGAGGCAGAGAGAGACGTTTCAATCTCGTGTATGGCCGCAATTCAGCGACTCCTCACACGGCTTTCAACCAAACCGCGGCTGTCACATGGCGCTTGTCAGCGTGCGGCGACGTTGGAGCGGTGTACAGACGCCTATCGTAGGTTAGATATGCGGATGACTTTCTCCTCGTTTTCAGCGCCAGACGCTTGTGCTCTGTGCCTCCTGTCGCGACGCGTTGCATGCGGGACGCCTGCTCATGTAGCGAACGCAGACAGCTCCCAGACGATCGGTTTCGATGAGTCTCCGGCTGGCTACTCCTTCGCGAGTTGCTCTCCAGCAGAGCTCGCCTCCGCTTCACCAGCCGACTGAGATTCTGAACGAGAAGTGACTTTATGAGAAGAAAATTTTGTTGACCGCAAGTGTGCCAATTAGGGACTATCTCAACCGTGGGGTTCACCCCAATGGCTTGTGACAAACTTGTGGCAAGACTACCGGAAAACAGGACGTAACAGGCAGTACGATATGGACTCGCTGGCGGCTGCAACCCGTAACAAACGTTAATAAATCGTACCTGCCACCACTTGGTGGAGTGCCTGCGAACGCACTTCGAATCAAAAGGTCGCAGGTTCGAGCCCTGCTGGGTGCACCATTTTTGTTGGGCAAGACAGAGGTAGGCTAACAAAGATCCAGCCGCAGCGTGATCCTCAGCAACGGGAATAACTCGTTCCTGTTTTTAGCTATCGCGGCTGAGCCTACGGTAGATATTGAACGTAAAGAGCACAGTGAGTGCGAGCGTCATGGGACAAGTTCTCCTCAATAAGCGTTTACATTAGATACATACCCACAATCACGCACAGTCTCCAGATTATCTTCAGCAAGCCCCGCCCTTGAGTCCCTTCTTTTGGTTTAGTGAGAGAAGAACGTTTGAACCCTTGTTGAGCGCGTAAAAAAAGACCGCTCATCACAATCACTCATCACCAGGCACGCAAAGTGCTACCTGATCCGCGGCGTTGCTGAAACGCCGTGATTGTGGTGAGTCGCCCGGCAATCTGCACGGGCGTTTCGTCACAGTCGTTTATTTCCGCCCCAAACCTATCCTCGCTGCCCCCGACTCACTCGGCACGCGAAGACTTTCCCAGGTTCACCAACCAACCGCTATCGACCACCGCAACGGGGCTGCCCCCGGCGGGGACGCGGCCGCAGGTGGTACTGACAAGCCGTCCGGTGACCGAAATCAAATTGAGGTTTTCCTGCTATGACACTGTTACAACGTTTTCCGATGAGCCCTGGGTTGCTCGCCACGGCCTGTCTACTCACCATGATTCCTTTCACAACCCTGGCTGCGAATAGCCATCGCAGCAAAAGGCCTGTCCGCGAAACCCACTTCTCGACAACTCGGAACCAGCGTGCGGTAAAGTCCATGCCTGGAGCGGCGCGCAGCAGATTTCGTCACCACTTCTCTGTCAGCGAGCTGCGAGCGGAGCGCCGGCGGGCGGCGATTGAGCAGGCAAACGCATTGAGGCGCCGCGCTGAGGCTCAACGACAAGCTGCCATTGCTCGTCAACGCGCTCTCGACGGCGCCATGCGCAACGAAGTGCAATCAATGATCGCCCGCGACGATATCAGCGGCGAAGACCAACAGGTACGCCGCGTGGCGGTTAACGCCCTCGGCAATCATGCAGGGACCGTCGTAGTGATGGATCCCAAGACGGGCCGCATATACACAATCGTGAACCAGGATTGGGGTCTGCGGCGTGGCTTCAAGCCCTGTTCGACAATCAAGCTGGTGACCGGAGTTGCGGGACTAAACGAAAGAGTGATCGATCCCGTCGACACTACCAAAGTATCCGGCGCCTATCACATTAATCTCACCGACGCCCTGGCCTACTCGAACAATACTTACTTCCAGCAGGTTGGCGGGCGTGTCGGCTTTGACAAGATGGTTTCCTACGCGCGTCTGTTCGGCCTCGGACAAAAGACGGGCATCAACTCGGCAAATGAATTCGCCGGCACGGTGCCGCTTTTCAAATCTGGCGCCGCCGTCAATCACATGTCCTCGCACGGCGACAGCTTTCAAGTGACCGCAGTGCAACTGGCAACTCTGGTTTCGGCGATGGCCAATGGCGGCAAGCTACTGACACCTTATGTGCCGCACAATTCTCAGGTAGAGGCCAAACTAAAATCTCGAGTCCGCCGGCAACTGAATATCGATCCAGAGTCGCTGACGCACATGGTTCCGGGCATGGTGGGTTCAGTCAACTATGGTTCCGGCAGACGTGCTTATAACCCGCAAGAGACAGTAGCCGGAAAGACCGGCACTTGCATCGGCGATACCGGTTGGGTGGGACTGTTCACTTCCTATGCGCCCTTAGCCGACCCGCGCCTGGCAGTGGTCGTCATCGCGCGCGGCGCCGACGCTCATGGACATTTCCCGGCCGCCGTTGCCGGGCAAATCTATCGCGAGCTTAGTGGCCGCTTTGGCACGCCGACCAACTTGCAGATTGCGAATAAGCGCGACGCGAATCTACAGAGTGAAAAGGCAGATCCGAAGGCGACACTCGACGAAGAAGATACGGAAAGTGATGTGGATGAAACAGACGAAGCGGCTGATAATTCTTTAGGCGAAGGTTCGAAAGCCGGCAGGACGAACTCAGGATCGCTCAACAACAGTGCCGCCAATCACAATCTGCGGCGAGTATTGATGCCCATCCCCAATCAGAGCAAGGCGGCGCCACAAAAGGGACAAAGACCTCGCCGTGCTGGCGGCAACCGACCATAAGCTACAGAAATTTCGTTCAGACGCTGCTTATCCGTCGTCATCGGCCGCTGATGATTTCCCCGACGTATGACGTTTGATCATCCGGTCGAGAGTCTTGCGGTCAACGTTGAGCAACCGGGCCGCAGCCTGCTTGTTGCCACCCGTATGGGCCAGCACGCGCTCCATATAGCGACCTTCGATGACTGCCAGCGTTGGCCACTCAGGCGCGTGATCACTGGCGCCGCTAAGCTCGTCCACCTGCTCAGTCGCCTGGTTGTTGCCGTGACTGCGCACCCGCTCCGGCAAGTCCTGCGCGCGAATGGTTCCGTCGCACATCGCTACGGCGCGCACCACGGCGTTCTCCAACTCGCGTATGTTGCCGGGCCAGGAATAACTTTCGAGCAAGGCCAGCGCTTCCTGCGAAAAATTGACTGCAGAACTCAATGAATAGACGCGTTCCGAGAAGCTTTTTGCCAGCGGCAGAATGTCTTCACGCCGCGCACGCAACGGCGGTAAGTCAATTGAGACGGCGTTCAAGCGATAGAACAAATCCTTGCGAAATCTCCCAGTTGCTACTTCTTCCTCAACGTTCCGGTTGCTGGCGGCCAGCACCCGAACGTCGACGCGAACGTTTTGGTTCGAACCAACCCGGCGCACTTCGCCCTCCTGCAAAGCGCGCAGCAGTTTGACCTGAAACGCGGGCGTGGTTTCGGTGATCTCGTCGAGAAAAACCGTGCCGCCATCAGCCTCTTCCCACAATCCACGCCGATCACGATCCGCTCCGGTAAAGCTGCCCTTCACGTGGCCGAACAGTTCAGCTTCGATCAGCTCTGCCGGTATGGCGCCACAGTTCACGGCAACGAAAGGCTGATCGGCGCGACGGCTGCGGCGGTGCAGCGCCAATGCGACTACTTCCTTGCCGGTTCCCGACTCACCGGTCAGCAGGACGGGCAGATTTGTCGCGGCCAGACGTCCGACCTGCTTCATCACGTTGATGAAGACTTCACTGCGGCCGACCAGCTCAATATCAGATTTATACGCTCCGGGAATTCTCCGTGCACCGATGTGAGCCGTCTGGCTGTTCAGTAATTGTTCACGCAAAGCCCGGGACAGCGACTGTAGTTCCTCAAGGCCGAAGGGCTTCAAAAGATAGTCGTACGCTCCGAAAGCGGTCGCGTCCAGAGCCCCGGCGGCGCTGCCGTGCCCGGTCATCAACACAACCTTTGTTTCGGGCAACTCCTCCTTGAAGCGCCGCAGGACGCTGAAACCGTCCGCGCCGCCCAGGATCACATCGCAAAAAACCGCGGACCAGTCGCGCTCCCCCAACATTTCGAAGGCCTGTTCGGCTGAGGCAGCTTCGCTTACCTCCCAATCATCTTCGCGCAGGGCTTCGCCGACAAAGGTCCGCAACTGGGCCTCGTCATCAACCACTAAAGTTTGTAACCGTCGTTTCATAATTTGCGGCTGATTGTCGAATTCATCTGGTCGTAGCGAGCGAATTTCTTATTAGCAGGCTGCTGAAAAACAAACTGTACAGAGCAAAGAGTCTTTACGATCCACGAAGTCACACGAACGAACACAAAATAACACTAAGAAAACCACACGTCTTTCGTGTGACTTCGTGCTGCTTCGTGTAATTTCGTGGATCGTAATCACTTTTTCCGCAACCTGTCAGGTACTGACTCTAAAGTTCTTCGTAACAAATCGTTGTTCGGTTTTCAGTCCCGGAGGGACGAAATATTTATAGAAACGAGAAGACCCGAAGAACTCTGAAGCTCCGGAGGAGCGCAATAGTTGGTTTATTTCGCTCCTCTGGAGTTGAGATAGCTCTGTGCGGATTTCGGGTTCTATAAACATTGCGTCCCTCCGGGACTGAAGACGCGAATGGAATTGACTGATTCATTTGTTACGAGACCTTTAGAGCCACCACACTAAAACGAAGATTCCAGATCATTATTAGGGCACCGCATCGGACTGCACTTTTCGGTTCAATGGGTCGACAACATTGAATCGGCAGGTCCAGGAGCGGGTTCAACATCCTTCCAGCCCGGCTGGTCCCCGGCTCGTCCCGCGGGGTCGGCTACAAAAGCACGGAAGGCATCCGCGGGCATCGGCCTGCCAAACAGATAACCCTGCCCTCCGTCACACCTGAGCAAGCGCAGGAATCTCAAGTGTTCTTCGGTTTCCACTCCTTCAGCGATCACGTTCAGCCGCAGATTGTGGGCCAGGGTAATGATTGCCATGACCAACGCGGCATCATCCGGATCGCTGGTTGCGCCATTAACAAACGAGCGATCGAGTTTCAGAATATCGATCGGCAAACGCTTCAAATAACTGAGCGAAGAGTAGCCGGTGCCAAAATCATCGATGGCAATCTTTACTCCCAGCTTTCTGAGATCGCTGAGCAGGGCTACTGCCGATTCGGCGTTCTCCATAATGGAAGTCTCGGTCAGCTCCAATTCCAAACAGCCGGAGTCCAGCGAGGTCTCCTCGAGCACTCCCACCACACTCTCAAAGAAACCCTTCTGTTGAAACTGGCGAGCCGAAACGTTGACTGCGATGCTTAGATTAGCCAGGCCGCCGCGGCGCCACGCTTCCGCCTGAGTGCAAGCCTCACGCATCACCCATGCGCCGACGGCCACGATCAGCCCTGTATCCTCAGCCAGCGGGATGAACTCGAGCGGTTGTAAAAGGCCCAGATCCGGATGCTGCCAACGAATCAGGGCTTCGGCGCCGACGACCTTGCCCGAACCGAAATCGATCTGTGGCTGGTAGTAAAGTACAAACTCATCATTTTCAATCGCCCGGCGCAGACTGGTTTCCATCGCCAGCCGCTTCAGCGCTCGGGAATTCATGTCCGCGGTATAAAATTGATAATTATTGCCCCCCTGAGTCTTGGCCCGATAGAGCGCCGCCCCCGCGTTCTGCAACATCGCAGCGCCGTCGTCAGCATCATAGGGAAAGAGACTGATCCCGATACTGGCAGTCAGATAAACCTCGTGTCCGGCCAGGAGAAAAGACGGCTTCAGCGCCTCATCGATCACCCTTCCGGTCTCGACCAGATCGTCGGTTGCTTCAATTTGCGTAAGGAGCAAAGCAAATTCTTCGCCTTCAAAGCGAGCGACCGTTTCGCCTTTCTTGAGGCAGCCCTGCAGTCGCTCTCCCACTTTCTTGAGCAGCAGATCGCCGAGCGCATGGCCCAGCGTGTCGTTAATCTTTTTGAAGCGGTCTACGGAAACCAGCAGCGTGCCTAACATCTGTTGGTTTCGTTGAGCCGTAGTCAAGGCCTGGTCCAGCCGATCGGCGAAGAGAACTCGATTCGGCAAGCCGGTCAGCGTGTCGTAATACGCCAGCCGTTCCACTTGTGCGGTTCGTTGTTTGACCAGTTCTTCGAGATTGGTTTCGTAGAGACGCTTTTCCTGTAGCAGCCGGCGTTGCTCAAGAGCCCGGCGGACGGCGGCTTCAACATGGCGCAAATCGAAAGGTTTGGTGATGTAGTCAAAGGCGCCCGCTTGCAGGGCGGCGATGGCCGTCTCGATCCCCTGCTGGCCACTGATCATCACTACCACTGTTTCCGGCGCTCGCTCACGAACGTGCGGCACCAGTTCCAGGCCGCTGATGCCACCCATGTTTATGTCGCTGAGCACGATGTCAAAATCTGACGCGTCAAAAGCGGCCAGCGCGTCTTCAGCCGAACTGGCTTCCGTGCAGTCGTATTCCTCGCACAGGAGATCGCGCAGCAGGTCGCGGATCTGCTGCTCATCATCAATAATCAGGATTCTCGCCTTCATAAAAAGTCGCGAGTCTGGAGTCGCGAGTCTAGAGTCAAGAGTTACGAGTCGCGAGTCGTGACTCGCGACTCGTTCCCGGGCAAATCCAGCACATTTCTAATCTTGCGGGCGAATGCATCCGCGGCGAACGGCTTCTGTATAAACTCCAGCCGCTCATCCAGCAAACCATGACGCACAATTGCGTCATCAGTGTAGCCCGACATAAAGAGAACTTTCATGTTGGGCCGCAGCAAACACAAGCGCTCGACTAACTCTCGTCCGCTCAGTTGCGGCATAACGACGTCCGTGATCGTCAAGTCAATAGTCCCCTCATGCTCCTGCGCAACGGCCAACGCCTCCTGGCCATTTGTGGCTGGCAAAACGCGATAGCCCAGCGTAGTCAGGATCTGTTGCGCTATCTGGCGAACTTGTTCTTCATCTTCGACCAGCAAAATGGTTTCGGTTCCGTGCGGCGCCATCCGCTCGAGACCGCCGCCGCCCTCATAATCGACGGCTTCGTCCACGCGCGGCAAATAGATCTTAAACGTCGTTCCTTTCCCTACCTCGCTATAGACCCAAATGTTGCCGCCGCTTTGCTTAACAATTCCGTATGCCGTTGAGAGACCAAGACCGGTTCCCTTGCCGGCCGCCTTCGTCGTAAAGAAGGGCTCGAAGATGCGCGCCTGTGTTTCCGCATCCATGCCAATTCCGGTATCGCTTACTGCCAACATGATGTAACTGCCCGGCAGGCAGGGAACGTGGTCATGCGTGTATTCCTCATCGAGCACGACATTCGCAGTCTGGATCATCAGTTTACCACCTTCGGGCATGGCATCGCGCGCGTTGACGATCAGGTTGATGATTACCTGGTCGACTTGTCCGGGGTCGGCCTTGACCTGCCCAAGGTTGGGCTCCGTGGTTGTCAGAAGTTCAATATCTTCGCCGATCAAACGTCGTAACATTTTCTCGAGGTTGCTAACGACGCTGTTCAAATCGAGCACTACAGGCTGCAGTATCTGCTTCCGGCTGAAAGCAAGGAGCTGTCGAGTTAGTCCCGAGGCTCGATCGCCGGCTTTCTTGATCTCGGCAACATTGGCGATCAGGGGACTAGCCTGAGGCAGCCGGCGCAGGACCAAATCGGAGTAGCCGCCAATCACTGTCAGCAAATTATTAAAGTCATGTGCGACGCCGCCGGCCAGTTGGCCCACCGCTTCTAACTTCTGCGACTGGCGCAACTGATCTTCCAGTTGCTTACGCTCAGTCACGTCACGAGCGATTCCCTGCACTCCGATCGGAACTCCGTTTTGAAAGACCAGCCTGGAATTAACGTCTAAAGCAACACGGTGGCCATCCTTCGCAATCACCTCAATTTCATAGGCAGTAACAGTTTCGCCGGCAAGCTTTCGCATCAACATTTGCTGAGCTTTATCGATGAATTCCGGCGCAATGGTTTGCACCGTATTCAGTGTCAGAATCTCTGCCACTGAGTAGCCGGTGATCTGTTCAGCCGCCTTGTTGGCCACGGTATATTTGCCGGCGAGATCGTGCTCATAAATGATATCGCGGGCGTTCTCGACCAGTTCGCGATACCGCTCTTCACTCTTCCGCAACTCAGCCTCAGATCGTTTGCGCTCGGTGATGTCCTCAATCGACCCTTCGAAGTAAAGTTCGACGCCGTCTTGATCGCGAACTGAGCGCCGGTTTTCGGACAGCCAGATTTTCTCACCGTCTTTCCGGTAAGCCTGGAACTCAAACCCCACCAACACGCCCCGTTCACGCAATATCCGGAGCCCTTCCACGCGTGCTTCAGGCTGCACATACAGTTGCTGACCGATGTCGTTGATTGCCGCGATCATTTCCGCCGGCGACTCGTAACCCAAAATCCTGGCGAACGCAGGATTGGCGGTGATGAAGCGGCCATCAGCGGTAGATTGAAAAAGACCTTCGATCGCATTCTCAAAAATTGTTCGGTAACGTTCTTCGGCGCTAAGCACCTTGCTATAGAGCGAAGAGCTTTCCAAGGCAGCCGCCGCGGTGCTGGCCAGGATCGTCAGCGCTTTCATCTGTCCCAGATTAAAAGGGCGGGCGCGGTTGATAGCGTTGATATTGATCGTACCGATCACTTTGTTGGCTACCTGCATCGGCACAGAGATAGCCGAACGGATTTCCGGATGCGGCCATAAAGAGTGAAAGCGGTCGTCATTCACTTCGCCGTCGAGCACCAGCGGCAGGCGTTCACGAGCCACCCAGCCTGAGATACTGCTTTCCAGGGAAACACGCTCTCCCAACAGGCGCTGATGATTCTCGCCCCGCACTGCGGCCACATAAAATTCGCCGCCTTCACCGGTCGGCAACAGGATCGATACTTCGTCGGCATCCGTCTGCTGCAGGGCGGAATCCGCAAGTTTGCTGATTATTGTTTCCGGCTCGAGCGCGAAGGCAATTGTCTGCGCCAACTCATAAATCGCGACGGTCTCTCGCAGTTGCAGATTCTCGAGCCGCAGGTGGCGTGTGTTCATGGCGCGCGTGAGGACCGGCAACATCGTCTGCAGGCGGAATGGCTTGAGCACGTAGTCAAAGGCGCCAAAGCGCATCGCGTCAACTGCAGTTTTGATCGTGCCCTGGCCGGTCATCACGATTACCACAAGGTGAGGGTCAATGGCCATCCCTTCGCGCAGCAGCGACAGGCCATCGAGAGTCGGCATCATCAGATCGGTTAGCAGCACATCAAACGACTCTGTGCGCAAAACTGGCAGCGCTTCCTCGCCGGAGGTAAACCCGGACGCGTCGTAGCCATTCATGATCAGGGCTTCGACCAGAATGTTCTTCAGTTCAACCTCGTCGTCGACGACCAGGATCTTTCCGATTCCCTTCGCGCTCATTGAAGATGGATCACCTCCCCATTTGAGGTCGCTGGAAACGTAATGCGAACGATCGTGCCTTTGGCGGCCTCGCTGTCAATCTCGATCGTGCCGGCGTGTTCTTCGACTACGCGCCGGCAAATCGCCAGACCAAGTCCAGTTCCTCGTCCTTCGGGTTTGGTGGTAAAAAATGGCTCCCAAATTTTGCTGAGGTCATCGGGCGCGATTCCCTCACCGGTATCAGCGAACTCGATCACCACCGCGTCCGCCTCACCGTCTGTGAACCTCGGGTGCACACGCAACGTCAGCGTCCCTCCGTGCGCCATGGCATCACTGGCGTTGGTCAGCAGGTTCAAAAAGAGTTGCCGCAATTGCTGCCGGTCGGCCTGAACAGTCGGTAGATCGGGCGCAAACTCGCGGACAATTTCGATGCGGCGATTGCGCAAGTGATAGTGGACGAACTCAATTGAATTGGAGATCTCTTCACGCAGGTCGATGGTCGAAACCTGGCGGTGACTGCGGCGACTGAACTGCAGCAGATTATTGACCAGCGTCGCCATGCGATCGACTTCCTGGCTGATTACCTCAAGCGGAGGGCGTTGCAGATCGTCTTCCGGCAAAGGCATCAATAACGACTCGGTTCGCAGGGCCACCGTGGCCAGCGGGTTGTTCAGCTCATGTGCCACGCTGGCGGCCAGCTCTCCCATCGTGGCCAGCTTCGACGCTTGCCACAGTTGCTGAGTCATTGCGGCCAGTTCCTCACGCTTCAACTGTAATTCCGCCGCCGCCTTCTTCCGTTCGGTTACGTCGACCGCCAGCACCAGCCGCGCGAGCCGTCCGGCCAGGGAAATCCTGTGTGAAGTGACTTCCACGTCAATGATCTGGCCGTTCTTCTTTTTGTGTTTCCACACCTGAACGGCTTCAAAGTCGGACCAATCTTTGGGTCTCTGCCGCAGGTGTTCCAGCAGTTCCGGCAATTGCTCCGGAGGGCGAATGTCTTTGATGCTCATCGCCAGAAACTCTGCCCGAGAGTAGCCGTAGTTTCGAATAGCGGAATCGTTGACGTCCAGAAATCGGTACGTTTCCACGTCATAGACCCAGATCGGTTGCGGGTTGCTATTGAACAGGACGCGGTAGTGTTCTTCGGATTGTCGCAACGCTTTCTCGGCGCGTTTGCGCTCGGTGACGTCGTGCGCCAGGCCGCGCACAATGGGCACGGCGACGCCTTCCGTACGCAGCGTGTTGGTGTACTCCCAAATACGTTTCTCGCCTTGTTCGCTAACTACCGTCATCAGCCCGTGGGCGCAGCCTTTCTGTCGCAACTCCGCGATGTAGGTCAGAAACCGCTCGCGGTATTCGGGCAAAAGCGCCTCACGGACATTGCGACCAATCAGGGAATAGGCCCGGTCGTATCCCAGACCCCTCGCGGCTGCTTGATTGACTGAAAGGATGCGACCTTCCAAATCATGTGTGCAGATCAGATCGTTACTATGCTCGACCAGATCGCGGTAACGATCTTCACTCTCGCGCAGGGCCGCTTCTGCCAGCCTGCGCGCGCGCCGGTGCTGTGTCTCCTGCAGTTCTCGCTCGATGGTTGGAGCTAGCCGCGTTAGATTGTCTTTCATCAAGTAATCAGCCGCGCCCGCGCGCATGGCCGCAACTGCGGCTTCTTCGCCGATAGTTCCGGAGATGATGATGAATGGGATGTCCCGCGCCAATCCTCTGAGAGTCTCCAGAGCGTCCAGGGCGCTAAATTGCGGCATCGAGTAATCGCAGAGAACGATATCCCATTTGCTGGTTTCCAGCGCCGTCTTCATGGCCGCGGCGGTCTCGACACGCTCCGAAACCAGTTCATACCCGGCACGCGACAAATGGCGCCACAGCAGGGCTACGTCGCGCTCAGAGTCTTCGATGTTTAGCACTCGCAGGGTTCGTTTCATGGTTCGGACATAAGCAGCGGGGCTGCCTCGTTCAGCACCAGCCAGTACATTCCCAACTGCCTGGTCGCTTCCATAAAATGATCGAAGTCGACCGGCTTACGGACATAACTGTTAGCGCCCAGGTCATAGCTCTTGATCATATCTTCCTCTTCACTCGACGAGGTGAAGATGACGACCGGAAGGCGCCTGGTGCGCTCGTCAGCTCGGATCCTCTGCAATACTTCGAGGCCATCCACTTTCGGTAATTTCAAGTCGAGCAGAACCAACTGCGGCATCACGGTCGGGTCACGCTCGGCGTACTTGCCGGTGCCAAAGAAATAATCGAGCGCCTCGACCCCATCGCGTGTCACCACGACTTCGTTGACGATGTTGCTTTTTTTGAGAGCGCGCAGGGTCAAGGCTTCATCTCTCGGATTATCCTCAACCAATAAAATCACCTTGTTGTCCATCGCTTACCTCCACGAAACCCGGGAGCGTGAAATAGAAAGTGGCCCCTTCGTTCACGATCCCTTCAGCCCAGACCTCACCGCCATGTCGATGAACTATTCGTTGTACGGTTGCCAGACCGATTCCAGTGCCCTCGAAATCGCTGATTGAGTGCAGGCGTTGGAACGCGCGAAACAACCTGTCCACATAAGCCATCTCGAAACCTGCTCCGTTATCACGTATGAAATAGCGAGTTTCGCCATTCTCCCTTATGCGACCGAAAGTGATCTCGGCCTGGTCTCGTTTGGAAGTAAACTTCCAGGCATTCCCCAGCAGATTGCCGAGCATGATTTGCAGCAGCCGCTTGTCTCCCTTCGTCAACAGTTGTTCCTCGATGATCAACTTGCCGGCGTGTCCGGAGTCCCGCTTACGCAGTTCATCGCTGACCTCATGGGCCAGTTCACTAAGATCCACCACTTCGGGATGCATCTCGCTGCGAGTGATTCGCGCCAGTTGCAGAACGTCGTCAATCAATTGGGCCATCTCCTTGCTGGCGCTGCGCAATTCACGCAAGTGCGCCTTGCCAACCTCGTCAAGTTGAGCCGAGTTATCCTCGAGCAGCGCCTGGCTGAACCCGTTGATGTGCCGCAAAGGCGCTCGCAAATCGTGCGAGACCGAATAAGAAAATGCTTCGA
>Ga0179594_10000101_pt1 | contig 29652 bp, 53 predicted proteins | sample CZOMad1_1_08_16f_FD_148625 | JGI IMG/M metagenome (GOLD analysis project Ga0179594, IMG submission 148625) | Vadose zone soil fungal communities from Angelo Coast Range Reserve, California, USA - CZOMad1_1_08_16fungal (Illumina Assembly) | ecosystem: Environmental > Terrestrial > Soil > Vadose...
AATCAGCAGGTAAATCATAATCATCATCCGCACCAGCAGCAGCATAAGCATCAGCAGCAGCATCAGCAGCAGCAGCAGCATAAGCAGCATAAGCAGCATAAGCAGCAGCAGCAGCAGCATCAGCAGCAGCAGCAGCAGCAGCATAAGCAGCATAAGCACGTTTTTCAATTAATTTATCCAATGAGATATGACCCGAAATAAATAATTTAGCTGCTTCAATTGCTTCCCTGGGTGCTTTATTATCAGGATATTTTTTCTCATATATTGGCAAAACTATTTCAGCGACATCAATTGCAATCTGTTGATTCTGTTCTTTTTTTAGATCACATTTCCGGCAGACAAACCAATATTTATCTTTCAAAGGAATTTCTGAATTGATTAAATCTTCAATTGTGAAGGATTCATTTTTCATAAAAGATAAAGAAAGTGCCTTTTTTTTATCATAGCAACCTTTATTATCTAATCCTTCTTGTTGTGTGAATAATGTTTTCATGCTGGTTTGTATTTAGAGTTAAAAATTCCTTTTTGTAAATCTTCCCGATATAGGCAATAAGCGATAATATTTGTATAATATCTGGCTTTCTGCATATATGTAGGAAAATATTGTGTTGTTAAATTATCCTGCGCTAAATCCAAATAAGCATTACTTATTGTCATAGCCTGAAAGGCGATAGCAGTCCAATCAATCATGGTGTGATAGTTTTAGACCATAATAATATATTTGGTAATGTCATAGATAAAGGTAGTGATATCTTTACTTTATCTTAATATAAATGTACATTATTAAAATTATGGTTTGGGAGCCAACAGTCTTATCACTTCTCTAGCAAGCTGTAATTCCTCATACATCCATATCATGAATAATACATTAAGTACCAGACAGAATATAATAAACAGTTTAAGTAGTAATATCGTATAGTCACGTCTTTGATCCCCTTTCTTCTGCTAAAAATCTCTCAAGGAATTTTTGCAATGCTTGTTTTTCTCTTTTATCTTGATATCCTGTTATTTCATCAACCAAAGCAATGATCCCGACTTTAGCAACAGCTCTAATAATCATCTCTGCCTGTTCAGCATATATTTGTTGGCTTTCCTTCAAAACCCCGGCTCTATTTAAACCTATTAATGCATCACAAAGGTCTATTAACTTCGTTGCTTCATAACCATAAGTTATTGGCTGTGAACCGCCTGCGTCTATTCTCATAAATTTAATAGGCTCGGAAAGCCCGGCTATAATTTCTGGGTCTATCGCCTGAGAAATGGTCTTTGTATTAACGAATTTTTTAAGCCAATCGCCACTGCTTCCTTCATATCCAATAGCCTTTTGAATTGCCCTACCTGATAATACCCTTGTTCCATCTTCCAATACATAGCAAGGGGCTTCCGTATTTCCTAATTTTAATGGCGTTTTATCTGAACCATATTCGGCCTTTAAGATTTTTTCTTTCATATTGTTACAGCTTTTAAAATTGTTAAAGAAAAGACGTTTTTATTATCGCGGTTGTTATACCGAAAACAAAATTCATCAATGTACTTGTTAAGATGTTTTGCAGTTACATAATGGAACTGACCTATAACACCACGTTTTAAAAGGCTCCAAAAGCCCTCTAATGTATTCGTATGACAGAAGTGAAAACCGGCGTCACATAATTCGAGCTTCCCTTTATCAACATATTTCTTGCCAAGTTCATATTGAAAACCACGACATTGCATATTTTTATCGGTGATTTTATATCCTTTTATAATTTTCATATAGGTTTATATTTAGAATTAAAAATTCCTTTTTGTAAATCTTCCCGATAGAGACAATAAGCAACAATGCGGCTATAATAACGGGCTTTTATCATATATCCAGGAAAATATTGTGTTGTTAAATTATCATGCGCTAAATCCAGATAAGTATTGCTCATTGTCATAGCCTGAAAGGCGATAGCAGTCCAATCAATCATGGTGTGATAGTTTTAGACCATAATAATATATTTTTATCTATTTCATTCTTGCATTCTTGAAGTGTACCGATAAATGAGCCATGTGCCCATTTAAAGCCTGATCCGTCATATATTTTATGAATAATGCAGCCTTTGTAATTGGTGAATATATCTTCCGTTAAACGATCTAAAATTTTATTTATTGATTCGTCTTTCATAATTGAGATTTTATTTTGGTTAAGATAATTCAAAATACTCGGCAGCTTTATCGCGACCTATAATGTCTAGTATTTCTTCTTTTCCCAAATATTCTATAATATCCTCTATAGCAATTTGATTTAATAGTTCAGGGATTTCTATACCTTCAATTTCTAAGAAAATTCGTGATCTGAATGTTGAAGTTGTATGAAGCGAATCACATTTTATTTCTATGTTCATGATTATTGTTTTGAAAGTTCAAGAAGGGTGGCTTTAGCAAAATCAATTGCTATTTGAGCCATTGTAATCTTGGCTGATTCATTATTTTCCGCAGCGATCTTATTTATGTGAGCCATAGTTGTAATATTAGAAATTAATGATTGCATTGCAGCCATTGTGAATGTTTCAAGTTTAGATAATCCTATATTGGATGCGTGTAAATGTTCAGAATATTCTTTTGGGTCCATAATTTTATCTTTTTGAAGTTAATAATTCCTTTGCACCCGGAATGATAATATAGCGAATCCCGAACACAAGAAAGGTGATTGCTAAAATGGCAGTTAAGCCGATTGAAGGTAATAACGAATAGTTCATGGTTTTATTGTTTATGATGTTTAGAATATTGTTTATAATGATGTTTGCAGTACCATTTCTGGTCAACCCATATGCTCGCCTTATGTTTGCATTGGCTGCATATAAAGTCCTCAAATTCGGCCTTAAAGGTGATCTCCTTAGTGAATCCGCAGCTGTCGGTATAGACGCGAACTATATGTTCTTGTTTAGGATTTGATATACTATACATTGTAGTGCCCATTGTGTCATCATTGTACTTTGTAATCCAGCGCTGAGCAAATAAGGATAAAGGCGACAGTAAAAAAAGCATCAAAACAGTTTTCATAATCCTTTTGATTTTAATTCGGTTATCAGTTCTTTTATGCTTTTCATTTTGTTTGTTTTTTGAGCCATTTAATTTCTACTGATTCAATTTTGCTTCTAAGATAATCGAGTTCTATGCTGATAGTCTGAAGCCGGGGTGGTTTTACATTTATGCCGAATTGAAAACCCACAATTAGATATTATTCGACCACATCCACACATTTGATAGTCAAAGGATTTTCTATTAATGGGCCGGTTTACCCATACATAATAGCCTTTTCTATAAGGTGATTCAATGAAGTATTTCCCATCCTGTATAATACCTTCCGGTTTTCTCTTTTTGAATTGCTGCGCTGTTTCTTGCATCATTTACCGGTATCCGTAGCCGGGACGGTTATTAAAAAAATTAAATCTTTATTTTGTGTTCTCCGTTACTCACTCTGGCAGCTCTTCGACGGGCAAAAGGACTGAAAACCATGCGAGCATGCCATTGCTCATATACGCCTCTTTCAGATATGCGCTGATCAATATTTTTATCAGTCATATATTCTATGCACCGAATGCGGGTATCAGTGCCAAAATTTTTATCCCATCCGTTTATATGTTCGATATGCATGTTTAAAAATGTGTTCATAGCTTGTTTCATTTTATATTGTTATCCGTAGCCGGGGGGGGCGGTTTAATTTTTTAATAACGTTCTGGTGCTACTTCAGACCCCAATAGCAATTCGAAATTGTTTTTTTCTCTTTCTCTAGGCGTGGCACCACACCAATCGGCAGAGAAACCATAGTTTTTGTTTACCCACGCATCAATATATAGAAGTAATATATCATCATATTCTATCATCATAGCCAAATAATGAGTAAAACCATTCTGCATAGTAACTGTAAAGAAAAAATGAGTATTTAAATTATCCCAGGTATTAGCGACCATTTTCATAGCTTGTTTATTTTGATAGATCAAAGATACGAAGCTTCGCAATATGATCCAAATAATATTTAGGATTTCGTGAAATATTTTTTATCCAGGACTATCATATAAGGACTAGATCTATGATCATAAAGTTTTTCATAGTGTTTAACACCTTCTATTTTTTTTCCCTTCAACATGTGGTCATGCAGAGTTCGCGCTTTTTTACCAGTTAATTCAGCCAATTCAGCCACCGTCACATATTTATCTGCTATTGCCATTATAATGATTTTACGCGAAGATAAAATAATTACGATTATTCGCAAAATAAATTTGGATAGTTCAAAAATATGTTTTACATTTGAATTGAAATGAGGGATTAACTCTTAGTATGTTTTTTGGGATACTAAACAAACACAAATTTTAGCCTGTTGTTTTTACTCCGGGCTTACTTTGAAAGTTCATTGAAATTATTATAAATCATTCCGCGACAATAGCTGCTGAAGCATTAGCTAACGGTCGGCGAAGATAGCGGGAGTTATTTATGGTTCTGCCCTTCTCCGGTTAAGGAAGTAGATTAAAGAAAATATACGCCATAATATTATTGCAGTTTATTAATTTGGGGTTAATATGTAAGAGTAGCCCTACATGTCAATGCGGGGCTTTATAGGGAATTAGTTCATTGGTAGAACGGCTGTTTTACATGCAGCATGCAATCTGTTCGATTCAGATATTGCCTACAGTTTATTATAAAAGAATAGATGATGGAATTGGTAGACATTAAAAGGTATATTTTTTAGCTTAAGTAAGGGTAACAGAGAAATCTGGGGAAAATGGTGGCAAACATACTTTAGCACCAAATCGACTAATATACTATTGCCAGGCAACATATGGTAACGCGCATATAATGCCTTTTTAGGTTCGAATCCTAAACTATTCACACTTATTGTAAAGGATTGTTTCTTGTTGTAAACTTGTGAATTTTTCTAACTGTGCATACCGGATATCTCTATATCTTGTTAAAATTTAAAATATGATCGAATTTATTATGGCTTTATTCAAGGAACATGGCAAAGGACATGGTTAAATTTATTAAAATTACTCTAGTTGGCATAGGGTTTTCCATAGGATATAGTTACCAAATAAGAGTCCCGGGTTGTTTAGCCTGGGATTTTTTATTTTTAGTTTATTCAGAAAATATTTGGTAATATCGATTTTACTTTGCAACTTTACAACGCGACACTACGTAAAAGATATTGGCAGCAATGCTGAGAAAACAAACCGCCCGTAGAGTCGCATCATACTTAGGCGGTTTTTTCTTTTTATATAACATATGCTACAATACACACAATCATCATTTACAAGCTCAAATTCGCCACCAAATACGGTTGGTGTGCCTTTCACCAGGGCGGCTTTAATGTGCGCGCAACGAACCGATAAACGGGGTTGGCAATCATTCATTCGCTTTAAATGACAGGACGGACGCAACACTTTCCTCTGTCAGCCATACGAACGAGGGTCCTAACTTCGACGCAATTCGGGTAGATAGCGAAGGTGTTTTCTTCTTTTTCCCTTAGGGTAGGGTAGTTTTTTACTTCTTAAACACCTTCGCTACCTTCCGCCTCCAAAGCCTTCATCTCTGCAATCAGTATCACATTAATTTAATATAAATATGATAAAGAAAACGATTAAAATCTATACAGACGGAGCAGCATTACCGACAAACCCAGGCCGGGGCGGTTGGTCATTTATAATCTTAGAAAACGGTCAAGAAATCGATAGAGACAGCGGAGGATTTAGATTTACCACTAATAATAGAATGGAGATATTAGCCATTTTAAATTCATTATATGCTTTAAATGAAGGATATAAAGATCATAAAATAATTATATTCTGTGATAGCACATATGTTGTAAATGGATGTAATATCTGGTCGCAAAATTGGATAAAAACTGGTGCCAGGAAAAGTAATATGGATTTATGGAAGCAAATAGTTGAATTAAAAAAAGAATATGATATTGAATTAAGATGGGTAAGGGGGCACAACGGGAATCATTATAACGAATTATGTGATGAACTGGCAAATAAAGCGGCCAATACGCCATATAATATTGCTGATATTATCTATGAAAAAGTAAAATATAATATTTAACAAAATGACTCAAAAACCCTACAAAGGCGACATATACCGGCCTCAATTGCCTACTTCTTGGGAAGACGGAATAGAGTACCCAAACCAGGTCATGATTCAAATTTGGGCCTTAAATGAGCAGGAAATGATATTGTTGGCAGAAAGCATGGAATATACTTATTCCTTTTTCACAATCACACAATATAGCTCTACCTGGGAGCCAGGATACAAAATTACTTCACCTGATATTTGTAATTAAAATCATATATTGAGTTGAATAATTTGGTTCGATAATTAATTTTTCATATATTTGAGTTAACTAAAATTATAGTTTTGGCAGCGGCAAAAGGAAATAAATATGCTGTAGGAGCTGATAGCGGAGTTAAAAAAGCTATTGAAACACCTGAAAAAATGTGGGAACTATTTCAGGCTTATGTTAAAAAAACAAAAGCTGATCCATTTCTTGTGCATGATTTTGTGGGAAAAGATGGAAAATCAGTATATCGTGAAAAAGAAAGGCCATTATCTTATGAAGGATTTTGTTGTTATTTATGGGATGAAAATATTATACTTAGACCGGATCATTACTTCATAAATTGGGAGGGTCGTTACGAAGAATTCGTAGGTATCTGCGCTCATATTAAGCAAGTTATAAGAAATAATCAGATTCAAGGTGGCCTCGTTGGAATCTTCAATCCATCGATTACACAGCGGTTAAATGGGCTAGTTGAAAAGGTAGAAAGTGACAATAAACATACGGTGAAAGGTGTGAATCTTATTTTTAATCCAGCAGAAGGATGTAAGCCATTGGGAGAAAAAGAGGCTGATGGATCAAAAGATAGTTAATTGCACGCCAGTATTCTATGCAAACCGGGATGCAATTTTGTCTGGCAAGCATAGGGTAATAGCTAATCAGGGAAGTACTAGAAGTAGTAAAACTTATAGTATATGTCAATTGCTTCCTACTATAGCGCTCGATCCCGGCGCTTACTTTCCAGGGATGAAGGATATAAGCATAACCATATGCAGCCCATCATTACCACATCTAAAACGTGGTGCACGTAGGGACTTCCTGGAAATAATGAACGATTGGGAATTATATGACGACAATGATTTCAATAAGACGGATCAAATATATAAATTCGGAAATAGTTTCATAGAGTTCTTTGGGGCAGAGGATAATGGGAAAGTCAGAGGCCCGGGCAGAGATATATTATATGTTAATGAGGCGAATCTTATTAATTATGATGTATACAAGCAAATGGCACTCCGGACAAAAAAAATGATCCTTATTGATTTTAACCCAGCTGATGAATATTCATGGGTATATGATATAGCCGATAAGCCAGGAAATCTGCTAATACATAGCACATATAAAAATAACCTGGGAAATCTTACGCCGGAGATTATCCAAGAAATAGAGGACTTAGAATTAGGGGATGAAAACCTTTGGCGTGTATTCGGATTAGGTTTAAGGGGCACCAGTAGCGAAACAATTTATACGCATTGGAAAATTGTAGATAACTTTCCACCCTGTGACAATGTATGTTTTGGACTGGATTTTGGTTTCAATCACCCGAATGCCATGATAAAAGTTGGATTATATGAGGGTGCGGTCTATGCTGAAGAGGTTTTATATGAACGGGGATTGACCAATAATGATCTGGCATATCTCATTAAAACCTCTGTAGGCATAAATAAGAGGACTTCAGTATATTGTGATACTGCCAGACCGGAATCCATTGAAGAAATAAATAGAGCCGGAGTGAATGCAAAGCCGGCTGATAAAGCGGTTTGGGAGGGCATAAAGTGCGTTAAACAACGTCCTTTATATGTTACCAGGAATAGTACGAACCTTATCAAAGAATTGAAATCTTATAAATGGAAGAAGGATAAAGATGGGAAAGTGTTAGAAGAACCGGTTAAATTTTATGATGACGCCTGTGATGCATTGAGATATGGCATTTATACCGGATTAAATAAACCTAAATTACAAGCATTCGCAATTTGAGATAGATGGCAAACATATTACAAAAGTTGTTCGCAAATAAGAAGGCAGTCAGCATTATACAATCGGCTCCTCCCGGCCAAATACAGCAGCTCTATCAGGCTGCTATTCGCTTTTTAGGGGGTCAGTTGGTACCTTACAATGTTGCAGATAGATCGGTATATATTGATCGGGGATATACATATAATGATATAGTATATAGTGTGGTGAAAATTATCCTAGATAAAGCAGCCGTTGCAGAATGGGCACCTTATCAGGTAGTAGATAAGAAGGCTTATGCTAAGAGCCGGGCCATCTTCAAAAATATGTCTACCGGCATTGGTGGGAACTATGAAGAAGCTAAATTTTACCAGGAAAAGGGCCTACAGCCTTATGAAAGCGACGAAGGACTGAACCGATTATTGAAATATCCCAATGAAAATGAAACATTTAACGAGCTTAATTTTGGCCTTTGGTGTTATAAATTATTGACGGGTGATTACTTTGAGGGAGGATGGGAAGATACAGCGTCCGGCGGTCTTAATCCTGGTGCGCCTCTGCAATTATTTGGTCTGCCGTCGCAATATATGCGGATTAAGACAGCCACCGCAACATTACCGCTAATCGCAGAATCTTATGAATTATATTTTGGATATGTCATTCCATTTACCCGGGCAAATATCCTTCATGAGAAGTACTTTAACCCAGAATGGGATAGTTATGGTATTCAGCTATATGGCCTTTCACCTCTGAAAGCATATCTGAAGCGCCTGCAACGCAATAATCTGGCTCAGACTCGCGGTGCAAAGGCTATGCAAAATGGGGGAGCGGATAATATAGTCTACTTGGATGACGATAAGATCATGCAGGATTTTGATCTATCAAAAGAGCAGATGGAAACCATGAAACGCACTTGGGATGCGGAGCAGGGTGGTGTGAATAATGCTGGTAAGGCAGTTTGGAGCCCTTATAAAGTGGGATCAACTCGGCTGACCTTATCACCCGTTGAACTAGATTTATTGGCCTCAGAGAAGTTTGATTTGGAAATGGCATGCCATTTATATGGGGTTCCTTACGCACTTTTCAGCAATGACGCCAGCACATATAACAATTTAACTGTAAGTGAAAGGGCGCTAACTACCCGATGCGCTTTACCTTTATTACTCGCCCGGGAATCATCTTTTAATCGAAAGTTACAAACGCTTCCAAAATATAAGTCTGGTAATATTATTATAGCACCTGATCTTACTTGTTACTCGGAGTTGGAGATAAACAAGAAGGAACAAGTTGATTGGGTGGAAAGATCATTATTGCCTATTTATAGGCGTTATGAGATAATGGGCGAAGAAAGGCCACCGGAAATGACTGATGAAGAATGGAATAGTATATTAGTGCCTTCCGGATTCAGTCTTTTGCAAGATTTATTCATGCAGCCGGGAAGCATTCAGAATGATGTGAATAACTTAGATGCCATTGGCGCAAATCCATACAGGCAAACAACATAACTTTATATAGCCACCACAAAAAGTAATTATCGGTAATAGCAAGTAGCTTCGCGTGGTGGCGGGCGAAAGCTATTACCATTTTAATTTAAACACATGGAAATAAACGATCTTGACCGGTTCCCTGGTAACAATATTCATTATACGGCAATCATTGGCCCGAATGTGGCAATGGGAACTGGTAATTATATCGGACCTTATTGTATCATAGGATATCCAGGTGAGCATAAGGCACTTTGGGGAACAGACAAAGGAGTCTTTATCGGCAATGATAATATTATAACCGGCGCCGTGACCATTGATTCCGGCATTCAGCGAACCACTACAATCAACAGCGGATGTTTCATAATGAAGCGGGCGCATATTGGCCATGATGCCATACTGCATAATGATGTGATAGTTTCCTGCAATGCAGTAATAGGAGGTCATGTAACGGTATATGAAGGGGTTAATATTGGACTTAATGTATGTATCCATCAATATCAGAATATAGGCAGATATTCTATGCTCGGAATGGGGACAATAGTTATAAAATCATCTATTATTGATGAATTTGGTACTTATGCTGGAGTACCAGCAAGATATTTACATCAGAATGAAAAAGGCATAGATTTATATTGTGGAACTCAAAGAGAAGAGGTAGCTATTCTTATGTTGTCTTATGAGCGCTTCGAAGTGATGGAACGGGTTATCAAACATAATCTTGCCAATGCCGGATGCAATGTTGATCTTTTTGTATGGGATAATGGAAGCAAAGATAAAAGAGTTACTGATCTGCTTTCTCAATATAAATATGAAATGATCTGCTCGCCGGATGGTGAAAACTGGGGTATAGCAAAGCCTTTCAATATTCTTATGCAACATGCTTATAAACTGGGATATAAGTACTTTCAGTTTATGGCAAACGATATATTGGAGCCTGAAGGCTGGATTAAACGAAAGATCGACTATATTAAAACAATACCGAATAGTGGTATGGTATCTATTTCACCACATACTACAATACCTTATATAGAGCAGTTCGATAGAGGCATTTCACATCATCCTGGTGACGTTATAGGGCAGTTTATGTTCACCCGGGAAGTATATGAGAAGGTTGGTTCATTCTATGAGGGATTCGGCAAATATGGACCTATAGACAATGATTATAATAACCGTTGCACCAAAGCTGGATTCATTAATTATTATATCCCTGATGCCAGTTCACAGCATATAGATGATAATGCAGTTCCGAATTTGTATGGCTATGATAAAACGACTGAATTGCAAAAATCCTGGCTGATACATCAAGAGCGATCTAAACTTCCTGATTATTATATAGCGCCTAATGAGGAATATATTATTAACATGGATCAATATTTCAAATGAAAATAAGTTATTATTATAGGCCCGGTGCCAGCTGTGATTATCATAGGATTGAACTTCCCATGAAATATATACAACCGATCTCTGCTGATCTTAATCAAGCTGATTTTAGCCTATTTTGTCGTGCACCCAGCATGCCTATTATGGATAAATATATTATTGACATTGATGATTATTGGTATTTATATCCACATCATTACATTTTCAATAGCTGGAATGCGCATAATACGCCCGTTATTTGGATAAAATATATGAAAGGGGCTGAACTAATAACGACTACTACTTCATTGCTCGCCGAAAAAATAGCCAGGATCAATAAGAATGTAGAAATCATTCCCAATGCGTTGCCATTCGGTGAAGATCAATTCCGAATAAGTAAATCACAATCAGACATTTGTCGTTTCTTTTATGCCGGGGGGCCTTCACACTTACATGATCTTGCCATCATAGGGCCCATTATAAGGCAATTGGGCATTGATTTCACTATCCAGGGATATAACCCATCAGTAGCGGATTGGAATCGAATAAAGGATGCATTCGGGCATAAAACTAAATTTATAATTAATCAGCCCATTGAATCTTATCTAAATACATATAATGCTGATGTAATGCTTATTCCATTGGAAAATAATGTATTCAATCAGCATAAGTCCAATCTCAAGATATTGGAGGCAGCAGCAACCGGCATGGCTGTGATTGCTTCCAGGATACAGCCTTATTATAATGAGGTTGACGAGCCTTATGTTCTCTATGCTTCTACGCCAGATGAATGGAAGTCACATATAAATTATTGCAGTCATAATCCTAATTTTGTCAAGGATCAGGCGGCAGCGCTGGGAGAACATTGCAAAGAACAATATGATCTGAATAAGATTAACAAATATCGTGAACAAGTTTATTATAGTATATTATGATCTATTACCGCACATTTTGGGATACTGGAAAAAATTTTGGCAAAGCGATCAACCGGGAAATGGAATTGATTCCGAATAGTGAGGATTGGGTATGCCTGCGCGACGGGGATACCTTATTTCTGACTGATTATTGGGGTAAACAGATTGAAGATATTATATTTCATAATGGCAATCATTTTGATATTATAGGGGGAATGCTTAGTCGCTGTAATGTGCCTGATCAATTGCTCGATTCAAAGATTAGTGAAAATTATAATTTAGTCTTTCATAGGGAAGTTGCCTTAATGCGGGAACAATTATATTATGATCAAATTAAGCCCACAAATGGACCTATTGCCGCTGCCTGTATGTTATTCCAAAAGAAGACATGGGAGGCTATAAAATTCCAGGAATATAGCGTACATTTTGATAGCTTATTTTGTGGGAATGTCAGGGCTGCTGGTGGTAGACTTGGAATAGCACAAGGACTTTACCTTGCACATTGCTATAGAATGAGTGTAAGGGATCCAGGATCACATTATAAACATTTGATATGATTGACATTTCATTACTTGAAGAAATCGTGACTAAGGCAATCCCTTTTGAGCAGGCCGATTGCAAACGCATTAAAGCAAAAAAGGAATGGCGCCGGGAACAACTGAAGGAACAAATATTGGCATGGCATAAGAAATGTAATCATGAAACTAATAAAGGATCAATCATGGATTTAATAAATTTAGTATGGGTTTATGGGAATAATGAACAAATTGGATTTCATAATAAATCGGACGCAGAAAGATATATATTTGAAAATCCAGAATGCTATATAAAATGAACCGCCAACAGCAGAATGCCCGCTTTCGCCAATTACAGCGCCAACAGGCGAAGTACGAAAAGATATGGCAACCACGTATAAAAGAGGCGCTCGATGCCTCATTTAAGCCTATATTGGCCTTTATAAAGGATAATACAATAGAGGCTACAATGGCTCTGGCACCAAGTCTGCTTAATGCTGACCAACTGAAAAAAGTATTGAATAATCTCTGGATCAGGACCGGCATTGCGCAGGCAAATGATGAATATGGATTCCTGATAAAGACCTATCCTGAAATATTGCAATCTAAAGCATTCGGATTCAATCAGTTGTGGAGAAATATTATTCAGGCATTCCTGGATCAATTTGGTGCAAGAAAAATCGCGCAAATGGCATCAACGGATCAGCAGATCATTAACCGACTGCTTCAGCAGGCATTGGATGCCGGATATGACACGATTGAGGCAGCTAAACTGATCGAAAGTTCTCTGGTTAATACTTATCGTTCCAGGCTCATTGCCCGCACTGAACTATTGGGCGCATCCTCAATGGGCGCATCTCTGGGAGCTAAAAAGACAGGTTTAGCAATGAATAAGACATGGCTTTCAGTGCGCAGGAATACTACCAGAAGATTACCGGGAGATCAATTTGATCATTGGAATATGGATGGTGTGTCCGTAGGGATAGATGAACTATTTTTGGTAGCTGGAAAAACCGGCGCTGAATTTATGGCTTATCCTGGCGATCAGGAACGCGGATCAGCAGGGGATATTTGCAATTGTTTGTGCAAAGTAATTCATGAAGCAACAAGGGATGTATCTGGAAGATTAATCAGGATTTAGTTTATCCAAACATTTGACAAATTAACCAATAACAAAATAATATCATTCCAGTTACTATACAGGCTCCCACAATCGATATAATACAATCCATTGCCCGGCATATCCAAAACCGGAATGCAGTCCCGGAACAGGACCAATTAATATAATTATCATACAGGTGTTGCATGTTCAAATATTTTTTCTTGTAATATCCAACCTTTATTACGAATAGTTTTTATTTCTAAAGAAGTGCCATTTAGATATTGTCTCATTCTGTTAAAATAAACATCTATCACACGTTTTGCAAAAAAGAAATCTTTACTATATCGATCATTGATCGCATAAAGATATTCTGTAAGTTGCTTGTAATAAACGATTGTATCTTTTCGCTGAAAAAGGAAACACAATAATTGATAAGGGCGTTCAGGGAGTTTTATCTCCGTGCCATCTGCTTTTATGATTTTGAGGTAGGATAATACCACATTGCCCGCTTTATATGAAATCGCTTTATGTTTAACTGAAAAACTATATCTATGAATGAATACCATAATCCTTAAATAGAGTTCTTCTTCATTCATGGGCAATGTGCCGCAAAAATCTATGCCGGCTCCGTATAGGTCTAAAATAGCCTTTTCTGTATACCCATTCGATAATGAAATGATTGGCGTATCATTATTGATTCTGAATTTCCTTATAATCTCTGTTGTTGGATCGGAGAATTTTGCAGAATGAAAAATTATGATGTTTGCTATATCGGCATTATCTGTCACATTCATTTCCTTTTCCGAAAAAAAATGTGTCAAATGTCGCTTATAATATTCATCCTGTGTCTTTATGCAGATCGAATAAATTAGAGGGGTTTTCATTTTTCATCAGTTTTAAATGGTTCTGGGATGGGCATCCAATGCGTAGGGACGCTTATTTGTCCTTCTAGGCATAAAAATTCTATTTCTTCATTGCTATCATAGCCATTAAATGAAGAAATGTAAACTGATTCTCCTTCATTGCATAAAACATATTTTCCTATTTCTGGCAATTGTTCTTTCACGCTTATCCATTCTTGTTGTTCTAATGCCCATCTTGCGCCACTACGAAAATCAAAACTTGAATTTAATTTGTTTAAATCATCGATACTTAAAACATTGGCATATATTTCAGATGCATTCCATATTTGTCCTTCAGTTATCATGTCTGTTCGTTTTAATTATTTTGTTGTATATGAGAAGATGTATCTCCACGCTGCTCCTCAATATCCATATTCTTTTTTGCTAACTGGATTAATTCATCAAATGTCATGAATAATTGACCGCTTATATCATGCATAACGGAGATCATGTTAATGGTATCAGTAAGTACTTGTTTATGTTTTTTCTTATCCCCTTTAAAATCTTCATTTAATTTAGCCCGTAATCTTATTGCGCCTTTTTCATTATCAATTTTTGCACATGAATAGGAGGTTGCTATATGGAAAAAGAATTCCCCGTGCCCGGGCTGATGTAATATTACACTACCCGCAACATCGTTATCTATCAGAAGCTTTTTAATCGCTTCCATTACTTTTTTTAATTTAGGATTGTATTGCATTATTTCTGTTCGTTTTTAACTTGTTCAATGGCTTGTAGGATGATTTCTTTATTATAACTGTCTTTAAGATATATATAAATAGCATTCCCAATATCCTCAAAATCTTCAATAAATCCATAGAAAGCTATAATTGGAGCGCAATAAGCCCTCACTTCCCGATAGCACATGAGTGCGGTAAGTTGTTCGGTGGCTATTGAAGGGATAATTTGTTCAATAGGGCTAAAAGAAAAAAGACCTCTACTTTTATATAATATTTTATATATTTTATCCTTCATTGTTTATGTATTTTTCGGTGAGTTGATAATCTGTTTCATAAGCTTTATTATAAAATATATTCGATACTGCCTTTATTATGCCTTTTGTTATTAATGAATAGAATGTGTGAGTATTAATCTTCTGAAGAATACCTCTTTTATCCCTCATAAAACAGCCACCATGAATTGTCCATCCTTCTTTCATCTTATCCACGACATCCTGTTGTGATTTTGATAGCTTCATTTCTTTTGGGTTTAAGTATAAAAGCTGTTTTCTTACCACGTACTTTACTTATTGAAAATCCATTGCTAAACCTTAGTATATAAATAGTACCTGTATTTCTCACTAACCATAAATTAAAGATATATTGGTGATGCCGATCCCTCCAGGTATTCGTCATAATTGCCAATTTTCAGGTTCAGGTTCAGGTTCTGGATTATCTGGATTATGTCCTTTCCCGGACATTCTGTCGCCGGGTTGTACAACGACTATTTCCGGATCACTGTCGGGTATTAAGCCTTCCTGTTCTAAATATCTATCAACAACGGCCCCATCGCTTTCTACTTCATATAGTACCTTTTGTACGGCATCTGCTATATATTTAACTGTTATATGTGCATAATGCTTTGTGGCTTCTATTTCAGCTTGTCCATTTGGAGATTGCTTTATATCATTCCAGTATTGGGGTATGTATCGGCACCTGACCATCTCTTCAGCAAGTATCCGTACACGTTCATTGTAGTTCATATTATCTATTTTTATAAAAGTAAGATTCTGGCACTATATTGATATCCATCTTAATATAATATCTATTTTCATTCATCCAAATTTCATGTTTTTTGTTTTCGCATTTATAATAAAGACTGGATAAAACATGCAATACTATATCTCCCTTTTTAATGTTCAATTGTTTCATAATTCAAATTTTAGATTTTCTAATTTATTCAGTTGTGTTTTGAAAAATTCAATTTTGAGTAATCTCATTTGTTCTGCTCTTTCGATAGCTTTTTCTTTGGTTATATGCCAATCTGGTTTATAATATCTTTTCTTATAAAAATGATTAGATATTAAACATACAATATCTTCAATTTGACCATCCATTTTTTGAATGCCCTTGCTTAATGCATATTGGGTAATATAAACTTCCATAATTTTATCATTTATATTAAAAATTCCCTTCATTATTTTCGTCTAAAGTAAAAACTGCCATCGGCGGAAGTGCATTTGAAAGTGTCTTAATATAAATTGGTTCACCTCTATTGATAGCTTCAATGTCTTCTTTATTTGGTTGCCATGCTGTCATATAATAAGGATAACTTTCTGAATCAATTCCGGCATACAATCCACGGGGTAATTGGGCTATACCATTAGATTTGAATATTTTATAAAGTAATCCAAATCCATGCTTAGCCCAAATACTTGTACATTGTTCATCCGTCATGTCATCAGGTTTTTTAATTTCTTTAGCCCCTTCAAAGTTTATTGGATGCATAATTCTTATTGTTTCCACAAATGTAGATAATTAATTTTTAATTATCCAAATAAATATTATCTTTGCTGAAATTTATACTTTATGAATACATCAGGAATTATTTCTTTGACCGGTTTCTCTTTATTATGTTTGACCGGAATTATTGTTCTTTCTATGTGGGGATGTCCAAAATATAGGGTCTATTCACAACGCATGGAAGGAGAAGCATTATTAGCACATGCACAGGCTTCAAAAGAGGTTGCAGTTGCTGAAGCCAGGGCTAAAATGGAAAGTGCCGCTATGTTGGCACAAGCTGATACAATTCGGGCACATGGTGTTGCAAGATCAAATGAAATCATTGGCGCATCATTAAAGAATAATGAAGCATATTTACATTGGTTATGGATAGATAACATAGAAAAAAATCCGCAAGCAGTAATATATGTTCCAACAGAGGCTAATCTTCCTATACTTGAAGCAGGCAGACGGCCAAATACAAAAAGTGATAGCGTTAAAATAAAATAGAATGACAAAAGAAATAAAACGGCGTCCTGGCAGGCCAAAAGGAGATTCGGATAAGGTAGTGGTATATATCAATATAGATAAGGATTTGGCCGAAGCAACAAAAAATATAAATAGATCAGAATTTATTAATACATGGCTACGTAAATGGAAGAATAAAGTCATCTTAAAACAGCAATCATGATATATGCAATATACACAAGCCATGGTCATATGCATCCTGAAGAATGCGAAGACCAGGAACAAGCTAAAAGTTATTTAGATTCGGGAGAGGATATGGGCGCTATGTATGCCATCTGCATATTAAATGATGGAAAAATAGAAATATTTCATCCTGAAACAATTGACTTAAAAGAATGCAGGACTATTTTGAAATCATTAAAATTAAAATATCATGAATAACCTCACTGATGATCAATATAAGGAATTTGTTCTGTTTTATAGAACCGAACATGAAAAAGAAACAAATGGCAATTGGTTTGAAGACGAGCCAATAAATGATAGAAACGATTATTATGAAGATCATTGGGAAGATGCCGCAGAATTAGCATATAAATTTCATGAATACTTAAAACAAAAAGGATTATGAAACATATCTTATTCTTTTCGGGTTGTGCTATCTTTTTAGCCTCGCTAGTGGCCTATCATTCAGATAGGCAGCAATTATCCATACATCTGCTTGGAAGCGCTATAATAGTCTTATTAATGCTTATTGTTTTACAAATAGAAGAAAAAAGGAAATAAAATGACAAATAAAAAACGCGGTAGACCGGCACGCATAAAAGGTGCTGATCTCAAACAGGCTGGCTTCAAATACAAACTTGAACATCTTACACCTGAAGAAAAAGAAGAGCGCCAGAATGGGCGGAAAATGATGAAAGACGGTAAAATGATCACAATGGAATCAACAGATTATGATTATTTCTTCAAGAATATGGATAATGTGGAAATTCGGCTTTATTATGTAAATAAGGATTTCTTTTATAAGAACGTTCGTTTAACATCCCTGGATCAATTACCGCTCATTGAAAAGGATGCATTGGCAAATGCTCATTATGCAGAATTGGATAAACAAGTTCAGGATACGAGGCCGGTTGCGGTTCTTATGATTAAAAATAATCAAGGTTCTAAACAAGTGTCATGCTATAATGAGGATGAAATAATATTGATCGGGGGTCCATTACATGAGAAAATAGTAAATTATTCTACAAAGTTCCCTTTCTATATGGAACAATTTGAAGTAACACATCCTGGGACTAATCCGCCAGCGAAATCATATTTGGCGGCACGGTACAAAAGGAATAAGGAGAATCCTAATATTTATAATTATGATCCCAGCATTTGATATTGTGCTTCAAGAAGTCAAAACAATTGAACAAGCAGCCTGGATAAGGATCAATCCAAGGATTTTACGCAATATTGAAAAATCATGTTTTTATAAACATAAAGCAATGGTGAGCAGATTAAGAAAAGATTATTTCTTCAAGAATTATAAAAAAAGATAATGAATAGAGTAAAATATATTCCCAGAGAAGGATTTATCATTTTTAATTCACAAAATGAAAGAATGCCTGATTTGATATATCAAAATGTATCAATAAATGATATGTGGAAGGAAAACGAACAGTCTAAAACTGATGTAAGAACACAATATATAAAAGAAAATACAGCATTGTATGGGCATGAAAAAGCATGGGATATGTGGATTAATTTGAAAGACTCAATTGCACTTAAACATGTTGTAAAAGTTACAATTGAAATGGAATGCATTTTTGAACCATAAATAAAAACCCGCCCTAAAAAGAGCGGGTCAATTTTTTGACTTAACCTATGAAAACTTTATTCCATACAAATCTACATAATTTTTTGTATATTAAATAATTAGTTATATTTGTGTAACCTGTGTATGCTTTATTCGCAAATTGCGGATAAATGGAGCTTTTCAAGAAAAAAACAAATATTTCTAAAGAATTTAGTGTTAAGGACATCGACACAAGCGGTCGTGTCCTTTCTATTTACTGGTCCTCATTTGATAATAAAGATAGGGATGGGGATGTTATTGTAAAAGGAGCATTTTCTAAAACTATTCGTGAACAAGGACCGCAGGGCTTGGGTGAACAATGGTTTATTAAATTCCATAACCCAGATATGCCGTTGGCAACTCCATTTGAGCTAACGGAAGATAATTACGGCCTCTTGGCCCGTATAAAAATGCCCAATACCGATCCTGCTAATGAAACCTTAACCCTTTATCAGGATGGGCATTATAAACATCAATCTATTGGTTTCCAGACAATAAGACAACAAAAAAGAGATAATTACAACGAAATATCTGAAATAAAATTATATGAAGGCTCTGTAGTATTATGGGCCGCGAATCCATCTGCAAAATTTGTAGATATTAAGTCTATTATATCTCCCAAAGAAATTAGTGAAGAACTTGAATTAACTATTAAGGGATTACGTAATGGAAAATATAAAGATGAAACATTTGCGCTCTTAGAAATTAAGATGCGCCAACTTATACAGGCTGCTGCTGATATAGCAAGTAACACTCCTGCCGCTGATCAAGCACCGGAGCCGTCAACGGATGTCAAGCAAGATGATGCCATAATTGAAACAAAATTGGACAACATCTTAAAATTATTCATCAAATGAGTGAAATAAAATTAGATACTATCGAAAAAAGTATCAAAGAATATCAGGATGCCACGCAGGCGGGCCTGAAAGCAACCAAGGAAGATTTTGAACTGCTGAAAAAAGCTACAGATGCCTGGGAGGCTAAATTTAAGGCACAGGAAGACTTGGCGGTAACTCTGGATGGAAAGATCAAAACTGTCAATGAATATGCTGAAAATCTGGAAAAACAATTGAAGGCCAAGCAATTAACGCCTGAACAACAGTTTCAGTTCATTGATCTGCTGGGTAAGGCTGTAGAGGAAAATTGGGCAGAAATTGAAAAGTTCAAGAAAGCAAGCAAAGGCCGCGTTTTCCGCTTTGAAGTGAAGGCTCCGGCCGACATGGGCATTACCACCAATGTAACCGGCGCTGGTGCATATTTTACCACGGTACAGATTGGCATCCGTGCCCTGCCTAATCGTAAGGTACATATGCGGCAGATCATACCGCTTGGTACCATGTCTTCCAGCTCTGTTACTTATATGAGGGAAGTTCCCAGCGGTGAAGGCAATTTAACTCCGGTACTAGAAAATGGCACTAAACCGCAATTTGATATTGATTTCCAGGAAGTAACAGTACCGGCAGAATATATTGCCGGTTGGTTACGAGTTTCTCGTAAGATGTTAGATGATATGGCCGCATTCCGGTCATTTCTTCAAATGCGCCTTATGGAAATGTATCTGAAAGCAGAGGATAATCAGATTCTAAATGGAACTGGTGTTTCTCCCCAATTGCAAGGTTTACTCGTTGTTGCTGTTCCTGCGGTTGCAACTACCGGCCCGAATGTTGAACGTCTGGTTCATGCCATTGCTCAGCTGGAAACAACCGATTATACTGCTACCGGTATCGTTCTTCACCCTGCCGCATATTATGAAATCGCTCTTAATAAGGCTACAGGTTCCGGAGAATATGATCTGCCTAATCCGCTGATCGTGATCCAAAATGGTCAGTTATATGTTGCCGGTGTGCCGGTATACAAAACAACTGCTATTGGTCTTAGCACTTATTTGGTTGGTGATTTCGATATGGGTTGTCAGTTGTTTATCCGTGAACAGCCGATTGTCGAATTTTTCGATCAGGACGCGAACAATGTGACCACCAATAAGATTACCGTACGTATTGAAGGACGGGTTGCATTGGCTATTTACAGAGCCGCTGCATTCGTTCAGGGTACGTTCACAGGTATACCTGCATTCCCAACAACCTAAGATAAACCTAAGGGGGCGGTAAATGCGCCGTCCCTTTATTTTATATGAAGGAAAAGAAATATATAAAATATCAGCCTAAAAAGCAATACAATGGCATTCCATCCACCAATATGCACACCAATACTCAGCAACACTGTTGTGGATGTGACAATTGCGGATGTGGGTATATTGCCGGAGCCTATAGACCTTACAACCGCGAAAAAGTGGTTGAAAATGGAATCCATAAACGATGACGATGATCTTATAACTGATTTGATCGTTCAGGCGCGTTCATGGCTGGAACAATATACTGGAATGCTTCTTATCCAGCGGCAAGTAGTTGCACAATTGGAAATTAAAAACCGGCTTGAATTTCCATGTGGACCGGTAGAACTTGCCGGATTGGTAATAAGCCAAAATGGGCAAACGGTACCGGCTCCAAAATTAACCGGCCTGGATGGTGGATTCATGGGTCTTATTGGATATGGAATATATGATGTTGAATACATGGGTGGTTATACTATTGTACCAAGTTCTTTGATATTGGCATTGAAGCAATATATTTCTTATGCTTATGAGCATAGAGGTGATGGCCTGGAAGAAAGCACTAAGGAATATGCCTATGAGGCGAAACGAACAGCATTTCCTTACCGGCATAATATTGGGTTCTGATGATTGGAGCAATGCGGGATATAGTAGTATTTAAAGAGCCTATAGATACGCCCGTGCCTGGTGGCGGTGCTGAAAGCACTTATATTGAATCATTCAGGGATTGGACGAAAATAGAGCCGCTGACGAGCGATAGAAGGCTTACAGATAATCAGATTCAGTTGCAGGATGGGTTCAGATTTAATATTAGATTCCGCAGTAACCCGCAACCAAATAAAAAAATGCTGGTTGAATATCAGGGGCATGATTATACTATAAATAGTATCATTGAACGAAATGAACGCAAAAGATTTTGGCAAATAACGGCTGTGACCAACAATGATCCAGCAATTGCATATACTACATAATGGCAGGAGGCATACAAATAATAGGTCTTGAAAATCTGATCAATAAGATCGGCAGGATAGAATTTGCCTTGCGTGAAGAGGTAGGCGCTGAAATCTCTGCTGGGGCTTATGAAATGAATGCTGAAGCCGCAAGGAATATAAAAAGGAATGATAGTATTGGATTTTCAGGCGGCTTATTCCGGGATCAGCAAGTAGTAAAAGAGGATGACAATACCTATTTGGTGATCAACTTTGCACCATATGCCGCTTTCGTGGAGTTCGGGACTGGCGCCCGGGCAAATCCTCCGGGAGAATGGGCCGAATATGCTCTTACTTTTAAGGGAAAGGGGATTCCTGGGGGTGGTAATGATTTCTTCCAAAGAATATATCTCTGGGTAAAGGCAAAAGGGATGACCGGAAGATATAGCACAAAAACGAGGCGGAGATTGGGAAAAAGAAGCCAACAGGAACAAGAAGATAGATCATTGGCTTATCTTATCATGAGGACTATCTTAAAATATGGAGCACATTCACATCCTTTTCTTTACCCGGCATTCAAAACTATAGGGCCAAAAATTATTGATAATGTAAAAAAGGTGCTGGATAAAGCCATTAAATCATGAGGAATCCATCATATGATATAAGGATAGCAGCGGCCAATATACTTTCAGGAATAACCTGGAATAGTCAACTGGTTGAAATATTCGATGAACTCGCGGCAGATGAAGGTGGATTTCCACGGATTGTATTACTCGAAGTAACCGGAGGTGGTCCACGAGATAGCAAATGTGGGTTTGGTGGTGATTGGAATCAATTGATTAAAATAACAATGGCATGGCCTTCTACTTCCCGGGCAACAAAAAATGTCGTTGATCTGATTACAGATGAAATATTTCAACGTCTTGTACCGGGAGATAGTCAGATGAATATAGGCCCTGATTTCAGCATATGGAAAATAGAAGGGCTGGATTTAGGTAATCAAAATTATTCGGACGGCGCAAAAAATTACGTGGACAAAAATATTCGCATAACATATTCACTTACAGAATCTTAATACGATGGCAAACACAAAATATCTTGGTAATAAAGTTAATCTGGAATTGGATATTTCCCTTACCGCAACTCCGGATTGGCAAGTAGTAGCCTGTATAACACAATCTGATCTGGATGGCACCAGGGAAACTATTGATGCATCTACGAAGTGTGGTCCGGATCAATTAGCCGGTCAGCGTACAGATACTTCAAACTTTACCGGATTTTTCATTATTGATCCAACGGTTGATCAAGTGTCAATGAATACATTGGCGGCTATTTACGACAGCGGAGATGTGCGTCATTGGCGGTTGATCGATGAAGACGGCGGAGCAACCTATTACCGTGAATTTAACGGTTCTATGACCGCTTATAATGAAAGTAGCAATATCAATGAGCCGGTAACTTTTACGGCTACGCTTGGTATCAGCGGTGATATTATAAGAACATTGCCGACAACTTAATTTATATTTATATATGAAGAATGTTAACATAGCAGGATTTGAATTACGATTTGATTGGGGAACTCAAAAATTAATGGGGCTGGCTGTAGGGAAAGACCCAGTAAATCCTCTGGAAGGAATAGAAAAAACAGAAGATCAGGCAGCACTTATTTTATACGGTGGTCTTGCCAGGATAGAACATAAAGCGGAAAAATCCATTACCAAAAGTTTGCCGGAATGTTATAAGTTTTTGGATGATCTTACACTAGGAGAAATAACAAAGCTGGTAAATGCATATGTTGATTCTTTAAGAGTGGATATAGGAGATCAGCCGGTAGAAAGTAATGTAAGTGAAGAAAAAAAAAGCTGACCTTTCGTGAAATAGAACAATTCGCATATGGTGAATTAGGGTTACGGCCCTGGGAGTTCCTGGCAATGTCGTTAGACGAACATCACCAATACTGCCAGGGCTATTTTATGAAAGAACAACGCAAGCAAGTACCAGCAAGAAGAATATATCAATTATTATGGAATGCAAATTCAAAACATCCAATCAGAGGGACTGCATCATTGGCAAATCATTGGCCATTGCCGTTAGTTGATGGGATATTAGATATTGAAATTTCAGTGGAAGATATGGAGGATCGCTGGAAGGAAACAGTAAAGAAAAAGGCTGATCGAGATAAATTAGCAGAAAAACGTAAAGTTCATGGCGGGTAATCAGGAAGAATTAAAAGTTGTCATAACAAGCCAGGTCGATGATGGTGTTAAAGGACTTATTGCATTCGATAAGGCTGCTGAAGACCTCGTTAAAATAACTAAACAACTTACTTCACAATTTACCAGTTTAAGTTCATCTATACCCAAATTTGATACTGCTGTTAAATCTGGTGCTACTTCAACTAAAAATCTAAGCACAAATCTTAATAATGTAAGCAAAAGCGGTACAAATACTTTTCAGGTATTTAATGGACTTAATAATACTATAAGAGATTTACCATTCGGATTTATTGCGATACAAAATAACTTAACTCAAATTTCTGATGGATTATTAGGAACTGCTACCGCTGGATTGGCAGTTGGTTTTGGTCTTTCAATTGCTGTGACGGCTATTACTACTGCTGTACAAAAATATGGTTCATTAGGGAATGCGCTTAATCAAATATTGGGTCTTGAAACGGCAGCTGAAAAACAACAAAGAACCTATAACACTGTAATAGACGAGGCATCAAAAAATGTATCTACACAAGTTGCACAGCTGGAATTATTACGGTCAAAATTAATTGATCTTAGTTTACCGCAAGCGGATCGTGCTAAAGCGCTTGTTGAATATAATAAAATAGCTGATGATAATAATAAAATAGCAAAGCAGGATATAAATAATATTTCCCGAATTAATCAGCTAATTACTGAACAAATAAGATTATTTGGTGAACGGGCTATTGCTGCTGCTGCCGAAAAGGAATTAAGTAAAGAAGCAGAAAAGTTTTTTGCTGTTCAACGTAAGACAGCACCTATATTAAATCAAACTTCTCAATTTTTAATTGATCAGGCTGACGCAGCAGCTGATGCAGTAAAAGGGATAAAAAATCTAAGGCTGGCTACTGAAGAAGAAGCGGCTTCCGATACAGGATTACAAAAGAATATAACCAATCAGCTAAAACAATTAGCTAATATACAGAATACACAAGCCTATAAAGATGCACAAAAAGAACTTCAACAGGCTACTAGAACTTTCAATAATGCATTGGGTGAAATTGAACCCTTTATAAGTATTGAAGGTTTAACGGATAAAGTTACTAAGCCGGTTAAAAATATAAAAACTATATCTGATATTCTAAAAGAGCTTCAAAAAGATTTGATTGCATTAGATGCAGCATTTGCAGCTACCGGAGGATCATTAAGAGATTTATCAGAAGATAAGATAAGAACGCTTGCCGGAGCTTTAAAAGAATTATCTACAGTTGGTGTATTACCTGGATCGGAACTTTTTAAACAATTACAACAACAAATTTCTGTCCTTCAATCTACGCTGTTAAGAACACCAGTAAATTTTAAGATTCCTATTACGATAGAGGCATTAGCTAATAATACAAGTAATGCACAAACTATTGCAAAGGTAATGGCTGGCGTAAAAGATAGCTTCAGAGCGCAATTAGACCCTTTTACTAATGAAGTAAATGAAATCATAAGATCAGCAACACAAAGCGGTATTTCAAGCCTTGCAGAAGGAATAGGATCGGCATTAATAAGTGGCAATATAAACGATGTGGTAAGTGGATTTGTAAATGCTATATCTGGATTTTTAACCAATTTAGGGAAATTATTAATTGTTCAGGGTGTGGCATTGCAAGCATTTACTGTATCATTAAAATCATTAAATGGTATAACGGCTATTATAGCTGGCGGAGCGCTTATAGCAGCAGCAGCAGCATTTAAAGCGCTTGCCGGAGGTGGGGTACCAAAATTTGCTACTGGTGGTACAGTATTCGGGCCTACACTGGCAATGATCGGGGATAATCCAGGTAGAGAAGAACATATCGTTCCTTCTGAAGTATTAGACAGAATGCAAGGCGGCTGGGGTATGCCGGATCGTATTGAATTTTTTCTTAGTGGTACAAATGCAGTTCGTGTGTTGACAAGAGGACAACAATCAATTAATAGAGTGAATGGATAATGGCAACATATTTCAATAAATATTATTTTGAATTTCAGGATAATCATGTAACAAGTCCGGTTACATGGCGGATGGATATTATGGATAGTGAGGGGTCTGTGCCCACTGATCCATTTCTATTGACTATGAGCGCAACACCATTGCTGACAGAAAGAATTGATACAAATGATTCAAAAGATACTTATATAATTGGAAGACAAATTACTATCTCTTATGAATATGACGGTAATCCAAATATTCCTTTACCTATTGAGTTTTTTGAAGCAACAGAACGTAGATTCAGAGTTGAAGTAAGAAGGAATGGTTCTATTGATGGTGTATATTTTATTAAGCCTGATTTCTGCGAGTATGCGGATCAATATCCACCATTTACTATTCAGCTGAAAGCGGTTGATGGATTTAGTTATGCCAAAGGAATATTATTTAATCCTTTTGAAGATGATGGCTCATTACATTATGAAATAATAGACTTATATGAAACAATAATGACACGTTCATTATTGCTTATTGCTGATCCAGGAACGATAATAAATGTTGTTAATACACTTTTTCCTGAAAATATTGGTCCTACTATAAGGACATTATTTAGATTATTTATACATACCGATATTTTTTATGATTTCGTAAAGGGGGCAGTATCGGTCCATGATGTTTTGACTGCATTTTGCAAAGCATTTTATGCCCGTTGTTATATGGCACAGGGACAGATTTGGTTTATCAGAACCCAAGATTTAACTAATAATTCTTTAACCGGAGATCAGTATATAGATGATACAGTAGTTAATGATCTGGACATAACAAACTTTGTCCTTACTGGCGGTCCTGATCCATCTTCTTTTGATGTAATGCCGGTAGATGAAATTGCAAATATCAGAATGATACCAGCAATTAAAAAGGCGGAATTTGAAGTACAATATAAAAGTATTAATCAACTTAATAATTTTGATTGGCGTTTATGGGATGGAACAAATTTTGATAATTGGCAGAGAATAGAACAATCGGGAAATCCGTTGATTTTAAATAGAACTGGTTCAGGAACTATTGATGATCCATATAAAGCAAGCATAGGATATAATTTACCACAAGCAAGTCAAGTATTACAACAAACGATTGGACCTAATTCTATCTTCGCTGGTGATCGTGTTGAAATATCATTTAAATATAGATTTACAAATTGCACACAATTTTATATTCTTGTAAGAGCTGGCGATAATACAGAATTTTATGTAACATTAGATGAATCTGGCATATGGGATTATACATTCGGCATATCTGCTGGCAGATTTTATATCAATAGAACCGGTAAAAAAAGAGAAGGAACATTAACTATACAATCAATACCTATTCCACAAAAAATAACAGGGAATATTGATTTTCCTGCCAATGCAGATTTACGATTTTCAATTTCTATTCCGCAAAATTCAAATACTGATGATAATATCTCTGATCCTCCTCTTATAGAAATTTATGCGGTAAAAGTTGGAATTATCCAACCAGAAGATAAAGGAAGACATATTGTTATAACCAATCAGGCAGATTTCACACAAATAAAGGAGACTGAAGATTTTTCATTCATTGATACCGGAGAAGACGGATTAAGTAATACCATATTTGTATTAGATGGATCGAATTTTGTGCCTGCTGAAAATTGGGATAATGATAAATCCGGAGTAAATTCGGCAGATATTGAGCGGCATATGGCAAAAGCACATATTGATCAATATCCTCGTTCAATTGGGACTTGGGAAGGTTCATTATATTCAAATAATATGGAATTTTATAATGTCATTGAATTCGCACATTTGCCCGGAAAAAGATGGATGCAACTATCGGATAAATATAATAATCGGACATGTACGCATCAGGTATTACTTACTGAAGTCTTTGCCGAAGGAAATTCAAATATTGATTATTTGGAATATGATATAGAGGATACCACGAATTAAATAGTTATATTTGTAATATGGCCATCAAAGGAAAGGATTTTGTTTTTTCAGTGATGCGGGATGGTTCGCCAGTGCCGGTATGCTATGCCACTGACTGCACTATTGATCAGACCTTTGAAAGTCGCGAAATAACGGCGCCAGTAGGACCAGCAAGAGATTATATAGGAGGTTTCCAGGGATATACTGTGAATGTACCCGGGGCTATTGTATGGGCTGCTGATGTGAATTTTATTCAGCTGGAAGTGCTGGCAAAGAATAGGACAAAGTTTCTCTGGCAGGCATCTGATTCAACAAATGGTGGCGTAGTGCATTCTGGAACCATTTTGATAACAAATTTGAGCCTTACCAGCCAATTCCGGGATGCTATGCGGTTTGATATGACGGCGGTTGGATGTGGACCAAAAGAAACAGTATTATTACCGATTGCAAAAACGGTTTATCTGGCTGATTTTTTTGGTATAAGACTTCCGGGATGTCCAAACCCTTATCCAGTTGCTCTGTATTGGTATGATGAAACGTTTATTGGGATTGCCAATAATGCAGATGACGTTGTACAATTATTTAATGATTATCCAGGAAATGAATTTTATTTGCTCACTGGATATACAACCGGTTGTGATTTTAATATACTGATAGATTGGAACGCCATATTTATACCTGATTTCATAATTGCACAGGCAGCGCCAGAGCTGGCAATGTGGACCGGATCAGATGACGAAGCAATAAGCAATGACCAAGTAAATGATAATGCAATAAGTCCAGGATATGCCTAAACCAAATGTAGATATTGTAACGCTGGTTGCAACCCAGGAACTTTCCACCGCTGTAGGACCAGATAAAACATGGTATATTGGCATGGGTAATTCGACAGTGGGAAATAAGATTACCAATAAAGGAACCATTGAAACAATAGGTACTATTATTTCAGAACAGATAGGATCGGCTAGTGACGTACCGGATCGGGCTTATCATGTGAGCGCACTGCCTCCTGGTGTAACTATAACAAATGACGGGACCGGCTTTCCGCGTATACTCAATGATCCATATCTAGATGGGAAAGATTTTTCATTATTCCGTCGGGGTACTGAATATATGGAAAAGGGGCCGCAATGGCAGAATGATGTTGCTGGAGGTGGAATTAGACTTACCGGCGTGGGGGATCAGTTCGAAAGCGGGCAGGATTATTTTTTGATCTTCAAACCTGTCATAAGCAATGTAATCGTCACTCCGGATGCAATAGGGAAGTTTTCAGCGGGCGAAGCTATTATTACAGCAACTTCAGTGGCGAGTGCCGCAAATGACCGGAAAATCATCATTATTCAGGGATCAACAACCGCTGCGGTTACTTATACTTTGAGGGCGCCTTATCCGGAAAATGTGGTTTGTACTATAGAAACAGGCGGCGGAACGAATAAACAATCTATCATTCTTGCTCCG
>Ga0179594_10000103_pt1 | contig 29249 bp, 20 predicted proteins | sample CZOMad1_1_08_16f_FD_148625 | JGI IMG/M metagenome (GOLD analysis project Ga0179594, IMG submission 148625) | Vadose zone soil fungal communities from Angelo Coast Range Reserve, California, USA - CZOMad1_1_08_16fungal (Illumina Assembly) | ecosystem: Environmental > Terrestrial > Soil > Vadose...
TTCACCCGAGGATTACCGGCGCGCTTACTTGCGCATGCTCGAAAAAATAGCCCTGCTGACCATGCCCGGCGTAGCCTTGATGATCGCCACTTCTGACTGGATCGTGGCAATTGTTCTGGGGCCCCAGTGGCGAGAAGTGGGAAAGTTGTTGGCGATTCTCGGTGTGGCCGCGCTAATCCAACCAATTTCAAACACCACTGGGTGGCTGTTCATTACGCAGGGGCGCACGAAAGAAATGTTCAGGATGGGGATGTTGGGTGGCCCGCTGACCATGGCTTCAATCATCGCGGGCTTACCCTGGGGAGCCGTCGGCGTCGCCACTTCGTACACTGTGGCCCATCTCCTCTTGACTCCTATTCTTTACTGGTACATTGGCCGTCGTGGACCAGTCCGAGCCGCGGACTTTTATCGCGGCATCGGCCCCTTTGCCGGGGCAGCTCTGTTAGGACTGCTTGCGTCAATGTGGTTTCGCCATTGGCAGCAATTCATTAGTCCTGTCTCTGGTATCGCCGCTTGCCTCGTAATAACTACAGCGACATTTCTATTGATACTCAGTCTCCTGCCTTCGGGCAGGCGAGCATTAAGAGACGCCGGGCATTCGTTGTGGTTGCTGCGGAGACAAACAAAAGATGGTTCAGCATAGTGGCCTGTACGGAGGTTCTCGCCTATGGATGACAGGCACAGCCTGTATCTTGATCTGATGAGGAAGGTCCTTCTTTTTGAACTCTGGAACGAAGAGGATCTCTGGCGTCCAGCGTTGTTCGATCCTCGTCCACTCTACAAAAAGTGGATTGTGGATCTGGTCGTCAAACACCTGGCGAAGACCGACCGCCGGATAATGGAGCCGGTCCGGTTTACCGATCTTGAGCGACAGTTCGCCGGTGACTGGCCCACGCTGGCGCACACGATGATCAAGGGCGTGAGCCTGGAGATTCTGCAGCGGTGCTGTGAGAAGGTGATTCTGGAACGTGTGCCTGGCGATCTGATTGAAACCGGAGTCTGGAGAGGCGGCGCCTGCATTCTGATGCGTGCTGTTCTGAAATCCTATGACGTAAAGGACCGGATAGTCTGGGCAGCCGACTCTTTTGCAGGCTTGCCATCGCCCGACGCAGACAAATATCCTGCCGACTCCGGAGACAAACACTTCGCGATTGACTCGCTGCGGGTGTCGCTGGAAGAGGTCAAAGATAACTTCGCACGCTACGGACTCCTCGATGACCAGGTTCGCTTTCTTAAGGGCTGGTTCAGAGACACACTTCCGCTTGCTCCAATCCGGGAATTGGCCGTGCTGCGGTTGGATGGTGATATGTACGAATCGACTTGGGATGCGCTCTCCAGCCTGTATCCAAAACTCTCTCAGGGAGGCTATTGCATCGTTGATGATTACTTCCTCGCGGGTTGTCGGAAAGCGGTGCTCGATTACAGAGAGCAGCATGGGATTACTGAGGAGATAATTGACATCGACGGCCTCGCGGTTTATTGGCAGCGAGGCAGCTAAAAATCACTGCATGCATCACGATTTCAAACAGAGCACGCGTGCGCGGATGTGTAATGATTGCCATCCAGCGAGGGAAAGGGCGCCCGTTCATCACAGCCGCGATCGAGTAAGGGGAGATTCATTTCAATGCTGACAGTCTGCCGAATCTGCAACAACACAGCAGCCAACAAGGATTACCTGGTTCGGGAAATGCACATCGGCACTCGAGAAGAGTTTGCGTACTTCGAATGCTCCCAATGCGGTTGTCTGCAGATAACGGAGGTGCCCGATGATCTCTCGAAGTATTACCCCAATGACTATTATTCATACCGAGCCAGCGGGCCTACTGTTGCTTATGGAAAGCCGGGGATGGGAGGCTTTAAGATCAGGCTAATCGTAAAGATCCTCACCCGTCACTATTTCCAAGAGAAGAGTTTTGTCGGGGATTGGGTTGCCAGGCAGTCTTCGGTTTCCGGCGATTATCCGTGTTGGGTTAGACGGAAAAAGCTCGACCTACATCTTTCTGCTGACTCAGTTATTCTGGACGTCGGATGTGGCACCGGGAAGCTCCTCCTGGATCTTCACGAACAAGGTTTCGCGAATCTGACGGGCGTCGATCCGTTTGTAAAAAGCGACCTGGTGTACGAGAGCGGCGTCAGAGTGCTTAAGCGGCCGTTGGATGAAGTCACCGGACAGTTCGACTTTATCATGCTGCATCATTCCTTCGAGCACATGCCGGATCAGTTGCCAACTCTGCGCAAGTTATATGAACTGATAAAACCCGGGGCTTACGTCTTGCTTCGAATTCCCGTGGCTGGCTCTTATGCGTGGCGAGAGTATGGGGTTAACTGGGTGGCCCTCGACGCTCCGCGCCATCTTTTCCTGCACACAAACAAGAGCATCGAGATCCTGGCGTCTCAGGCGGGTTTCGAAGTTGCTGAGATTGGCCATGATTCCGACGGGCTGGCGCATTACGGCAGTGAGTTGTACCGCAGAGACATTCCTTTGATGGATGAGCGCTCGCCATTTCAGAATCCGAACCAGCAGCAGACATTTACGAGTGATGAAATGGCTGGGTTTGTCGAATTGGACGCGAAGCTAAACGATACCGGTGAGGCGGATTGTGCGGCTTTCTATCTGTACAAGCGCTGAAGTTTGTAACGCAAACTGTTAGTTTGCGCGCGTTTGGCTCCGCTCAAGTTGGTGTCTGTCGCACCCTCCGCAAGCTAACGGCTTGCGTTACAAAGGTTGGTGTTAGTATCACGACTGTATGAATAACTCTGTTTCGGTAGTCATCCCGACTTACAATGGAGCGGCTTTCATTAATGAGGCGCTCGTCTCAGTGTTTGGGCAGACGCACAAGCCGGAAGAGATCCTCATAGTCGATGACGGTTCTACTGACGAGACAGAGGCCATCGTCACTTCGATCGCTCAGAACGCTCCCGTTCCAATCCATTTCAGCCGCCTTCCGGGAAACAGTGGAGGCCCCTCTAGTCCGCTTAACAAGGGAATCTCCCACGCTCGCGGTGACGTCATTGCTGTGCTCGAACAGGATGATCTAATGCGACCGAGACGGATTGAGGCGCAGCTCAGGGCTATATCCCGGTTTCCCGAATGCAGTCTGGCGATTGGACGGTTCTCGATAATGGGGAACGCGGAGGGCGACATGCGACCGATATGGCCGACTTCACAGTTCTCTGATCTCACCGACTGTTTGAACCTGGAAGCGGAGTTTTCAGTGCCGGACTCGAAAGCTGCCTTCCTGGCCTTACTGAGCAAGAATTTTGCCGGGAGCAACAGCAATTTCTGCTTTGCGAAAGAATCTTGGAAGAGAATCGGCGGCTTTGATGAGGGCATCAAAAGGTGTGTTGATCTGGACTTCATCTTAAAGGCGATTCTCAGCGGGCCGATACTAATCATCAATGAAACGCTGTTTGACTATCGCTGGCGAGACGAGAGCCTGAATCACGCAGACATGGCGAAGACTGATCTCGAACTTTCGATTGTCAGGTTGAGAGCGGCGCTGGCCAGGCCGGAATGGACTGGAGAAAAGCTGCGAGCAATCGAAAATGACGCCGTGCATGCCGGCAAGTTAGCAATGCGGCGTGGTGACCTGGGCGGCGTGGTGCTGTTTCTCAAAACCTTGTTACGTAACCCGAGGCTGGTTAAATCAAAGTTGTTGCCGGGAAGAACCAGGCGGCGGCGCGAAGGCCTGGACAGAAGAGCGATTGAGCGCTGAACTAGTGGACTGTAACAGTTGAATTGCTAGTAGCTGCTGTCATATTGGGTGCAGCCTTATTCGGAGATCCGATCTTTCATGTTTTCAAGCCACTAGTAAACTAACTGTTACAGTCCACTAGGTTTAGTGAAGTATGCTTTGGAGTGCCCCCCGGCATTGCGCTTTTACAAAACGACTCCGCGCCAATTTCTGTTAGATAGCGGACTTGTCCGCCGCGGCAGCCAGGGGCCGGAAGTGCGCTATCTAAACCATGCTTGGGGGCTGGAGCTAACCGAGAGGTGGACGGATGAACTATCGAAGTGTCGCTGATCTGGATGATCAAATAATTAGTTGGCTGGGTAAGTTTCCCAGCGACCTCGAAGTGATTGTCGGAGTTCCCCGAAGCGGCATGTTGGTCGCCAATTTACTTTCGCTGCATCTTAATCTGCCGCTGACTGACGTTGAAGGCCTCTTGCAGGGGCGCATGATCCAGGCGGGCGCCAGGCTTAAAGAAGCCGACATGTCTACGCTCTTGTCCAGCAAACGAAAAATCCTGGTGGTCGATGACAGCGTTCTCGATGGCAATCAATTGAAGATTGTGAGGGAGAAGATCGAGAACTCGGGGATTGATCACGATATCCTCTACGCCGCGCCATACATCGTTGCCGGAAAAGAACATCTCGTTGACTTCTTCATTGAAATCTTGCCCACCCCTCGGTGTTTCGAGTGGAACCTGATGCACCATAAGCTGTTTCTCGAGAATACCTGCATGGATATTGACGGCGTGCTGTGCTATGACCCTGGGGAAGCTGATAACGATGATGGCCCGAAGTACGAATGCTTTGTACGCGACGCAGCACCGCTCTATCTGCCCAGCCACCCGGTGGCGAATTTAGTGACCTGCCGCCTGGAGAAGTATCGGGCCGCGACCGAGGAGTGGTTAGCTCATCATGGCGTTCGTTACCAGCGGTTATTCATGATGGACTACCCCGATATGGCTGCCCGTCGAGCGGCTGGTTCGTACGCATCGTTCAAGGCCGACATCTACCTGAAAACCAGGGCGTGGTTATTCATCGAAAGTTCCATGCAGCAAGCATCCCAAATTGCTGAGTTGACTGGTTACAACGTGTTCTGCATGGAGACCAGGGAGATGATTTCCCCCGGAATAGCCATGTCGCGTCGGCGCAAAATTATCGATGCTCCCAGAACGATTCGACAGACTATCAGAGCGGGACTAAGCCGTACGATCCGAGTCTTGAGGGCGCTTGGGCGCAAAGTAAATTATCGCGTGTATTCGAAGCAGTAAGCCTGCGCGCCCTGGGAGCGCCTGGGAGCGCGGGCATCCTGCCCGCCTTCGCCTCCATCACTAGCACGCAGGAATGCCCCGCTTTCCTCTACATCACTAATGCGGGCAAGATGCCCGCGCTCCCGGGAGCAGACTCCATCACTCGTAACTTGGAGCGACCCAGCATTAGCAGTATATACTTCAAGGGAGCTGTCTGTTTTTCGACGTAGAGGGTGTAGACCGATCGACTGGGCTCCAGCATCGAGGTAACGACTGATGTGCGGCATCGCCGGATTCATTGATTTCTGGGACAAAAAAGACGTCCGTGATCGGGAAGACCGCGCCCGGATCCTCGAGCGTATGTGCGAGGTCATCAGGTATCGCGGGCCGGATGACTCCGGGTCATTCCTCAGGGACGGAATCGCACTGGGGATGCGGCGCTTGTCGATTATCGATCTTACTGGGGGCCAGCAACCGATTTCGGGCGAAGACGGCTCGGCGACCATCGTTTTCAACGGCGAGATCTACAACTTCCGCGAGCTACAACCGCAACTCGAAGCGCGCGGCCACGTCTTTCGCAGTCGATCAGATACCGAGGCGATCGTTCACGCATACGAGGAATACGGCGCCACTTGCGTGGATCATTTGCGGGGCATGTTTGCTTTCGCGATTTGGGACGACGCGCGCAAGACGCTGTTTATCGCGCGCGATCGCGCCGGCGAGAAACCGCTTTATTACACGCTCACTCCAACCGGCACGCTGGTCTTTGGTTCCGAGCTGAAATCAGTCCTGGAACATCCCGGGGTCAAACGCGAAACCAGTCCGGAATCCCTCGATGCTTACTTCTCCCTCGGCTATGTTCCCGATCCGCTGAGCGTCTTCAAAGACATTAAGAAACTTCCGCCGGGACATTTTCTAACTTTTGGCAATGGCCGCGTGGAGATCAAACAGTATTGGGATTTCACCTACGAGGCGAACGGGCATCAGCGTAAGGAAGAAGATTATCTGGAAGAGCTGCGCGAGCTGCTCGACGAAGCAGTGCGGATCAGACTTGTTTCCGATGTGCCCTTGGGTGCATTTCTCTCCGGCGGTGTCGACTCAAGCACCGTAGTGGCCCTGATGGCGCGCCATCTGGACCAGCCGGTAAAGACGTTTTCGATTGGGTTTCTTGAGGACAGCTACAACGAGTTGAAGTACGCGCGTCTGGCAGCGAAGCGGTTCGGCACCGACCATCACGAATTTTTCGTTACTCCGGAGATTTGCAATATCGTCGACGAGCTGGCCTGGCACTTCGATGAGCCATTCGCCGATTCCTCGGCCATACCCACCTACATCGTTTCCAAACTGGCGCGTGAACATGTCACCGTGGTGCTTTCCGGCGATGGTGGCGACGAACTGTTTGCCGGCTACACGCGCTACGCCACCGAGCGCCGCCGCCGCAAATACGGAATGCTTCCCCGAAGATTTCGCCGTGGGCTAATGGAGCCCATTAGTCGTAACCTGCCGCACGGCGCCTGGGGCCGCAACTTTATTCATAACGTCGCCCTCGATCCCATCGATCGGTATTTTGACAACGTTTCCATCTTTACCGGTTTGAATAAGAGATCGCTGTACACGGCCGACTTTTATCACGGGATGGGTGTTTACAGTCAGGCCGGGGCTCGTTTTCAGGAGTATGGCGACAATGTCGGTACCAATGCCCTGCTGGATGCGCTGCTATATATCGACAGCAAGACCTATCTGCCCGGAGATATCCTGACCAAAGTCGATCGGATGAGCATGGCGGTTTCGCTCGAGGCGCGGGTGCCCTTGCTCGATCACAAACTGATCGATTTTGTAACGCGCATTCCTGCTTCGATGAAAATGAATGGTTTGGAAACCAAGACGTTGTTCAAGCGGGCCGTCGCGGATCTGGTCCCCGAAGAGATTTTAAGCCGGCCCAAGCAGGGATTCGGCGTGCCGATCCAGCAATGGATCAACCTGCAATTGCGCGATCGCATTCGCGACACACTGACCGATTCGCGCTTCCGGCAGAGGGGCATCATCTCCCCAGCTTATACGGACGTGTTGCTGGATGAACACGAGCGTGGCCGCCGCGATCACTCGATGGCTCTGTGGTCGCTGCTGATGTTGGAGTTGTGGTATCAGGCTTTCGTTGACGGCGGCGCCGAGCAGACCAAACGTCACAGTGGTGAATTCGTCATCGACAGCAGCGCTCGCCGGCTGGCCGAAAGAGAGCACATTCAAGAATGGGAGCGCGAAGAGATCCGGCGCAGCGCAATAGAATCGGCCTACACCGCGAAAGGACAGCTACGCTACAGCGAGGGCGACATCAATCGCTTCTTACTGGCTTCACCGGAAACAAATTATCCGCTGGAATACTCGCACTATTTGCTCGGCGATGTTAGTGGCAAGACAGTTCTCGATTTCGGTTGCGGCGCCGGCAAGAGCAGCGTCTTATTGGCGCGGCGTCAGGCGAAGGTGATTGCCATGGACATCTCAGAGCCGATCATGCACGTGGCCCGCGAGCGGCTGGTGAAGAATGACATCGTCGGCAGGGTGAGCTTCGTCAATGGCTCGGCGCACAACATCCCGCTGGCGGATGAATCGGTCGATCTGGTTTTTGGCATCGCCATCCTGCACCACCTGCACTTGCAACTGGTCTCGCGCGAGGTGTTCAGGATTCTGAAACCGGGCGGGCGCGCAATTTTTCAAGAGCCGGTACGCAACTCAAAGGTGATCAAACTGCTGCGCGGTTTGATTCCCTATCAGGCAGAGGACGTTTCGCCGTACGAGCGGCCGTTGACCGATGGTGAGCTGGCCGATTTTGGTGAAGGGTTTTCGCGCTATCGGAGTCGAGCCTTCACTCTGCCTTACATTAACCTCGCCGGCATTCTGCCCGTCGCCAATAAGTTCATTCATCCGCTGCAACGGCTGGACGGAGCAGTCTTGCGCAAGTTTCCGTCGCTTGATTATTACGCCACGGTGCGCGTAATCGAGATGGTAAAGTAGCGCATGTCCGACAAACCGTGTCCGACAAACTTCAGTTTGTCGTTTGTCTGGCCACGCGTCGAACAGGTCAGTACCGCCTGCGGTAGCGGGCGGGTGTCTTTCAAGCGATCACCCACCCGCTACCGCAGGTGGTACTGACCTGTCGATCCGCAGCGCGCATTTATGCTGTCCGTCGAGAGACTTGTTCAGAGCTTCCTTCAGTTTGTCGGATATCGGCAGGCTCGAATCAATCGCTCGGAGTCGCTTGCTTCATTGAAACCAGTTGTCCTTCAATTGATTGACAGTTTTGAGCAGGGCGGGTCCGAGCGTCAGGCAATACAACTCACCGAACTCCTGCACGATAGCGGCCGCTTTAGCCTGCGACTGGCCACCCTAAGTCCTGATGGTCCACTCAAAAAAGAGATCGCGGCTCTCAATCTGCGCGAGCTCCCATCTTTTCCCCTGAACAGCTTTTACGATTTCAATGCTCTCAGACAGTTGCGCCGTTTGGTCCGCTATCTGAAGGCGGCCAGGGTCGACGTGCTGCACACGCACGATTTCTACACCAATGTCTTTGGCATGTTTGCCGGTGCGTTGGCGCGCGTGCCGGTGCGCATCGCGTCGCGTCGCGAGACCGGAGGTATGCGTTCCGCATCTCAGCAAAAAGCACAGAGCTTCGCGTACAAGCTGGCCCATCAGGTGCTCGCCAACTCCGACGCCGTGCGCGCCCAACTGCTGACAGAAGGAGTGCGCACGGACAAGGTCACGGTGGTCTACAACGGTCTCGAGTTGAATCGTGTGCGGCCGCAGCAGGCACTGACCAAGACGCAGTGCCTGGCAGCGCTCGGTCTTGATCAGAATCTCAGGAGCCGGCCGCTCGTGACCATCGTGGCGAACATGCGATTGGCCGTGAAGGATCATTCGATGTTTCTTTCTATGGCCAGGCGAGTAAGCGAAGCAGTTCCGGCAGCGGCGTTTTTGCTCGCCGGCGAGGGCGATCTGCTGCCGTCGATTCGTGCGCAAGCGGCAGGGTTGGGACTTGCCGCCAATACTTTTTTTATCGGCCGGTGCGACCAGCTCGCTGAGTTGCTGGCGGCTTCGGATATATGCGTCTTGACTTCGCAGTCCGAAGGTTTTTCAAACTCGATTCTCGAGTACATGGCCGCCGCGCGTCCGGTCGTGGCCACGGACGTCGGCGGCGCGCGCGAAGCTGTGGTTGAAGGCGAGACCGGTTACCTGGTCCAATCGGGCGACGACGTCGCGATGGCCGAGCGAGTGGTTTCCTTACTCAGGGACACAGCTAAGGCGTGCACGATGGGAGAGCAGGGTTACCGCGTCGTCAAAGACAAGTTTTCGCGCGCCGCTCAACTGCAGCGAACTGAAGAACTCTACGATAGACTGCTCACGGAAGCGCAGGCGTTCCGCCCGCAGTGAGCGCGGTACAGAACCGGGGGCGGTAGCGACCGGGTCGTTCGCTTTCAGCCGGATAGTCTTGGTGTGAACAGCACATGAGTCACCGCGAGTTCAACGAGGAGCACATTCCCCTGGCTTACCTGATCACGTTTCGTCCGTTCGGCACCTGGCTTCACGGCGACGAGCGAGGCACAGTGGATAGGTTTAATAATCAATACGGCACACCCCGCATCGTCCCTAACGAAAACTGGCTCCGTCACAACACGCGTTCACTCAATCGACCCCCAGTGCTCCTTGATGCCGCGCGCAGGGATTCGATCAAGGCCGCAATCAACGAAACCTGTACAATTCGAAACTGGCTACTTCACGCAATCAATGTGAGAACAAATCACGTGCACTCGGTTGTCTCGGCCGGCTGTCAGCCTAAGGGAATCTTGAATGCCTTCAAAGCAAATGCTACGCGTAAGATGAGAGAAGCTGGATGCTGGAGCTCAAGCGAGAGCCCGTGGGCTTTGAAAGGCAGCAAACGATACCTCTGGTCCGAAGGGAGTGTCGGGGCTGCGATTGAGTATGTTCTGTTTGGGCAGGGTGACGATCTACCGAGCTTTGATGACGAGTAGCTACCAAAATCGTGATTCGGACACGGAGGTACTCGGGGGCAGAGAAAACGACCCGGTCGCTACCGCTCCCGGTTCTGTACCGCTGCGTGTGCTGATCGTCGCGCCTTCGATGGACATCCTCGGAGGGCAGGCGGTGCAGGCGGAGCGGCTGATCGCCTGCCTGCAGAAAGAGCCCTCGCTCGAGATCGGTTTCCTGCCGATCAACCCGCGAGGCCCTGGGGCCCTCAGAAAACTCCAGGAGATCAAATACGTTCGCACGCTGGTCACGTCGCTGTTGTATTGCGCGGCGCTGCTGGCGCGCGTTCGCCAGTATGATGTCGTACACACTTTCTCAGCGTCGTACTTTTCATTTGTGCTGGCGCCGACGCCGGCGATTCTGATTGCGAAACTGTTCGGCCGGAAAGTACTTTTGAACTATCACAGCGGCGAGGCCGCAGACCACCTGGCGCGTTGGCCACGCACAGCGATCCCGACCATCCGGCTCGCTGATGAGATCGCTGTGCCTTCCGAGTATCTGGTCCGGGTCTTTGCCCGGCATGGGCTCAGGGCGCGCGCGATCTTTAACATTATCGGCACAGATAGCTTTCGCTTTCGCGAGCGGCAGCAATTGCGGCCGGTGTTTCTTTCGAATCGCAATTTGGAGTCCCATTACGGTGTCGATCGGGTATTGCGGGCCTTTGCCCTGATTCAGGAGAGTTTTCCCGAGGCGTGTTTGACTGTCGCCGGCGACGGCAAAGAGCGGGGCGCGCTCGAGGAATTGGCGCGCAAGTTGAAGCTGCGACACATCGAATTCAGCGGCCAGATCTCTCAGGACAAAGTGTTCGCGCAATACGACGCCGCGGATATTTACCTGAACGGCTCAGAGATTGATAACCAGCCACTGTCGTTGCTGGAAGCCTTTGCCTGCGGGTTGCCGGTAGTCACCACGAACGCGGGCGGGATTCCGGATATCGTAACGCACGAGCACACAGGCTTGATGGTCCAATGCGGTGACCACGAAGCGATGGCACGTGGAGCGATACGGCTGCTGAACGACGACGCCCTCGCTGCCAGCATCGTCGGCCACGCGCTCGAGGAATGCCGGAAATACAGTTGGGAAGCGGTGCGCGATCAATGGCTGGAGCTGTATGAAGAGATGGGAAAGTAGAAGGCAGTAGGCAGAAGGCAGTAGGCAGTAGGCAGTGGGCAAAAACAGAAGGAAGGCATAGCCTCCAATCATCTAAGATGAGAGCGCCGGTAAGGCAAAGCCTTACCGCACTGTAAGACGGCACAGCCGCAGCGGGTTGCAACTGAGCAGCCTAACAGGTTGCTGAAAAAGTGATTACGATCCACGAAATTACACGAAGCAGCACGAAGTCATACGAAAACTGTGCGGTTTTCTTAGTGTTATTTCGTATTCGTTCGTGTGATTTCGTGGATCGTGCGGGATTCTTTGATCTATACACCTTGTTTTTCGGCAGCCTGCTAAGCGAGACATAGTGAGCAAACTGGCGCGAATCAAAAGGACCAGCCTTGATGAGGTGCGTGTTCGCGGCGTGCAGGCGCTCAGCGCGTTTACTGAGCGTTGCGGCTGGTCGGCGCGCGCCAAACTGCCGGCGGACCAGAAGTTTTTCGCATTACTCGATGACTCGCGAAGCACCGTTGGTTTCAAATCTGACGCAGCACTGCTCAGGCATTTCCAATCGCGCTCTGAACCTGCTTTCTTCAGCGCCTTCACCGACCAGGAAAAGACCGTTGCTGCCTTCCGCGAGCGCTGGCCGCAAGCCGAGGCGAGCATCATCGAAAAAGCCGATCGCCTGCGTGCGGGCAGCTTCGATCTACTCGGCCTGCGCGACCTCCGCTTTGGCGATCCGCTTGATTGGCAGCTCGAACCGATCGCTGGAAAGCGCGCGCCGCTCGTGCACTGGAGCCGCCTGAATTATCTCGACGCAGCCGTGACCGGCGATAAGAAGATCGTTTGGGAATTGAACCGGCATCAGTACTTCACGACGCTGGGCCAGGCGTATTGGCTGACAGGTGACGAAAGTTATGCGCACTGCTTCGCAGCGCACCTCGTTTCCTGGATGGATCAGAACCCGCCAAAGCTCGGTATCAACTGGGCCAGCAGTTTGGAAGTCGGGTTTCGCTCGATCTCCTGGCTTTGGGCCTTCCACTTTTTTTCTGGCTCGGCGGCGCTCACTCCACAAGTGTTTTTGCGCGCGCTGAAATTTCTTTACTTGCACGCGAGACATTTGGAGACTTACCTCTCAACCTATTTCAGTCCCAACACTCACCTGACCGGTGAAGCGCTGGCCCTGTTTTATCTGGGCTCGCTGCTGCCGGAGTTTCGTGCTGCCGCGCGCTGGCGCGAAACCGGCAGGCGCATTTTGTGCGAGCAGCTTGCGCGACATGTGCTGCCTGACGGTGTTTATTTCGAGCAGTCGAGTTACTACCATCGTTACACGACAGACTTTTACACTCACTTTCTGATCCTGTCGCAAGCCACTGGCGAGTCGCTGCCTGCGGAAGTGGACCAAAAGCTGAGGCTGCTGCTCGATCACCTGATGTACATCACGCGGCCAGATGGCACGACGCCGTTCTTTGGTGATGACGATGGCGGTCGATTGGTAATGCTGGATCGGCGTCCGGCCAATGATTTCCGCGCGGCCTTGTCGACTGGCGCCGCTTTGTTTCAGCGCAGCGATTACAAATACGTTGCGGGCGAGCTCGCCGAAGAAACGCTCTGGGTGTTGGGGCCGCAGGGTATCGCTGACTTTGATCGTATTCGGGCCGAGCCGCCGGAAAAGCAATCAATGGCCTTTGCTGATGGCGGCTATTACATCATGCGCGACGGTTGGACAGCCGCGTCGAATTACCTGCTTTTGGATTGCGGTCCGCACGGCATAAATAACTGCGGCCATGCGCATGCCGACGCGCTCGCGTTCGAGTTGGCCGCGCGCGGAAAAACGATGCTCGTTGATCCGGGAACTTACACTTACACCGGCTCAAGGGAATTGCGAGATTGGTTTCGCTCATCCGCGGCACACAACACGTTGACGGTTGACGCTGAGTCGTCTTCGGTTTCGGCTGGTCCGTTTTCCTGGTCCACAATCGCGAAATGCAGAACGGATCGTTGGCTCAGTTGCGAACGATTTGATTACTTTGAGGGCACGCACGATGGGTACCTGCGATTGGGCTCGCCGGTTGCACATTCGCGCGGCGTCTTGTTTCTGAAAGATGATTATTGGGTGATTTGGGATCGGGTTCAATCAAGCGGCAAGCATCGCTATGATCTTTGGTTTCATTTCGAGGTGGGCACTTCGCCCAAACTTGAGTTCGCCGACGACTTTGGCGCCCGAGTGCGGGAAGCGAGCGCCGAGGCTGGGCTGGAGATCAGCAGCTTCGCGCGCAAAGCCAGTTGGCGCCGGGAAGAAGCGTCAGTTTCGCACTGTTATGGAGAAAGAGCCGCGGTCGGGGCCTACGTCTTTTCCGCGATTGCGAGTGGCGCCGACGATTTGTTTACCTTTCTGCTGCCCGGCTCCGCAACTGCGACGCCAGAGGCGGCCAAAGGAGTTTGCGAGATTGAGGCTATTGGCGGTCGCGCCTTTGAAGTTGTTGGTGAAAGCGGGTACGACATCGTTATGATGAAGACCGGTGAACGCGTGGAAATGGCGCGGCTGGCTTCGGATTTCGAATGGACCTGGGCGCGATTTGCCGACGAAGGCGCAAACGTGCCCGACGAACTGGTTCTGGTCGGCGGACGGCGTTTGGAACTGGAGGGGAAGGAAGTGCTGCGTTCTGAACGCCGGATCAATTATCTTGTGGCTAGCCGGCGGGGCAGTCATTTTCGCATTGAGACGGATGAAGGTGTGCTGGAGTTGAGCTTGCCGATTCATGATTTCGAGTCGGCGTTTGCGAAAGCAAAGTCCGGAGATTAAGCCGTGGATGAACGCGGATGGACGCGGAGCGGAAGAGCAAAGCGAATTGCAGATTGCAGATTTCAAATTTCAAATTTCAGATTTCAAAATTTGATACAAAAGCTCTAAGAACCAAGCTCTAAGAACAAAAGCTCTAAATACAAAGCTGTAAATACGAAGCTCAAAGAACAAAGAACAAAGTACAAAGAACTAAGTACAAACCCTTGAGACCAGCGAAATGTGCGGCATTAACGGCATAGCATTATCGGCAAAGTCAGGGCGACGCGTCGACCCGGCGCTGCTGGCGCGGATGCGCGATGTGATCACGCATCGTGGACCAGACGACGAGGGACTGTTTATTGATGGCGCCGTCGGTCTGGGCCATCGCCGGCTAAGCATCGTCGATGTCGCTGCCGGCCATCAGCCGATGGCGAACGAGGACAAGACACTCCATGTCACGTACAACGGCGAGATCTACAACCACGCCGATTTCCGCGAAGGGTTGGAAGCGCGCGGCCACATCTATCAAACGCACTGCGACACGGAAACGATCCTGCACCTGTACGAAGAACACGGAGCGGCCTGCGTCGAGCAATTGCGCGGCATGTTTGCCTTTGCCATTTGGGACTCGCGTCGCCGCGAGCTCTTCATCGCGCGCGATCGTCTGGGCGTCAAGCCGCTTTACTACGCGCACACCGCTGATGGTTCGCTCTATTTCGGTTCCGAAATCAAGGCTGTACTCGCCGCTGGAGCCTGCAAGCCTGAGCTCAACTTCGCGGCGCTGCCGGACTACCTGGCAAATCACGCCACGTCTGGTGAGGAGACTCTGTTTCTTGGCATCAAACGCCTGCTGCCCGGTCACACGATGCTCTGGCGGGATGGCCGGATCGAAATCAAGCGCTACTGGGATGTCAGTTTTGCCAAGGTCGAGAGTGGCGCGAGCGATAGCCGCCGCGATCGGGATTACATTGAGCAGTGGACCGAGCTGTTTCGCACCTCTGTGCGTTTGCGTCTGATGGCGGACGTGCCGCTGGGGATGTTCCTGTCCGGCGGCATCGATTCGTCCGCTATTGCCGCCGTGATGAGCGGGATGGTCAGCGAGCCAATCAAGACATTCAGCGTGGCTTTCAAAGAACGAGAGGCAAACGAGCTCGAGTATGCGCGACTGGTCGCGAAGGCTTACCAGACAAATCATCACGAGATCGTTGTTAGCCCGGAAGATTTTTTCAGCGCCCTGCCAAAAATGGTCTGGCACGAAGACGAGCCGCTGGCTCACCCTTCAAGCGTGGCTCTCTACTTCGTTTCGCAACTCGCCGCCGAACATGTCAAGGTCGTGTTGACAGGCGAGGGCAGCGATGAATTGCTCGCCGGCTACGCGCGTTATCGCAAGACGATTTACAACCTGGCGTTTGGCGCTCGCTACCACGGGCTGATGCCCGAAGTCGTGAAGAACGTCGTGCGCAATCGCATCGATGGGCTATCCGTGGGCTCGAAGGTTCGACAAAAGTTGACGCGCACTTTCCTTTCGCTGCAGCCGGATATCGAGAGTATTTACTTCGACAACTTCGCCGTCTTTCCACGCTCGCTGCAGACGGAATTGTTATCGCCGGAAACGCGCGCGCGCACCGGGGCCATCGACCCTTACGCGGGAGTGCGACGCGTGCTGGAAGATACCGATGCCCAGTCGTTGCTTGACCGTTTGCTTTATGCCGACATCAAGACTTACCTGCACGAGTTGTTGATGAAGCAGGATCAGATGAGCATGGCGGCGTCGATTGAAAGCCGCGTGCCTTTCCTTGATCATAAACTGGTCGAGTTTACCTCTTCGTTGCCGGAGCGTTTGAAGCTGCGCGGCTGGACCACGAAATACGTTTTGCGCCAGAGCATGAAAGGCATTTTGCCGGATGCGATTCTCTCGCGGCCAAAAATGGGTTTCCCGGTGCCGATCGGCAAGTGGTTCCGGGGCGCGTATCGCACGGTTGTCGATGAATACGTTTTGAGCGATCGGGCCCTCAGCCGCGGAATATTTGATCGGGAGTTCGTTCGCGGTCTGGTCGAGCGGCACCAGATCGGTGAAGATCATTCAGAGCGGCTTTGGGCGCTGGTGAATTTTGAAATGTGGCAGCGTCAATTCATCGACGGCCAGCACGAGCAGGTGATCGAGAGTGAACCCTTTGAGTCAGTAGCCGTCACGTTGTAGTCCCTTGGCAGGCCAGCTCGTTCAGGCAAAGCCCTTGCTAACGCGCGGGCTTCTGCTTGGGATAGCACAAGCAAGCAGAAGCCCGACCGTAAGGGAGGGCTATTCGAAATCAGCAAAACAAAATCGTCCCCACTTTCAATTGAAGCATTGCTTAAAGACATTGCGCTGGCAGCGGAGCTGAGTTGGATGGGGCGGACGTTTGCTATATACATCGCGCTCCTCTGGAGCTGAGAACCTGAAACCCTACCTTGCGCATCCTGTGGCTCAAAACTGAACTGCTGCATCCCGTGGACAAGGGCGGGAAGATTCGCACGTATCAAATGCTCAAGGAGCTGAAGCGTGATCATCAGGTCACGTACCTGACGCTCGATGACGATTCCGCACCCGCCGGTGCGCGCGCTTCCGCAGCAGAATATTGCCACGAGTTGATCTGTGTTCCGCATCGACAGCGCGAAAAGTTTACGGCCGGTTTCTACCTCGAATTGGCTGGGAATCTTATCTCGCCGCTGCCTTACGCGGTGGCCAAATACCGTTCTCGAGAGATGCAAAGCAGGATAGATGAACTGGTTCGCGGCAACCGCTACGACGTGCTGATTTGCGACTTTCTGGCCCCGGCCGCCAACGTGCCGGAACGTCTATCGTGTCCATTGGTGCTGTTCCAGCACAACGTTGAGGCGTTGATCTGGCAGCGGCACTACGAGGTGCAGACGAACCCGATCAAAAAGGCTTATCTCTACGGCCAGTGGCGCAAGATGCGCGCCTTCGAGATGACTGCGTGCCGCCGGTTCGATCACGTGGTAGCCGTTTCGCGCGAAGACACTGAATTGATGAAGAGCCAGTACAATATCTCGGCGGTTGATGATGTGCCCACGGGAGTCGACACGACATACTTTCGGCCACTCGGCACGGAGAAACGCGCGGCGCACAACCTGGTATTCACGGGCTCGATGGATTGGCTGCCCAACGAGGATGCGATTCGTTATTTCACCGCGGAGATCCTGCCGCTGATCAAACAGCAGTTGCCGCAGGTGACCCTGACGGTTGTGGGACGCAATCCGTATCCGGCGCTGGTTGAACTAAGCAAACGCGACGCTTCCATTATCGTTACCGGGCGGGTGGACGATGTGCGACCATACATGGAACGCGCCACGGCTTATGTAGTGCCGCTCAGAATCGGTGGCGGTACGCGGCTGAAGATTTACGAGGCGATGGCAATGGAGAAGCCAATTGTCTCAACGACCGTGGGCGCAGAAGGACTGCCGGTGCATGACGGTGTGGAATTGTTGCTGGCTGATTCGTCGGAAGGCTTTGCGGCCGCCGTGGTGAAAGTACTGACTGACGAGACTGTGGCGAAACGTCTCAGTGACTGCTCGGCTAAACTCGTGCGCGAGGAGTTTGGTTGGGATCGAGTGGCCCGGCGATTTGTCGAAATCTGTGAGAACGTTGCTGTCCCCGGCGGCGGTGCTTTGTCAGAACCGCCTGCGGTAGCGGGCGGTTGATCGAGAGACATCGACGGTCAAATTTGGTACGCGCCTTTCTTGCTTTGATTCGTTTTATTGCCCCGGGATCAACCGCCCGCTACCGCAGGCGGTTCTGACAAGGCGCGGCCGCCACGACAAGCGCGGCCGCTAGAGAGCGGCAGAGTCGCTATGGAAAATGAGGTCTGTGCATGAAACTTAGCGTCTTCGGCCTTGGCTATGTTGGCTGCGTATCGGCGGCATGTTTTGCCAAAGAAGGGCACGACGTCACCGGCGTTGATGTCAACGCCACCAAGGTCGGCATTATCAACCGTGGTGAGACTCCCATCGTCGAGGCCGGCCTGGGCGACTTGATCAAAGAAGTCGTTAAGACCGGACGCTTGCGGGCGACCACAAACACACTCGAGGCAATCCTGGACACCGAAGTCTCACTGGTTTGCGTCGGCACGCCGAGCAACCCGAACGGCAGTTTGGATCTGACTTACGTCGAACGCGTTTGTCAGGAGATCGGCGCAGCCTTGAAAACAAAGCCGGCCCGCCACACCGTTGTTATTCGCAGCACCATGCTGCCCGGCACGATTGAGACCGTAGTCGTGCCGACGCTCGAAAAGCATTCGGGAAAATCAGCCGGCCAGGATTTTGGCGTTTGTATCAACCCCGAGTTTCTGCGCGAAGGAACCTCATTGAAAGATTTCTACGCCCCGCCCTTTACTTTGATTGGCGCCGACACCGAAGAGTCGGCAAACAGTGTGCGCGCCCTTTACTCGAAGATCGATGCGCCGTTGTTTACGAGCGCGGTGAAGACGGCCGAGATGGTCAAGTACGTCTGCAACTGTTTTCACGCGCTGAAAGTGAGCTTTGCGAACGAGATCGGCAATGTCTGCAAGGGCCTCAACATCGACAGTCACGAGGTGATGGAGATCTTCTGCCAGGACACAAAACTAAACCTCTCGTCGTATTACTTGAAACCGGGATTCGCCTTTGGTGGCTCATGCCTGCCAAAGGATCTGCGCGCCATCAACTACAAAGCCAAACAGTTGGACGTTGAAGCGCCGTTGCTTTCCGCGATCCTCGAAAGCAATCGTTTGCAGGTCGCGCGGGCGGTTGAGATGGTGGTGCGCACTGGCAGGAAACGAGTTGGCGTGCTCGGGTTTAGTTTCAAAGCGGGCACGGACGACCTGCGTGAGTCTCCGATGGTTAGTCTGATCGAGACATTGATCGGCAAGGGCTTCCAGCTTGCGATCTACGACCGGCACGTTTCGCTGGCGCGTCTGTTTGGCGCCAACAAGGAATACATCGAACGCGAGATTCCGCATATTTCGCAGTTGATGCGCACGCGTATCGAAGAAGTGCTGGAAAGTTCGGACGTGATCATCGTCGGCAACAAGGACGAAACGTTTCGTGAGATCGAAAGCAAGTTACGCAGCGATCAGCAGGTGATTGATCTCGTGCGGTTGTTTGAAAAGACTTCGGGTGATTCTTATCAGGGGATCTGCTGGTGACGAAGAGGAATTAGCCGCGCCGCCGAGGAAGAATTGGCCGCGGATGGACGCGGATGGACGCGGATTCTGTCAGTACCGCCTGCGGACCGGGGGGTGGTGGATGCGGGCGGCCTCAAGCTGGGCGGTCTCTCGACTAACGATCACCCACCCGCTACCGCAGGTGGTACTGACAATTTCTGATTCGCGTGGATCCGCGTTCATCCGCGGCTAATTTACGTTTTGCTTTATGGCTCGTGCGCACCGAAAGACTCGTTATGTCGTAATCATCTCGCTGTGCGCAGCATGGCTCCTTGCCTGGGGCGCAGCAAAACTCCTGATCGTGGATGCCCCACTGGACCACGCGGATGCGCTTGCCGTGCTCAGCGGCTCGGCCGTGATCAGGGAGCGCGCACAATTCGCTGCGCAGCTTTACAAGGAAGGTCGCGCTCCGAAAATCATCCTCACTAACGACAACCAGCAGGGGAGTTGGTCGAGTTCAGAACAGCGCAACCCTTACTACTATGAACAGGCCGTGGAGCTGCTGACGGCAGCCGGTGTGCCACGCACCGCGATCGAGGTGCTGCCACAACCGGTGTCGGGGACTTACGAAGAGGCCACATTGCTCCGGCAATACGCGCAAGAGCGGCGAATTAACTCGATTCTGGTGGTAACGTCGGCCTATCATTCGCGCCGCGCGCTTTGGACTTTGCGGCAGGTCTTTGCGAGCAATAACGTTACCATCGGCCTGGCGGCGGTGCCCACCGGGGTCCAGGCTCCTTCACCGGCTACCTGGTGGCTGCACATTCGCGGCTGGCGAATGGTCGCCGGCGAATACGCAAAGATGATTTACTATCGAGTTCGGAAATAATAGTCGGGAATAGTCTGGAGTCGCGAGTCTGGAGTCGCGAGTCCGCAATCGCAAGCGTTGCGTCTTAAGTCCAGGGTCTTAGAATCTTAGGCCTCGATCAACGATCTTTGGACTCGATATGCGGAACTCAGACTCGTGACTCCAGACTCGCGACTCGCGACTTCTTTTCGTGGTAATCAGCCACGATTCGTCCTTTTCTATCTCAGTGGTTGTTAGAAGTGTGTTCAGAAATCGAGACGCTATTAAAACAATGATTCGAATTGGCAAGCTATCTTTAATTCTGGGGATCGCAATCTTTTTTGGAGCGGCCGCGGTTCCAGGCGCGAAAGCAGACCCGGTTTCCTTCAGTAACGTGGTGGCGTTGCAGAACAGCGGGAATCGAGTGGATCTGTTTTCAAATCCTGGTACGACCCTGGTTGGACCACAGATCAGTTTTCTGGTGGACATCACCGGCAATCTGGCGCCTGGGACCGACTACTCGTTACTGGTGACGTACGTCGAAGCCGGCGGTGCAACGCTTACGCAGACTTTTGAGATACCCGCGTTTGGCAGCATTCCGCCGCCATTCACTCAGCTCTTTACATTCACTTCGCAGGCCGCCAATTACCAGGGCGTGATGGCCTCGCTAACGATTGATATCATCGGCAGTGCGCCGGACTTTGTGATACCGAGTGGGCCAAATGCCGGGCACAGAGTCGACTCTTACACCTATCACTTCAATGTCGCTCAGCCGGTGCCCGAGCCGGTGAGTCTGCTGCTCTTTGGTACTGGCGTGCTAGGCCTATGGCGAAAGAAGTCCGCGCGGCGCAAGCGTCGTAACTAACCCCCCAGTGCGCACAGATGCATCAGGATAAGCAAGCCGTTTGGACAGGGCACTTGTGCCCCTGCTGGTGCGGCGGACGAGTCCGCTATCCAAACGGTTAACCAGAGAGGGCGAGGGCTCAGACCGAGCAGATAAACTTTGCGTGCTGTGCGCCTTTGCGTGAGAATCTCCTCCCAAGTCAGACCCTTTAAAATAGGGAAGACTTTTCACGCAAAGGCGCAAAGCACGCAAAGACAAGTCACGGCAAACTTGACTGAATCACAACAACTTCTCTCTCCAGGATTACTAGAGTATTTTCGCTCACCCTCTATCCAGCCAACGCTTTCGCCTATGTATATAATGGTGCGCGGTCTTTGCTTGATTGGCGACCGCCGCCGTCGGGTGACTAACAGGCCATTTTGAAATGGAGAACCAGGTGAAGCAGAAAAGTTTGAGAGCGGTCCCATACGTGGCGGTGATCATCGCCATCCTTGTCCTGGGTTTTGCGCTGGCCTGCGCCCAACGACCACGCCGCACCGCGGGACCCGCCTCGCAAGGGACAATCACGGTGCGTGCAGGCGAGGACTTGCAAGCCGCGGTTGATGATGCAAAGTTTGGAGACACGATCATTCTGGAGGCCGGCGCCACCTTCACTGGGCCACTGCGTCTAAAAGATAAAGGAAGTTCCTCTGGCGGCGATGCCGATTACATCACGATTCGTACTTCGGACCTTGCGGGTATCTCACGCGAGGGCGAGCGCATCAACCCAACTCAGCATGCAAGGTCGATGCCCAAAATTGTCTCGCCAAATGAACAGGCCTCTGTCAGTACTGAGCCACAGGCACACCACTATAAGTTTATCGGTGTCGAGTTTGCGCCGGCCGCCAACGCAAAGTACGTCTACAACTTGATCGATCTCGGCCAGAGCGATTACACATCGCTCTCACAGTTCCCGCATCATCTGATCTTTGATCGCTGCTATGTTCATTCTCCGGGACTAAATCGGGCCCGCAGAGGCTTCGCCCTGAACAGTGCGGAAACGTCGGTTCTCAATTCGAATATTTCGGGATTTGCCGGCGCCAGCGACGAGACCCAGGCGATTGCGGGCTGGAATGGCCCAGGACCTTTTCATATCGTGAACAACTATCTCGAAGGCGGCGGCGAAGTCGTCCTGTTTGGCGGTGCTGACCCCTCAATCCGCAATCTAGTGCCGTCAGACATAGAGATTCGGCGGAACTACTTTTCCAAGCGGGCGGAATGGAATGGTAAGGCCACGATCAAAGGAAACTTCGAATTAAAGAATGCGCGGCGCGTAGTCGTGGACGCCAACGTGTTTGAAGGCGGTATTCGACTCACCGCATTCGTCATCACAGTGCGCAATCAGTACGGGAATGCGCCCTGGAGCACGATTGAAGATGTAGAGATTACAAACAATATAGTCAGGCATGGCAGTAATGGGGTAAACATTCTCGGCAATGACAACGAGCATTCGAGCCAAACCGCCAAACGGATCCGGGTAGCAAATAATCTCTTTGAAGACGTAGCCAATCCGAGCGATATCGCAAACTTCCTGATCATCAGCGGAGCCGAGACGGTCACCATTGAACATAATACGGTGCAACAAGCCGGCAATGTCCTGACTGCTTACGGACTGCCGACGAAGAAATTTGTTTTTCGCAACAACATCGTCCAGCACAATCGGTACGGTATTGTTTGTTCCAATAGCCCTGCTGTCTGTCCCGAATACTACGCCTGTAGCTGCTTTCCAGACGGGCTCATTCAGGGAAATTTGATTGCGGACAACGCCAACGTGGGCGCGGAAGAGAGAATCGAGAAGAAGTATCCATCGGGTAATCTCTTCGTCAACTCTTATGACGGTATCGGTCTTATGGACTACGCTCACGGCAACTGGCAACTCGCCGCGGGCAGCAAGTACCGCGGAAAAGGAACGGATGGCAAAGATCCGGGAGTAGACTTTCGCGTGCTTGAAGCCTCGGGAGTGAAGTCGGCGAAGAGGGAATGAGTGGGCCGCACGACACTGCTTTTTCTCTGCGTGATCTCTGCGATCTTTGCGCCTCGGCGGTGAATAACAGCTTAGAAACGCTCACCGCAGAGGTGCAGAGAACGCAAAGGTGGTCGCAGAGAATTCACCACTGGCTCCTGAGCAATTGAATTGTTGAGGGCGTGAACCCGGACAGTTTCTGGCTATGTACCCAGACAGCATTTTCGAAAAGTTAAGGTCTTCGCTGCCTTGGTTGCTGCGCTATCCGGCCTGGCGCGCGCGCGAATTGGCAAGTCGCCTGAGCGCAGCAAACGCCGGACAACATCTGATCTTTCTCGTCGCGAATCACTTTGAGCCGGCCACGACCAGCGAGGGGCTGATTCAACTCGAACACTGGTGCAGGCTCGCCAGGGAAACAGGAAATTCTGTCCGCGACCACGACGGCACTCCTTTTCGGCATACAAACTTTTTCCCTGCTGAGCAATACGAACGTCGCCGGCTCGAAATGATTTCAGCCCTGCAGGGCGATGGATTCGGCGAGGTCGAAGTTCATTTTCATCACGGCGTTGATAAGCCCGACACTGCAGAAAACACCCGGAGGATCCTGAAGGATTTTCGCGACCTGCTGGCTGAGGAACACCGATGTCTGTCACGCGAGAAGCCCGCCGGTTCTCCGAAATATGCTTTTGTTCACGGCAACTGGGCGCTGGCAAATTCAGCCGGTGGCAGGTTCTGCGGCGTGGATTCTGAAATGCAGATTCTCGCCGACACCGGTTGCTACGCGGACTTCACGTTGCCGTCGGCGCCCGATCGCTCACAGGTGCCCCGCATCAACGCAATCTATCAGTGCGGCAAGCCTCTCGGGCAAGCGCGACCGCACCGTTCAGGGCCGGGACTGACGGTCGGCCGTCGGCCGGCTTTGCCGATCATCTTTACGGGTCCCCTGATCTTCGATTGGAGCAGGCGCGTGCGCGGCCTTCCCATTCCGCGAATTGATGACGGCGCGCTGGCCCAGAACTATTCATTGACCCTGGGCCGGCTGAATCGCTGGCGCAGTGCGCACATTAACGTTCGAGGCAGACCGGAATGGACCTTTATCAAACTATTTTCACACGGCTTTTTTGAATGGGACCAGGACATCATGATTGGCGAACAACTGAAGCGATTCATGGGCGAAGTTATGGAAATGGCCGAACGGACAGGAGGGTTCCGGATCCATTTTGCGAGCGCTCGTGAGGCCTTCAACATGACAATGGCGGCCGTCGACGGACGCGAGGGCGACCCCAATCAATATCGTGATTACCATTTGCAGCAGATTATGAAAGAAGCTAAAGCTGCTCCGATTGGCGGCAGTGCCCTAATTTGTAACGCAAACTGTTAGTTTGCGATGATTGAATGGCATCAACGGGCGCGCAAGCCCGGGGTCCCCAGCCGAGCTGCTCGGCTGGGGTGGTCTTACAGCTTGCGTTACAAAACCAAACCAGGACACTACGCGAATTGGCGCCGATCCCGATGCGTCATTGATGGTAGGATAAGATCGACAATGAGACGCACCGCTGACTTCCCTTCGAGAACTGACTCTGCACCATCGAGCGAGCCGGCAGTGGACCAGGCGACCGTCGAGCGGCTGTTTGCGGAACTCGATCAGAACGGCATCGTTTTGTTGCCCAACCTGCTGTCTGCCGAACAACTGTGTGGGATGCAGAAAGCCTTCGAGTCAAAACTGCAACGGCTGCGTTGGAACAATTTTGATGGCTACCAAAAGACAGAGACCTACCGGCACATGGTCGAAGATGTGCTATTGCTGCATCAGGGCTTTGTCGATCTGGCCCTTCATCCGCTGGTCAAACAGATTCTGGCGCGCTACCTCGGCAACAAGTATGAGTTGAACGAAGCCAAGGGTTGGAAGTCTTTGCCGACTAAACGAGATTTTCATGGCTGGCACGGCGATGCCTGGTACGACCAGAAGAGCAGCGAGATCCCACGTGAAGTAAAACTCGCCTTCTATCTTACTGATGTTCGCAGCGGCGCTTTCAATTACATCAAGGGCACTCATCAACAGCAGCATCCACGTCCGGTAAAAAACCATGAAGTTGCTGGCGTTCCCGCTTCGCAGATTGTGGAGGTCACGGGTCCGGCAGGCTCGGCATTTCTGTTTGATACTTCGGGCACGCATCGCCAGGGTGTGCCGATGTTGGAGCCGCGCCGGGCGATTTTCTACAACTACCACGATCCGGATGTGCCTTTGCAAAAAGAAGACGTCGACTACTATCGATATCATCCGCTGCTGCTGAACGCCGCGTTCCTTGGCAACTTGACCGCAGAGGATCAGCGAATCCTCGGCTTTGGTGACAAGACCAACTATCAGCCTGCGTTCGAGCGCGCGCCAAAACAGACAATCCTGCAAGTCGCTTTTCGCGCAGCTTTGGAAGCTGCGATTCGGGTCGGTTCTTTTCGCGAGCGTGTGGCCGCGCGATTGAAACGCCTGACGACCGGCGGCTAGCAGGCGCTGAAGAACAGATTTGGAGTGCGGCGGCAGCGACGCCGCTTTGGACGAGCCCTTATCATTGGACCTTCTGAGTGTAGCGAATCATAAAATCCAAAGCGGCGTCGATGCCGCCGCACTCCAAATTTTGCGCCTTTCTCAAAATGGAAGAAGCCGAGCAGCAAAATCAAGATGCAGACCGCATCCAGGCCCCGGCCGTCAGCGTAATCATCCCGGCTTACAAGGTGGCGGCCTTTATCCGGGAGACGATCGATTCGGTCCTGGCCCAAACTTTTGCGGACTATGAAGTCATCGTGATCAACGACGGCAGTCCGGACACCCTCGAATTGGAACGCGCGCTCGAACCTTACGGCCGGCAAATTCGCTACATCAAACAGGAGAATCAAGGCGCGGGGGCCGCCCGGAATGCGGGCCTGCGACTAGCCAGCGGCCGCTTTGTGGCTTTTCTGGATGGCGATGATGTTTACCTGCCGAATTTTTTAGAAGAACAGATGCAGTTGATTCAAAGCGATGGCGGCTATGATCTGGCTTACGCGGATAAGTCGGATTTTGGCGACGCGCGGCTCTTTGCGAACTCGGAAGCCGATCCTGCAAAAGGCGAAGTGACTGCTGAGGATTTGTTGTGCGGGCGTTCGAACATCACCACCTCGACCGTGCTGGCGCGCAGGGAGCTGGTCATTGACACCGGGATGTTCGACGAAACGCTCAGAAACTCACAAGACTTTGACCTGTGGATTCGTCTGGCGAAGAATGGGGCCCGCATCACCTATCAGCCCAGGGTATTGTTGCTGAGGAGGATTTATGTCGGGAGTTTAGCCTCCGACTCAATGAAGTCTTTTGAGGGTGAATTGCGCGTCTTGAAAAAGACCAGGTTGCGTAACGACCTGACTGCGGCGGAAGTAATCGCGCTGGAAGAGACTTTAGGTCGCCGCCAGGCGGACATGGAAGTCGCCCGCGGAAAACGCTCGTTGCTGGCAGGCGACTACGCCGCCTCCATCACTTCATTCCAATTGGCAAACGATTATTTCCACAGTCTGAAACTGCGCCTGGTGCTTGTCTGTTTGCGGATCGCTCCCGGGCTCTTACAACGGGTTTACAAACTCCGTCCCACATAGACCATAGCTTCTATTGGATCTCAAACAGAGGATCGGAATTGCGAAACTCAACTCCCTGGCCATTGGGAAATAAGTCAACGTCGAGGAACTGAATGCCATCAGTCGTATCGGTTTTTGGAGTGGACCCGCTGCGCATCGGCGGAACGGAAACGTTCGCACGCGAGTTATCAACTCAACTTGCCGAATCGGGCTGGGATAGTGTGTTGTGCTTTCTCAGTGAGCCGCCTCCCGATGTACGCCGCTTCCTGGAACGTCCCAATGTAACGATAGCCGTATTGGAAGAGTCGATTGGCATCAATTGGCAATCAACCAGGAATCTCGCGACGATCCTGCGCCGGTATCGGCCCGCAATTTTGCATTTGCATTTCACCGGCTTTCTCGGTGTCTACCCATGGCTGGGCCGCATGTGTTCGGTCAGGAAAGTGTTTTTCACGGACCAGACCTCAAGACCAGCGGGGTATGAACCACATCGCGCCGCACTCTGGAAGCGAGGCCTGGTGCGCATTATCAACTGGCCTTTGACGCAGGTTACCTGTGTTAGCGAGTACGGTTATCGCTGCATGACCTCGTTGGGAGTGCTGCCCAATGAACGGTACAAGATGATCTACAACAGCGTAGACCTGTCGCGGGTCTGTTCCAGTGCGGAACGAACGGCAGACTTTCGCCGGAAGCATGCGATTCCCGAAGGCCGCACAGTCGTGACTCAAGTGAGTTGGATCATTCCGGAAAAAGGAATTCCGGATCTCCTGGAAGCCGCGCGACTCGTGCTCCAGCAGGATGAAAACGTCCAGTTTGTTTTTGTAGGCGAAGGGGAATATCGCGAGCAATACGCCAAGGACGCTTCCGCCATGGGATTGGGAGACCACGTAACCTGGACCGGCATGATCCAGGATCCGTTTGGCGAAGGAGTCTACGATGCCGCAGATATCGTCTGCCAGGTCTCTAACTGGGAGGAAGTTTTTGGTTGGGTGATTGCGGAGGCGATGGCCTACGGCAAACCTATCCTGGGGACCAGAGTCGGCGGGATACCCGAATTGGTGACGGACCAGCAATCGGGCTTCGTCGTGGATCGCGGTGATTCAAGGGCCATGGCCGAGAAGATTCTTACCCTGGCAGCCAATCCTCAACTGCGTCAGCGAATGGGAAAAGTAGGCTCCGAAGCAGTCGCTGCACGATTCGATCTACGAACGAATGTCAGGAAGTTGGTCGACTTGTACGGGATCAGCGGGAATAATTGCAAATGACTTCCGGGGCAATGGTGCAATTTTGGGTTGCTGATTTCTAAGAGCCCTCCCTTACGGTCGGGCTTCTGCTTGCTCTGCGTTCCCAAGCAGAAACCCGCGCGTTAGCAAGGGCTTTATGCAACGGGTCGCCAGCCGCCCCTTTTTCGCGAACCAGGGGCAGAGTGCCCAGCCCCAAACGCCACAGTATTTCGGCCTAATCTCTAAGAAAAACCGCCTAGATCGACCAGAATGACCGTTGACAAACATTGCGTGAGGTTGTTTAATATCTCCGTGAGTTGTCAAACGACAACGCGTTCTTTTAAGACCATACGATTGCACCGATAAAGGCAAACCTGCTGCGAAGTAGGGGCGCAAAGCCGTGAGTCTCACGGGCCTCCGAGGACGTTTCGAAAGGATGCCCGCCTGAGATTGTCTGGTTGCCGAAAGCGATCGGAGAGAAATAAAGCTCCGGATCTTCCAGCACAATTCTATTGAAGATCGCGCAGTGTGGGCTTTTACCCAACCCCTCCGTACATCTTTTATCGGTGGGGTTCCTCATTCTTCCGTTCGTACTCATCTTTATCTAATCAAGATCGTCAACCAATGCCTTTCTGTCTGTTTCCGCGGACAGCAGGGCTGCACGTGCTTTCAAGCTGAACTCTTCCCGATCGGGTTCGCATCGACGGAAACGTTCGACGAGTCCGAGCGCCTTGACTTGGCTTTTATTGAAGGTGGCCCTGCCACGGATCCCAGCCCCTCGACTGTTGGATATCGTCGCGATCTCTAAAGCTCGCCGTGAATCTAAGGCGGCTGGCTCGCTTTTTCAAATTGTAAGTTAAACCGGCGTCGTTCAATGGCGCGGGCCTTAACCGATAAACGGCAAACCCGTCGTGAGACGGGGACGCAAAGCCTGGAGTCTCTTGCCCTGAGAGATCGTTCGGCTACCGAAGTGAGGATTCATGCTCTTTCCATTCCTTTCCCTCAGACGCTTATTCAAGCAGTCTTTAATTACAGCAACTATCGCAGTCTCGATACTGATCCTTGCCGGCGAAAGCAAGGCCGCGACGATCGTCGTCCCGGCGAATGGGGATTTTCAGGCGGCGCTGAACACAGCGCAGTTTGGCGACACAATTGTGCTTCAGGCCGGTGCGACCTACGCGACGGGCGTGAGTTTTGTTTTGCCCTACAAGGGAGTGGGAACCGGAACTGACGCGGACTACATCACTGTTCAGACGTCGAACCTCGCCGGCATTCCGGCGAGTGGTGGACGACTGAATCCATCGTTGCAGAGCGCAGCTCTGGCCAGGCTGATAAGTGTCGGCGGCTATCCGGTGATTGATACCGGCGCGGGCACGCATCACTGGAAACTGATCGGTCTGGACATCAGCACTAACGGCGTCAAGTACACCCCGGACCTGATTGAGTTGGGGTTTCAGGCCACCAGCCGGGCGCAGTTGCTGACGCAGCGTTATTTCATTATCGATCGTTGTTTCATACATCCGGCAGAGGTTACCTCGTCGACGCTGCTGACTTCGGTCTTGCAACGCAGTTCGGGCCGCGGGATCGGCATCGCGGCAGTGGAAGTCAGTGTTATCAATTCTTACATCGCCGGGTTCGCCGGACAGTTTCCCGCCAACGATCCCAACGCGGGCTACATGATCGATTCCTATGGCA
>Ga0179594_10000104_pt1 | contig 28898 bp, 24 predicted proteins | sample CZOMad1_1_08_16f_FD_148625 | JGI IMG/M metagenome (GOLD analysis project Ga0179594, IMG submission 148625) | Vadose zone soil fungal communities from Angelo Coast Range Reserve, California, USA - CZOMad1_1_08_16fungal (Illumina Assembly) | ecosystem: Environmental > Terrestrial > Soil > Vadose...
CGCTGGTGCCTTTGTCGCACGACGATCTAATCGCTCAGGATCTGGCTCCGTATATTGAGTTGTTTCAACGCAAGGACGATCGCGTTCGCTGTGTGATGGTCAGCCACGGCGGGTTTCCGAATATCGACATCCGCAGAGAGGTTGCCGGCGGAACCATTGAACCTGCGTCACTCAATTCCCGGATCGTGACGCAACTGTTGCGCGAAGAGCTTGGCTATAAACACCTGGTAATGACCGACGATCTCGAAATGGGAGCGATTTCCCGACACTGCGAAATTGAAGAAGCGGTCGTGCGTGCGTTTCTTGCCGGCGAGGACATGCTTTCGATCTGTGCCAGCCCGGACCTGATCCGGCGCGGCTATCAGGCATTGCATAATGCTGCTCGCGAAGGCACGCTAAAAAAAGATCGGATGCGCGCTTCCCTGAAACGTATCGCGGCTTTAAAGTCGACCATGCAACCGCCCCTGCCACTGGATCTTGAGCGCTTTCAACAGCTCTCTGACAGTATTGCCGAGCTCAATGGCAAGCTGGGTTATCAATACGGAGGTTCTGTCTAAATGCTGTCACTGGGACCGTCACTCGGACCGCTGCTGGGACCGCGGGCGTCTCGCCCGCCCTTCGTTGCACATACGCATTTCATCGCCTTGATCGCGTTGCTGCTCGCCGCTCTTTCCTTTTCCGCCAGTTGCCGCCGGAAAAGCACTGCCTTCCTGATGGCGCTAAACGACAACATTAAGACCATTGATCCAATTGGCTCGTCCTCGGTCGACGCAGCCAGCGAACGAGTGCGCACTTTGATGTTCAACTCGTTGGTCAAGAAGGACAACAAGTTCGACTATGTGGGAGAGCTTGCTTCGAACATCCAACGGTCTGAAGATGGACTTGCATACACATTCACGATCCGCGACGGAGTGAAATTCCATGATGGGCGGTTGTTGACTTCCGCGGATGCGAAGTACACCTTCGATACCGTGTTGGCCAGACCTTTCGCCAAGTCGGCGAGCTTCTTCGAAGGTTCTGGCGCCAATAAGAAGGGCTACGTGAAGAGTGTCGAAGCACCGGATGCGCATACTCTAATCGTGCGATTGAACTCACCCTGGGTCGGGCTGCTGCCGAACCTGGTTCCGATTGCAATCATTCCCAGTGACAGTTACGAAAGCGAGAAGACCCACCCACTCGGGACTGGACCATTCAAGTTCATTCGTTACGACGAATCGCAACAAGTGCTCGACGTCGAAGCGAATCCGGAATACTGGGAAGGAGCGCCGCAGATCAAATCGCTGCGCGTGCGAGTGATCAGTGAATCAAACGCATTGCAATCCGAACTGTTGTCTGGGCGCGTCGATGTTGCGCCTTTGCCCACTAATCTTTCGCCCGACGCAATCAAAGCGCTCGGTGGAAATGCGAAGCTGAACGTGGGTCAGTTTTCCGGCTCGAATCTGGTGTTGTTGACCTTCAATACCTCGAGCGCCCCGCTGAATGATCCGCGCGTCCGGCAGGCGTTGTGTTACGGAATCGACCGCGAAGGCATGCTGAAGAGTCTGATCCTTGGCCAGGGAAAACTCGCGCATTCAATTCTGCCGGAAGAGTCATGGGCCTATTCAGCGGGCTACAAATACTCTTATGACCCGGCCGCGGCAAAGAAATTACTGGACGAGGCAGGTTACAAGGATCCCGACGGCGATGGTCCGCAGACCCGTTTCCCGAAAGAGCTAATCTTCAAGCTATCGGGAGCGAGCATCGCGGGCCGGCACGTTGCCGAAGTGGTGCAGAATAATCTCAAGCAGATAGGGATTGCCGTAAAGATCGAAACGGCCGAGATTAATACCTTCTTCGATCAACTGCGGCGAGGTGACTTCCAGATTTCGTACGGCCAGTGGGTCGGCGGCAACCAGGACCCGCTTTTCTATAAAGATCTTTTTGCCAGCAGCGAGATACCAACCGAATCAAGAGCCGCGCGGAATCGCAGCCGCTATAAGAATCCGGAACTGGACGCGTTACTCGAGGAAGCGGTAAAGACCTGGGATCGGGAAAAGGCGAAGGTGCTCTACGCCAGGGTTCAGGACATCGTTAGTCGCGACGCGCCTATCCTGCCGCTTTGGTACCAGGCAAACATGGTGATCGCAAAAAAGAATGTCGACAATATTCAAATCAACGCCAGCGGCGATTGGGGATTCGTGAGGAACCTGACCGTGAAGTAGTCAGCGACCGAAGCAGCGTGTGGCAATTGTTCTGATACGCCTCGCTTAGCAGGCTGCTGAAAAACAAGACGTATAGATCAAAGAATCCATACGATCCACGAAGTCACACGAACGAACACGAAATAACACTAAGAAAACCGCGCCTTTTTCGTGTGACTTCGTGCTGCTTCGTGTAATTTCGTGGATCGTAATCACTTTTCAGCAGCCTGTTAGAGGCGGGGAACGATCCTGGGCGGAATGATCACGATCGCGAAACGATCACGATCACTTATCAGATTCTCCTGGAGCTCTTAAGAACTCGCGGCCTTCAACTCAGCGAATAGAGTTTGCAGTTGCTCGCGGCTAATCGCTCCCTCGCGGATAAGGACAGGCTGGTTGCCGCTCAAATCGACTACGGTCGAAGGTTCATTGCTGACGGACTCACCGTTATCAAGAATTAGATCGATCCCCATCGGAAAGTAAGCATCGACGTCCTGTGCCGAGCGCGCAGCAGGCTGCGTGGAAAGATTCGCGCTGGTTCCGGTGAGACTGCCGCCGCAGATCCTGAGTAAGGCCCGCACTGTTGGGTCATTGGGCAGGCGCACGCCAATCGTGCCAGTGCCACCCGTCAATTCGTCCGGCAGTTCCGGCCGTGCCTGGCCCACCAGGGTCAATGGCCCGGGCCAATAATGCTCAGCGGCGCGATCAAACAACGTAGTTCGATGTGTGACAAACCGCACCACATCACGCGCATCGCCGATCAGCACCAGCAGTGGCTTTGATTCTTCCCTGCCCTTCAGTTGCTTGATCTTGGAAATGGCCGAGACGTTTAATGGATCGGCGCCGAGCCCGTAAAAGGTATCGGTGCGAAATGCGATCAACCCGCCGCGTTGAATGATTTCGGCAGCCTGGATTCGTGTCTCTTCGTTATCAGGCAGAATCATCGGTCAATGATAATCTCGAATCGGGGGATGACATAGTATACAGAATCGAATCAGTTTTCGGTGGTGTTCTGGAGCGCTGTTGCCGGCCAGCGGGGCAGTAGCCCGACTGTAAAGGAGGGCTTGTGGGCAGTCAGAGCCCTCCTTAACAGTCGGGCTACTGCACCGCTTCGCGTTTGATTCTTAACAAAACCGCTCTAGGACACTACTCACTTTTCGGAAGATAGTTGCTGAAGGTCCAGGGGTGACCCTCGGAATCGCGGACATGATACTCTCGAAATCCAAAGTCCGTATCCCGCGGTGGCGAAGTGATCTCCGCACCTGCCAAGCGAGCCCTCTCGAAATGCTCGTCTACATCAGTGACATAAACACAAAGCGCTTGCGTTGCGGCTCCCAATACTGCTGGACTCTTTAGTCCGTCGTCTCGGTTTGATCCGAGCATGATCAGATTTGAGCCCAGACTGAGTTGCGCGTGACGGACAAATGGCCCAGTCGCCGGTACCGAGAATATCTCAGTAAAGCCAAACGTCGCGCAGAGCCAGCTAATCGCAGCTCTGGCATCGGTGTATCTGAGGATTGGGAAGATCGTCTGCATCGTCGGTCCTCGTGGTTGCGTGCAATTCTCTAATCAACCTTATCAATGCGCCAGCCGTCATCAGCGAGTTTGAGACGAACCCTATGGAGTTCGTCCTCGATACGCGGTTTGTAATACGCCTGGTGGGCGGCCTAAGGTAACGAGCGTTAGTCCCGCTAATATTGGACATTCGAGTTAAATGATTGTTCATCACTCATTTTGTTTGGTTCTCCTCTTCCTGCAGGGGGCCGGGCGCGACGATGTCCCATTCACTGAGAACAACCATCTGGTTCGAGAAGTTTATGTGTAGAGCATGGGTGGCCGCATTGGGAGATGCAGGTCTAACCTCTGGCGGGATTTCTTCGTAGCTAAATCTGGCCCCGAGAAGTTCAAAGCTGACTTCGCGACCGTCGGCCACAGTGACCTTGAATATGTCGTTTGACAGGTAAGTAATGATGCCTTCTCCGCTGTCTCTGAAATCTTGGGCGAGTACAGCGACATACAGCCGTTGGCGTCGTTCTTTCCACTGACTGAGGAGGGCTTTAGCTTTGTCGGATATCCAGTTCATACATGGACTTCGTTGCTGACGGTCAGACATTTTATCAAGCGAATTACATGGCTCGAGAATTCAGGTGGGACGTTGAACTCCTACCTGACGACGGTCGAAGTCGCCCAACAACGTTCGGCGGTGGATTAGTCAGTGACAATAAATTTAGCAAAGAAGGCATGAACGTCCTTGTTCAGCGATTCTGAAAACGTCATGGCAAAATATAAGACAGTTGCGAATTTCCTTTGCAGAACCGGTTGCCTGATGTCGCAGTCAGGTAAGACATCTCGCGCAAACACGGTTCCGAACACCGACTCAACCGTTGCCTTGGTATATGGATCATCTGGAGCAATCTCGGTCGCAGAATGAAGAAACTGTTGGACGCGTTCAAATGTTTCTTCGGTTGTTTTTTCTAATGCAGAAACTTGATTGTCCCGGTAAGTTAAATAGATCCCGGCGACAAAATGTTGCACGAGCGCTTCACCAGAAATCGTGAGTTTTCGCGTTTCGATTTCTTTTAGGGTGGCGCGGAATAGCGCGGCGATGCCAAAAGGCTTCGACAAATTAATCACCAATTTCCTTTCAGCGGTAGAAAGAACTTCCTCCGGATCGATAAGTGTTATGTCGAGATCGTCGTTAAGAAGATTTGAGATCGATTTCACGGCAAAGTGTTTGATTGAGACTTCCTTTTTCTTGCGAAAGAATTTCATGATTTCGGGTCGAGACGAGAAACGCCGAACAAGTGTTAAGCCGCAGCTTTGCGGCATAAGACTGGCTCAGGTGCTAGTGTTCCGCACCTGCCCAAATTCCTCAGTAAGCAGGTGGCAATGACAGGAACAGGTGCGTCTGTCCTCAGTGTGAAATGTATTCGTGGAGGAGTTTGATAGCGTCGCCCTGCTCGCTCAGTTCGACGCGCAAGAGGTCGCGGATCGAAAGCATTCCGACAAGGCCGTTGTCATCAACCACCGGAAGGTGGCGACTGCCGATCAGCTCCATGCGCTCCAGCGCCTGATGAGGTGTTTCGTCGCAACGAATCACGGCGCGCAAATCGCTGGTCACTTCGCCAACTTTCAACTGCGAAGGATCGCGGCGCTGGACCACGACGCGTTTGAGAACGTCGCGCTCCGAAAACACGCCCAGTAGTTTTCCATTGTCGTCGAGCACGCAGACCGCGCCAATATTGCGGGCTGCCATGAACTCGGCCGCTTCCTGAACAGTCGTTGAGTCACTGATTGAGTAGGGCTCGCGATCGCGAATGACGTCTTTGATCAGCATGGCCTCGGGCCTCCTCGGGGCGTCTCAGTTGTGTGGGGTGGCTCGTATTATAGATGAAGCCGTCGCGCCTGTCTCTAGCTGAAATCGGGTGTTCTCGTTTAGAGGCGGGCGTTGCCCGCCGACTCTTTCTGCGATGATGGAGCCGGCGGGCAACGCCCGCCTCTAAACGAGAAGCTGGGACGCTGAACGGCTATAGCAATCGTTGAGGTTTTGGAAGTCATCCAGCGAATCGCAAACTAACAGTTTGCGCTACATCGGTGAGCTGCTACCAAAAGGAAGCCTGCGCTGAAGGACGACGAAACGTCTTTCGGGTGTTGGCCCACTTTTCCTTTTCGTTGGTGAAACCAAGCCGCTCGCAATGAATCTTGAAGAGTTTCGCCGTGGCTTCCCAGTATTGACCCTGGCCGTGCATGCGTTCGCCAAAGACGCTGGAGTTCAACTTGCCGCCGCGCGCGTCGCGAATCCGATTGAGTATGCGGTCGGCCTTGGTCGGCAGCTTCTCGCGCAAGCGCTGCTCGAAATACGGAGCCACGCTTCCAGGCAAACGCAGCATGTTGATAAACGCCTGCGTCGCGCCCGCGGCTTTGGCGCGTTTGAGCAGTTCCGGAATATCCGTTGTCAGTCCGGGAATGACCGGAGCAATACCGATCCCCACCTTGATCCCCGCCGCGGCCAGGTCCGCCATCGCGTGGAAACGAGCGTCCGGCAAAGGCGCGAAAGGCTCGACGGCTCGAGCGGATTCTCGATCAGTAAACGGAATCGTGAAGAAAACGGAGAGGTTTGCTTCGCGCCCTAACTCCTGCAGGACATCAATGTCCCGGCGAATCAGCGCAGACTTGGTGATGATTCCAACCGGCTGATGAAATTCGGCGCACACCTCTAAGCAACCGCGCGTCAGTTTGTAGTGCGTCTCGAGCGGCAAGTATGGATCTGAAGTAAAAGAGAAGACGAGATCGTCACCTTTCCAGGAGGGCTTCATCAACTCCTGACGAAGCAACTCAGGAGCTCGCACCTTGACGACGATCTTGCGATCGAAGTCGGTGCCGGCGCCAAAGCCGAGATATTCGTGGGTCGGGCGGCTAAAGCAATAGGTGCATCCATGAATACAACCACGATAGCAGTTGATCGAGTAATCAAAGCTGACGTCCGGACTGTTGTTTTTGGTGATGATGGTCCGCGTCGCGGTTTCCTCAAACACTTCCAACTTCGTCTCGGGTGGCTCACCCAGCCACTCGACGGAATGGGTCAACCAGGGATTTGGTGGATTCTCAACGTACTGCATTGACTGGCTCCGGCTCAGCGATTCGCGGGGGAATTCGGTACCAGCACGGACTCAATGGCCTGATAAAGCAGGAACACGCGTGCTGTTTCTTCTCCCCTGACTTCGATTAGTTCAACAAAGTCGTTCGTTATTTCCGTTACTCTTCCTTCGTAGAGGCCGCCGGACAGCGTCTTTACTGCCACTGTCTGGCCTTTGTAACGGCGAAGCAGATTCTCGAAGTGTTGCAAAGGCATCGTGCTTCCTCCTTTTGGAGCGCGGTGGCAAGAACAGCGCGACACCGCTTTGGATTCTCGATCTCTTCCAGACGTAAGTGCAACCCTCTCCAAAACTATTCCAGGCTGTCGGGAACGAATCCGCGTTTCCCATCCTCATCAGCCCACGTGACAAAGAAGAGGCGATACTTGTCCGGGTCTTCAAGTGTGATGAAACGACCGCCCCAACCTTCATCCGTTGGTGGGGCCAGGTACACGCCTCGACCCTTGAGTGTTTCGTAGTACGCGTCTACATCAGGAGCGCCCATGAAGAGATGAACGCCACGACCCCGGCGCAACATCGTTTCCAGATGCTGTGCGAGGGTGATGCGAAGCTTGCCGGCGCCAAGCGTGGCCATCGGCGGATCCGCATCGAGGTCCTGGCTAACAGATTCAAAGCCAAGACATTCAATGTAAAAGGCCAGAGATTCCTGCAGGTTGTTCACCTCAAGGAACAATAGATCCAACCCAGTCACCATCGGAGGCCCCGGCATCTCAGCGCACCCCGCTTAGTAACAGGTAGAGTCCGATTCCAGAGGCGCTCACAATCGTCCAGAACAATGCTTCCTGGACCACCGTGTGGCGCCGGATTGGATTGGATTCCGGAAGCGCCTCATTAAAAGAGAGCATGGCGCCATGAGCAAGCAGAACGCCGAAAAGAATTACGAAGAACGCCAGTATGGCCAGCGGCCAGAGAAACCAGATCCACTGGACGCGCACCAGGACCAGCAGAAAGAATCCCAGCAGCAGGCATAAGAAAGCACTAAGGGCCTGACCCGATGCCCCGACATCGCGCGCCGTCGGGGTGGTGGCGGGCACAAACTCGACTGCGGCGGATTTCATTCGCTGCGAGTCGTAATCGCGCCGCATCGAATCATCCTTCAACACACGATAGGCCTCATTGAGGGCTTTCATTCTATCTTCATTACCACCGCGATCCGGATGATGCCGCGACGCCAGACGCTTGTAAGAGCGCTCGATTTCCTGGCGCGACGAATTCTCTTCGGCGCCGAGAATGGCGTAGTAGTTCTTGCTCGAATCAAACTGGCTCATCACACTCTATTCAAAGGTTTCGCTAATACTACTCGTGAGTCAGGAATTTTTGTAGAGCGCAAGCCAAGTTAACGCAAACTGTTAGTTTTCGATTTCTGCTGGTAGCCATTCAAGGGACACGCGCAAGCTAACAGCTTGCGTTACAAAACGCTTGCGTTACACAACTGAGAGGCTATCATTCTTTCATGTCACAACCTTTCGTTGCCGGTGACAACCTTATCTTTCAGTTGGAAAGCGGCTATGGTCTGTTGCGAGTACTTGCCGTTGATGGCGAGGGCGCCGAAGGGATCTGGCATTTGCTCAGTTTTGAAGAGCTCTTCCCAGATATTGAGTCGGCTGAAAAGGCATTGGCCACACCGGCGCTCTTACACGTTGCCTATGCGCATCTCGCTTTGACTGATCGGGCCTTCGAACGTACTCCAACCGCCAAACTCAGCCACCACTCGATCACCGATCATGAACTCGCCGCCTATCAATCGTGGCGCACGAGTCCTGAACCTCGCATTTTCGACCGATCAGTGCTGCAGTTGCTTGGCATGCGCTGATGCTCGGTGTACTCTACAAATCCCCAGTTTCTTACCCTTTAGTAACCGTAAGCCCTCGTTGGTTGTCTATAGTATGCGGACCGGATGCCGATGTACTATGTGGCCGCAAAATAACGAGGTTTTGGATTTAGAATTCATTTTCCTGAGCGAGCTTATGGACACAAAGATAAATTCGACGACCGCAGTACCGCTATCCGTCGCGGGTCGTCTCAGTAGACCGATGACTTTCATCAAGGGCCATTCGAAGGTATTGGCCACCATCTGCCTGCTGTTGTTAGGAGGAGCGCTGGCATATGTTTGGTGGAGTAGAAAGGATGCCGGCGGCGATTACTTGACGGACAAGGTATCGCGCGGAAGCATCGAAGTGGACGTTTCCGCTACCGGGACCGTGCAGGCGGTCACGACCGTGCAGGTTGGTTCTCAAGTGTCGGGGTCCGTGGCCTGGCTGGGGGCTGATTTCAAGTCGAGCGTCACACGCGGGCAGGTGATCGCCAAACTCGATCCGGCCTTGTTTCAAGCGCAAGTGGATACCGCTCGCGCCAACGTGATGAATGCGCAGGCCGGGGTGCAGGCGGCTTTGACTGAGATTCAAAACCAAACCGCGAATGTGGAAGCTGCGAAAGCGAATGATCGAGCGAGCGCGGCAGCACGCGATGACGCAATCTCGATCGCCAAGCAGAACGAGAAACTAAAAGGCGTGATCCCCGACAGAGACATCGAGGCAGCGGAAAATGGGGCCAAGGCGGCCATCGCCCGCTATAGCCAGGCGACGTCGCAAATCGGACAAGCCCAGGCCCAACTGCAAATCTCGCAGTCAAAACTGAAACAGGCGCAGGCCGCGGTTTCCCAGGCGCAGGCACAACTAGAGCAAGCCACCGTTAATTTGGAACATTCGATTATTAGCTCGCCGATTGATGGTGTCGTCGTCTCGCGCAGCGTGGATGTCGGACAAACCGTGGCCGCGAGTCTCTCAGCGCCGACGCTTTTTACGATCGCGAACGACCTGACGAACATGCAGGTTCTGGCTTCGATCGACGAAGCCGATGTGGGCCAGATCCGCGAAGGCGGCAAGGCGCATTTTAGTGTCGATGCCTTTCCGGGCCAGGTTTTCAATGGAGATCTGACTCAGGTCCGCCTCAATGCTCAGACGTTGCAGAACGTCGTGACCTACACGGCGGTGATCAGCGTAGCGAACCCGGAACAGAAACTGATGCCGGGCATGACGGCAAACATCACGATTCCAGTAGCTCGGCGCGAGGATGTTTTGCGCGTGCCCAATGCCGCACTGCGCTTTAAGCCTGACCTTACCGACCAACAGCAAAAGGATCTCCAGGCGAAGATCGACGCGTTTCGTCAGGCGCAGCAAGCGCAGGCGAGTAACGACACAGATACGTCCAAGAGTCAGGCCCAGCCGGCGGAAGCTCAGGCTGCAGCAGCGAGTCCGGGAACTGCTAATCCGGACAGCGGGAAACCACACCAGAAAGACCGCACGGCAGACTCAGGAAAGCGACCAGCCGATGGTCAAAGCGCGGATGCGAATTCGTCAGGTGACAAGGGAAAGCGACGACACCAGGCATCGGGTGCGGATGAAAAGGCTGCAAGCACGCCGTCTGATAATCAGAACTCGAATAGCGACTCCGGCGCACCGCGTCGCCACCGATCGCCAGACGCGCAGGCGGGAAGCGAGCCCGCGAAGCATCCAGGAGCCGGTAAGGGTCAAGCGTTCCAGGCATCCGATCAGGGGGCTGGCAAAGGAACGCATAGCCGTGAGCAAGCCAAAAGCGATAAGCCGGCAGAGAAGGCGAAACCCTCAGCCAGTCCGGCTCAGTCGCCGTCGCCAGGAGGAAACCAAGCGGCGGGTGGTGCTGGAAAAAGAGGCGGAGGCCAGCGTCAGGTGGTAGCCATCTGGGTCTTGACTGCGACGAAGACTCTGGAAGCGCGGATCGTGCGCATTGGCATTACCGACGGCCGCTTCACGGAGATCGTCGCCGGCGACCTCAAGGAAGGCGATGTAATCGTCACTGGTCAAAACGATAGTGGCGCTTCCAGCAATCGAACGCCGCAGACTACTACGCCGTTCCAGCAACGACCGCCGGGAGCCGGTGGTGGCCGAGGCAGATAGAAGACGCATATGTTCGAAGCGAAAACCATTAACGAATTCGCCGGCTCAGACGTAGCGGCAGGTGCTCCACTGTTTGGTGTCGGCAGCGTTGCTCAGCCGGAGACTGGACCACTGATTTCGCTGAGCCACATTCATAAGGTTTACCGGATGGGTGATGTCGACATCCACGCCCTGCACGGGATTTCTCTTGAGATTCACCGTGGTGAGTTTGTGGCCATCATGGGTTCTTCGGGTTCCGGGAAATCGACAACAATGAATATTGTCGGCTGCTTGGATAAACCGACACGCGGTCATTACTTTCTGGAAGATCAGGATGTCTCGACTCTTTCAAAAGATGAACTCGCCGATATTCGCAATCGCAAGATCGGCTTTGTCTTTCAGGGCTTCAACCTTCTCTCGCGCACGTCGGCCCTCGAGAATGTTGAGCTACCGATGCTTTATCTGGGAGTGAAGACTGCCGAACGATTACGACGGGCAAAGGAAGCGTTGGAGCTGGTTGGCCTGGGAGATCGTTTGGACAACATGCCCAATCAGCTCTCCGGCGGACAACAGCAACGGGTCGCGATTGCGCGTGCTTTGGTGAATCAGCCGACGATCATTCTGGCGGACGAGCCGACGGGAAATCTCGACAGCCGCACGTCTGTCGAAGTGATGGATGTCTTTCAGTATCTGAATCGCGAACACGGCATCACTATCGCCCTGGTGACACACGAGCCGGACATTGCCGAATACACGAAGCGAGTGGTCGTATTCAAAGATGGCCGGATCAAACGCGATCAGCAGGTCGCCAGTCCGCGTTCGGCACGCGAAGAGTTGGACAAGCTGCCGCCGCCCGGCGCAGATGCTTTCGACGACGAGGATGAAGACGAATGAACTTACTCCTGACATTTAAAGTGGCTTTACGCGCGTTGGCTCGAAATAAGATGCGCTCGATGCTGACTATGCTCGGGATAATCATCGGCGTCGGCGCGGTGATCGCGATGGTTGGCATCGGCCAGGGTGCGTCGGCGTCGATTCAGGCGCAGATTGCTAACCTCGGCAATAACCTGCTGATCGTCCAACCAGGCTCTGCGAATACTGCGGGAATACGCGGCGGCGCCGGCTCAAATACTACGCTGACTGCTGATGACGTGGACGCCATTGCTAGCGAGTGTCCCTCGGTCAAAGCGGCCAGTCCGACTGTCCGCGCCAACGGCCAACTCGTCTTCGGCAATCAAAACTGGGCGCCTTCAGCAGGGATCACTGGTGTCAATGATAAGTATCCGGAGATTAAATCCTGGCCGATAGCATCTGGCGAATTCTTTACTGACGCTGACGTTCGCACTGGAGCGCGGGTGGCGGTGCTGGGCAAAACCGTTGTGGACAATCTATTCGCCGGCGGCGATCCCATTGGTCAGATGCTTCGCGTGCGCAACCTCCCTTTTAAGGTTGTGGGTGTGCTCTCAGTCAAAGGGCAAAACCAATTTGGCCAGGACCAGGACGACACAGTTCTAATTCCGTATACCACGGCCCAGAAGAAACTACTGACGATTACGTGGGTCAACGCCGCCAATGTATCGGCGATCAGCCCCAAAGCGACCTCGGCGGCACAAAAAGAAATTACCGATCTCTTGCGCCAGCGTCACAAGCTCGCACCAAATCAGGAAGATGATTTCAACGTGCGCAATCTCACCGATATCGCTGACGCAGCCGACCAATCGAGCGCGATCATGACCAAGCTGTTGGCTTCGATCGCTGGTGTTTCGTTATTGGTCGGAGGCATTGGCATCATGAATATCATGTTGGTGTCGGTCACCGAACGCACGCGCGAGATTGGCATCCGCATGGCCATCGGCGCCCGCAGTGGCGTGATCCGCCGTCAATTCCTGATCGAGTCGATCACCCTCTCGTTGGTTGGCGGCGTGATCGGTGTGCTGTTTGGTGTCGGCACCTCGATCACGATTTCAAATACGCTGCATTGGCCCACTTCCATTTCGCCACTTTCCGTCGCAGTCGCGGTCGTGTTCTCAGTTTTTGTCGGCGTTGCTTTTGGCTACTATCCGGCGCGCAAGGCCGCAGCGTTGGATCCAATTGATGCGCTAAGATACGAGTGAGCGACACGCGATTCGAGTCCGAGGCGATAGAGTCCGACAAACTTCAGTTTGTCGGACATTAGCTCAGCCTTATGAACCTACTCAAACCTGTTTCCGCTAGGCTCACGTTCTGCAGTTCCCTGCTCCTGCTCATGTTGGCCATTCAGGCTTCTGCCACCCGCCGCGAACGGCTGATCGACGCCTGGCGACCAACCAATTTCAATATCTCGATAACCCTCGACGATCGGCTGACCGAAATAACTAAAGCCCGAACCGAGATCACGGCTGTGTCACTGAAAGAAAACCTGACTGTGGTCGATCTTGATTTCGGCGAGCTCACTGTCGACGGCGTCTGGCTTGACGGCAAGACCGCACAGTTTGAGCGGACGCCCGGCCTGTTGAACGTCCATTTGCAAAACCCGCTGACCAAAGGTCGACGCTTTTTGGTTGCCGTTGAATACCATGGCAAACCAAAAGACGGGTTGATTCTGACGAACGATCAGGACGGAAAACCCTCGGCGACAGGGGATAACTGGCCTGATCGTGTTCATCACTGGATTCCCTCTTTAGATCACCCAGCAGCCAAAGCGACCGTGACCTTTACCGTGACAGCGCCCAACAGAGATCTCGTCGTTGCCAACGGGAAGCTGGATCACTCTCTGACTGAGTCGCCTAACACAAACACGTGGACTTACGTCGAGAAGGTTCCCATCCCGGCTTACTGCATGGTCATCGCCGTGGGCGAATACGCGACGTCCGGACCAGGCACGCCGGCGATCACACCGCTCACTTATTACGTTCCGCAATCCAATGCCAGCCGAGCCGTGCAGGGATTCACTGCCGCCGCGCCGTCACTGAAATTCTTTAGCGAAACAATCGCTCCGTATCCTTATGAGAAACTGGCCTTGATTGTCGGCGCTACACGATTTGGCGGCATGGAGAATTCGAGCGCCATTGTCTTTGCCGCGAACCTGCTCACGCGACGCGGCGGTCCGCCAAACTTAAGTCGCGCTTTCAATGTCGATGCGGGGCTTGAACGCGTAGTGGCCCATGAGATCGCGCATCAGTGGTTCGGCGATTCGGTTACTGAGTCTACCTGGTCCGATCTGTGGTTGAGCGAGGGTTTCGCCACATACTTTGCCGGACTGGTGATTGAGAAGTACGACGGGGCGGAAGCATTTCATGAATACATGGATGAAGCCGCCGCCGGCTACTTCGCTTACGCTCGCCGGAAGCGCATACCCATTCATGATACTGAGACGGAAAAACTCTTCGATCTCTTGAATGCGAATAACTATCAGAAGGGCGCATGGGTGCTGCACATGCTGCGCTCGCGGCTGGGTGATCAGGCGTTTTTCCGCGGCTTGAGGGCCTACTACAACGCGCACAAAGAGTCGACGGCGAACAGCGATGACCTGAGGCTGGCGCTGGAGAAAGCGTCAGGGAAAGACCTCAAAGAGTTCTTTGCGCATTGGGTTTTCGGCACAGGACACCCGCAATATGAATGGGGATGGAGTTCAGCGGCTCTCGCGCGTGGCGGCGCGAATCTCCGGATTACTCTGAAGCAGACGCAGGCGGATCAGCTCTTCTTCGATCCCGTCACAATCGAAGTAACCAGCGGCGTCGCTAAACGAAGGTTCGTCATTCAGCCGTCCGGAAAAGTCACCCAAGCCGATTTTCGACTCGAGAGTGCACCCACGGCCGTTACGCTCGATCCTGACGGCACGCTCCTCAAGGAAGTTATCGCGCTCAACAAATAGAGCCTCGCTAATGCACACCAGCGCATTCACTATTCGCATGCGTTACGACCGGACTGAAGCGCTGCTGGTACTCGGCAGAGGTAATAAAGGAACAAACCATGCCGCGATAGTTGTTCGGATCACGATTGTTCAGGACATTGAGCCAGAAAGCATAGCCGGCAGGATCAGCATCTCGGCGCAGGTAGCCGAAGTACTGCATCAGCACAAATGAAGGTTTGTACACTGCTTGTGCAAACGCTGGATAGTTTGCCAGGTCCTTCACCGCCTCGCCCTGGCACATTGATACTGAGGGCCCAAGGTTGATGCAGTTCATATACTTTTGCTCTTCATTGTTGATGAAAGCCGTCAGATCTACACCGGAAGCAGTCTGTGCCGTTTGCACCAGGGCCGCGACGAAGTTCGTGTTCTGATATTTCGCCTGGAACTCCGGACGATTCGGAAGATCAAGACTTAGAAATGCGTCAACGTTGTTGCGATCCACACTGAATTCGTCATAGGTCGGATCGCGACCCAACGCCGCTTTATAGGCCCGGTAGACCAGGCCACCTGTCTGCTGAAATTCGCTCTCGATAAAAAACGCGGCTGACACGTTGATACGCTTGTTGTTGGCGCAAGCGAGATCATTGCCGCACTGAACTATCTCATTGGTCCAATAAGCAAGCCCGGGAAGATCAGGCTGACGGTTGAGCAAATCGAGATAATGTTGATTGACGAAAAACGTAGAGTCGTCGAGAGGGTTGGTAGTTGCCGTACCAAAATCATTATCAGTGATGGTTAGAACGGCTGTGCTCGGGCTGCCCAGGAATGCTTTGCCGACTAAGTCAGTGCTCTGCACGGCGCTGGTAAGCGTCAGACCGATCGTCTTGCTTCCATCAGCGTAAACATCATCAATCAGGGGCACTGAAAAAGTCTTGCTTGTTTCGCCGATAGCGAAGCCCAGGAAACCAGACACCCTGACGTAATCGCTCTGCTGACTTGCAGTGCCATCACTTGTCGAGTAACCAACCGAGACAGCCCGCGAAGGATCTCCAAGCCGCGTCACGGTAATCGTGGCAGCCCCCGCGCCTTCAGAACTCATGTAGGTCGCCGAACTAAACTGAAAGCTGGCGGCGTTGGCCGAGGTGTTGAGCTGGCCGCGTATTTCCCCATTGGTAAAGTTGGTGGTGTGAACGTTGACATACAGCAGGCCATTCTTGAGATTCTGCACATCACCAGGCGCCAACTGAACCAGAAAGTCACTCACGTTTCCGTTTGGCAATGGGAATAATATGGGCGCGCTTACGCCCGGCCCTCCGGGTCCGTGAATGTGCGCAGCAGTCTGGGCACTGGATAGCCCGCTGAAGTTGAGCGAAACGCGGGCGGTTGCTTCGTCCGGACTGAGCAACAGCGTGGCAGTGCCGATACTGGTTGAACTATTCGGCGGGGTTTCCTGCGCGCCGTTCAAAGTGGCGACAAACAACGTCGGTTGCTTGCCCGAAATTTCATAGACCGATGAATTTGTGTTCGACACGACATAGAGATCGCCGTTCGGCCCCGTCTCGATGTCCGTGGTAATACCAAAGTCTTTGCCAATCAACAGACTCTCACTTTCGGTGATATCAAACTTGTCAAGATTGTCCGCGACCAGATCTGTTAATCGTGGATCCGTGAAAGCAAAGTGCAGGCGATCGGACGTTAGTTTGAAACGAAATAGAAAACCACCATCAAGAAAAGTGCGCGCGGCGCCGACAAACATGTCTCCTTCAAATTGCGGGCCCAGTCCCCTACCCTGCACAAATCCCAAAGGTGCGGCAGGCGTTGGATACTTCCAACTAAACTCCGGCTCGTTATAGTGCGCACCCGGCAGCATGTAGAGCCGCGAAAGTGCGTCCTGAGGCGTATCAGCGATTAACGAAGGCGGCCAGCGCAGTTGCTGCAGATTACCAGCGCCGTAGGTGGATTCGATTTGCTTGAACTGCGCCACGCGACTCATCGGCCCCATCATCTGCACCCAGCCGTTATTTGAGCCGGCAGTGACTCTGTTCATTTCATCGAACGCGTCATCTCCATTTTCCTGGTCCCAGAGATTACCCGACAGCGGATCGAATGCCAGACCAAACCCGTTACGCACCCCGTACGTGTAGAGCTTCTTGATGTTTGCCGCCGCTTCACCAGTCAGGTTCGTCGTGGCGTTGTAAAAAGGATTGTCTGCCGGCGTCGTGCCGCCGTCATTAAGTCGTAAGATAAAGCCAGTCAGGTGCGCGTTATCCGGCTCGGGCCCGCCGTATTGGTCGTCGGGAACTGTGCCGCCGCTGGTGACATTTTGCAGAAAGCCCCGCCGGCCATTGTCGCCCATTAATATGAAGAGCTTGCCGTCCGGACCAAACCGCAACACGCCTCCATTGTGGTTGCCACGCAAAGGTTGGTTCGGATCAGCCTGGTAAGAACGCAGCTTGATCAAATTGCGATCGAATGTAAGCGTCGAGCCATTCCAAACATAGCGATCGACGCGATTGCCAAGTAGCGGTACGTCGGCGAGGTTACTCGAATCGACGCCGGTGCTGCTTTCGGTCCAGTACAAATAGACAAACCGATTGATGTTGAAATTCGGATGCAAAGCAATTCCGAGCAGCCCACGTTCCGAGGCGCTGTTTACGGCAAGATCAAGAACGGTACTTTGCAAGGCGCCATTAGTCACCCTGCGCACGCGCCCCGTGTCTTTCTCGAGCACCAGAAAATCGTTGGTCCCAATGAAGGCCATTGAGGTCGGCTGGCTCAATCCTGTGACTACGGTCGTAACCGTGAGGTTCGGATCCAACATGGTCGGTGAGTTTCCCGCCGCCTGGACAACGCTCATGATGCCGGCGTTGTTGTTGGCTCCTTCGGGATCGCTGGCGCCGGAGCTGACCGTTGCGGTAGTGCTGATGTTCCCTTGTGTGAATGGTCTGACGACGACGGTGATGATGGCAGTCGCATTCTTGGCCAGGGTTCCCAGATCACAGTCGAGCGGCCCCGTACCGGTGCACATCCCTTGCGAGGGTGTGGCGGAAACAAAGGTCGTAAGTGGCAAAGAGTCGGTGACATGAACGTTGGGAGCTGAAGCAGGTCCGTTGTTTCCCACTACCAGTCTGTAAGTCAAATCGAACCCCACGATCGGAGGATTTGGAGAGGCGGTCATGGTCACCGAGACGTCTGCGCTTGCTGGATTCGCGACGTTTAGACCTGCGTTAACGGTATGCTGAAGGCTGCCGCTCGTGCCAGTGATCATTAGCTGTGCCGGCCCGAACGGAGTTGACGGCGCTACTGAAACCGTCAAGGTCGCCGAGGCGGCTGCCCCACTGTTAATGCTTAGCGAACTGGGATTGAAAGCCCCACCGGCATTAGCAGGCAATCCGCTAACGCTCAGGTTCACCAGCCCTACGAATCCACCCGAAGGAGTGACCGTGACGTCATAGGTTGTCAAATCTCCGGGCGTAATCAACCGGTTGGCGGGGCTGACCGTAACAGTGAAGTCAGCCGGCACTCCGGTGTCCGCAATCTTCACGAGGAATGCGTCGCTGGCGCCACCTGCGTTTGTTGCTTGCAACGGCGCTGCAGTGGGAAAGTTATTCGAAGCCGTGTAACCGGTAAGATAAGCGTTGCTTAGCGAATCGAGCGCCAGGGGATTTGTCGCCGTCACGGTGCTCGCTGAACTCTCGTTGGCACTGCCGCCAAAATAAGTGGAGTAAAGAAGGGTTGAGCCCGTGGCATCGAGCTTCGTTAAGAACGCGTCACTACCACCCGCCCTGGTACCCTGCAGCGGGCTCACTGTGGGAAAGTTCGCGGATGAAGTGAAGCCGGTTACATAAGTTGCCCCAACGGAGTTAACAGCGATACCAGTGCCGCGGTCGTCACCGTTGCCGCCCAGATAAGTAGCATAGATCTTCGCGCCGGCCGTGGAAATCTTGGCAACGAAAGCATCAAAACCGCCCCCACTCGTTGCCTGCACCGGATTGAATACGGGGAAATTACTCGACGAAGTTTGTCCAACGACAAAGAGGTTGCTGGCGCTGCTATCCATGGCAATTCCAAAAGCCTTGTCATCGCCTGCGCCGCCCAGATAACTACACAACACCAGAGAGTTGAACCCGCTCACGTTGGTGTTGATCTGCGCGACGAACGCGTCAAAGCTCCCGCCGAAATTGTTCTGAAAAGCATTTTCTGTGGGAAAGTCCGCGGAGCCCGAGTAGCCTGCGAGATAGGCGTTACCATTTCCGTCAATCACCACGGCACTGCCGCGATCGGTGCCGCTGCCACCGAGATATGTTGAGTAAAGCAGACTCGAGCCGGCTGCATTGATCTTGGTCAGGAAAGCATCTGTGTCGCCGCCGCGGCTACCCTGATATGCGTTACCCGTTGTGGGGAAGCCGACAGATTTTGTTCCACCGGTTACGTAAGCGTTCCCGGCAGCGTCGACTGCGACACCTTCCGCGGAATCGTTCTCTTCGCCACCCAGAAACGCCGAATAGACCAGCGCGTTGCCCTGCCCATTCAGCTTGAAGACAACGCCGTCAAAATCGCCCCCTCGATAACTACTCGCGAACGACCCGGGCGTGGTGGGAAAGTCAATCGACGACGAATCAACTCGACCCACGACGTACGCATTGCCGTTGTTGTCAACGGCGATCCCATCACCGCGATCAAGACCGCTGCCGCCGACATAAGTTGAATAGACGATGCTCCCACCAGAGGCATCGATCTTCGTCACAAAGATATCGGCCAGTCCGGCGTTAGCTCCAACGGCTGGATCCTGCAAGGGGAAATTGAGCGAGCTGGTCGTGCCCGCGATGTAGACATTGTTATTGTTGTCCAACGCGATGCTGCTGCCCAGATCGTCACCGCCGCCTCCGAGGTACGTCGAGTAGACCAGCGTCGGATCGATCACCAGTGTGCTCGTTCGATCGTAGGATCCAATTTCAAAGCCAACCTGTCGCTTGCCGATTAAGACGTATCGCCCCTCGATTAACTGGCGACGTCCGTCCACTTCCTGATAGATGATCGGTTTCTGTTGCCGTACTTCACCTTCCCGAGTTCGCAATATCAGCTCGCCCGAAGCGGACACCTGCGGCTGAGCGGCCGGGCCAAAAGACATGCGCACGCAACGCGGATCTGCGCCCGAGCGGATCGTGAAGTCGTATTCGAGTTGTTGTTGATTGCCGTAATAGGTGAGGCTAATGCCGGGATAAACTTCATCGTAACGTACGGCGCGAAACGTTGGCACATCGGTGCGCCACTTACCTGGATCATTGCCGATGAAATAGTTCCGGCGCTCGCGAAGCTCATCAACGCCAACGGGCTTGGCGTTGGAATTCGCGCCCTGCAGGCGCAGATTGATCAACGAGCGCTCAGGTCGCGCCGGGGCCTGGCGCTGACTCGACGCGGACTCAGTCTGGAGTTTCTTCAGTACTTCAGAATTCGTCTTCCGCAGTTCCATGACAGCGCCGGTCGCAGTCAGGAAAAGGTGGTAACCTGCGCCTCGCGAAGTGAAGTTTGCCCGAGCGTCGAACTGTCCGACATTTTGCTCAAAGCTTAGCGGGAGGCGCGCGGTAAGGGCCTGAACATTAAGTTGCTGTTTGTCTCGAAGGGTCTGCGGTAATTGATCCGCACTGGTTTTGTTGCTCGCTGCCGCCCTGGAAGCAGAAACATTCACCCCGCTCGAGCAGAGACAGGCGAATCCCGCAACAGCAAGAAGAAGGCAGCAGATAACGATTTTCAAGTTTAGCCTCAACCGAATCAGTGTCTCTCAGTTTGTGGCGCCGCGCAAAATCAGCGTTAGCCCGACATTTTAGAATTGTCCGTTTAGAAAGGGCATGTGTGCCCATCGCCTTGGAACGGCGGACAAGTCCGCTATTTAAACGGACATCGGTAAAGACCAGCGGAGCACACACTGTCGGTCGGTGCAATCCCAAAAACAAAACCGAGCGCGGGTGAACACTCAACGTGTAGTGCTCAACCCGCCTCGGTCCTAATCAGCATTCGCTTGATCTTACTTGAGTCGCGCTGTCTTCTTTTATTATCCGAGGAAACCCAAATTCGGTGTCGCAAACGTCGCCAGATTCGGAAACACGGTTGCCCGGTCGCTCACCGCCAAGCCATACCAAACAGCCAGCGTTGCGGCATACTGATCCATCGACGTGGTTGGTATCCACTGACCGCGATTGCTGGTTGTGTCATCTGGTCCACCGAGCTGCAACGTCGGATAACCGTAAGGACGTCCTGAGCTATCTGGCCGCAGCGATCCGTAGAACTTGCTGCCGACCACTGAGCCACCCATGATAAACGCGTGACTTCCCCAGGCGTGGTCCGTGCCTACTGTCTGTGCTCCTGAACCCGAAGGTTGCAGCGTCCGGCCGAAGTCCGAAATGGTGAAAGTTGTGACTTGGTTGCTTAGTCCCTGGGCGCCCATCTCATCATAGAAGGCACGCATCGCCTGGCTCACTTGCGTCAGCAATCCGCCTTGCGTCCCTGATTGTCCTCCCTGGCCACCGGGGTTCGTCGGGTCGCTGCCCGTCTCGTTAGTATGCGTGTCAAAACCACCGATTGAGCAGAAGAAGATCTGTCGCTTCATCGTAATGCCGGCCGCGTCTCTGATTTTGATCAACTTGGCGACCTGTTTCAGTTGGTTTCCGATTCCAGTACCGGGGAAAGCTGTGGTGTTCGGAGGCGTCGGAATGGGTGGATCAGGCTGGTTCAAAGCCTGATCAGCCGTCAAGGCCTGACTTGTCGTATCCTGTGAGGACTTAATCAGCGTGGCGCCTTGATCGAGTCCAAGTAGCGTGCGGAAGCTGCTTCCGTTGGTGAAAGGATTCTGTGCGGAAGGCCCACTCCAACTCAGTGATAAAAGACTCGACAGGCTCCCGGTTCCAATCGCCAGTTGGCGGCTTAGCACACCAGTTGAAAACAAGTTGGTGCCGGCTAGAGAAATGTTCATCGGCAGCGCCACCGCCCCATTTAGCGAGTTGGTCTTGTCCGCTATTCGCCCGCCCCAACCGGTCTGCCCCGTGGTGTTGGCAATTGAAGACATCTGTTGATTAACCTGGTCTGAATGGGAGAAAAGTTGATAGGGACGGCCGATCCCCGCGGCATATTGAGCACGTGTGATCGGCTTTACCAATGAGCCGACGTTGCAGAGCACCGCCAGTTTCCCGTCATTCCATGGCTTCAACAATCCTGGAGCCGCTCCGACGTTGTTTGCCTCGGGTGAAAGATTCGGGTGGAAGGCGTAGGCAACGCTGCTTGTATTCGATGGAGTGATCTTAGTGTTGTCGAGCTGGGTTTTCAGAACGGCAAGACCCGAGGCTCCGCCGCGTACATTGTCATACCCGTTCGTCGTTCCGCCCATCGGATTGTTGTATTCGTCGTACGGAATCACCATGTTGTTGCAGTCGGTCCCGCCACTCATGAAGATGCAGACCAGCGCTTTGTAGTCCGAGGCGACGTCCGGCTGCTGCTGGACCATAGCGTTAACCAGACTGAACCTTTCGAGGCTGGCCACCATGGCTGCTCCGGTAAGACCACACGCGGACGTTTTGAGAAATTTGCGCCGTGATTCGTTCATCTCTTCTACCTCTCCACCTGATATTGCGCTGAGGTCGCGATTAAATAGATTGCGGTTTGCGTACGCTGTTGGGCCTGGGTCGTAGCGTTCGCATTAGTGATGGCGGTAACGGTGTTCACGATGTTCGTGTTCATTGCCTGCGACATGGTTCCGTGCATCAGCCTGGTGTTTAGAGCGTCAACAAGCTGCTGTGGATTGGTTGCCAGAGCCTGATAGGTCGAGTAATTGATCTGTGTACCCGAAGGTCGATTGACCCCGTTTGCGGGAATCCCCAGGCCACTGTTGCCAAGGAACAAGGTATTCATGAAGTTAGTTCGTTGATAGGTCGTCGAAGTGTCGAGGATCCCGAACTCCGGGCCAACCAGGCTGGTTCCTGGCAAACCATAATCGGCCGGGAAGTAGCTGAACACAGTCGGCGGATTGAATACGCTCTGGCCTAGTGCCCCGCTGTAGCTATTCGGGCTGTTGGTCACCAAAACGCCATCGCCGCTGGCATTGAATGCCCGCAAGAGATGCGTCATTAGCAGGACGGGCTCGCGCAGGTGGCCGTAGTTCGGATCCGTTTTGACGTCGCCACGAGCTTCGGGATCGAGCAGGATCGCTGTAATCACCGCCTTCATATCACCACGCACGCCGCTGCCGTTGTTGGCAAAGACGGCAGCACACCGGCCGATAAACGGCGGGCTGGGATTGCTGGTGACCAAGTGATGAATCATTTGAGTGCAGACGTAAGGTCCGGTATTCGGGTGATTGAACAGGTTGTCAATCGCCGTATTGAGTGACGCAACGGCGTACGCCTGCGTGGCCGCGAGCTGTTGCGCGGAGGTTCCAGTTGTACAATTCGGACAGGCTGCGATGACGACCGGCGTGACATGATTGATGTCGGTCAAGAGCGTCTTCTGGGCGATGTCATAACGGTTTCGATTAACGTTCGGCACCATCGGATCCTGGTAATTGGCTGATGGCCCACCATCGACTGGTGACGTTTTGTTTGGTCCCAAATCCCAACCGGTAAAAACTCTCGCGAGATTTCCAATCGTTGTCTGGTCGTAAGTTGCGACACGATTGCCCTGGCCATCCAGCACCGGCGTCCCGTCTTGATTCAACGTGTCCACTCCCACCGAGAACAACTGCATGACCTCTCGTGCGTAGTTCTCATTAGGCGTGGGGTTAGCACGGTCGCCGACCGAGTTGCCTCTCATGTTCAGGTATTCGCCCATACCGGGATTGAGAGTGACATCAAAAAGCATCGTACGGAAGTTACCGAACGAATTGCGATCGATCGTCTGTAGATACGGCGCGAACCAGAATGGCTGGTTGGCATTCAACTGCTGGCCACCGACGACGATGAACTTATGGAACGAAAACGATACCCGCTGCCTCAGTTGATCCTGCTGGGTTAGCGCATTCAACATGAACTGCTTCTGCAGCGGATAAAGCGAATAAAAGTCCCTTTGACAGATCGCATCGCACGACGGAGCCGGCGGGCTGGCCGGATAGAACTGGGGATAAGGCGGGGAAAACGGATAATCTGACGATAACGAGAACAGAGGGTCAGTCGACGAATCTACGAACTGCGGAGGCATATTGAACTGTTCATTGATAAACGTGGGTATGCCTACGCTGCGCAGGTGATTGAAGTCGCTGTCATCTCCCTTACCGCCCCAACTGGATTGCTCAAGGAACCTGCGCAGATCCTGATCAGACGGAAATGCCGGATTGTTGTACTGGGCCTGATACTGAGCGATGGTCAAAGGCGTGGACGGTGTTGGGGGCGTTTGGGGCGCAGGAGTCGGCGCCGATCCCTGATCATCCGCTGGACCTCCACCCACATGGCCCACCGCGATGCGCACTCGATTTGAGGACAGACCGTGCAGATTGAGGCGCACCAGTACATCGCCCAGATCACCCATGGCGTCATTCAGCCGAACGATGATCATGAAGATTCCCGGAAAACCCGGCACTGCGCCCACATACTCGACGTTTAATGGGTAGCGGATTTTCGTTGAGTCCTCAGCATCAGCGCTAAAGGCAGTCGTGCCCTCGCCGCTCAGCAGGTCCAGATTCATTGCGAACATCGCAACGCGAGTTCGACTATCAGAGCCGAAAGGAATAACAGCAGTCGGGGAGAATGGTTCAGGAGCCATGGTCACCGATTCATAGGCTACCGCCCGCGTCGTCAGCGAAGTGCTAATCAGCGTGGGCGGGTTTGTGGCCGCCTGCGCCGCGTTGAGAACGCCGGTTACACCGATTAGAACTGCAAGCTGGATCAGTGTGGTTAGGCCTTGCAGGGACCTACACGGAGGCTTGGCTTTCATTGGATACGGCTCTCCTTCAAAGCTTTCGAATCGAGACAACTGGTGTGAGAGTTCAATTCTGGCGGGGGCAAACCCTAGTTCAACGAGACTATACCATGTTTGACGTGCCCCGAGTCAATAGTTAGACGATCTGTGGTCCAAAAAAGACGGATAACTTGAAAGCAAAGGCTGGAAGCGCTTCGGAGAGGACGGTAGCTGAAGCCGGGAAACGCGTGTTGCAGTATTACTGTTTTTTGAGAAAGTTTTCGCGGCAAGTAAAACGGCCGGACTGATCAAACAGCCCGGCCGTTCTTAATTATCCCACTGACCCAAGTACTTAGCTCGGCATTTCTCGATCGAGACGAAGGTTATTCTTCACCGAGAACACGCCAGACACTCCGTTTGCTGCCATAAACGCAAGTTGACGGTCGGCGTTCGTGGAGACGACTCCTTCCAAAGTCACCCGCCCCCGAGAGACGACGATATGGAGCGACGGATTGACGCCCATCATGTAGCGATTCAGCCCGGCGGTGCGGACGATCGCGCGATACGTGCGAGCGCGGATTGAGTTGTCTAAGGATGACAGCGGCAGTACTTCGATGTTGTTGACCACACGCGTTACACCGGCGATGCGAGAGACTCGAGCCTGAGCATCGCTGCGTGTCGTCGCGTGAACTACCTGGCCATAGAGCGTCACGGAACTTCCCTCGACTTTGAACGCCAGATTGTCAAAGACGCCGTAATACGGCAACGTCACAAGTTCGTGACGCACCTGTTTGGCGACGCGACCCTGCGTGGGAGTTGAAGGCGTTGCGGCCAAAGCACTGGTCGCGCTAAGGGTAGCGATTGCGAGCGCGGTTATCATCGTCACTAGTTGGATCTTGATTGTCTTCATTTGCCTTTCCTCCAAATAAATGGTGAATGCTTCTCACCACGTTATCTAGACACGATTTTCATAGGCCTGGTTACAGTTTCTCCCAACCAAATCTGTGTCTTTATTCAATCCTTACCTGTTTGCAATTCATGCAAAGCCCATCCGTAAGTTCACCTCTTTTGGTTACTTCGGTTATGAAGAAGCAGTTTCAGGGCCAGTCTCTGTGAATCCTGCTGCGTTTTCTCAAGGGCAGGGTTTCCTTCCCTTCTGAAAATGATCACGATCCACGAAATTTCACAAAAGAGCACGAAGTCACACGAAACGGCGGCGGTTTTCTTAGTGTTGTTTCGTGTTCGTTCGTGTGACTTCGTGGATCGTATGAATTTCTTGATCTATATCCCTTGTTTTTCAGCAGCCTGCTCAGCAAACGCTCACCGCTCTCAAAGACTCAGGCACGCTGGGCAAGTACTAGCCGTCCTCGGGTAACCATTGAACCTACACTGGTGTCTGGATGATTGGAGGGCGAATCTCCCCGCACCTTTAGAGGTTGGAAAATTTGAATTAGATAAAAGATCCGGAGGGAAAGAAATTCCATGAAAAAACAAGGAATGTTTGCAGTACTATTCGCCATCGCACTGGTTTTATCGGCCAGCGTGATCTTTGCACAGTCCGCCGCCAAAACCAGTGGCACAGACGTGGCAAATGGCGTTGAGGGGAGACACGCGGGGCATCGACACCATCGCGGTCAAATGCAGTTTGGATTTGGAAAGCTGAATTTGACGGATGCACAGAAGGCCCAAATGAAGCAAGTTCGCGAGAATCACAAGGCGACCATGGCGGGTCTGCGTGAGCAAATGCAGGCGAAGCGTAAAGAGCTACGCGAGGCGACCGAGGGGAGCAGCTTTAATGAAGCAGTCGCAACGCAGAAGTTCACGGAGATGGCGCCCATTGAGGCGAAGTTGATGGCTGAGAGGGTGGCGATGCGCAAGGAGTTCATGAATCTTCTAACTCCTGAGCAAAGGACCCAGTTGGACCAGATGCGCTCAGAATGGAAGACAAGACGCGCCAACCATTCAAAGCCAGGGGAATAAGCGTCGCGCCAGCAACGTTTTCGGTGGCGGACGCTCGCAAGCAGCACGGCCGGTGGCCGTCACCGATTTTGATTGCTTAGTTCAATAACGAGGCTGGCACTGTCAGAGACTATTACAGAAGTTTCCGACCAGCAGTTGGTCGGCCGGGCGCGCCAGGGCGACGAGGACTCGTTTGAGGAGATCGTCCGGCGCTACAGCCCACGCGTTTTTCAGGTAGCGAGCAGATTCTTTCGTCAGCGCAGTCAAGTTGAAGACATCGCGCAAGAGGTCTTTCTCAAAGCTTACAGGCAGCTCGGTAAGTTTGAAGCACGCGGGTCATTCGAAGGGTGGCTGACGCGCATCGCCACCAACACCTGCCTCAATCAGTTGCGCAGCGGCAAACGGCATCCGGCGACGACGCTGGCCGACGTTACCGAAGATGAGAATGCCTGGCTCGATCATCAAGCGGCGAACCCAAGCTCAAGCGAGGGTTCGATTGAAGACAAAGTCATCGCCACGGACCTGGCCGAGAAACTTTTGCAGCAGATGACTCCCGACGACCGTTTGGTCCTGACTCTGGTCGATGGTCAGGAGCTCTCGATCAAAGAGGTGGCGCAGGCAACTGGGTGGTCGGAGTCAAAGATCAAGGTCAAGGCGTTTCGGGCGCGTGAGAAGATGCGCAACCTGATGGAGAAACTGATGCAGCGCGGCAAGGCGGGGTTAAGTAGCAAGAATCACGTGGGCGGAAAGTAAAAACCATGAAACACGAACACATCATTCTGCTGCTCGATAGCGATCGGTTTGGCAACTTGCGCGGCGACGAGCTTTTGCAAATAGAGACGCACAGCAATCAGTGCGATGGTTGCCGCCGTGCTTTCATGGCTGCAAAAGCCGCTGCTGAATTGTTGAAGGCTCGGGCCGCGGAAACCATCGAACCGACGCCGTTTTTCTCAACCAGAGTGATGGCCTTAATCCGTGAAGAGGAAAAGACAACGCCACTGTTGGACTTGGCCACGATCTGGAACTCTGCGCGTGGCTTTGTCTTTTCAACTGTAAGCGTGCTTGTGCTGCTCATGGGCTTGACGTTGTTAATGCCAGGACCCGGCGACCAGGTTACCGCCTTTTCGCAAAACAGTTATTCGACCGAAGGCGTCATGTTCGGTGACGAGGCTTCCCCTGCAGACGAGAGTCCTAGTAACGAACAGGTAATGGATGTTGTCTTTACCGGCGAGGAAACCGATGCAAGCAATCAAAAGTAAACGCTGGCGGATTCTCAGTGCGGCGCTGGTGCTTATCGGCCTGGGCTTTCTGGCGGGAGCGCTGAGCATGAATCTGTATCTGCGGCGAGGACGACAGGACACACAGCGCAAGGCGTTTCTTGCAGCGCTCAGCCAATTGAATCTCAATAGCGATCAGCAGGCCAAGGTTGATGCCATCCTCGCAGACACGCGCAACCAGCTAAAGGAAGTTCGCAATGAAGAATCGCCAAAGGTTCGCGATATTCGCCGGAAGGCGCGCGAGCGCTTGCAGTCAGTTTTGACACCCGAGCAATGGCGCCAATTGCAGGAAACGATGAAGGCCAGGGGGCCTCAGGCTGCTGAGCGTTCTTCCCTTCCTCCAGCGCCGGACCTTGAACAATGAGGCACCGCCTCTCAATGGCGTGAGCAGTTAGCTACTTAATTTCGATCCTCCAACGCTTTGACCTTAGCGAGACGGCGTAGGTGCCTCTCTCCTTTTGAGAACGTGGCGCCAAGGAAAGCCTTCACTAGTTCGCGCGCCAACTCAACACCAATAATTCGAGAGCCAAGCACCAGCACATTCATGTCGTCGTGTTCCACTCCCTGGTGAGCTGAATAAGTATCGTGACAAAGACCGGCACGAATTCCCTTCAGTTTATTGGCCGCTACCGAGGCGCCGACGCCACTGCCGCAAATGACGAGGCCGCGATCCGCTCTTTGTTCCAGTACTGCCAGCCCGACGGCTTCGGCAAAGTCAGGATAGTCAACCGGCGTTGTGGGACTCCCTGTGCCCAGGTCGATCACCTCGTGCTCGAGCTTGGAAACGTAAGCTGCCATCAATTGCTTCAAATCATAGCCAGCATGATCAGCGCCGATCGCGATTTTCATTAACTAGTCTCCTTGTCTCGCGGCTTGCCTTAGAGCAAAGTATGTGTGTTGGATTACCCGGAGATTCTAGCGCAATCGAACCCTGCTCGACCAACTCACTTCTCTGCTCAACCTAAAAACAAAGACGCGGCACGAAATCAATCGTACCGCGTCTTGGGTTTGCGTCGCCGGCTGTCAGGGCCAGCCTTGAGGCTATCTGGCGCAATCAGCGTTCGTGCGAGTGACCACCGTGCCAAAGCGTCGTTGATATTCTGTCGACGTCAGGAACGAACAAACCATGCCCCGGTAATTTCCCGGTTCGCCGTTGTTCATCACGTTGAGCCAGAAAGCATAACCAGCGGGCTCTGCACCCC
>Ga0179594_10000105_pt1 | contig 28519 bp, 26 predicted proteins | sample CZOMad1_1_08_16f_FD_148625 | JGI IMG/M metagenome (GOLD analysis project Ga0179594, IMG submission 148625) | Vadose zone soil fungal communities from Angelo Coast Range Reserve, California, USA - CZOMad1_1_08_16fungal (Illumina Assembly) | ecosystem: Environmental > Terrestrial > Soil > Vadose...
AATTGGTTATTTGGATGCTCGCCGACGTTGTGGCGCCGTACGCCCACGGAGCGTAGATAAGGGCAGCAAAAAAAATCCAGCGAGATGCGGTGCGAAAGAAATGGGAGATCACACCCGGCCGGTTATCAGTCAACGGTTATTAGTTATCACTCGGCAGCTGAACTTTGATCAGCGTCCTTTACCAAAGAGTATTGTGTAGAGCGTTTTCAACACGATCATCGCATCCAGCTTCAATGAGTAATGCCGGATGTAGTAGAGGTCGTACTTCAGCTTTTCTACCGCGTCCTCATCACTCTCGCCATAGGGATAGTTCACTTGCGCCCAGCCCGTGATGCCAGGCTTCACCAAGTGCCGAAAATGATAAAATGGGATCGTTCGCTCATATCGTTCGGCACACTTGCTCCACTCTGGGCGTGGACCAATCAGGCTAATGTCTCCTTTGAGCGCATTCCAAAGTTGCGGCAGCTCATCGAGCCGAAGTTTCCGCAGCCAATGTCCCACAGACGTCACACGACGATCGCCTTTTCGTGTGTAAATATCTTCGTCGGTGTCATCAGAGCGACTGCGCATCGTTCGGAATTTGAAAAGAATAAATCGTCGCCCGTCGCGGCCGACCCGTTCCTGCCGGAAGAAAATGGGACTGCCGTCCTCTATCCATATGAGCAGAGGCACAAGCACGAAGAGCGGAGCGCAAATGATTAGCGCTGTGGCCGACGCGACGACATCAAAGAGCCGCTTGAGGTAATGGTAGGGAGAGGTGCGAGCCAGCTGAAAGCCACTCTGGAGCGGCCAAAACGGATCGATGATGCCCAGCGGCAGATAACGCCATTGAGTTTCGTAAAACGATTCCAGCGTGTAAACGCGCGTTTCCTGAAACTGTGCGTGTACCAGGCGCTCCAGCAATTCCGTGCCGAGCGAGCTTGCTTTCTCGGCGAGAATGATACCGCTGTAACGTTTGCCGAGATTAGTCAACTTCGCTGCGAGGTTTCCTTGCACGATCGGCGATCCTTCACCGGCAATTGGCTGGCCGACCCGTTGCCCGTTCACATCCACAAACTCGAGCTGCTGCCCGTTTGATGAGTTCCTGTACGCTTCGTAAAAACGAGCCGCCGTCGACCCGCCACCAATGACGAGGAACGACCGGCCGGCGCTGCTGGCAACCACATATTGCCGAATCCAACGGCGGTAAGCCAGCGAGACTGGCAGGAAAATTGCGAAGCTCAAAAGAAGAACGCCACGGCTAGGCTTCATCGTCTGATCGAATGTCGCTGCAGAATAAATCAGCATCGCACTGACGACGGCCGCGGCTATGACCGCGAGGATGTGTTCGGCCGCATAACCGAGAGTGAGTTTCTCGACGGTGCGGTCATAGCCGCCGACAAAGTAAAGCGCCATCACAATGACGCCGAGTTGAATCAGATTGACGATGAAAAACTGAAACGGCGTCGCGTAAAATGCGTCGTATCGAAGCCAACCTGCCACTCGATAGATAGCTAGCCAGCTCACGACGTCGAGAAAAAGATAGAGCACCGCAGACGACCATTCATGACTGAGAAAATGCGACCACAGACCACTGGGTCTCATGTGGGCAATCGTGCCACCGGGCTCGCCGGTCCGTATTGACGACTCCTCTTTGAACCCGTGGATTTCCTGCGAGATCGCCTGCGATTCTTGGCTGTTCGCCATGAGGCCGACAATTATAAGCTTAATCACAGCGGAGTGAAAGATTACTTTGTCCTGCTCCTGACCCGGTAGCGCACGCCTCTGGCCTGCTGGCGAGCGCATCTCGCGATCGCGAAGCTTTCCTGCGCGCCCGAAGCGGTCCTGCGAGTCACTCCCAAACGGTTCCAAAAGTTTCAACGAATCACGGCTGGCTATTGCACGGCAAAACTCGTCGCCGTTAATCTGGTTCTGTTGTCCCTCTATACGGCGATCATCGATCGCGGCTACACCTTGACGCTCCAAGCGCCGTCCATAATCTGAGACGCGGCGGCTCGCTTGCTCACCGTAACACAGCGAAGGCGGGTCACGCCGTGCAAATCTAGCGTGAATATTTTAGCGGCTTTTTATCGCTCTTCGGTTGGGAAAAAAATGATCGTCGCGATCACAGGCATCATTTTGATTCTTTTTGTGATCGGACATTTGCTCGGCAATTTGCAAATCTTTATTGGCCCGGATTGGATCAATGGTTACTCGCAACATCTGCGCGATCTAGGCCCGCTGCTTTGGGCAATTCGTTTGTTCCTGCTCGCCGCAGTCATTATTCACATCTGGGTGACGATCCACCTGGCAATTGAGAATCGGCGTGCCCGGCCGGAGGCCTACATCGACAGGCGCTACGTCAGGGCAACGTTCGCGTCGCGTCACATGGTGATGAGCGGCCTGATCGTGCTCGCGTTCATCATTTATCACCTCGCCCATTTCACTGTGCGAGTGACGGATAGGCGTTTCATTCTGCTCAAAGCCGATCCTCTCGGCCATTATGATGTCTATTCGATGATGGTTTATGGGTTCCAAAATTATTTTGTGTCCGGCTTCTACGTGCTCGGTCTGTTTTTGCTCACGCTCCATTTAAGTCATGGCTCATCGAGCTTTTTTCAGTCGCTCGGATTGAACGACAAAAAACTAACGCCGCGTCTCGCGCTAGGCGGTCGAATTTTTGCGTGGCTTCTCTTTGTTGGGTATACCTCCATCCCCGTCGCCATCCTGCTTGGCCTCGTTAAGCCAGCGCAACAGCTATGATTGGGTCGCTGGATCCAAAAATTCCGCCGGGGCCGCTCGCTCAGAAATGGCGCAGTCATCGAGATCATTCGCGCTTGGTGAGTCCAAACAACCGGCGAAAGTTTGACATCATCGTAGTTGGCAGCGGTCTGGCCGGTGGATCGGCGGCGGCCACTCTGGGTGAGCTCGGCTATCGAGTAAAATGTTTTTGTTTCCAGGATTCGGCTCGGCGCGCACACTCAATTGCAGCCCAAGGCGGGATCAATGCGGCAAAAAATTATCAGAACGATGGCGATAGCGTTTATCGTTTGTTCCATGACACGATAAAAGGCGGTGATTTTCGGTCCCGCGAAGCGAACGTTTATCGGCTCGCTGAAATCAGTAACAACATCATCGACCAATGCGTTGCGCAGGGTGTCCCGTTCGCTCGCGAATACGGAGGACTGCTCGCCAACCGCTCTTTTGGCGGCGCTCAAGTGTCACGTACCTTTTACGCGCGCGGACAAACGGGCCAGCAGCTTCTGCTGGGGTGTTATCAGGCGCTCTGCCGCCAAATCGCCGCAGGCACCGTACAGATGCTCCCACAGACGGAAATGCTTGATCTGGTGATCGTGGATGGACAAGCCAAGGGAATCATCACGCGCAGTTTGCGCTCAGGAAAAATCGACAGGCACGCGGCCGATGCCGTCGTGCTCGCCACCGGCGGATATGGCAACGTGTTTTATCTCTCGACCAATGCGCGTGGCTGCAATGTAACAGCCACATATCGCGCATACAAAAGAGGCGCGCTTTTTGCGAATCCGTCCTTCACGCAAATTCATCCCACGTGCATCCCCGTCAGTGGCGAACATCAATCCAAGCTCACGCTGATGTCCGAGTCGTTGCGGAATGATGGACGTGTTTGGGTCCCGAAACGGAAGGAAGACGGTCACAAGCCGGCGGACGAAATCCCCGAACAGGATCGAGATTATTACCTTGAGCGGAAATATCCCAGCTATGGCAACCTTGCGCCTCGGGATATTGCATCGCGCGCAGCGAAGGAAGTTTGCGATGAGGGCCGGGGCGTCGGTCCGGGCGGACGCGGCGTCTATCTCGATTTTGCGGACGCGATTAAGCGTCTGGGCGAAGAGACAATTCGCGAGCGCTACGGAAATTTGTTTGAAGTCTATGAAAAAATCACCGGCGAGAACGCGTACAAAGTCCCGATGCGAATTTACCCCGCCGTGCATTACACGATGGGTGGCCTCTGGGTCGATTACGATCTGATGAGCAACGTACCCGGTCTTTTTGTGATCGGCGAAGCCAATTTTTCCGATCACGGTGCGAACCGCCTCGGGGCCAGTGCGCTGATGCAAGGATTGGCTGACGGTTATTTTGTTTTGCCCAACACGCTGCCGAATTATCTCGCCAGCCAGATGGGAAAACGGCCGTCGCCGGATTCGCCGGGGTTTCGACAAGCGGAGGAAGGTGTCCGCGCGAGGATCGAGAAACTCCTGAAGGCCAATGGTACCCGGTCGCTCGATTCATTTCACCGTGAGCTCGGCCTTCTTCTCTGGGACAAATGCGGAATGTCGCGCCACGAGAAAGGATTGCGCGATGCGCTCCAAAAAATCCCAGAAATGCGGGAACAATTCTGGCATGATGTGCGCGTTCCGGGAAGCGACGAAGATTTTAACCAATCACTGGAACGCGCCGGACGCGTTGCCGATTTCCTCGAATTCGCCGAGCTGATGTGCATGGACGCGCTTGAGCGTGACGAATCTGCCGGAGCGCATTTTCGCGAGGAGCACCAAACACCCGATGGCGAAGCGCTCCGCGACGACGAAAATCACGCAGCAGTGTTTGCGTGGGAATTTCAAGGCGACAGGCAACACCCAAAGCTGCATCGCGAGCCGCTCCATTTCGAGACCGTGCATCTGGCGCAGAGAAGCTACAAATGAAGCCGTTATTGTCATTCCGAGCGAAGTCGAGGAATCCCGGTTGCGAAGCGCAGAGATGGCTCCACCGGATCCTTCGACTTCGCTTTCGCTGCGCTCAGGAGGATGTAAATCGATGAACTTCAAATTAAAAATCTGGAGGCAGCGCGACGACAAAACTCCGGGCAAACTCGTCGATTACAAGGTACGCGATATTTCGCCGCACACGTCGTTTCTCGAAATGCTCGACATCCTGAACGAAAACTTACTCGGGCGCGGCGAGGAGCCGATCGCGTTCGACTCCGATTGCCGCGAAGGCATTTGTGGCACGTGCTCGCTCACTGTCAATGGCGAAGCTCACGGGCCCGATCACCCTGGCGCAGTGTGCGAGCTTTACATGAGAAAATTTCGCGACGGCGCCACGATTACAGTCGAGCCATTTCGTGTCGGCGCTTTCCCGATCGTCAAGGATCTGGTGATCGATCGAACTGCGCTGGACCGGATCGTGCAAGCCGGTGGATTTATCTCCGCGCGCGCCGGATCCGCTCCGGAAGCGAATTCGATCCTCGTTCCCAAACACGACTCCGATTTGGCGATGGAAGCAGCGGCGTGCATCGGCTGCGGAGCGTGCGCAGCGGCCTGTCCAAACGGATCAGCTATGCTGTTTACTTCTGCGAAAGTCTCGCACCTTGCGCTCTTGCCACAGGGGCATCCGGAACGGGGGAGTCGCGTTTTGAAAATGGTGCAGGTAATGGACGCGGAGGGCTTCGGCAATTGTACCAACACTTACGAGTGCGAAGCTGTGTGCCCGGCCGAGATCAGCGCCAGTTTCATCGCAAAATTGAATCGCGAATACGCGCGCGCGGCCATGCAACGCAGCGCCGGCGAATAGGTAGATCGCCTTCTCCGAACGCGGTGTTCTGGGTAGCGCACGCGTCTCGCGTGTTGGCGAACGCGTCCTCGCGGTCGCGGACTTTCTTTGCTTGGCTCATCTTCGCCACTGGTGGAACTCGAGGAAAAGACTGTTTCGGCGCGACGCCTATACGAGCACGCGAGACGCGTGCGCTACCCAGAATCAGATCGTCTCGCAGGCGCACGTCCACAGTTCCGGATCGAGCTCCGCTTTCGCGCGTTTGGCCAGAAGGTCGGCATCCGCATCAGCGCGCAACGCCGCGAACATTGTCGAGCCAGAGCCGGACATCAGCGCGCCCCCCACTTCCGCTTGCGTACGCAGCCACATTTTCAGCTGCGCGAGAAAAACGAATTTTTCGAAGACGGGGTGCTCAAGATCATTCATGAAACTCTGCCCAGCGAATTTTTGAGCGGCGTAAGAGACGCTTGGAATTTCTCGCGAGTCTCGCCAGTGCGCGTATGCCCATGCAGTTGAGACGGCAAAGCCAGGTTTGAGCAACAGGAGTGACAAGCGCTCACGCAGCTTTACGGGAGTGACCAGTTCGCCGCGTCCTTTGCACAGCGCCGGAGATTGAAAAATAAAGAATGGAACATCCGATCCGATTGCTTCCGCCATTTTCGCCAGCGTTTCGCGCGGCAATTTCGTCTCGAACAATTCATTGAGCGTCAGCAGAGTGGAAGCCGCGTCGCTACTTCCCCCACCCAGGCCCGCTCCGTGTGGAATCTTTTTTCTTAACTCGATGCAGACCGCCGGCTTCACCTTTGTCGCAGCAAAGAAACTTTTCGCTGCGCACACAATCAAATTGTCGTCGCCGGCCGGCACGGACGGATCGTCACATTGAAATTCGATCCCCTTTTTGAGGCTATGCCTTTCAATTTTGATCTCGTCGCAAACCGATATGGGGGCGATGAACGTTTCGATCTCATGAAAGCCGTCGTCGCGCCGACTTAAAATTTTCAGCGAAAGATTGATTTTCGCAGGTGCGAGGGCTTGCATATCTTTATGTCGAGCGTAGTCGAGACAACCCGTGTTGCCAGTCAAAGGTAACACCGCGGGATTCCTCGACTCCGCTCGGAATGACAAAAGACAAAATCATCGTCGCGCTGGACCTCGCGACAAAACGGGAAACGCTGAATCTCGTGGAGCAATTGCGCGACCAGATTTCGTTTTTCAAAATCGGGCTGCAACTTTACACGGCGGAAGGCCCCGAAATTGTGCGGGCGGTCTTAGCCACCGGCGCAAAAGTCTGGCTCGATCTCAAGCTCTACGATATTCCAAACACGGTCGCACGAGCAGTCGAATCTGCGAGTCAACTTGGTGTGCATATGCTCACTGTTCACTTGAGCGGCGGGAGCGAAATGGTCCGCGCCGCTACAGGGGCTCGCGGAAACAACATATTACTCCTGGGCGTGACTGTTTTGACAAGCGCGACACAACAAACACTGCGAGAAATTGGGATCGCCGACAAGGTCGACGATCAGGTCCTGCGGCTGGCCAGACTAGGTGTCGAAGCAGACATTGACGGAGTTGTGGCTAGCCCGCACGAAATCAAAACACTTCGTCGTGAATTCGGGCAGAAAATCAAAATTGCGGTTCAGGGAATTCGCCCGAGATGGGCAGAGCCTGGTGATCAAAAACGATTTATGACACCACGCGAGGCACTCGACGCAGGTGCCGACTACATCGGCATTGGCCGTCCGATCACTGCGCACCGAAACCCGCGAGAAGCCGTCGCGAAGATTTTGGACGAGCTTCGCACCTAGTGTCATGTCGAGCGAAGTCGAGAGATCCTTCGATATTTCCAACTCCAGAAGAAGTCAGAGACTCCTCGACTCCGCTCGGAATGACAGCTGTGAGGATACAACGGTATGCCTGTTCTCTTCACTACATATCTATCACGACATCTCGCCACACCGGGCGGCGATGAACATGGCCATCGACGAAGCGCTGCTAGAGCATGCCACAGTTCCGTCGATTCGATTCTATCGATGGTATTCTCCTGCTCTGTCGTTTGGATATTTCGGAAAATTTAGTGATGTCGCTAGCTTCCAGGGCGACCGCGATGTGGTCCGGCGCTGGACGGGCGGCGGAATTGTTTTTCACGGAGACGATCTCACGTATTCGATTGTAATTCCCGCGAGCGATGCAGCCTTCAGTGAATCATCCATACTGATTTACGAGAAGATTCATTGGTTTTTGTGCGATGTTTTGATCGCAAATGGTGAACGAGCGGAATTGGCCCTTGTAGCCGGCGTCGGTGACGCCGGGACCGCGATCATCGATCGCGGCCACAGCTGCTTCGCGAATCCGGTGTGCGCAGACGTTATGATCGATGGCCGCAAGATCGCTGGTGCGGCGCAACGCCGGACCCGCGACGGATTGCTGCAACAAGGCAGTATTCAAGGGATCGAACTTGAGAACCGTTTGGCGGAACGATTTGCGGAAGAGCTGTCGAACAAGTGCGAGCCACGGACTTTGCCGCAGGCAGTTCATCATCGGGCGCGGGAAATTGCCGCGCGAAAGTACGCGACCGACGCCTGGCTGCGTAAGCGCTGAATTGTAGGGCGGCTGTGTCAGCCGCCATTTCGTTCAGAAAAATTTGCGGCGCGAAGCTTTGACAAGCTAGAACCCGCCCCGCTATTCTCGCCTCGTGGAATTCACCGCGCGTTCACGGCCGAAGCGGACTGGTATTACGGACGTCGCTTCGCCTGCGGGTTTGCTCGCTCAAGTCGCGCGACTGGTTCATCCGCATCTTGAAGAGGTGGAGATGCGCATTGCACAACAGGCGGCGGCTTTTGATCCGGCGCTCGAAGGGTATGTTGTCTATGCGGTCGGCAGCCGCGGCAAACGCCTTCGCCCGCTTCTGGCTCTTCTCGCAGGCGGCGCTTCCGGCAAGATCAACTCGGACCATGTCGATCTTGCCGTGATTGTGGAGCTCATCCACATCGCCACGCTTGTGCATGACGACGTAATGGACGAAGCACAGCGGCGTCGTTCTCAGCCAACCGCGAGCGCGCGCTGGGGTAATTCGCTAAGCGTTTTGCTGGGCGACTGTCTCTTTGCGCATGCGCTCACGTTATCGACAAATTTCGAAAACTCAGACATCGGTCGGACGATTGCGCGCACAGCCGCGACGGTTTGCTCTGGCGAAATGATCCAGACGCAGCGCCGGTTCGATCTGACCCTCACTGTCCAGGATTATTTGCGGATCGTGCAAATGAAAACCGGCTCGCTTTTCTCCGCCGCAGCCGAATTGGCCGCGCTAATCAGCGAAGCCGAGCCGAACGTGATCGAAACATTCAAAAATTTCGGAATTCAAGTTGGGACGGCATATCAGATTTACGATGACTGCGTCGATCTTGCCGGCAGCGAGAGCGCGACAGGCAAAACGCTTGGGACCGATTTGCGCAAAGGCAAGTTTACACTGCCGGTTTTAATCTTTCTTCGCTCCGCGTCGGAGTTTGAACGAGAACGCTGTTGTCAGCTTGTGCTCGACGAACGAGTCGACGAAATGATTGAGCTCTTGAAGAATGGCGCAAGCAACGGAGCGCTGAATGAATCAATCACAGCCGGCAGCGATTTGATTCGCGAGGCGCAATGTACGCTCGACGGAATCGCGTCGAATCCGTACGCGGATGCATTGTTCTCCCTCGGCGACGCGCTGTGCGAGATGTTCGATCAACTTCGCGTCTGATGAAATGTGGGAGGGACCTTAGTGTCCCGACTGTTGGCAATCTTCCATCACACCAGTGAGGCGCTTCCCATATTATGTCGCAGCTTAAGATCCGCGAAATGCCGCAGGATGAGCGGCCACGTGAAAAACTCGCTGCACACGGCGCGGCTGCGCTCAGCGATCCCGAATTGATCGCCATTTTGCTGCGCACTGGAATTCCTGGTGCAAATGCAATCGAGCTGGCGCGCAAACTGTTGCAAGATTACGGCTCGCTGGGCGGATTGAGCCGATGCAGCGTGCACGAGCTGGCACCACGTCCGGGTATCGGTCTTGCCAAAGCGACGCAATTAGTCGCCGCTTTTGGGCTTGGCCAGCGGCTCGCACGCGAGACATTGTCGAAACAAAAAATCGATTCACCAGAACTCGTGAACGAACTCCTCGGGCACGAGATGCGGCAGCTGCGAAAAGAATCGCTGCGCGTGATCCTGCTCGACACGCGTTACCATTGCATTCGCACCGAAGAAGTTTCGCTTGGCAGCGTGAATGAGAGCATTGCGCATCCTCGTGACGTGTTCCGGCCAGCGGTCATCTCTTCGGCGTACGCTGTCATCGTCGTGCACAATCATCCCTCCGGCGACGCTTCGCCGAGTCAGACAGACCACAGTCTGACGCGACGTTTGGCGGAAGCCGCAGAACTTTTGCAAATCAAATTGCTCGATCACATCATCATCGGCGCGCCGTCGGAAGCGAACCCCGGCTATTTCAGTTTCAAGGAAGCAGGCGTGTTGTGAAAGCGGCATGCAAGTACCGCCTCTCCCCTTGCTCAAGGGGAGAGGATGAAGGTGAGGGGTTCGAACGAACTTGTGTTGGAGCAACCCTCACCCTCCCCCTTTCCCTTGGAAAAGGAGAGGCGACCCGGCAGACGCATGGTCACTCACAAATCGCGTCGCAAACATGAGCATCGCCAAGATTCATCCCACTGCGATTGTCGATGCGGATGCGCAAATCGGAGCCGATGTGGGGATCGGCCCGTTTTCGATCATCGGACCGCAGGCAGTGATCGGTGAGAAAACGACCGTGCAATCGCACGTCGTGATCGAAGGCGAGGTCGTGATCGGCACCGGCAATTTCATCGGGCACGGCGCAATCGTTGGCGCGCCGCCGCAGGATGTTTCGTTCTCGCCGGAGCGAAAGACGCGGGTCGAGATCGGAAACGACAACATCATCCGCGAGTACTGCACGATTCATCGCGGCAGTCCCGATGGCAGCGCGACGAAAATCGGCGACAAGAATTTCCTGATGGCGGGCGCGCATATCGGACACAATTGCCTCATTGGAAACAACGTCATCATCGCGAACAACTCTTTGTTGGCTGGGCACGTGCGCGTCGATGACGGCGCATTTCTCGGCGGTGGATCGACATTTCACCAGCATATGCACGCTGGACGAATGGTGATGGTGCAGGGCAGTTCCGCATTTGGGAAAGATCTGCCACCGTTTGTCATCGCAGCGGAACGCAATTGCGTCTTCGGAGTAAATGTGGTCGGTCTACGTCGCGCGGGATTCAGCGCAAAAGATCGAGAACAAATCAAAGCGGCATTCAAACTTGTTTATCTCAGCGGACTCAACATCTCGCAAGCGCTCGGAAAAGCAGCGACGATGAAATTCGGCGCACCAGCTCGCGAATTTCTGGACTTCGTTGCGAATGCAAAAAAGCGCGGCATTTGTCCTCTCAAACGCGGCGCGGGCGAAGAGACGTCAATCTAACGAAATCAGGCTCAGACCCCTAGGACGGTGCGCCCAAGTGGCAGCTCGCGCACGCTTCCTAGTTGGGATCGACATCGAACGCATGGCGTCCGGAAAGCTGGTGATTCGCTGCAGCGATTTGTTAGATGATAGGCTGCACACGATAATGGCAGTGAAGTCAGCGTGGTCGAATCACCTTGGCGGAGCCATCCTGGAAAACCCAAGCAATGACACGCTGGTCGTCAAGACCCCACGCGATCTCCCAAAACGGAGTCTCACGCTCATTGATAAAGTAAACCTTAAACTCACTCCTAAGCACCATGTGGTTAGAAACGTCGATCTTCTGCGCACGCACAAACTCCTCAGCAATCGCTACAGCCTCCAATTAGGCTTTTCTTCGGCAGAATTCTCGGTGACGAGTGCCCTCGATTCAGCTTCGCGGAGCCGTCCTGCGAAACCCACACATCAACACGCCCGTCGCCAAGAGCCCATGCGATATGCCAAAGAGGCGGCTCACGCTCCTTGAACTCAGAGCTAAGCAGGACGCCTGTGGAAACGTCGATTTTCTCGATGCGCAGAAACTCTCTAGCCATCGCTATAGCTTCCGTGAAGCTTTTGTTCGGCAGGCTTTTCTTCTGCAGCTTGATGGCTTGCACATAATCTCCGAGTCGAATGGTGTAGCTTCCTCCTGCTTCGCTGCGCCGCTCACAACGAAGCGTCAATATGGCGTCATTGACCATGTCCTTTTTGATCAGGAACTGAACGTCGACCTCATTCTCTTTGTTCCATATCGATCTGATCGCCAACGGGACCTGCACCACGATCCCATCTAAATGCTTCACAGTTAGTGTAAGACCGGACAAGTCTTCGAGCTTACCCGCTGCGGTAGCTCTGAATTTCACCGCGTACTCTGGCGCAGCGCCTTCGATCGGGAAAACCTCATCAAACCCTTGAGACCGCCATTCATCGTGCTTGTCGTGCACGGAAAGCTTGTAACCGAGTTCTTTCTCGAGCTCGGAACCATGCTGCACCTGATGGTCAATCCCTTTTGCTCGAACTGCACATCCAAAGACAAGAAGCAGACCGACAACGATAGCTATTCGCATTGTCGCGTATCCATAACAAGAACTAGAGAAAATTTCGCAATTAAAAGCGGATAATTTTTTGCACTAACAGGGACAGCGCGGTGTCCCTACTTCAATGCAAGCAGCGCGAGCATACGGCCGGTTTTTCCTTTCTCGGCGCGATAGGAGTAGTAACGACCTACGTCGCAAGCGGTGCACACGCCGGAGTCGTGAATCTGTTTCACGCCGAGCGCGCGACATTGCCGGACAATTTCCGCTGCAAAATCGACTTCGTAATGCGGCGGACGAATGCACGGGCTGAGTTGCACGATCATCTCGGCCGGATTTGATCCAAAGCGTTCGATCATTTGATTGAGCGCATTCGTAACGACGCCGAGCTCGGTGCCTTTGCGGCCGGAATGCGCCAGGCCGATGGCCGGCGCTTTTGGATCGACAATGTAAACAGCGCAACAGTCAGCAACATAAATGCCCAGCGCGACACCGCGCTGATTTGTGATGATGCCGTCGCAGCCAGGGAATTCGCGGGCTGGTAGGGACGCCGCTCCGCGGCGTCCGCGGTCAGCGCGGAGCGGCGACCCTACCTCACCGACAACTGCGATTTTGTTTCCGTGAACTTGTTGCGCGGTGACTAGCGGCCAATCGCCGATGCCGATTGCGTTGCGAATCTCGCGATGGGAGGAATCGAGCCGCTTTAATACCTCCGGTTTATCGTTCGAAACGTCGATGCCGGGAATTCTCTGCATGAATCCATGGCGGCAGATTCCAATCGCACTCAGTGCGGGAAACTGCTCGAACGGAAACTGCGCCATTTAAGTTTGAAATCCCAAATCCCAATGAAACTCCAATCATCAAATCCCGAAAGGTCCTTTCAGACCGGTTTGGAATTTCGGGTTTGGGATCTATTTGGAAGATGAAGTTCGGGATCTTCCAGCCGGAATTCGCAGCTCGCTATCGTCACGCTGTTTTGGTTTTCCTTCCGCGTCGACGCCGCTGCCGGTATAATAGGTCTTCGTTTTCGTGGCGCGCGGCGCCAGGTTGGCGAACGATTCGGTGTAGGTACTCTGCGCACCTGTGGCTCGATCAAATTCCGCAAGTGACGAATTGTATCCGAAAAGCGCTTGCAAACGCGTCGTTTGCGCCGTGAGCAACTGGACCTGGGCGTTGAGGACATCCAACTGCACCCCTGCGCCAGCGTCGAGCCGAGCTTTGGCCAGGCGTAGCGCTTCGTCGGCTAGCTCCACGTTTTTCTCCTGACTCTTAATCAGCTCCTGGTTCTGTAGCAAATTTGAATAGGCCTGTTGTATCTCCAGTTCCACCTGCCGAACATCATCTTCGTAAGTGAACTTGGCTTCTGAAAGGAGCGCACGCTGTTGTATGACCTGGCCAGCAATCGCGCCGCTGTCCCAGATTGGCAAACTGCCCTGCACCGTTGCGATCCAACCTTTGGAAATATCGTGCCAACTGGAATTCGTGGGCGAGCTGACCCATTCACCGCCCCCGGTCGTAGTGATGGTTGGGAGCCACTGGCCCGCTGCCGCGCGCACTTGCTGGAGTTGATTCAAGACATTTGCCCGGGCCTGTTTAAGAAATGGGCGCCGCTCCTTTCCAAGCTCGATCGCTTCCACCAACGCGATGGTGCGCGGGTTGTATGGCATTTCGCCTATCACTTCCAGTGGCGGATTTTCACCGCGCCTTGGCTGGAAATCGAGGCCGAGCGTCTTGGCCAATGTGATCTTCGAAATACGATAATTATTTTGCGCGGTGATCAATAGCGGAAGCTGATTGTAGAGGGCCACTTCCGCCTGGAGCACGTTAAACCGCGGGACCGTTCCGGCTTCGAACCGGTTTTGCTGGTCCTTTAGCTGACTCTCCAACAAGTGCACCGACTGCTCCTGTACTTTGATAAGCTCTCGATTGACCACGACTTGATAGAACTGCGTTTTCACGGTCGCGAGGAGTTGGTCCAGAATATTGCGGAAGGCGAAGTAGGCGCTGTCCCGTTGAAAGAACGTGCCACGAATCTGTGGGAATGTTGTGCCGTTAAAAATCAGTTGCGATCCAAGAACGCTAATGGAGTAGGAGATATCGCTCGCCTGAGTATTGCTAATAGTACGTGGTGTTGGTGACGGAGCGGCCAGTGGTGTCTGAATCTCGCGGACTTGCGACGGTACTGGCTCAACAAGCGACGCGGCGCCGCCCGTCGTGCCGGGCGTTGTATTTATCCCGGACGTCGTTCCGAATATCCGGGCGCCAACCAAGTTTGGGTCAGTCCAGTCAAAATTCCCTCTGGCATTGACCTGCGGCAGCGCCTGCGCCCGGACCTGAATAATGACGCCTTGGGTCCGTTTAATCTCTTTTTCCGCGATGAGGAGAGTCGGATTGCGCTGGAGCGCCGTCAGGATCGCTTGATCAAGCGTAAACGTGGGAACTTTGTATGAAGAAGATGTACCACTGCGTGCCGATGTCGATCCTTCGCCTGCGCCGGCGCGCGCCACCGAGCTTGCAGCAATCATCGAAGCGGCGAACCCGGAGATTACAAAATATTTTCGCATAAAGAAGACTTAGCCCGAGAGATTAGATGCGTAATCGTAGGCGCGTAGATTCAAACTGCGCGCTTTTTACCGTGGTGTGATAACACCGCCGGCCAATAGATGAAAATCATTTCGATTGGCAGTAATCATAAATTTTACTGTAAATATGCAGCCAGGCCTTCTGCTCATCCGGCGTGAGGTGGTTCAGTACTTTTATCAAATTGCCAACCATCTCCTCGCGAATCCGTCGCACGAGGGCCGAGCCTTTTGGCGTGATGCAGACCATCACTTTGCGGCGATCGTCTCGCGCAACCGAGCGCATCACGTACCGAAGATTCTCCAGGCGCGCCACCAAACCGCTCGCGGCCGCGGTGGTGTGCCCCATCTTCTGCGCAATCGCAGACATGGTGAGCACTTCTTTTCGATCGAGATAAGCAAGAAGAAAAAATTGCGGGAACGAAACGTTGCCCGGCGCGAGCTCCTTGCACAGACGCAGCACAAAACAGCGCTGCATTTCCATTACGATGTGGGAAAGCCGTTCGGCATCCGCACGAATTTGATCGGTCGCATTTCGTCCAGATGCGGTAACCGTTCCCGTATTCAAGGCTTTTAAGCTAGAAATGCGTGTATAGCCTGTCAAACCCGCTCAGTAGGCTTTGGAGTGCGACGATCCCGCGACTGCGGGACGCACTCCAAATGGACCACGAGCCCCTTACGAATCCCAGGCTTGAACATCAACGATTTCATCCGCTTTCAACGACTGGCCAAGGGCGAGCCTCAACAACGCATTCGATTGGCTCAAACCGAAAAGCGCGTGCGATTCCTGGCGGCCAACCGGAGTAAATCTTCCGTGTTCGAGTCTGCCGCGAATGTAATGCGCTCGATCGCCGTCGTTCGTTAGATCGACCGTCAACTTCGCCGGCACTTGGGGCAGATCGAGATTGGTTGCACCCATCATTTTCAAAATCGCGGGCCGCACGAACTGCAGGAAGGTGACGAAAGCGGATACCGGATTGCCTGGCAACCCGAACACAGCACACTCGTTCAATTGACCGAAAACAAACGGCTTACCAGGTTTGATCGCCACGCGCCAGATGTCGATCTGCACTCCGAGTTCGTGCAACGCGTCCTTGACCAAGTCATGCTCCCCCACAGAAACACCGCCGCTGATAATGAGAACGTTATTTTTGATCCCGCGCTTGATCGCTTCGATTAGCGATTCGCGTTCGTCGCGACAATGCTCTTCCGATTTCACGATGGCGCCGCAGCGTTGGAGCAACGCGTTCAGTAACGCCAAATTGCTTTCGTATATTTGTCCTGGCTCGAGTTTCCCGCCGGGCTTTACGAGTTCATCCCCGGTCGAGAGGATCCCGGCTTTCACTTCGCCGCCGATCATCACGTCGGCAAAGCCTTGTGACGCGAGCAAAGCAATCGACGCCGGACCAATTCGCTCGCCCTTCCCTAAGATCTTTTGTCCCTCTGCCAGATCGCAACCACGCCGCCTGACGAATTCGCCGGTTTCGACATCTGTGTTTATGACCATCTCATCGCCGTCGCGCGTGACGTCCTCCTGCATGACGATCGCGTCTGCCCCTGCCGGCATCGGCGCGCCGGTAAAGATTCGGACCGCTTGACCTGGAGAGACACGGAGCCGCAGCTCAGGACCGGCCGGCTGTTCGCCGCTCACGCGTAACCGTTGGCCCTTTTTGCACGAGCTTGCGATGACAGCATAGCCATCCATCGCCGAATTATCGAAGGTGGGGAGCGGCAGCCTTGAAAGATAATCTTCCGCAGCAAAATAACCCAGCGCTTGCGAGAGCGGTAACCGCCGCGCCGGCAACGACTGGGTGCCGTCTAGAATTTTTTTGCGCGCTTCTTCCTCGCTGATCATTGCCAATCATTTCAATTAGCAATCGGCGATTGGCAACTCCTGATAATCATGGCAAACCCTGTAGCCACGTCCCTGTGGGACGTGCGCATGGCGCACAGCGCGTGGCTACATCTCTTCGGCCGCACACGAAAGGAGGTCGCTGTTGGCAATCGACAATTCTTCGCGATATTCTCGCGAGTTTTTGGTGAGGTGGCTGAGTGGTCGAAAGCAGCGCTTTGCTAAAGCGCCGTAGCCCAAAAGGCTACCGAGGGTTCGAATCCCTCCCTCACCGGTTCACTCGTGCTGGTGCTTGTAATTGTTCCCGCCAACTTCCAAATCAAGGGCGGACCGGCGTGAAAGCGTGATCGAATACGTAATCGCCCACGCGGCGACCCAAGGCGATCCCTTCCGTCTTGTCGAAGGACCAATGAATGCCAAGATAAATCCGGCTTTGACCGTTCTCTTCCTCGGCCTGTGATAAATTGGAAAAACTGCGCGGCCGATATGGACGGAGGTTTCCATTGTGGTCGCGGGTTTGCCCATTGAACTCATCGGAAACGAACGTGAACGCTATATTATCGGTGCCGTAGAAGCGGCGCATGACTTGAAAGAGCGTCCCTCCAAATCCGGCATGACCCGACGGGTACGCGGGAAACGGCGGTGTGAAGTTCGGGCCAGTGAGATTGCTGGCGGGCGCACCTAACGGCATGAAATTAGGATCGCCAATTGTGTCGGGATTGCCATCGCCAAGACCAGTGGGCCCAGTGCCCGGGTCCGATTCGCGAATACCCAGAACTGGACGCCAGAAATCATAATAGTATTTCGATTCCCAAATCGTCATTCCGGCATCCGCCATGGCTACGTTTATCAATGCCAGCAGACGCGCGAATTGAATGGCGCTTAATCTTCTCTGATCGGCAATTTGCACCGTGATCTGATTGTAGAGTCTCGGCGGCGCGCAAAGGCTCGGCGTGCCATCATATGCCCAGAAAATCCCGATGAACGTTTGCTCTTCCGTGCGCTGGGTCGGCGTAATGACTCCGTCGCCGCCCAAGTTTTTCACCTCATTGTATGCAGCTGTGTAATCAGAGCTTGTCATATCAGGCGGAGCTGGCGCGCGGAATTGACTCGACGACGTCACGACGAAGGGTATGCACTCGCCCCAGTGCGCTCCCAGGGCTAGCGGAATCAAACTGACCGGATCCTGCCGCCAATGGCCGGGCAGATCGCTCGGAAAATAATCGACGCCAACGCGCGGCTCGGGGAATTGCGACCCATCATTGAGGCGCATGGCCAGGATGGCCGCAGCGGTGCGCTGCCCCAAATCGATCCCGTTTGCTTTTTGCTGCGGATTTCTGATGACAGCCAAATCTTCGGCTAGGTAGGCGTTAAAAGTCGCCGTTTGCGATGGGAACAACGCCGCCAATGTGTCGCGGGCGGCCTGGCTGATCGCCGCGTCCACTGACATCGGGCCCGGCGCGGCCTGCGTCCCGGTGTAACTCGTGTAACCGCCGACAACCGCGTCAAGCGCATCGAACATGGCGATGTGAACAATCGCCATCGCTCGGCTGGAGCGGCAGGGCCCGAGCTGTTCTCCAAAAACGCGGTTCTCCCCGGGGGCGACCGGAGTATGATCGAGACCGCTGGCATTTATCGCGATCATGTTCCAACGGTGGAGCGAATCGAGCCCTTGCCTTGGACCCACAAGCGGCGGAATATTGGGAGCGGGGTGAAATAACGGACCGAATGCCTCGTTGAATCCATTATTCGTTCCGGAGGCAAACGTCAGAACAGATAGTCCGAGGCCTAGGAGCAACATCGAAGGTTTCTTCATGTGATTGTTTGTGGGGGTAGTTTCTAGATCACCGTTGTGTTCCTAGCCAGAACAATTTTTCCTCGTTGAACGTTGGGTTTTGAGCGCGAAGATTTAAACCTTTAAGTCACCATGCGCACCGAGCCACTCCGTTTTTTGTCATTCCGAGCGAAGTCGAGGAATCTCTCGATATTTCCTTGTGCTTTCCGCGGTCCTCATTGAGCGAAGTGCCGAAGCTGCTTACAATCTCGAAGTAGTGCGGACGGAACTAACTCAAATCAACAATTTCATCGACGGCGAATTTGTCGAGCCGCTGAACGGTCGATATCTCGACAATATCGAACCGGCGACTGGTAAACCGTATTCGCAGGTGGCGGACAGCGACGCGCACGATGTCGATCGTGCCGTCGCGGCGGCGGAGAAAGCATTTTCCGATTGGTCAAAGAAACCGGCGGCGGAGCGTTCGAAAATTCTTTTGCGCGTCGCGGACTTGATCGAACGCGACCTCGAGAAGCTCGCGCGCGCCGAATCGATCGACACCGGCAAACCGATTTCGCTTGCGCGCACGCTCGACATTCCGCGCGCAGCCAGCAATTTCCGTTTTTTTGCGACCGCGATCCTGCACACGGAATCGGAAGCGCACATTACCGACAACGTTGCGTTCAACTACACGCTAAGGCACCCGCGCGGCATAGCCGGACTGATTTCGCCGTGGAATCTCCCGCTCTATTTGCTTAGCTGGAAGATCGCGCCAGCGATCGCGGTTGGTAACACGGCCATCGCGAAGCCGAGCGAGCTGACGCCGATGACGGCTTACATGCTGTGCGAAATTTGTCGCGGAGCCGGCTTGCCAAACGGTGTCCTCAACGTTGTGCACGGTACCGGGCCAAATGTCGGTGCTGCGATTACTGCGCATCCAAAGATCAACACGATCTCGTTCACCGGCGGAACGGTGACCGGCCGCAAAGTTGCCGAGGCATGCGCGCCGCTGTTCAAGAAAGTATCGCTCGAGCTCGGCGGAAAGAATCCAAACATCGTTTTTGCGGATGCTGACCTCGACGCGGCAATCGCTGGTAGTGTGCGCTCCTCTTTTGCAAACCAGGGACAAATTTGCCTGTGTGGTTCGCGCGTGTTCGTCGAGCGCTCCGCCTTCAAAGATTTCGTTGAGCGCTTTATCGAGAAAGCGTCCCAAATGAAACTCGGCGATCCGCTCGACGAGAAAACCGAGCAAGGCGCAATCGTGAACAAGGCGCAGCTCGAAAAGGTAGAATTCTATGTCGATCTTGCTCAGAAGGAGGGCGGCAAAATCGCTCTCGGCGGCAAGGCGCTGGAATCAATCAATGACCGTTGCCGCGACGGTTATTTCTTCCAGCCGACGGTCATTACTGGCTTGCCTGTTTCATGTCGCACAAATCGGGAAGAAATTTTTGGTCCGGTTATAACAATCACGCCATTCGACAACGAAGAAGAAGTGATCAGTTGCGCCAACGATTGCGAGTACGGTCTGGCCTCGAGCGTTTGGACACAAAACCTGAATCGCGCACATCGTGTCGCGGAACAGATTCACACCGGAACAGTCTGGGTGAATTGCTGGCTGGTACGCGACCTTCGCGTCCCCTTCGGCGGTATGAAGGCCAGTGGCGTCGGCCGCGAAGGCGGCGAGGAGGCGCTTCGGTTTTTCACTGAGTCGAAGAACGTCTGCATCGCCAAATAGACACGGCGCGAGGCATCTTCGGGGTTTGACACAAACGTCGCGACAACCACCGTGCTCATTGGGCATCAGTGTCATCCGTGTGATCCGCGGTTAAAAAAATGAGCGAAACCTTCGAAAGCGAACGCGCGCCCGAGCCAGTAGGCGCATTCCCGCACGCCAAGCGTGTAGGCGAGCTGTTGTTTCTGTCGGGGATTGGTCCGCGCGTCCGAGGCAGCAAGGATATTCCAGGCGTGACGCTCGATTCAGCTGGCAACGTTGTCAGTTACGATATCGAAACACAATGTCGCGCGGTCTTCGAAAATGTCCGGCTCGTTCTGGAAGATGCCGGCGCGACGTGGCAGGACATCATCGATGTCACGGTCTTTCTCACGAACATGAAAGAGGATTTTCCGATCTACAACCGCGTTTACGCGGAATATTTTGCCGGATCCGGCAAACCAAATCCGACCCGCACCACAATTGAAGTGGGCGCGCTGCCAACACCGATCGCTATCGAACTAAAAGTCATCGCAGCTGTTGGATAGTACACGCGCTCTATTCCTGTCATTCCGAGCGAAGTCGAGAATGGAGCGGCTAGGGAAGCCGCGACATGGACGGGAAGGCTGAAGGCTGAGCGAATGGGAAGTGAGCGAATCAAATCTCTCGCCATTTTCTCAATTCGGCGTTGGACGTTGAGCGTTCGGCGTTCGACGTTTTCTGGAACCTCAGCCTATTACGAGCACGAGCATGAGCACGAACAAATCGTTCCGCATCATTGCTACGGATCACACCGGCATCACGGTTTCAGATCTCGAACAATCGTTGGCATTTTGGCGCGATGTTCTCGGATTCGAGCTTTCACATACTGCCCATCAAACGGGCGCAATGGCCAAAGAAATCACCGGAGTCGCAGGTGCCGAGATCAAGCTCGCTGTCCTCAAATCGCCCACTGGTCACAAGATCGAACTGCTCGAGTATCTTGCGCCGTCGTACAGAAAACGTCTTGCTTTAAAACCGTGCGACCTCGGATCAGTGCACGTTGCGTTATTGGTCGATGATCTCGATGCAGTGCTCGAAAGCATTGCAGCGTCCGGTTGGAAAGCGGCCGGCAAACCGCAAACGCTCACAACCGGTCCGAACGCCGGGAAACGCGTCGTCTATGTGCGCGATCCCGATGGGACGACCATCGAGTTCATGCAGATGCCACTTCAAGGCAGTGGATAGTTGTTAGTTGAGTGTTGAGTGCTCACTCGGAGTGGCTGGCCCCGAATTGAGCGTTGGACGTTGGGCGTTGAGCGTTGGACGTTTGCTGCTCATTTATGACGATGCATTATTTCGCCGACGAACATTTCGCGCTGCAGCTGGATGCCGAGGATCCGCTCCGCCAGTTTCGGGCAAAATTTCATTTGCCACTCGGCAAAGACGACAAGCCGGTCATCTATTTCGCCGGCAACTCGTTAGGCCTGATGCCAAAATCGGCGAGGCAAATCGTCGATGATGAGTTGGACAACTGGGCTAAGCTTGGCGTCGATGCGCATCACGCTACTGGGACGCCATGGTATTCGTACCACGAAGCGCTGCGCGAACCGACGGCGCGCCTCGTTGGCGCAAACTCACTCGAAGTGATCTGCATGAATAGCCTCACGGTGAACCTTCATCTGATGATGGCGACGTTTTATCGGCCAACCAAATCGCGCTTCAAAGTCCTGATGGAAGAGCCGGCGTTCCCTTCCGATACCTACGCGATTAAGACACAGCTCACTCACCACGGGCTGGATCCGAAAGACGCGCTCGTTCTGGCGCGCCCGCGCAAAGGCGAGTTCACTGTTCGCACGGAAGACATTCTCGATATTATCGACGAGCACGCCGATCACCTCGCAGTCGTGATGATGGGCGCGGTGAATTTTTTCACCGGTCAATTAGTCGATATCGAAGAGGTCACGGCTGCAGCACAGAAACACGGAATCGTCGTTGGGTTCGATCTCGCACACGCCGCCGGCAACGTGCCGCTCTCGCTGCATGAATGGAATGTCGATTTCGCCGCGTGGTGTTCTTATAAATATTTGAACGCCGGTCCGGGCGCAGTCGCAGGCGCGTTTGTGAATGAACGCCACGCGACGAACACAAAGTTACCGCGGCTGGCCGGCTGGTTCGGCAATGATCCAAATACACGATTTAGATTGCATCTCGAGCCGGAGTTTGTCCCCGTTGCGTCCGCTGACGGTTGGCAGATTAGTAATCCGCCAATTTTCTCGATGGCACCGCTGCGCGCGTCGCTCTCAGTTTTCGACGAGACCGGCGGGATGGAACCGCTTCGCGCAAAATCGATGAAACTTACCGGCTATCTCGAATTTCTGATCGAACAGATCGGTTCAAAGAAATTCTCGCTCATCACTCCGGCGGACCCTGGTGCGCGCGGCGCGCAATTGTCGATCCAGGCGCACGAGCATCCAAAGCAGTTACACGAAGAACTCATCGCTGCTGGTGTGAAATGTGATTTTCGCGAGCCGAACGTGATCCGCGTCGCGCCGACGCCGCTGTACAACACCTTTCACGAAGTCTGGCGCTTTGCCCAAATACTTGCTGCGCACAAATGATGTCGGGCATAACCGGTGCGCCGCGAGGCAAGCGGTTCACCCTCGTACTCCTGGTTGTGACCATCTTGCACGCGGCTTCTGCCGACACTGCAACAGATCGAATTAGCAATTTCGTAAACGAATACCTGAACAAAAACCAAATTCCCGGGTGCGCGGTCATGGTGCGGCACGATGGCAAAGTCGTGCTTTGCCAGGGATACGGTGTCGCGAACGTTGAGGACGGCGCACGCGTCACGCCGCAGACAGTGTTTCAATCCGGCTCGATCGGAAAGCAATTCACCGCGATGGAGATCATGATGCTGATTGAACAGAAAAAACTCGCGCTCCACGATCCGATTTCGAAATACCTCGACGTGCCGGAAAACTGGTCCGCCATTCGTGTCCGCCATTTGCTGACGCACACCTCCGGGCTCGGCGATTATCCTGAAAGTTTCTCGCTGCAGCGAGATTATACTGAGGATGAGCTACTGAAGATGATCACGGCGCAGCCGCTCGCTTTCGCTCCTGGCGACAAATGGAGCTACAGCAACCTCGGCTATGTCACGCTCGGAATTCTCATCCACAAAGTGAGCGGCGAATTCTGGGGCGACTTTCTCCAGCAGCGCGTTTTTGGACCGCTAGGTATGAAGCACACACGCGTCATCAGCGAAGCCGACATTATCCCGAATCGCGCCGCCGGTTACGTGCTTAAGAATGGCGCGCTCAAGAACCAAGAATGGGTATCGCCCAGCGTGAACAACACCGCAGACGGGAGCTTGTACTTCACTGTCGAAGACTTCGCGAAATGGGATGAAGCGCTGGAGACACGTAAATTGATAAGTCGCGCCAGCTATGAACAAATGTGGACGCCGGTCAGACTCAACAACGGCACCACCGCCCCTTACGGTTTCGGTTGGCGAATTACAAAGAGTGATTCTGGCCACCAAGTGCTCGAGCATGGCGGCGCGTGGCAGGGATTCGCTTCTTACATAGTGCGCTATCCCGACGATCGGCTAACCGTCGCGGTGTTGTGCAACCGCGCTGGCGCGAGCGCCAGCTACATCGCGAAGCGCGTCGCCGGATTTTATGTTCCGTCTGCAGCGCCGCGCCTTCGCACGGCAATCAAACTCGATCCTGCAATCCTGAGTTCGTACGCGGGCGATTATCGCCTCGGGGATCGCTTCACTATCAAAATGAGTGTGGCCGCTGATCGGCTCGAGACCATGTGGCTTGGTGAAAAAATTGTGCTTCTTCCCGAATCAGAAACGGACTTTTTCCAGGAAGATTCAGATCGCACATTTCGCTTCGTGAAAGACGCCGGCGGCAAAATTACGTCGCTCATCATTTCTGTGCCGGAAGAGCTGGTGTTGCGCAGGGTACGCTGAAGCAGACTGCCCGGAGCAATTTTTCTCATGGAAAATTTTATCTGCGTGCAATGTGGAACGCAGTTTTCTGAGACAGTCGAGGCGCCGCCAAGTTGTCCCATTTGCAAAGATGAACGGCAATTTGTTCGTCACGAAGGCCAGGAATGGACGACACTCAAACGGCTGGCGACTGATCATCACAACCGTCTCGAAGAAGAAGCGGCACGCCTTCTGGGGATCGGCACCGAACCGGAATTTGCGATAGGCCAGCGTGCTCTGCTCCTGCAATCGCCCGGCGGAAATCTGCTCTGGGATTGCATCACTCTCCTCGACGACCACACTATTGCCGAGGTGAACTCGCGCGGCGGCATCCGCGCCATTGCCATTTCGCATCCGCATTTTTACTCGTCGATGATTGAGTGGGGCGAACGATTCGATGCCGAAATATTTTTGCATGTCGCTGACCGCGAATGGGTCATGCGTCCCGCGGACGCGGGATCGCGTATTCAATTCTGGGAAGGAACAACCTTTTCGCTCTGGGATGACCTCACACTGATCAACTGCGGCGGACATTTTGAGGGCGGCACGGTGCTGCACTGGCCAGCGGCGTCCCGCGGTCGCGGGAGCAAAGGCGCCTTGCTCACGGGCGACATCATTACCGTGGTGCAGGATCGCCGTTACGTCAGCTTCATGCGGAGCTATCCAAATCTTATTCCGCTTGGACCCGCAGCAATACGCCGCATCGTCGAGAGAATCGAACCATTCCCGTTCGATCACATCTACGGCGGCTGGTGGCAGGCCAACGTTCTCTCAGATGCAAAAGGAGCAGTTGCGCGATCTGCCGAACGTTATCTGCACGCGATCGGTGCGTAGTCACCCCGAATCGGTGGCCTTTTTCGCGACGAGTTGAGCGATACTCAAATTTCGGGTGAACTGGCCATAAGCTCCTCGACCAACTTCGGCAAAGCGATTGCTGCTGGCTCGCGAAAGAGCCGCGTTGCGAATTGTGAGAGCGGCGTTTCCTCGGGATTCACTTCGATAAGTTCGCCGCCACCACGGCTGGCCCGCAGCGCCCAATCGACGATGTATCCAAAAGTCGCCGTGGTTCCGGCTACGATCACAAAGTCGGAAACTCCGCGATCGAGATAACTTTCAACTCGCTGCAGCTCGCTCCAAGGCAGCTGTTCCCCAAACCAGACGACCCCGGGCCGCATCAGCGCGGCGCACTTCGTGCATTTTGGAATCTCTTCCCGCTTCTCCGTGCGCTCGGTGAAACCAAAATCGCAGCGCGAACACCTGGTAACGAAAATGTCCCCATGAATTTGCACCATCTTCTCAATTGGCAGTCCGGCACGCGCGTGCAGGTCGTCGACATTCTGCGTGACAAGCAGGAACTCGTCGGCGTGTCCGGCTAGTTTCGCGATCGCTTCGTGGGCTGCATTCGGTCTCGCATTGCGGATGCGCTGCCGGCGCTCGCGATACCATTCCCAAACCAGTTTCGGATCGCACGCGAATGCCTCCGGTGTCGCCAGCTTTGCTGGATCGAAATTGCGCCAGTAGCCGTCCTTTCCGCGAAAGGTCGGAATCCCGCTTTCAGCCGAAACGCCGGCGCCAGTAATAACGAGAACGCGCACAACATAAGATCGATAAGCAGCGGCGATTTCCAAGTCGGCCGCTACAGAATATTGGCGTCGTTTCGACGGTTAATGTTGCCACTGCTATGTCGGCTTGCCAGACTCGCTCCATGAATGACACCGCAAAAGAAATTGAGTCCAGCGCTATCCGGGAAATTGAACCAGAGGTAAGGACGCTGTTTACAAAAGTGGTGGAACACGATCCGCGTGAGGCGGCAAAGATGTTAGAGCCGTATCCGGACGAGTTTGTTGTTCAAATGCTGGAGCTGCTAAATCCCGCATCGGCACTGAAGATACTTCAACGCTTCGATCCGCCGCGGCGGCAAACGATTTTGGCCACCGCTTCCCCTGAAAGCAATCAGCAGTGGATGCGGAATCAGACGTACCCGGAACGGACCATTGGACGCCAATGCAGCCGCCGCTGGCAGTTTTCCGTCCGCAAACAACCGTTGCGGAGGCAACCGAACAGATTCGACGTCTCGCGAGAAAAGCCATCATTACCTACGGCTTTGTCACAGACGAGCAGGAGAGACTCCTCGGTGTAGTTGTCATGCGCGACATGCTCTTGGCGCAAAGCAGCCAGCGCCTCGATGAAATAATGCTGACGAATCCGTTCTTTCTTACACCGGAAATGTCGCTGACTGAAGCGATGAGAGCGGTGCTGGTTCGGCATTATCCAGTGTATCCCGTTTGCGAAAAAACGGGACGACTACTCGGCCTGTTGCGCGGTCAGATGTTATTTGAAGCCGAGGCAATCGAGTTGAGCGCGCAGCCAGGGGAAATGGTCGGCGTAGAAAGAGAGGAGCGGCTTACCACGCCGTGGCTGCGAAGCCTCAAATTTCGGCATCCCTGGCTTCAGGTAAATTTATTCTGCGGATTACTCGCCGCCCTTGTAGTCGGTTTTTTCCAGGAAACGATTGACCGCATCATTGCGCTGGCAGTGTTCCTGCCGGTGCTCATCGGTCAGGCAGCTAACACTGGGGTGCAGGCACTGGCAGTCTGCTTGCGTGGGATGACCCTGGGCGATTTGAGATCGGGCAGAGAACGGATGCTCCTGATCAAGGAAATGTTGCTTGGAACATTAAACGGAGCCTTGACGGGCGTAACAGGCGGAATCGCGATGTTCATCTTTGCAACGATGGTCAAAAGCCCGCGGGCTCTGACGTTAGGTTTGGTGGTGTTCCTCGCTATCACGATCAGTTGTTGCTTTAGCGGCGTGGCTGGCGCGATTGTGCCACTGGCCCTCAAGAAATTCGGGGCTGATCCGGCAACGGCGTCCAGTATTGTTGTAACAACGTTCACCGATGTTGGCTGCCTAGTCGTCTTCCTTGGGCTGGCGGCGCTACTGATCTAAAGCGTCAACAATTCTTTCCGCAATCCGCAATTGATTTAATGCCAGCCGATCTGGCGGCCTTTATTTTGTTCCTCCAGCCAGCCCATGAGCGGTTTGAAATAATCCATCATCGCGCGCGTGGAGATGTCTTCGCCGGTCGCTTCTTTCAAGACTTTGCGCCAGTCTTCAGTTCCACCTTTTTTAAGAATGTTATTCAGCCAGGTGCCGACCTCTTTGTTATCGGCGTAATTACATGATTGCGGCGGTTGATGGAGAATGTTACGCGCGATGTAGTCGTGCAACTGAAACTTGAACACGGTCGCGAACGCATAGTTATAATAGTAAGCAGGTGTATCGTTGATGTGCGTTTTGGTCGCGGCATCGCAAAATTCTTCGCCCCTCGGTGACGGCGGCTCGATGCCCTGAAAATCAGCGACGTATTTCCACCAGCGCGCGTTCCATTGATCTGGCGGGAGATTGTGCGCGTAGATGTCCGCCTCCCAATGCGGCACCACGCCGCATGAGAAATAAATAAACGGAATCGAGCGGGCGAGCGCGTCATCCAGAAGAAACGCAGTCTTGTCCGCGTCGAATTCGAGCGGTAGCACACCGCGCGATTGCAGATACGGCACCTGACTCGAGGCCAGCGCAATCAATTCGCCGACGCCCTCGTGGAATCCAGGCGCCGCCCCAAGTCGCAACAAGTACGGAACCTCCGGACGCGAGTAAGCTTTGAAGTAGTAGCCATGTCCTAGCTCGTGGTGCGCGGTGAAAAACCAACGCGAATTCGGCTCGATGCTTTGCAGCGAGCGAATGTCATTCTGAAGGTCGATGTGCCAGCAGGAGGCGTGCGTGTTTTTCTTCCGCTTCGAATCCGGCGGCAATGGGTACAAATCCGATTTTTCCCAGAAGCTTTGCGGCAAGGGCGAAAACCCAAGGCCGGTGTAAAACTGCTCGGCCGTCTTGATAATCCATTCCGGCTTCCGTCCTTCGAAGTACTTGTTGATGTTCGCTGCTTCAACGAGTCCCGGCCATTCCTGACCCCATCGGTTGTTGACCCAATGCGCGGGGATTTTCTTCGGCACCGGCTGATGGAATTTCTCCGCCAGCTTGTATTTCGCCCAGGTGTGCAGCTGCAGATAGAGCGGGCGCAGCGTCGCCATCCAGTCCTCCAGCATCTTGAGCATCTCGTCGGTGGTCATCCCATACGACGCGACTTCGAGGGCGAAGTAATCCGGATACTTCATCTCTTTCGCCACGCCATTGCGCAGATCGCGCAATACAATCAGGTTCGGTTTGAGCGCCGGGCCAGATTCTTTCGAGGCTTCCCAAACAGCCTTGCGCTGATTGAGATCGACGCTCTTCTCTAATTTGTCATCGATCTGGTTCGCGGTAATTGGCTGCCCGTTCAACTTGAATTTGAAGCTATTGAGGATCGACGCCTGCTTCGTCTCCGCCGCAACACGCTTCGCCACTAGATCGGGATTTGTCATCGGTCCTTCGGCCGCATTCAGCAGAAGCTGTTTCAATTGGCGGACTGTCAGCTCGCTTAGTTCTTCCTGATGTGTAAGCAGTTCGCGCGCTTCGCTGATGATTGCCGGGTTTCCGTTAAATGCTGCGTAAGCTTTGCCGGTCGCTTCAGCAGCAGCAT
>Ga0179594_10000106_pt1 | contig 28260 bp, 14 predicted proteins | sample CZOMad1_1_08_16f_FD_148625 | JGI IMG/M metagenome (GOLD analysis project Ga0179594, IMG submission 148625) | Vadose zone soil fungal communities from Angelo Coast Range Reserve, California, USA - CZOMad1_1_08_16fungal (Illumina Assembly) | ecosystem: Environmental > Terrestrial > Soil > Vadose...
CGATCTTCGCCGTAAGCTTTGACTTGAATAACCAACTGGGATTTTCCTCGCAGAACACAATCTCAGCCAACACGTTCAACGTATCGTCACGGCCGGCGCCGCTTTTCACCGGTTACAATCAGAACGTGAGAACGCTGCCCAGAATCACACTGCCCGGTAATCTGGTTTTCCCGCAACAGAAAGCAGCCAACGATTCTCGCCGCATCGAGCAATCGATCGATGAAAACCTGGTGGCGCCAACTGAATACAGTTGGAATGTTACTTTTGAGCGGCAACTGAAACACGGCCTGACTTTTCAAAGTTCTTATATCGGAAGGCTTGGCCGTCACCTGCTGGCTTCGCGAGATATCATGGCTCTCAATAATCTGAAGGATCCGAAGTCCGGCATGGATTTCTACACGGCTGCGGGTATGTTGGAGCGGTTGAGAGCGCAGGGTGTGCCGATCAGTTCCGTCCAACAGATTCCATACTTTGCGAACCTGTTTCCGGCGAACATAGCCCACCTGATCAATGACAACTACTTCGGCGATACAGTGCTTAATGAGTCGCTCAACCAAACCCAGGCAATCTACCAAATCGCACTCGAAGTTTTTGGCAACGACTGGACCGACACCCAGGACGCCCTCGACACGGGTATCAACGGTCACCTGTTTTTCCAGCCTCAGTACGGCGCGCTCGCCGCGTTGAGCAGTATCGGCAACTCTGCTTATCATGCCGGTACCGTCTCGATTCGCGAGCGCTTTGGCACCAAGCTGACCCTGGACCTCAATTACACATTGTCCCACTCGATGGACGATGCTTCGGGATTGCAAACCGATGGTGGTTATGGCAACGCTTTCATTGAGAACGTTATACGGCAACACGATTGGTATTCCAACTCGGATTTCGACGTGCGCCACATCATCAATGCGAACGCCGTCTGGCAATTGCCTTTTGGTCGTGGTCGTTTGCTGTTCGGCGGCGCTAACAAGTGGGTGAATGGTGTCCTCGGGGGTTGGCAATTTTCCGGCATCTTCCGTTGGAACTCCGGGCTGCCCGCTTTCACTCCGTACGATGACGCCCGTTGGGCCACGAATTGGAATGCACAGAGCAATGCCGTACGTATTGCACCAATTTCAAGTTGCCCGGACCGCGGTGGTATCGCAGCTCCGAAACTTTTTGGCTGCAACACCAAGACCGCATATCAGAGTTTCCGCAACGCGCTGCCGGGAGAGTCAGGAGACCGCAACGTCTTCCGACTACCCAGCTACGTGTCCATGGATGTGGGTTTGGGCAAAGAGTTCAAGCTGCCCTGGGGCGAAAATCAGAAGCTTCAGTTTCGCTGGGAGACCTTTAACGTTACGAACACCCAGCACTTTGGCCTGATTGATACCAGTCGCACCGGACTGGGTATCGTCCTCGATCCCCACACGGCAACACCTCCAAGTAACTGGAGCAACTTTACCGGCATTCAAGGCTCACCGCGGGTGATGCAGTTTGGATTCCGGTACTCGTTTTAGACAGCCTTGCTCTTCGAGCGTTTTGCGCGGGCTGAGAGCGATGGCTTTCAGCCCGCATTTTGTTTTAAGAGTTTCGCGCTGAATGGCGTTGTTTTGATTTCCCTTTGCGGCTTCGTTTCTTTGCGTCTTTGCGTGAGTCCATCGTGCAAATACAAAACATTTCACGCAAAGGCGCAAAGAGGCAAAGGCGCAAAGACTGAAAGTATGACCACTACCTGCTGAATCCATTGCTCGACACGCACGCTTTGGCAGCGGCTCCGGCTGAGTCAATTCCTTTGCATTGGAGGTACCAGAAAAATGTTGGTTCTGGGTTTCAATCAAACGCCGTGTCGCTGCGTTATTCAGCTCTCATTAGCTGGAAGATTGGATTCCGGGATTCGCAGCTTCCCTTTCTTGCTCTTCCTTGGGGTCGTTTTTTTCTGTTTTGCTAGTCCTCTGCGAGCGCAAAACAGCGGGCACATTCTCTATGGAGACTTCAACGTCGACGAGAGCAAAGCGAACGGTGTGAAACCAATCAGCTTTGATCTAATCCTCTATTCGTACACGAGAGTGATGGCGCGCCAAACGGTGAGCAATAACGGGCGATACCGATTCATGGACGTAGCAAATGGCGAGTACGACATTGTGGTCGAGGTTGAGAGCAGCGAGGTGGCGCGGATTCATATCCTGGTGCAGGAAATCAAGCCGACCGACATCCGGCATGACATCAGCCTGGAGTGGAAGGAAGATCCGAGGAAGAATCGGGCCAAACCGGCCACGACGTCACCTGCGGATTTCTATAACAGGACGCCGGCGAATAAGAAGCGGTTTGAGAAGGCCGAAGCAGCGCTGGACCAGAAAGACTATCTCCCAGCCGTCGCCACGTTGAAAGAGATCCTGGCTGCTGATCCGAAAGACTACCAGGCCATGACTGAGCTGGGCACCGCGTATCTGCTGCAGCACCAACTTGCTGAAGCTGAAAAGGCCTACGAGCAGGCGATCTCAACGCAGCCGGCCTTCTTGTTGGCGCTCCTTGATCTGGGAAAGCTGCGGCTCGCTCAAAAGAACTACCAGGGCGCGATTGATCCGCTGACCCAAGCCGTCAAAGTGCAGCCTGCCTCAGCCGATGCGAATTACCAACTAGGCGAAGCCTATCTACAACTGAAAAAAGGCTCCCAGGCGGTTGGATATTTATACGAAGCCTTGAAGCTGGAACCAGTCAAGATGGCGGAAGCGCATATGCGGCTGGCAGCGCTTTACAACGCCGTGGGAATGAAGGACAAAGCTGCGGCTGAGTACGAGCAGTTTCTAAAAAAGAAGCCGGACTATCCGGAGCGCCGCAGGCTGGAGAAGTACATTGCGGAAAACAAAAAACTGTAGCTGCTCGAAGCGTAGGAGCAAGCCTGCGAAAACATTCAAATTTTCCAACACTCGTACGAGTTTTGGTATATACTCCGTCCACTTAAAAAGCAAAACGTCGCGTCGGGACCATTCAGGCGAATGATCACCGGGTTTGAGTGTCGATAGCAAAAACAAACATTAGGTCCGGGAGTCTTCGGTTTATTCACAAAGAAATCGGAAGCCCATCCGGTTCATTCGTGATGCAAAGGTGAACCTTCATCGTCCGTCTTCTGCAATCGTTTCCGGGTAAAGTTTGCTGCCGCTCTCGCACTTGATATTTCAACCGGGCAGCTCTTTGAGTATGGACGAGTTTACGCTCATAAATTCTTGGAATGAACAGTCACACACCATTTTCTACTGGAGGAACCAATGAAAAAGAATAGCCTCTTGAGGGGCACGATTGTGCTTCCAGCAAGCGTGTTTCTTGCTCTGCTGCTTCTTTCGACCGTCGCTTTCGGCCAGGCTGGTACGTCGACGGTGAACGGTACCGTCTCGGATCAGCAGGGAAACCTGGTGCCCGGTGCAACGGTAACGCTCAGCAATGCCGAGACGAGTTTTGTGCGCACCCAGGCGGCCTCGTCCAGTGGGCGGTTTACCTTCAACCTCTTGCCTCCTGGTCATTACCAGTTGGCGGTCGAGGCAAAGGGCTTTAAGAAAGCGGTAGTGACCGACGTAGATGCCGGTGTAGATAAAGCGACGGACCTCCAGGTGGCCCTTGAGATCGGTAACGTTAGCGAAACGGTCACCGTCACCTCTGCCGCCAATGAGGTGTTGCTGAACACTCAGGACGCAACGATTGGGAACAATTTTAACACTCGACAGATCACGCAACTGCCTTTAGAAGCTCGCAATCCTATTTCGTTGCTGACGCTCCAGCCGGGTGTGACGCGCGCAGGTAATGTTACCGGCGCCCGCAGCGATCAGTCGAACATCACGCTCGATGGCGTTGACGTCAATGAGGCGCAGACGAATGACATTAACGCGCCGGTGCTGCGGCTAAACTCCGAGGCGATCGAGGAATTTCGCGTCGTGGTCTCTAATCCGAACGCGACTCAGGGACGGTCTTCCGGCGCGCAGATATCTCTGATTACCAAGAGCGGTTCGAACACCTGGCATGCGGCGCTCTTCGAAGCGCATCGCAATACAATCTTTACAGCCAATAATTTTTTCAGCAATCGCAGCAATGTTCCCCGCCCTGCCCTAATACGAAATACCTACGGCGGCGCCATTGGCGGGCCGGTGATCAAAGACCGACTTTTCTTTTTCTATAGCTACGAGGGACGCCGCGATGCCAGTCAAGCGGCACTGCCGGCTCGTACCGTGCCTTTGCCAAGCCTTGGGCGCGGTGACGTAAAGTTCCTGGGGTGTGGTCCGGGAGTCACGCCGGCTAATTGCGGAACCACGGTGACGCCCACTACCCAGACGTTGACAGCGGCACAACTCAATACGCTTTTCCCCGCAGTCGGATTGAACCCGGCGGCCCTGGCTGTATTGGCAAATGCCGCCACTAAGTATGCTGCCAATTCTCCCGGTGGTGATGGCTTCAACACTGGCGCCTTCATTTTCAACGCCCCGACCAAAGTGAACTTGAACTCCCACCAGTTAAAGGTCGACTACAATCTGACGAAGAGTGGCAGCCAGCAGGTGTTCTTCAGAGCGTCCTATCAATATGACAAGCAACCTGTCAGCTTCACCAATCCGCAGCAGTTTCCGGACAGTCCTTTGCGCACTCAGTGGTATCACCCTTACGGTTATGTCGTCGGACATACGTGGACGCTCAGTTCCAGGAAGACGAACAACTTCCGCTACGGACTAACGCGTCTGGCCGTCAGCAATCTCGGCGACACAGGCGGAAACGACATCTTCTTCCGCTTTGTGTTTACTCCGACAACCGAGAGCTATACTTCCAGCCGAACAAATCCGGTCCACAATATCGTCGATGATTTTTCCTGGATCTCCGGTGACCACACGCTGCAGTTTGGCGCCAATGTCAGAGTCGTGCGGAATTTGCGAGCCGACTTTGGCCCCGGCTTTGACCAGGCACTCACCAACCCCTTGTTTTACCAGTCTTCGGGTAATGTGCTGCTGACGCCGGTGACCACTGCAGGCTACACCATCAAGGGTAACCAGGATGATCTCAAGGCTGCCCTGGCAGCGGTAATCGGACGCTTCTCGCAATACACGGCCAGGTTCAATTTCGATCTCGGCGGCCAACCGATGCAGTCGGGCATTCCCACTGTCCGGAACTTTGCCACCGAATCGTACGATGGCTACTTTCAAGACAGTTGGAAGTACAGTCAAAACCTGACGCTTACCTATGGCTTGCGTTACTCGCTAAGTAAGCCGGTCTACGAGAAGCAGGGCTTTATGGCTACGCCGAATATTCCCCTTGGTGAATATCTGCAGCGTCGCATTGATAACGCCACCAAGGGAATTAACTACGTCGAACCGATCATCGTGAATCTCAGCAAGAGCTTCTACAACTGGGACAAGAACAATTTCCAGCCGCGCATTGCCGTTGCCTGGTCGCCGGATTTCGGCAAGAACGCTTTCGGCCGCTTGATTGGCCGTCACGGTAATAGTGTCATTCGCGGGGGATTCGCCATCACCAACGACTATTTCGGCGAGCAGTTGGCGGTTACCTTTAACTCGCAAAATAGTTTGGGCTTTAATTCGTCGCAGACAACTGCGGCGAATACTTTCAACGTGACCACGAGGCCCGCGCCGCTCTTCACTGGTTTTGGCCAGAATGTTCGTTCACTGCCCCTGATCACAATACCGGGGAATCTTACGTTCCCGCAGCAGCGCGCCTCCAACAACTCCAGACGTATTGAAAGCTCTCTGGACGGCCACCAGGTTTCGCCGGTTAATTACACTTGGAACGTATCAATTGATCGCGACCTGCCGCATGGTATGGTCCTTGAGGCCGCCTATGTGGGCCGCGCGGCTCGTCACCTGCTGGCAGGCCGCGATGCAGTGCAAACCAACCTGAACTTTACTGATCCGCGATCCGGTCAGAACTGGACGCAGGCAGCCAGCGTCCTCGAAATGCTGAGGTCTCACCAGACGGCGGTTGCCGGCGTTACCCCGCAGCCCTTTTTCGAAAACCTTTACACGCCCGGTTCTCTCTGTGGAGCTCTCGGGGTGTGCACGGGGCTGAGCAATACGCAGGCAGTCTACCTGGATGCTTTGAACTTCAACGGTAATGACTGGACCACCACCCAGAATGACCTCGACGCGTTCTCAGGGCACAGGTATTTTTATCAACCCCAATACGGAGCGCTGGCCGTGTACAGCACGATTGCCGCTTCGGACTATCACGGCGCCACCCTGTCTCTCCGGCAACGTTTCAAGGAGGTGCTCTCGTACGACATCAACTACACCTTCTCGAAGTCGATGGATGACGTCTCGGGGCTGCAAACTGACGCCCCGTTTACACCCTTCATCCTGAATGCGCTGAGCATCAAACAGCAGCGTGCAGTGTCGGACTTTGACATCCGCCACATCGTCAACGCCAACATGATTTGGCAACTTCCTTTTGGCCGGAATCGGGCGTTCTTCAGCGATGCGCCAAAGGGCGTGAACGCGGTTCTGGGTGGCTGGCAGCTTTCCAGCATCTTTCGCTGGAACTCGGGCTTGCCGGTGGAAGCCCCGCTGGATTTCGGCGGCTGGCCCACCAACTGGAACCGTCGCAACTACACCACGCGAATTGCTCCTGTGACCGGCGATCCAAACCGCGGCGGGGCAACGCCGGCTAACCTGTTCGCCGATCCTAATGCTGCTTACAAGAGCTTCCGCAGCGGACTGCCCGGCGAGCGCGGTGATCGAAATATCTTTCGCTACCCGGGGTATGTTGCAATGGATATCGGCATGGCCAAATCCTGGACTATGCCCTGGAGCGAGAGACACACGTTTCAATTGCGCTGGGAAGTATTCAACGTCACCAACACGCAACGCCTGACCTCGGTCGATGGTTTTACGCAGGGCCTGGACCCGTTCAGTTCCGCGCGCAATCCCAACTTTGGAAACTTTACGGCGATTCAGGGAAGTCCGCGTGTGATGCAGGTTGGGTTCCGTTACGCGTTCTAGTGCGCGCTCCCTGGACGCACGCCTTCAGCGGGCTGCCGAGCCTTATGGGCAGCCTGCTTTCCTGTTGAGTCTTTGGCAAAGCATGAAATTCAAATTTCACCTGCTAATGAACCCGTTTCTTTTTCTGGTGGCAACCATTTTGCTGAGCGTGTCCGGCAGCATATTTGGCCAGACCAGAGGCAACCTTACGTTAATGGGAGATGTAAAGGTCGACGAAAGCAGGGTCGAGGGTAAGAAACCGGGAAGCCTTGGCATCGTTCTCTATTCGTTGGGTGGCATCACGGTTGTGGGCCGGCAAAGTGTGCCGGTTAACGGGCGGTACCGTTTTAACAACCTAAACTCCGGTGAGTACGAGCTCGCGATCGAAGTGGAGAACAGTGAGGTTGCCCGCGTTCACGTTTCGGTATCCGGCAGGCCCGGTTCAGAGGTGCAGCAGGATCTCGAGTTCGAGTGGAAAGGCATCGGCGCCGTGGCCAAGCCTAAGGCCAGCACGATCTCGGCAGCCGATTCGTATAAGCGTTCGTCTGCCAGTGAGTCACTTTTCGAAAAGGCGCAACAAGCTGTCGACAAGAAGAATTATGCGGATGCCGTGTCAATTTTTAAGCAGGTAGTCGCAAACGATAACCTCGATTTTCAAGCCTGGACTGAATTGGGCACCGCTTATCTGCTTTTGGATAACAAGCCCGAGGCCGAGAAGGCCTATGAGAAGGCGATCGCCGCGCGACCAACTTTTGTCCTGGCACTCTTGAATTTGGCCAGGATCAAGATCGAACAGAAAAAATATGAGGACGCAATTTCATCGCTCACCAGGATCCTCGAAATCAATTCTGAGTCGGCGGATGCGAACCTGTTACTTGGCGAAGCTTATTTACAGATCAAGAAAGGCTCGAAAGCTGTAGGTTACTTGAATGAAGCCGCCAGATTAGGTAAGCCTGAAGCTCATTTAAGACTCGCCGCTCTCTACGATGTTGCCGGTTTGAAGGACCGAGCCGCCACAGAATACGAGCAGTTTTTGAGAAAGAAACCGGATTATGCGGACCGCAAGAAGCTCGAAAAATATATCGCGGAAAACATGAAGAAATAGCACGGGTGGTTTCTTAAAGTTCTCTTTGCACTTGCGGCATCTTTCTCAGGCTGCAATCGCCACATCCGAGTAGTGGTCTTACTTCCAGTCTTTGCGCCTTTGCCTCTTTGCGCCTCTGCGTGAAATGTCTTGTACTCGCAGATGGGCTCACGCAAAGACCGCAAAGAAACGAAGCCGCAAAGGGGAAATTAAGACACTGCGCCCCGGAGTCGCCTTTGTCTCAACTTGCTTTTCCTTCACCACCGCGTCTCACTGCCGAAGGTTTTGTAGTTCATTTGATCGTCCCCTGGCAGACTGCTGAAAAACTACGTTCGGAGCGCGGCGCCAAGCCGAGCGACCGCTTTGGATTCTTTGCACGGAAATCTTAAGAAATCCAAAGCGCCGCCGCTGTCGGCGCACTGCAAATTTAGAGCGTTGCCATTCAACAAGAGTTTTTCAGCAACGTGCTAGAACTTTGTGTCCGCTAAAGATCTAATTAACTGGAAGCCCTTACGAATAGTCGCAATTCAAAATCCGCAAGAGAAATAAGTTTTTGGATGGTTTCTTTGGATCGCCAAAGTCGCTTGATTTGTAAGCCCTGGGAATTTTCCCACAGGACGCGCCTTCACACCGCTCTCAGTGTTACTGGAACGCTAGCTGCATTCGCCTACAACACCTGGTTGCTCTCTGTTTTCGCTTTGCGAAAACGACGAAAAGACAAATATACGAACGAGTTATTGAACATTCTGCCGGCGCGGAAAGGCGTGGCCGTGTGTGTTGAAATCGAGGAATCGTGAAGAACAAATAGGAGGCTTTATGCGAAGAACCAGTTCATCGGGAAGGCTGATTGGCTCGCTGTTGATCTCGTTGCTGCTTTGCACTGCGGCCCTGGCCCAGGCCGGCCGTTCTACGGTTCAGGGCACGCTCAAAGACCCGCAGGGAAATGTGATCGCAGGCGCAACCGTCACGCTGACCAACGCGGGAAAGAACTTCAATCGCACTCAGACCACCAACCAGGAGGGCAGCTTCGTTTTCACCGCCGTCCCTCCGGGAACTTACAGGTTGGACATCGAGGCAACCGGATTCAAGAGAGTATCGATTGCCACTGTTGAGGCTTTAGTCGACACGCCCGTTACCGTCGACTCGCAACTCGAAGTCGGCTCGATATCCGAGACGATCAGCATCACTGCCAACGCCGAGGCGCCACTGAATACCACCGATGCGTCAATCGGAACCGCGTTTGAAAACCGTCGCATTCAGGAGTTGCCGCTAAACGCGCGCAACGTTGTCGGTTTGCTGTCGCTGCAACCGGGCGTCACGCGCGACGGCTATGTAAACGGAGGGCGAAAGGACCAGGCCAACGTCACCCTGGACGGGATTGATGTAAACGAGCAACAGCGTGGCCTGGACGTTGTGACGGACGAGGCATTCGCCAGTGTCCTGCGCTCGACTCCCGACTCACTGCAGGAATTCCGCGTGACGACGACCAACGCCAATGCGGATCAGGGCCGCTCTTCCGGCGCGCAGGTTTCGCTGGTGACCAAGTCGGGCACGAACAATTACCACGGCTCGCTCTTTGAATATCATCGCAACACCGTCACCACGGCCAACGATTTTTTCAACAACGCCGTCGGTGTCGAACGTCCACAACTCTTGCGCAACATCTTCGGCGGCAGTGTCGGTGGCCCGGTTAAAAAGGACAAGATTTTCTTCTTCGGCACTTATGAAGGTTTCCGCGAGGCGACCGCGACCTCAGTGCTGCGCCAGGTGCCGCTGCCGACGCTGGGTCAGGGAATCGTGCGCTATCGCACCGACAGCGGCGCGAGCGATCCTTCTTGTCCGGCCGGCACTCCAGCGGGCGTGCGCTGCCTGAACATTGGGCAGATCAATTCTTTATACAACGCCGCCAATGGCGTCACACCCGGCATCAATCCTGCGGCGCTGACCGCACTCGCCGACGCGGCGCGCCGTTATCCGGCTAACGATCCGGGCGTCGGAGATGGATTGAATACGAGCGGCTTTCGCTTCAATTCTCGCACACCGGCGCGGCTGAACACCTTCATCACGCGACTGGATTTCAACCTGACTAGCCGTCAAACGCTGTTCCTGCGGGGTAATTACCAGCATGACCACGTAACCCATTCGGTCTATGGCTCGCCCGACTGTCGCGCCGCCGCGGGTGACAACATTCAATGCTTCCCGGACACGCCGGCGCTGACGCTTTGGAATCATCCGTGGGGTATCGCCGTTGGTCACTCCTGGACCATTTCGAACTCGCTGGTTAACCGCGCTTCGTATGGTTTCACGCGTGCCGCGTTCAGCGACCAGGGCGACTCGGGACAGAATTTCTATTCGTTCCGTTTCATCTATCAGCCGCTTGGTTTCCGGGGCACGCTCACGCGCACGACGCCCGTGCACAACTTCGTCGATGATCTTTCCTGGATCAAAGGCAACCACACGATGCAACTGGGCGGGAACGTCCGGCTGATCGTTAACAATCGCTCGTCCACAGCCGCGTCGTTTGATAACGCGACTACCAACCCGTCGTACTACGACTGTTCAGGTCTGGCCGTGATCCTGGACAACGTGAATTGCAGCGACTCCGTTTTCCCGGATGTGAGTTCCGCTTCTGAGACGGATCTACGCGATGCGCTGACGGCTATCATCGGCCGCTTCTCACAATACGGCGCCGGGCTTGTTTACGATCACAGCGGGCACCTGCAACCAGTTGGCACGCCAACGGTGCGTTCGTTCGCGACACAGGAATACGAGGGCTACTGGCAGGACAGTTGGCGTTGGAAGCCGAACCTGACGCTCAACTATGGTGTGCGTTGGTCCACGTCGACTCCGGTTTATGAGCGCAGCGGTTTTCAGGTCAAGCCCACGCAGAGCCTGGGACGCTTCTTTGACAGCCGCGTCGCCGGCGCGGACAGAGGCGTGCCCTTCAACGATCTGATCACGATTGATCTAGCGGGAAAAGCCAACAATCGGCCCGGCTTCTACAAGCAGGATTGGAACAACTTCGCGCCTACAATATCGGCGGCATGGTCGCCGGATTTTGGCGATAACTTCTTTGGCCGGCTCTTCGGGCGCAATGGACGGAGCGTGCTGCGCGGCGGCTATCGCATGAGCTACGATCGCATCGGCAGCCAACTCGCCGTAACTTTTGATCTGAACACGGCTCTTGGTTTCACCGCTGCGCCGTCAATCTCCGCGAACACCTTTAACGTGAGCGATCGGCTGGCGCCACTTTTCGCCGGTGCGAATCCGCAGGTGCGCGCGCTGCTGATAGCGCAGGGCATCGCGGTGCCGGGCTCGCTGGGTTTCCCACTGACTGAGGCCGCTGATGAAGATCAACGCATTCAGCAATCACTGGACGACACGCTGACAACTCCCTACAACCACAGCGTCAACTTCTCGTACGGTCGCGACCTTGGTAAGGGGCTTTCGATAGAGGCCAGTTACGTCGGGCGCTTTGCACGCAACCTGCTGGCGTCGCGCGATATCATGCAGCTCAACAACATCCGCGACACGCAATCGAACACGACCTGGTATCAGGCGGCCAATCTGCTGATAGATAAGCGCTACGCAGCCATACCAATCCTTTCGGTGCAAGCGATTCCGTTCTTCGAAAATCTCTTCCCCGGTCTCGCCGGCGTCTACACCAATTTGCTTACCGGCGCTCCCTATACGCTGACGGCGACACAAGCGGCTTACCGTCGCTTTGCGTTGCCCGCGGTGGGCGGGCGGAACTCGACCGACTACACTTTCGCGCAATTGCTTTGGGACGACCAGCCGGTGGCGCGCCTGAACAACATTTTCTATCATCCGCAGTATGCGGCCCTGTCGGTTTTCTCGACGATTGCGTATTCCAACTACAACGCGGCGCAATTCAGTATTCGCCAGCGGTTGAGTCACGACATCCAGTTCGACTTTAACTACACCTTCAGCCATTCACTCGACAACGCTTCGGGTTTGCAGAACGCGACGGCGTACGGCTCGGCGGGTTTCATTCTCAATGCGCTCGATCCACGGTCGAACTATGCCAGCTCAGACTTTGACGCGCGGCACATCGTGAACGCCAACTGGCTGGTTGGTCTGCCCATCGGCCGTCACAAAGCGTTGCTGCCGCATTTGAACAAAGTAGCAAACGGCCTCGTCGGCGGTTGGACCATGACCGGGATCTTCCGTTACAACACCGGTCTGCCGATTATCGGCGCTCCGTTTGAATCTGACCGCTGGGCCACGAACTGGAACGCGCAATCCAACGGCGTTCGAGTGCGGGCGCTGACACCGTCTCCGGGCAACGTGAATGGTTCGCCCAATCTGTTCAGCGATCCGACTGCCGCACTGCAGAGTTTTCGCGACGCTCGTCCCGGCGAAGGAGGTGACCGGAACATTCTGCGTGGGCCAGGTTACATCACGCTTGACGCCGGTCTTTACAAGACATTCAAACTTCCCTGGGAAGGTCAACGGATTACATTCCGTTGGGAAGTCTTTAACGTCACGAACACGCAGCGGTTCGACGGCAACACGATCGCCGACTTGAGCCTGACGCAGGATCCGTTTGTCTTCAAGCCCACAGCCAGTAGGGACTTTGGCAGGTTCACTTCGACACAGACTCCACTGAATGAAACCAAGGCCGGACGTGTGATGCAGTTCGCGTTGCGGTACGAGTTCTAAAGGGATGGGAGTTTGCTGTCCTTAACGCGGGCCGAAGCCCTAGCGCTTCAGCCCGCTGGCAATTGACGGGCGTCACGCGAGTTCCGCAGGCTAGGCCGACTCAATCCTGGCGATTAAGCGTTAGGAGATTGCTCCACAGCGTGCAGTTAATGCCTGCCCCATGCTTTCAATTTCCGGTGGCCTACGTCCGGAGGCGAAGAAGCATCAACGCACTCACGGCAGTATTTGGCCCATAATTTAGCACCCCTTGGCGTTTAAGGGATTTTAGATAGTCCGACAGCGTTTTGTGGTCCGTGGTGGGAACAGTTTCCACTGTGCAGAAGCGGTCCACAACCATCTCACACCGCGTTTCCCATTCCTTCAATTTCTTCAGGATCTCTTCCCGTTTGGCGGTGGTCGTTGAGCGAGGAAACACAATATGGAATGTTCCGTAACCACTTCGCTTTAGTACTGCCGAGATGGTTGGCATAACTTCGCCTGGCAGAATCACAGCTTTGACAATATCATGCGAGTTAAATCCGGGAGGAGTGGGTGAGTGTCCAAAAAGTTCGTAAACGTCATCTCGAATATGTTTGGCCCAAAGGGTGGACCTCGCGTTCCTGGTCGAATCTCTCCAAATCGCTTGAATCCGAACCAATCCCTCCTTCCGTTCGCATGTTGGCCTGGAGCCCATCTTGATCAACTTTAACGCCCTCACTTTCTCGTCCGTTAGCGGAGTTGCATCTGGATACAATGCTTAGTCACCGATTTATGGTCCAGAGCGGTTAGGCGACTTAGTTTCAAGATCGCTGAAATCCAAGTATAGAATATTTTCTGTTGACAGGCATAAAAAGAAAGGGATACCGTCGCTTCGTCCTTTAAGAAACCTCGGTAACAAATCTATTCATGGATGAAGGCTATCTTCTCAGCCATCCATGAGTTTCTCAAATCGCATGAACGATTAATTGTACCTCAGTCTTCCTGTTACTGAGTGAGTTCTCCAATTCTCTGATCACGAAGGGAGTTTGCACATGCGAAAACTCGACAAGGCCGCTGTGTTGGTTTTTCTTGGAACGCTAGTTGTCTGCGGCCTCCTTCTCGTTACCCGAGGAGTGCGCGCTAGGCAGGTAAGACTCAATGTAAGAGACTTGCCCGAGCACGGTCTGCACTTTATCTCGCCGGTCGACGCTCAATACCCGAATGAACTCGCAAAGTTCGGGTTTGGTCGGGATTTCAAGCAGACACGCCTATTAGAAGCCACTAAGCCCTATTCCGTTATCCTCTCGAACAACAGCCAGCGAGAGGTGATCGCGTATAGAGTACGGTGGGACATGGTTCGGCCAGACGGGACTATAAAAACGCACGTCACTACCTACGGCGAGCCTGACAGGCTCATGGGAAAAGGCCCACACAGCGACACCGAAGGTTTGACGATTGCCCGTTCAGGCAGTCGTTACATTTCCGTTGTTACTACCAGAGGTCCAGCACAGACCTCTGGGATCGGAACATCTGCATCTGGCAACGGTGCAACCCAGACATCGGGAATCGGAATGGGTGGGTCTGGTGGACGCGACCCAGTCGAGGCAAGCCAGACTGCTCAGTTGGCGTCTGAAAAGAATGAGACGGCATTAATTGAGATGTTCTCATCTGAACTTGGGAGAGCGGATACCCTGACCGTCACTTTAGATGCAGCGGTTTTTGACGACGGTACCTTTGCTGGTCCTGACTCGTTCGGTTACTTTGAGCAGCTTCAGTCCCTGATAAGAGCAAAACGAGAACTCCTTCAGATCGCGCTATCTGGAACGCAACAAGGCCGGCCTCTGGGCGAGTTATTCAATGACTTCGAGGCTTCGGCGCAGAATGACAGCGGTAACATTGCTCCTCAGTCGCGTACTGCTGCTGAGTACTACGCATTCTATAAGAAACAGTTCGCTAGGGAAATTCTGAGAATTCGCGAGGCAACTGGCGATGACAAAAAGGCTTTATGGAGGGTCACAAAACCGTTGGATTATAGGTGGACCAACCTTCATCGTCCATAAGTGTGTGTTTGGGCCAACAAAGCGACGTCAATGAATTGGAGACCAGGCAGTGAACTGCACCCTTGACTGACACAAAAAGTTAAGCACATATCCCTAACGGGAAGGAGGCTTAACGATGACCAAGAAGGGCGCAGTGGCCGCCAAGACGGCGGTGCTCAAGCGGCGCGCATTCACGCGCGAGTTCAAACTGCAAGTGATTCGCGAGGTCGAGGCCGGCAAGAGCCAGGCGCAAGTGGCCCGCGAATATCAAGTGAGCGACAACACCATCTCGAAGTGGCGCCGCGAGCTGCGCAAATATAAAGAGCGCGCGTTTGCCGGTCGCGGTCACGCTTACACCGATGAAGCGCGCGTCAACGAACTGGAACGCATGGTGGGCCGGCTCACCATGGAGAACGACTTTTTAAAAAAGCTTTTGCAGAAACTGGAAACCGAGGACTGAGCCAGCGCCAGTCGCAACCACAAGTCATGACGCTACTGCAAAAGGAACTGGCAGAGAGACCGACCGCCGAGCGAGCCATTAGATCGCTCGGCGAGGCGGTCGGGCTCTCGCGCTCGACCATCTTTCGCCATCTGCATTCGTCCGCTTCGAGTGCGTCGACCAATAACGATGTCGAACTGCGTGGGCAGATTCAAAACGTCGCTTTAGAGATGCGCTCTTACGGTTACCGCCCAATCACCGCAGAACTACATCGACGCGGGGTGATAGTCAATCACAAGCGCGTTTGCGCTTGCTGCGCGAAGACAATCTGCTCTGTCTGCGGCGGCGGGCGTTTGTGCGCACGACCGATTCCAATCACTCGTTGCCGGTTTATCCCAACCTGGCTCGCGGTTTGGTGCTTTCAAATATCAATCAACTCTGGGTCGCCGACATAACTTATATCCGGCTGCGGCGCGAGTTTGTTTATCTCGCCGTCGTCCTGGATGCTTACAGTCGCCGCTGCATTGGCTGGGCGCTCTCGCGTCACATCGATACTGAACTAGCGCTCGCTGCCTTACGCATGGCCTTGGCAAACCGCACTGTGCAACCTGGCTTGGTCCATCATTCCGATCGCGGCGTGCAGTATGCTTCTGCGGATTACGTCGCGCTTTTACAAGAACACAAGATCCAGATCAGCATGAGCCGCACCGGCAATCCCTATGACAATGCCAAGGCCGAAAGATTCATGCGCACGCTCAAGTACGAAGAGATCTATCTGAACGACTACGAAACGCTCGCCGAGGTCCTGGCCTCGGTCCAGCATTTCATTGAACAGGTCTATAATCGCAAGCGACTTCACTCAGCCATCGGCTACCGGCCGCCAGCCGAGTTTGAAGCTTTGCTTTCACCGCCAATACTTTCTTAACTGTTTGTGTCATTTCAGGGGTGCACTACACAGACTAAAACTAAAGTCTCGTTTGGAATTTGCCACGACTCTAGCTGTCATAGTGTTAGCCATGACAGTTCTTGTGGTTTTCATTAGGCGTTTTCACTCTGATCAACCATTAGTACCAACTCTTGAGAGAGGTTTAGTCAAGCGAGAGGCGTTAGCGCCGCTGCCTGGCTTCAACTACTCAGATTCGAATCAAACATTGGTCATTGCAACTAACGCGCAGTGCAAACAGTGCATTGAGAGCACTGGTTTCTATAACGAGCTAGGGAAGCTAGAAAAAGCCGAACCCAACAGAATTCGCGTAGTTGTAGTGTTCCCAAACACGGCCATTGAAGTGCGGGAGTATACGGATAGAACTTCGCTCAATCTGAGTACGATTCCAAACGTAGATTTTGAAAAACTCAAAGTGAAGAGCACGCCAACTATCGTATTAGTCGATAAAGGCGGCGCAATCGTCGACTTCTGGGCAGGAAAACTTACCCCTGAGATTGAAGGACAGGTCTTTCGCCAAGTTCGTGGATAGCAACAAGAATCGTTCCATTACCCTCATTAAGGAGATCTAATGGCCATAGTATCTCGAGGTCTCATCAAGCCCTCCCTCGTAAGGAATGCGTTGTTTCTACTGGTCCTCGGATTAGTGTTGACCTTATGCGAAAACAAATTCTGAGGCAGGCATTACTATTGGGAGCCACTGCGACAATCTTAGCATCGGACCGAATGTCGCCTTTTGCTTTGGCATCGCTTACTGTAACTACCCATATGATGAACAAGCATTTGTAACCTCTTGGATGTGGAACAATACCATCTGTCCTGGAGGAAGTCCTGCTGTCGTTGATTATGTTGAAACCCAAGCGACAGTCGGCTACGCATCCATTGTTGGAATTGCGACTTCAACGGCTGTCGGAGGGGCGCTCGTGGCTCTGGGTGACAACAGTTCTCCATGTAACGGCACTGGTTTTAGCGACGTTGAGTATTTCTATTCGGCTTGCAATTTAGGTCCGATAGATCCAAGAATTTGTTTTACCAATGCATGCTCAGTGAGCAATTGCGAGTCCTCAGGCTGGCACTGGAACTATTCGAACAATACCTGCAATTCTACGGTCCAAACGTGCCCCCTATCGTGCGATCCTTATTCAGGTGATCCTCCAATGATTGAACAGGGAGGAACCTATACCGGAGTTGCAGATTACTGCAAATACGAATCGGGTTGCTCGTTCGGCTCTGTTGAAAGAGATGGTTGCTGTTATATTCCTTCACCCATTGTTATCGACATATCTGGAAATGGTTTTAACCTAACTGATGCGCAGTCCGGAGTAAATTTCGATATGGGTGGGGATGGTCATAAAGAACGCATTTCGTGGACATCTAGAGGTTCAGACGATGCCTGGCTTGCTCTTGATCGAAACTCTAACGGCCGAATTGATAACGCTAAAGAGTTGTTTGGTAACTTCACATCCCAACCCCATGCCACGGGGCCGGCTAATGGCTTCAAGGCGTTGGCGGAATTTGATCGACCCGACAATGGTGGAAACGGAGATAACCAAATCGACAGTAATGATGCAATTTTCGAAAAACTGCTGTTGTGGCAAGACACAAATCATAACGGCATTTCTGAGCCTTCTGAGTTAAGAAAATTACGAGATCTGGGGATCAGGGTAATCGAACTTGATTACAAGACTTCAAAACGCATTGATGACAATGGTAATCAATTCCGTTACCGAGCCAGAGTTAAAGACATCCATGGTGCCCAACTTGGGCGTTGGGCGTGGGACGTGTTCCTTGTAACCAAATAGGATTTTATCACGTGAGCCCTGTGGATATTCGTAAGGTCTATGCTCTTTTGGGGGGTTGACTGTACTGCAACGCGTCCCTAATGGGTTGGGGCCTTCGGCTATCTCTTCCGTCTAAACCAGAGCTATGGCCCAAATGTTGGAGAAACACTAATCAGTCGCAGCTTTCTGCAGCAGATATCTTCCAGTCTTTCCTGCGTCTCTTTCGGTACGCACAAATTCCACGACGACATATCCGGCATCGAATGCTTTCGTAAGGACGCGGCGCGTGGCATCGCGCCATCTGAACGCTCGTTCCGGATCTTCTCGGAGCAAAGCATTGATGTTGCCGGGAATCTCGATCGCGACAGTGTGTGTGTTAAGGTCCGCTGCCTCAATTACCGGCTCCTCGTTATCTCCAACCAGAACCAGCGAAGGGCATTCGTTCAGGTTTGGCGAAAGCCGCAGTCGATCCGATTCGATCCGTTGCCTTACTCGTTCGCTGTTCAATGACCACGTCACCCACAATCGATCGGTGCCGCTTCGGTGTAAAAAGCTGGTAGTCTCGCCGTAGTAGTTGATCCGGTAGCTCTCGCCGATGACGCCCAGCCTGGCGACGTTCAAATGAGCATTCGCTGATTGCAGCGGATCGAACGTCCAGGTGATGGTGTCGATATTCTGAGCCAGAGCGCGCTCTCGCTGAGCGAGTTTCAGTCTGTAACCCAGACCATGGGCGCGATATTCGGGCAGGACGGCCAGCATGTCTGAGTGGAGGATGAAGCGCCCGCCTTGGCCCGCGCTGTTGCGATGTTCATATCCGAGAAACCCAAAGACGAAACCAACCATGCGGTCGCCATCAAAGGCACCGAGCAAAACCGCTCCGACCTCTCTCATCGGGATCAGCGCGAGCGCCGGGAACACTTCGAGATCATCGACGCCCCAAACCTGTTTTTGGAGCCTCTCGACTTCGCGCATCTCAGCGATCTCAGTAATATCCTGAATCACGATTGACGTCTTCAGTTCCGAAGTAGCCATGGCTTCGGATTATCTACGAAATCGGCCGAAACCGCACAGTGCCGCCAGGACCGCCACTAGTGTCCGACAAACTTCAGTAATGTCCGACAAACTTCAGTTTGTCGGACATCGCCGCAGACGGTGCAGATTCCGAAAAAATGCAGAACAAAACTTCGAGGGTTGACGTTAGAGTCCTCGGACCGTAATTCCGAAGCCAATTTCCAACCCCAGGAGACACTTATGAAACGCGTACTGGTTGTTGCCGCGCTGGTGATTATTGCCGCTGTTGCGGGTATTGTTCGCTCGCATACGCGCGTGAGCAGGCACGGACTGAGTTTTGACGCATCGTCATCCGCGCCCGGGTCAGAAGCAAGAGATGAGATTCGCAAGAGCTACGAACTGTCTCCCGGCGCCGAGGTCGAAGTCAGGGGCATCAATGGCGCGGTGACGATCGAGACCAGCGATTCGAAAACCGCCGAGGTCTATATCGTGCGGACCGCAAATGACCAAAGTGCGCTGGACAAGCGAAAGATTGTGATCGACAGCACCGCGACGAGCCTGACCATTCACGGCGAGAAGGGGGACGTGGGTTTTCTTGATCACCTGTTTGGCTCGAATCCGTCTGAGAAGGTCACGCTGAAACTTCCCAAACAGATTCAATTGAGTACCAGAGGCGTGAACGGATCAGTGGTGGTCGGCGAGCTGGACGGATCGATTGCGGTTAGCGGAGTCAATGGTCGCGTCGAAATCGGACAGGCGACCGGCTCGGCAGAGTTTCACGGAGTGAATGGAAACATCGCGGTCGCGCTCAAGCAATTGCAGAAAGAGGGCGTTCGCATCAGCGGCATCAACGGCAACATCGAGTTGCGAATCGCCGAAGGGCTCAATGCCGATCTCGAAACTCACGGGATGAATGGCAACGTCCGTTCTGACGTGAGTGAGATTATCGTCAACAAGAGCGAACACGGCAACCGGTACTCTGCACAGATCGGCACCGGCGGCAGTCCGATCACAGTGTCGGGCGTGAACGGAAACGTGCGACTGACTCGCGTGGCGACCGCGTCGAACACGGCTAAGGCGGAAACAGCTAAGGTTAAGATTTAAAGCGGCTGTGCAAATTTGGGAATCAAAGCGGGCTTTCCGAGAGGGAAGCCCGCTTTTCGCTTGTTATGTAGGCGTAATGGCGTGAGTTCTGGAGCGCGATATCTGCGTTAGGGTCAACAAAGGAGGAGGTTGGTTGACCTGGGCAAGCGCAGGAAGGAAGCGACGGCCTCGGATATCTTGGTCAGCGTCAGTCAACGAGCCACGAAGCGGCGGCATTCAATAGCCACGTCCGTGCGTGGACACGGATCCTTGAAGAGACGTGAGCGCCGAAGGTGCGGGACAAGTTGTGAGAGGGTTCAGCCAGTGCCGGACCTTCGGACCTCAAGTCAATACCGGCTCTTAATGTCCGAGAACTTCACGTTGCCGATTGGGTACTCTTTCCAATCCTTATAGTCATAGTGCCACCACTCAGGCTCATAAACGGCGAAGCCTTCGGCCTCCATCGCCGCGCGCAGCAACTCGCGCAAGGCCTTGGTCTCGGGTGTGGCGCAGGCATAGTTGATGTGCGAGCGTTCGGTCATCTCGTCATATTCACTCGGCATCTTCACTTCCAACCCGGTCTTCAAATCGAACAGCGAGAGATCAACCGCGCCGCCGCGATTGTGACGCGAGCCCTTTGCCGGATCGGCAACGAAGACACGCTTGTCTGCGGGAGTAGCATCCCAAAACATCTTCGTCACGTACCAGGGACGATAACCATCGTGAATGATTAGCCCATACCCTTGTTTTCGCAGCGCCTGGTTTATTCGCACAAGCGCTTTGGCGGCCGGGCGTTGCAGAAACGCTCGCGCCTGGTTGTAGACCGGTCGTCCGAGAAAGTTGTTCTTTGTCGCGTAGCGAATGTCGAGCTTGATGGTTGGATCGAGTTTGATTAATTCGACCAGATCAGGAGTGCGAAAGGGGCCGGGCTCGACGGGAGGTTGTTGCGCGACTGCGTACGAGCAAACGAGCAGGAGAAAAATTAAAAATAAGAATCTGCGCTGGACTGGCATCGAGTACCTCCAAACGTCCGACAAACCTTCAGTTTGTCGCCTTGAGTAGCATAGACTTCAGTCTGTGATCGCTTGCCAGACAATCACAGACTGAAGTCTATGCTACGAACATCAGCGACAAACTAAGGTTCGTCGGACTGCTCAAAGTCGACTGGCTCAAAACTCGATTGGTTTGCGCGTCGTCAGCGTCGGCGCGTTCCACGACCGCAGTTTTTCGCTCCACTGCGGGATCGTGTCGCTGATTAGCTTATTAACTTCGCTCATCCGGGCGCGAAAGTCCGGTTCGAGTTCTTTGAAGTATTCGCGCTGGCCAGATGTGGGAGCCGCATTCACATCGTCGATGTTGCCGAACAATCCACCCAGTCTATCAACCACGCGGGTGCCGCCCGGCAGTCCCAGCACCTGCTCGGTCGGCCGGCCCATCTTCTTCAGCAGGTCGTCAACCTCTTTCTGATAATCCGTCAGCGCCTTCAGCAGATCCTTGTCCGGTTCTTTGTTCAAAGACTTGACCGTAGTTTCACTATGCTTCAACTGTTCCTTGATGCTGTCGAGGTAACGAAGCGCCGTGTTACCGGCGGTCTGCATCTCTCGAAGTTTCAGCAGCAGGTCCAACTGCGTCTTCAGATCTTCCGTCGAGACATTGATGGTTGGATCAAGACGCACTTCAACCGGTTGATCATAGGTCTTATCGCCGATTGTCAATCTCGCGGTGTACATTCCGGGCAGGACCTGGGGACCGCGTGGTCCACCGCCAAACGCCGTCTCTTCATCGCTCGGTGGACGGCGCAGCTCGGGTCCCGTATAACGCAGGTCCCAGGCGACGCGGTTGAGTCCTGTTTCTTTGGTGGGCTTCTGGATTTCCTGAATCACCTTGCCATCCGGGCCCAGCATCTGCAGCTTGAAGGTCGTCTTCTCGTCTGGTTTGTCTTTCAGGTAGTAAGTGATCAGTGCGCCGTACGCTGGATTCGGTCCGGCAAATCGTTTCTCGCCGATACCGTAACGCGTGAAGCGCTGCGTGTAACGAAGCGCCGGGCGAATGGGAAACAGGTGCGCGTTGCTGCTGAGGATCGCCGGTGTCATCTGTTGAATCGGCGTCACGTCGTCAAAGATCCAGAAGCTGAGACCGTGGGTTGCCAGAATCAGATCGTTGTCTCGAGGGTGAACCAGGATATCGTGGACCGAAACGTTTGCCAGGTTCTTCAGGTTGAGCGGGATCCACTCCTTGCCGTCCGTGTAGGAAACAAACAGGCCATTCTCAGTGCCGGCGTAAAGCAACTTTGGATTCTTGGGATCCTCGCGCACAACTTGCACGTAAGTGCGACCTGGCAGGTTGCCGGCGATGCTGGTCCATGTCTTACCGCCATCCGTCGTTTTGAAAACGTAAGCCCGAAAATCGTCAAACATGTGCCGATCGAAAGCGATGAAGGCCGTTTGCGCGCTGGTGCGCGACAGCTCGATATGCGACACGGGCGAGTTAGCGGCGAGCCCCGGCACGTTGCGTACAATGTTCGCCCAGTGCTTGCCGCCATCAGTCGTAACCTGCAGATTGCCATCATCGGTCCCGGCCCAAATCGTGTCCTTCTGCAAAGGCGATTCGGCGAGCGTAATGATGGTGGTGTAATACTCAGCGGTCGAGTTCTCAAAGGCCACTGGACCACCGGCATCTTTTTGCTTATCCGCGTCGTTGGTTGTCAGGTCGGGGCTGATCTTCTCCCACGTCTTGCCAAAATCAGGCGATCTAAAAACGACATTGCCGGCAAGATAGATCGTGTTGTGGTCGTGAGCTGAAAGCACGATGGGCGTGTTCCAGTTGAAACGATACTTCTCTCCCAACGGTGGACCGCCGCCGCTGCCTCGGCCCCAGGGATTCACCTCCTGTTGTTCGCGCGTGCGCATGTCGGTGCGGACGATGCTGCCTCCCTGCGATTCGGAAATGTAGAGTTCGGGATCGTCCGGATGATTGAGGATGTAGAAACCGTCGCCAAAGTTAACCATGCGCCAATCGTCGTTCATGATCCCACCGGGTTCGCGCGTGCGGCTGGGCCCGGTCCACGCACCGTTGTCCTGCAATCCGCCCATCACGTTGTAAAACGGCAGCCGGTTGTCCGCATGCACCTGGTAGATCTGCCCCAGTGCGATGTTGTCCACCGGTTCCCAGGTTTCGCCGTCGTCATAAGAGACAGCAAATCCGCCATCTTCGGCTACCCACAAACGCTTCGGATTTTTCGGATCACTCCAGAAACCGTGATAGTCGATGTGCACTTTTCCCGTGATCGAGCGAAAGGTTTTGCCGCCATCTATCGAAGTGAACAAGGTTGAGGCGACCGCGTAGACATGATTCTCGTTGGTGGGATCGACGCGAACGCGCGTGTAATAAAAGCCGCGCGAGACGATCTGCGTTTGTTTGGAAGCGACCTTCCAGGTCTCTCCTCGATCGTCCGAGCGATACAGTGTTCCTTCCTTAGCCTCGACCATGGCGTAGACGACGTTCGGATTGCTCGGAGCAACGCGGACACCGATGCGTCCGATCAATTTTGGCAGACCATTGGTCAACTTGTTCCAGGTGCGTCCGCCGTCGACAGACTTGTAGAGACCGCCTTTCTCGCTGCCGCTGCGGAAAGTCCAGGGCTTGCGTTCGAAACTCCACATGCCCGCGTAAAGAATATTTGGATTTGTGGGATCGATATCCAGATCGGAACAGCCGTGTTGGTTGTCGATATAAAGTGTCTTGGTCCAGGTCTTACCGCCGTCCGTAGTCATGAACACACCGCGTTCGTCATTCGGCGCAAACGCATGGCCCACTGCGGCCACATAAACGACATCCGGATTCTGTGGATTGATGGCGATGGCCGAGATGTGTTCCGTCTCTCTCAGGCCCAGGTGTTTCCAGGTCTTGCCGCCATCTGTGGTTTTGTAAATGCCATCGCCAAACGAGACGGTGTTGCGGGTGTTTGATTCGCCTGTGCCGACCCAGACCACATCCGGGTTACCGGGCTGCACGGCTATATCGCCGATCGATATGGTGCCTTCGCGTTCGAAGATCGGTTTCCAGGTCATACCGCCGTTGGTCGTTTTCCACAGGCCACCCGAAGCAGCAGCCGCGTAAACGATATTCGGATTACCCGGCACGCCTTCGACATCGACGCCGCGCCCACCCATATTTGCCGGGCCGATGCTGCGCCACTCAAGTCGGGCAAAGGCCTTTTCGAATGGCGACTTATTCTGATCGTCTTTTGTCGCCGCCGATGACTGGGCCGGTTCGCTGGGAGACGGATTTGATTGCGCCGCCGCAGGTTGAAAAGAAAGAAGAAGGATTGAAAGCAGACCAAGAAATAGAAGGAGTTTGCGCACAGGCATCATTGGTCTCCCGAAAGCAGAATTAGTAAAGCTTTGAAACTGAACCAAAGGATAGGGTGCAAGTTTAGCATCGCGCACCGGAAATTGCAGAGTTTGCGAGGTGGTCGCACCGGTGAATGAATAATCTTAACGCAAAGGACGCCAAGGTTCTTCGCAATGAACGCAAACGGTTGTACTTTGCGCTCCTTAGCGGGTCTCCTTTGCGTTCTTTGCGTTTCAATTTTGTAGCCCACTAGCACTCAACAGATTTTGACACGATAACAAAAAGAAGAGCTTTCCCTTCTTGCATCGGTAGTGCCCCAGCTTCAATTCTCTGCGTTAACTCAGCGTACTCGGCGCCTCTGCGGTGACCGTATTTTGTGGCCAGCTTCACCGCCGAGAGGCAAAGAACGCCGAGGTAGACGCAGAGAAGACGAACAAAATAGGGCACTACCCCTTCCATCCATAACTTTTTCAGCTTCTCCGGTAATAACTGTTATCGGCGATCCAAATATCCAAAGACTTCATCAATGTGTTTACAGAAAACGATCTGGCCCGGCTGCTCAAGCTTTGGCTGGCGCCGGTAATTCCTCGGACCCTGGATCGGCGCATCACGCGATCGTTTCTCTGGATTAATGATTACCAGCTCGGCATTGGTCTCCCCGCGTGTCTCCCCGCAACACGACCAAACCCACGGAGGCCTCTATGAAAAGATGCAACGCCTGCGATGAAGAGTTTGCAAACAAGTTCAGTTTTTGTCCGGTGGACGGCACCCCGCTGAATTCTCTGGCGGCTGTGTTAGTCGGGCAGGACCCTGTTGATGGAAAGGATTTTTCTGCGCTCGGTGATTCGTCATTGCCTGAAAAATCGAACCTCGATAAGCGGGGTGAGTTCAACGTCACGATCATCGGCGGCGTTGGCCTGGCTCGGCGATTGGCTACAGAAATCCGTTTCTTAATCAATCGATTGCAAGCCGCGTGGCCCGAGTTCAAGCGCGATCCGATCGGCGCAAGCACTCGCGCAGTAGTGGCAATCGGCAGCTCGCTCAGTAACATTTTCCTCGCGCCAAATGCCTTGGCCGGGAGCGCGTCGGCGATGCTGGTGGTTTTTTCTGCCGTGATAGCCCTGCTGCTGTTCGGGCACGGATCAGCAAACGTTAGTGACGAGGGGATCGGTATTGACCAACCGGTGGTCCAGATCATCAATCTTCGACCTCCGGATCCGAACATTCCTCCTGAAGAGACTGGAGTGGGCGATGGATCCAAAGGCCGAGTTGGACTGGCAAGTGGCAAAGGGGAAGGGTCAGAGCCTGAGCCACGCCAATCACATGGCGGTGGCAGCGGCGGTGACCGAAATCCCCTGCCACAGAATCAAGGAGCCGTGCCGCAACCGTCCGAATTTTCCGCTCCCATCAATCCGCCACTGCCCAATGCGGCGTTACCGCTTTCTGGGATCGACATTGATCCCGCGCTTTGGAAGAGTGCGCCGGCCGCGGTCTACGGCGACCCGCGCTCTAAAATGACCGACGCCTCGAAAGGTCCAGGCGAGGGCGGGGGAATCGGTACGGGGGCTGGAGAGGGAATCGGCGAAGGGCACGGAGACGGATTTGGCCCAGGCGACGATGGGAATATCGGCGGCGGCGAGAAGTCTCGCGGCGGCAGAGGTCCAGGTAAAGGCCATGGTAATGGCCCTCGCGATGCTGACCGCATTTTCCGCAGCAACGACGTGAGTCAACGCGCGCGCGTACTTTCGAAACCCGAGGCCGGATATACCGAGGAAGCGAGAAAGCAGGACATTACGGGCACGGTAGTGCTGCGCGCGATCTTTTCGATATCAGGAGAAGTCACCGGCATTCAGGCAGTAAAATCCCTGCCGGGTGGTTTGACTGAGAAGGCAATCGCTGCAGCTCGGCAGATCCGGTTTGTGCCGGCGATGAAGGACGGGCATCCAGTCTCGGTTTATATGCAGTTGGAGTACAACTTCAATCTGTATTGAGCCGAAGTGACTGCTGTGAATACTACAGGCGTCTAGAGTAACCTTTAGGTTGCGGCCAACCAAGCACGCAAGCTAAAGCTTGTACTCCATACGGCTGTAGTCCGCATCTGTTTTTCCGCGGCCATCGTAATCGCGCCGAAGCGCATCAATGCATTTGTCAATTGCAAGCACTCGGTCTCTCCTAGTTCTATCCCCAGAGTAATCAAGCCGGAGTGACTGGGTTTTAGTCTCTAAACCAGGGTACCAATTCAATCTTCGTTCGATGCCCCAGACCGTCGTGCGCTCTCTCTCAAAGTGCGAGGAGGAGACCATGCAACGAAAGTTCTTTCTCAAATCGATCTCAACCCTGATGTTGTTCCTCACTGCGCTAGTGGTCATGGCGCCGTTCGGTGTTGTCGCGGGACAGGTGCGTGAAACCGGAGGGTCCTTGCAGGTAATCGATTCCGCCGGCAAACCCAAAGCCGCGTGCCCGCTCAAGCATACCGACGTCAAAGCGGAGATCAGCGGATTCCTCTCTCGCGTGGTGGTTACTCAGGAATTCGAGAATCCTTTTAATGAAAAGATCGAAGCGGTCTATGCTTTTCCTTTACCGCAGGACGCAGCAGTCGACGACATGACAATGACCGTCGGCGATCGTACCGTACGGGGAAAGATCCTGCGCCGCGAAGAAGCACAAGCCGCCTACGAAGCCGCCAAAACAAATGGCCAGCGAGCCAGCCTTTTGGATCAGGAACGCCCGAACATCTTCACGCAATCGGTCGCCAACATTCTGCCCGGCGAGCAGATCAAGATTACGATCAGCTATGTCGAAACGCTGCAGTATCAGGACGGCGCCTACGAATTTGTTTTTCCGATGGTCGTTGGACCACGTTACGTTCCGGGTTCGCCGGCCGGTGCTCAGGGAAAAGGCTTTGCTCCGGATACCGATCAGGTGCCGGACGTTTCGCGGATTACTCCTCAGCCTCCGCCGCCCGGTATGCGTGCGGGGCACGACATCTCTCTGGACATCACGATTGACGCAGGCGTGCCGCTTGATGCGGTCGAGGCAAAAACGCACGTGGTCGACATCCAACGGCCGGACGAGCATCGCGCGCATGTGCGCTTACGCGACGGAGCCGAGATTCCCAACAAGGATTTTATTCTCCGTTATGACGTGGCCGGCAAAAAGGTTGAAGACGCTCTCCTGACATACTCAAACGGCAAAGGCGGCTTTTTCACTTTTATTCTCCAGCCGCCGGAACGAGTCGCCCCGACCGAGGTCATGCCGAAGGAGCTCGTCTTTGTGCTGGACACCTCGGGCTCGATGAGCGGCTTTCCGATTGAGAAAGCAAAAGAGACAATGAAGCTCGCGCTCGACAGTCTCTATCCGACCGATACTTTCAATCTGATCACGTTTTCCGGCGACGAGCACATTTTGTTTCCCGCGCCCGTGCCGGCCACGAAAGAAAATCTGAGCAAGGCGCAGAAGTTTCTGGAGACCAGAGAGGGCAGCGGCGGTACCGAGATGATGAAGGCGATCAAGGCCGCGCTCGACCCGTCGGATTCGCAGGACCATGTGCGCATTGTTTGCTTCATGACCGACGGCTATGTTGGTAACGACATGGAGATCATTCATGAAGTGCAGAAACATCCAAACGCGCGCGTGTTTGCTTTTGGCATCGGGCGCAGCGTGAATCGCTTTCTGTTGGACAACATGGCGCGCTACGGTCGCGGTGAAGTGGAGTACGTTAATCTGAACGACGATGGATCGGCGGCCGCGCGTCGCTTTCACGAACGAGTGCGCAATCCACTTTTGACTGATATCTCGATCGAATGGAAGGGACTTGCGGTTGCAGATGTCTATCCGGCAAAGATTCCCGATCTCTTCAGCGCCAAACCCGTCGTGCTCAGCGGGCGCTATACCGCTGCCGGGCGCGGAACGTTGCGCTTGAAGGGGAAAATGTCGGGA
>Ga0179594_10000107_pt1 | contig 27336 bp, 23 predicted proteins | sample CZOMad1_1_08_16f_FD_148625 | JGI IMG/M metagenome (GOLD analysis project Ga0179594, IMG submission 148625) | Vadose zone soil fungal communities from Angelo Coast Range Reserve, California, USA - CZOMad1_1_08_16fungal (Illumina Assembly) | ecosystem: Environmental > Terrestrial > Soil > Vadose...
GACTCTGGCAGTCATCACATTGAAGGCCCGGGCCAGCACACCCAACTCATCGCTTCTTTTTGTATCGACCTCGCAGGAATAGTTCTCGGCACCGATTCCGGATACGGCTTGAGTGAGTGCATGGAGTGGTCTGGTGATACTGCGGCTGAGAGCAAACGCGAAACCCAGCCCGATCAACAGCAGCGCGGAACCAATCAGCGTCATGCGACGCAAAAAGCCGGTGGCGTGGGTCAGGAAAGCGCGATCAGAAAACTCGACGATTACGGACCATGGGGTGCCGGAGATCGGGCGGCCCAAAGCCATGACGGAATTTCCATCCCTCGTGTAATGGGCCACCTCCTGGTTTGGCGCCAACGCAACCGGAGGCTTGGGCACGATCTTCGCCAGATCCGTCCAGATATCACCTTGAGTATTGCCCAGATATAATGCCGCCTCGCTACCGAGGAGTTCCCGCAGTTGGGCGCGCGCTTCGGTAGTCGCTGTAACTCGCCGCCACCTAACCAGGTAACCAATCACTTTCCCCGTTTCATCTTTAACCGCCACGGTAGCGGGATAGGCGGGTGTGTCGCCCACGATTCTGATGACGCCGAGAGTTTTGAAAGGTTCGGCAGCGCACCTGGTGAACTCGGACTTCAGATCCGACGGTTGCTGAGTTGCACCGTCAGGCCACGAGAGCACGAGCGAAGGCTTTTCATTCCACAGCTCGACTTGGAGACTGCTCGGATCCTGCGTGCTGCTGAATTGCTGCAAAACGCCGATCGCCGCGGGACGTGAAGAGCTTGAAGGAGAGTGGAGGAAAGCACGAATCGCGGGATCATTGGCCGCGGTGAAAGTCTTACCAAGCAGCACCCCACTGGATTGCTGGGAAAGGCTGGCCAACTGCTGAGTCAGATTCGTTAAGCGTTCGCGGCCTGCGGCCAGAGCGGACTCCCTCACTGCGCGATAAGCTGCCCAGGTCGTGGCGAGAATCGCACCGATCAGTAGGGTGGCCATCAGCAACGGCAGGCGGTACTTGATAGACAGGAGGGCGCGGGGAACAAACTGCCGGCGGCCTTTTAGACGCAGCGGCGCGGCTTGCAGGAGCTCGGCATTCGCGTTTCCAACATCAGGCGGCACTGGCACTCTGTTCGCTTTCATTTGGTTGCTCATTATCGGATTTTGTCTCTCTTGCGAGTAGTGTCTTGCTTTCAGCCTTCGCGCCTTCGTCTACTGGGACCGCGGGCGCCCGCCCGCTTGTGTGCCTCATCACAAATTGATCAAGAAACCTGGTCCGGCGCGACCTGCTCGCCCCTGTGGGACACTCTCTCGCGCCCCGAGCGACTGCTCGCGCCTGCGGCGCTCAGGCGGGCGGGACGCCCGCGCTCCCAGTAAGCAGCTTGCGCTTTGCGGCGGCGCAGATTGTCGTGCGTCTTCATCAGCTTGCTTGTTCACTGTCTGGTCCGCCTTTGGGCTCTCTGGGAACCGTAAGCGTGAAATAGAACGTTGCCCCTTGATCGATCACTCCCTCAGCCCAAACTCGGCCACCGTGACGATTGACAATGCGCTGCACGGTAGCCAGCCCAATTCCAGTTCCCTCGAATTCACTCGCGGCGTGCAGGCGCTGAAATGTCCGGAACAACTTATCGACGTAAGCCATATTGAAGCCGGCGCCGTTATCGCGAACAAAGTAAATCAGCTCGCCGTCAAGTAACTGGCTGCCCAAGGTGATCTCTGGTTGCTCTCGCCGGGAGGTAAACTTCCAGGCATTCCCGAGCAGGTTAGTAAGCACAATTTGTAAGAGGCGGCGGTCTCCGTGGGCCTGGAGTCCGTCTTCGATATTCACCTGGATCGTGCGGCCCGGGTCTCGATTTTGCAGTTCGGCAATTACCAACTTTGCTAACTCACTAAGGAAAACTACTTCGTGGCGCATCTCACTGCGCGCCACGCGCGCGAGTTGCAAGACATCGTCTATCAGTTGCGACATCTCCTGACTGGCGCCGCGTACCTCTCGCAAATAACCTTTGCCTGCTTCGTCCAATTGGTCGGCATGATCCTCCAGCAGGGCCAGGCTAAAACCGTTGATGTGTCGCAAGGGGGCACGCAAATCGTGCGAGACTGAGTAAGCGAAGGCTTCGAGTTCTTTGTTGACAGTCTGAAGTTGGGCTGTGCGATCGTTAACTCGCTGCTCCAGTTCCTCATTCAGCCGGCGAATCTCACGTTCAGCTTGCTTGAGCTCAGTGATGTCGTTGTTCACCTCGAGAATGGCCTTTGGCTGGTTGTTTTGATCCCGGTGCAAGACCCAGTGACTGGCAACCTCAATGCGCTCGCCAGCACGCCGAATCATGACCAACTCACCTTTCCAATACCCCCGCGAAAAAAGCTTTGCCCGGATCTCATCACGAGGCGCGGGAAACTTAGTCTGCAGAAGCGCGTGCGTTTTCTGTCCCAGCGCCTCTTCCGCCTTCCAGCCATACATCTGTTCCGTTCCGGAGTTCCAAAAGATTATCCGGTCGTTGAGATCGCGAATTAACACCGGGGCCAGATCGAGCATTCGGGCCTGCTCTTTAGTGGCCTCTTCGTGCTTCCGGCGCTCGGTAATGTCGCGGAGAATTACCGTGTAAAACTTTTGCCCTTCGGACTGCAACTGCGAGATTGAAGCTTCAATGGAAAACTCTTCACCATCGGCCCGCAACCCGAAGATCGCGCCGAGACTGCCCATCGTGCGTTTGCTTACATGTGTGCGGCCAAAATCCTGTATGTGTTTTGCGTGAGCGGAACGAAAGCGCTCTGGGATCAAGCTATCCAGGGGCCGTCCGATCGCATCTTCCGCGGGACAAATAAACATCTCTTCAGCCGCGGCGTTGAAGAGGACGATGCGTTGTTCTTCATCGACGGTAATGATCCCGTCCATCGCCGAGTCAACGATCCCAGCCAGACGGATCTCGCTCTCGCGCAAAGCCCGTTCGACGCCCTGATGCTCGCGCTCGCGAAGCAACGTCAACTCGTTGTTGGCGCTCTCCAGCTCCGTTCTGCGCTGTTCGGAAACCTTGGCAGTATGAATGTGGTCTAATATTTTCGGGACCAGCGGCGGAAGGACTACGGCCGTGGCTACCGATGCCAGGGCCGTGATCAGCTTGACGTAACCAGACAGCCAAAAGACCGGTTGCCAGATGGTCCAGACTTCCATAAAGTGCGTCGCCCCGCACGCAACAATAAATAACCCAAAAGCGAGAAAGACCCAGTGAAAGGGAATGTCGCGCTGCGCTTTGTGCACCAGGAAGGCTAGCGTCGTCGAGATCGTGACGTATGAGAATCCGATCAATAAGTCAGAAATCAGGTGCAACGAGACCAACTGTGGAATCCACAGATAGCACATGCCATGCGGCATGAATTGACTCACCGATAAGATGTTGCGCCAGAGCCCGGGCCAAACGAAGAAAAGCGCGACCGCAAGCATGACCAACATCAGGTCATAGCGGCGCGACAACGGACGAGGCATTTGCAAGTTCGCTCGAGACATAGTTTTGGCCAATGGCTGACGAGTCTGAAACGAGGCAGCTCGCATCCGCTGGATCAAACCTGCATCGGGGTTGTGGATACGCGTCTATCTGCGACACCTTAGGGCGAGTAAGGCATCAGTTGAGGGCGAGCAAAATGATAGTCAACTTTAGACTAATCGGAATCTGCAAAATCTTCAACCGCACAGAACGACTACGTAACCTCCCTACAAAATGACTCGCACTGAGCCCGTTTTTACCGCCAATTTCCAGCACCTTGATGCCTCTGATCGCTGGAACGTTAGATGGCGTACAGACAGGCCGTTGTAGCATGTGATCTATGACAATCAACGATACCGCCGCCGAGTTACCGGCATCAGCACAGGACCGAGGCGAATTGCTGCTGGCACTCAAACAGTTTGCCAGGGAGCGCTACTTGCAACTCGAAATCGGGACCAACACAGAGTTTGAGGAGTTGTGGCGCAAGGGCTTCTTTGCCGACGAACTTCAGCCGGAATCGCAGAGTCGGCACTTGCCAAATGGTAATACTCGGTCGGTCCGTGAAGACCCTTAGTTAAAGGCCGGATGCTCGCCAATGGATAAGAAGAAGAAAGACGCCGCCGCTCGCCCATGGCAACGTCCTTCCAGCAGGTACGCGTCCGTTTTTCGCCCCCGGGCGCGCACTCTCCTTTGTCGACAGCAAACGATCCCTGATCGACTGTCCGACGGGATTCAATGAAAGCCGGTCCTAAGCTGCGTTGCGCGCCGTGTTGGCCCGCGCGGGTTCTCTCGTGCCGACGCTGTCGATTGTCTCTTTCGTAAGACCAGCTTTGTCCATTTCGGCAAAGACCACATCGGTCAGCTCGCTCGCCAATTCTGCCAGGGCCATGGTCGGCGGCAACGCATCAACATCCATCAAGTGGTTCCTGATGGCCCTGGTAATATTCGTGTTAAGTGCCGTGTAAGTCGTAAGCATCGCGAAACCCTCCAGACTGTGGGTTGTTGAATTTCTCACCCAGTCGCCAGCGAATACTCAAACTGCGAGGTCAATCATTGAAGAAAGACGCCGCTCTCGCCCCCAAGGCGGCGTCCCCCTTCAGCGCGCGACGGCCCTTCCCCATTTGGGCTCCCGCGCATCGCCAGGCACCGTCAGTGCAAAAGGTGCAGCGTCTGACTCTAACTGGACGCGGCAACTGAAGTGCGACGATACCGACCTCGAACCAGGCTCAATATGGCATCGGCCAGAAATGGTTTGTAGAGAATGGGGAATTCCTGCTCTTCACAGATCGCTAATTCCTCAACGGCCAGACCGCCACCCGTCATGATAATCACCTGCGTATCGGGAGCCTTTTGTCGAAACTGCACGCCCAGCCGCAAACCATCGTCTTCACCCAACATATAGTCCAGTAAAACCGTGTTCGGCTTTCCCTCAGCAAAGAGCACGCGTGCCTCTTCGGCACTTTCGGCAGTCAACATCCTCCAGCCCGCTTCTTCGAGTTCCGTCGCCAGGAACATGAGCAAGTCACGGTTGTCGTCCACGATCAGAATTGTCGGTTGCGCTGCGAGAACCGGCTCCCTGGCGTCTGAAGTTTGGATTACGAGATGATTGCCTTCCGCGCTGACAGAAATGTTGACGCGAGCGCCGGAACCGATTTCACCACGCGCGACCATGGTTGCCAGCGGCTGAGTTAGTTCGCGGTGGATGGTGCGCTTCAACTCACGAGCGCCATATTCTTCGCTGACACCCTTGCGCAACAGGAACTGGCGGCTCTCAGGAGAAACTTCAATTTCAAAACAGCGATCGCCAAGCCGTGAATTTACGTGCATCTGCAACATCTTGATGTCGTGATCCAGGATGGTTTCAATGGCGCCTGTATCCAGTGGTTGATAGGTAACGATCGCGTCGATGCGGTTCACAAACTCCGGACAAAACCTCTTACGCACCGCGTTCAGCGCGATGCCTTCCAACTTGCCGGCGACCTCGGCGCGGTCTTTGGGAAGAGCAGATTGAAAGCCGATGTCGGGATTCAACTCCTTGAGCATCTCCCTGGCGCCGAGATTACTGGTGAAGAAAATCAGACTCTTTTCAAAGTCGACCGAGGTGTTGTCACCCAAACGCAGTATCCCCTTATCGAGAATTCCCAGTAAGAGTTTGGTCAGCGATTGCGCGCCTTTCTCGATTTCGTCGAACAGGACCAGAGCCAGATCGCAATCCTCGCTCGTAACCTCTGTGAGCGCCTGTTGGTTAATCATCGGTACGGTTTCGCGATGTCCCAGGTAGCCCGGCGGCGCCCCGATTAACTTGGCCATCTCGTGTTCCATCTGGAACTCCCCACAATCGATCTTCAGCACCTTCTTTTCACTGCCGTGCAACAATTGGGCGATTGCCTCGACCGTTTTGGTCTTGCCGGTGCCGGTCGGTCCCAGAAGCAGGAACACGCCCGCAGGGCGACCCTCGGGAGCCAGACCGGATTGATACATGTACACATAGGGAACAATGGCCTTGGTCGCCGCTAACTGGCCAATCACATGTCGAGAAAGAAGCGACACGAGATCGGTGTTGTGAGTCTCTACCGTGCTTTCTGAGGCAGGAGACGAGACTATGTTATTCATGGCATCAACCCAACGGGTTCAAAGAGACTTTCGTCACGCACTGGTTCAATCCGGCGACCCCGGAACTCACCTGTACCTGAGAAATCACAGCAAGCGCAGCAGAGCACGCCTCAAACCGAGTGATACCGCCACAGACTTGGTTGGAGGACTTGGCCGCATACCTCCGAGGGAATGCTTCTCAGGCCGAGAGAGTATTCTCAAGCTGCAAATCCGACAATCAGGAAGAACCTGTAGGACTGCTAGGCAAAAGACCCTATGTGTTATGCCCGAGCGCGTTACATCCATGTAACAACGAACAATTCACCGAGACTCAGTACTTCGTGAGAGGCCGCAATCATAACGGACAAATTGGACCAAGACGGCGACGGCAGATCCAGGCCACGGTCAGGTAGTGTCCTAAATTCCGTTTAGAGGCGGGCGTTGCCCGGGGGCGCGGGCATCCTGCCCGCCTTTTTCTTCAATACCAATGCGGGCAGGATGCCCGCGCTCCCGGTCATGACAGCTTGCAACCGGGGTGCTATTAGTGCATAGTGCCTTACGGTAAATCCTTCTCTCGCGCATCGACGGTGATGCGCCCCGCGCATAAATGAGTAAGCGCTGGCGTTTGGATAGTTCGAGAGCAGGCTGATTCTCAACTTCAGAAGCCGCTCTTTTGAGCACCCGAACACCGGGCCCTTCGCTGCTACCGTTCACCGAAGCTAATCCGATTCGCAGCTTCTCTTTATTCCCTAAAGAAGGGAAAGGTACATCTACACATGTCTATGAAACTTTACGTAGGAAATCTGGCGTTCTCGACCTCGAGCCAGGATTTGCAGGAGCTTTTTGCTCAAGCTGGGACGGTCGAATCGGCGAGTGTCGTTGAGGACCGCGACACGGGTCGCTCACGCGGCTTCGGGTTTGTCGAAATGTCGAGCAAGGAAGAAGGCGAAACTGCAATCGCGCAGTTCAATGGTAAGGAAGTCAATGGTCGCGCCCTGAACGTCAATGAAGCCAAGCCCCGTGAAAATCGCGGTGGCGGCGGCGGCGGTCGTGGCGGCTTCGGCGGTGGCCGAGGCGGCTTTGGCGGCAATCGTAGCGGCGGCGGCGGTGGTCGCGGCGGTTATGGCGGCGGTGGCGGCGGTGGAAACCGTGAGCCTCGCTGGTAAGAATTCCCTACGCCAGGCATTTGATCTGAACGGCATTGGCTGGCCCGCCAAGCGGGCTGCCGGAAACGGGGGTCGAGCAATCGCCCCTCACCCGCCTGTTCAATTCGAATCACAGTCCGCGGTACGGACGACTGAGATTGTCACGCGCAAGCGAGTTTTTTCAGTCGTCCGGTTCCTGGGCTGATCAACAACAATCCAGACCTGTCACTCACTCACCATCGCTGAAAGTGCTGGACTATGGCAGACCGTCCGCCAGGCGGATCTGGTCGCCCCAACGAATTTCATCCTTGCGGTCATGTCGGCCCAAGTCGCCTTGACGGCCGCAGGAAGAACTACTTAAGGAGTTTATGAATTTTTCTCAACTGGGACTCGCGCCCGCGCAAGTGCGGAGCTGCGAATCTCTCGGATACACCGAACCAACCCCAATTCAAGTACAGGCAATACCTGTCATTCTCAGCGGCAAAGACCTGATCGGATGTGCCGAGACCGGCACCGGCAAGACGGCCGCCTTTCTGCTTCCCATCATTCAAACAATCTCAACGTCTCAGCGTCCTGGCGTGCGCGTCCTGGTTTTGGCGCCCACGCGGGAACTGGCACTGCAGATTGAAAAGAATTTTGGTGAGCTTAACCCTTCGAAGCGCCTGCGCTGCGTCACAATCATGGGCGGAGCCAACATGAACCGGCAAATAGCTGGTCTGCGGGCGCGTCCCAGCGTAGTGATTGCTACACCGGGACGCTTGCTTGATCTAATGGAGCGTCGCAACGTCGATCTTTCGTTTGTTGAAGTCCTCGTACTGGACGAGGCCGATCGCATGCTGGACATGGGTTTTTTGCCCGCCATCCGGCGAGTTCTCGCGGCCCTGCCGGCTAAGAGGCAAACACTGCTGTTTTCAGCGACGATGTCATCGGAAATCGAAAAGCTGGCCCGTTCGACCATGCAGCAACCGAAGCTGATTGAAGTCAGTCCGCGTGGAAAGGCGGCGACCATGGTGGAGCAGATGGCGTACCCGGTGGCTGCGGAATCAAAGACCGCGCTGCTGCTCGACCTGCTGGAGCGTGAACGCTTTGAACGCGTGCTGGTTTTTACCCGAACACGTCGCGGAGCTGAGCGCCTCTCGCACATACTCGAGGCACGCGACCATAAAGTGAATCGCATTCACTCTGATCGTAGTCAGCCACAGCGCGAGGCAGCGTTGCGTGGCTTTCGAGACGGCCGCACACGCGTTTTGGTCGCCACAGACATTGCGGCGCGCGGTCTGGATGTCGACTCCGTTTCACACGTTATCAATTATGATGTGCCGGCGGTACCCGAGGATTACGTGCATCGCATCGGCCGCACCGGCCGAGCAGGCAATAGCGGGCGCGCGATCACCATCGTGACTCCAGTCGACGAGTTGTCGATGCGGGCGATCGAACGGCTCACCGGCCAGCCGGTGAAACGTGTCGTGCTGCCAGGTTTCGGCGGTTCGAAAACAAGCGCAGTGAGCAACAAGGTACCGGCCCCCGCGGCCCGGAGCGTTGTTTTCACGCGGACATTTCGACCCCGTCGCGCGAGCCGATAAGATCGTCAGGCATTGAGATTCAGTCAGCGTCGATTCAGCAGGTACAGAATTTAGATCGTTGCGGTTCATAAGGCACCGCCTTTCGGCGGCTTAGCCGTTGGCCATTGCAGTAGGGCTGCGGCTTACCGCCAGCAACGAATTTGGAATTTGAGACTGCGCCTCCGTCGGTGGACTGAGGCGCAGCCCCCAAGAATTCAATTGGACTATCCGCGGTTGGAGCTCGGACGTGGTGTGAATTCGTGGTTAAGTTGTGCGATGTGATCTGGCTCAGAGGCCCCAAGAGTTGCTAGAATTGTTGCTCGCCATCGACTCAGTGGGCGCCCCAACCACGATCGAGGCATCAATCCAACAGCAACGTTTCGGTGAATTAGGAAAGGAGAGATTCATTGTCTAAAGACGATCTGATTCCGGCTGAGGGCACAATTATTGATAAGCAGCCCAACGCTTTTTTTAAGGTTCGCCTCGACAACAGCGACCACGTAGTGCTGGCTGCCATTTCGGGAAAGATGCGCAAGCATCGAATTCGTATTCTGGTCGGCGATCGCGTGAGCGTAGAGATGTCGCCTTATGATTTGACTCGCGGCCGGATCACCTACCGATTTAAATAGACTGCAGAACTGGTGAACTCAACCCACCCTGGTTCTTCTGCCGGTATCGGAGATGGTTAGCTTGCACAGCGCCAGCTAACTTTCTGTTCCGAAATTTTGGACATCGCGAATGGTTCTCACTTACTAACATTTCGCTTCCCTCCTCTGCTATAATCCGGCGCCATGAATACATCAATTTCGCGCTTCTGCGCCATACTTTTGCTCCTCTTGTTTTCCGTGCAGTCGACCTGGGCCACGTGTGGCGGCGGTGGCGGCGGTGGTGTGGGTGGAATGTCCGGTGGCAGCGCCGGCGGCGGTGCGGCGCCTGTGGTTTATATCGTGCCCTGGAAGAAGGTGCGTACTGATAAAGATCCTCCGGTCACCGCAGGTCTGGTGCTCTACTGGTTCCCGGCCTCGAAAGAAGAGTTGAGTAGATCCAGCTTGCGCAACTCGCGCCTGCTGACCATGTATGCCACGCAATGTGTTTCACTGGAGCTGGCGGATGGGCGCGTTCCCAATGCCGACAAACTGCTCGGCGATTCGAAGTTGCCGGTCGCCGTGCTCGCTAAGCCCGACGGCACGATCGTTAGCAAACTCGAAAACACGGGCGGCAAGCTGAAGGTGGATCAAGTCGAAAAGCTCGTCGAGAGCGAAGTGAAGCAGCGGGAGAGCGCGCTCGACACACAGTTGAAGGAAGCGAAAGAGAAGGCCAAAGCTGGCGACAGCGCTACGGCCATTAAGCTCTATCAATCGGTCGCCGCCGAGAAGTGCATGTTTCGCAACAAGGCGAAGGATGCCGCCAAAGAACTGAAGAAGCTGGGAGCCCCGGAAGTCAGCAGTATCCCGGCATCGCCAGTGCTCGAACGGCGCCAGAGCGCGTTGATTGAGCAGACGATGGTTCGCGGCCTCAGAGCCGAGTTGAATGCGCATTACCTCCTGGCAGAAAAGTACTACTCGCAAGCACGTTCTATGGACCCGGCTGATCCGGTGGCAATGCGATTTCTTGGCGAACTCTACCGGCATCACATCGGCGATTGGGATAAAGCCCGTGCAACATTTGAAGCGCTGCTCGACATGCCGGCGGATCCACTTTCGCGCGCCGTCGCGCTACACGGTCTGGGCAAGATGACGATTCATGAAGGTGAATTCAAAAAGGGCCTGGCATTAATGGAGCAGTCGGTTGCGGAGTATCCTTTGGCACTCGCCTATCGCAACCTGGCAGTCTATTGGAACTCCGAACACGATCTTGCAAAAGGCAACGAGTACACGCAGAAAGCGCTCGAACTCGATCCGAAGGATCCCTACAACCTGGTTTTTGCCGCAGTCTTCATGTCTGCCGCGGGTCACGGCGATGAGGCCCTGAAAATAGCACGTGAGAATGTAAATCTGCTGCCTGCGTCGTACAACCTCGCGGGAATATATGCGCAGAACGGCCAGCGCGAAAAAGCACTCGCACTGCTCAAGCGTCACTTCTACCAATACGAGCGTTACCAGGCGGTACGCGCCAAGGAAATGATGGAAGCTCGTGTTGATGCAGTCTTTGATTCGCTGAGAGCGGATTCGACGTTCCTGGCCCTGACCAGCGGCGCCGATGGTCGGTTGCCGATGCCGGCGCCGATGAAAGGAATGGGCGCGCGGTCGGGAAGCAACAAATAGGAGCCATTAAGCAAAAAAATCGGCTCAAGAACAGTCTTTTGAATCCGGGGTTCGCACTTTTATCGACGAATACGGGGGGATCTAAACGCATCGCGATCTTAATGTATCAACACACATCGTTGTAGCGTTCGGCAACTACTACTCAACAAGGAGTTCTCACGATGAACGCTGTGATTCTGGCAGCAGGCTACGCCAAGCGCCTCACGCCTCATGTCCGTTCCACGCCAAAACCGCTCCTTCCAATTGCCGGGCGGCCACTCATCGAGCTGATCCTTTCGCGAATTCTTGAAGTGCCGGAGATTGTCGATGTCTTCATCGTAACTAACAATCTCCATCTAAAAGCATTTGAGCGATGGGCGGAAAAACTGGATGCGTCACGTCGCGTGCATATTATTTCCGACGGCACAAACGCGCACCACGAGCGGAAAGGTGCGCTCGGCGATTTGCAGTTCGTTATCCAAAAGCAACAAATCAAGTCGGAACTCCTGGTGGTTGCCGGAGATAACTTCTTCGAATTTCCGCTGGATGATTTTGTGGGGCACTTCCGGAGCTTGAATGGCACTACGGTAGCGCTCTGCGACCTCGGCGACCCACAGCGGCTGGCGGGCCGATTTGGTGTCGCCACTCACGACGGTCAGACTCAAAGGATTACGGCATTTTCTGAGAAACCAGCCGAGCCCAACTCGTCGCTCGCCAGCACGCTCTGTTACATTCTTTCCGCCCCCGACCTGGTGAAGTTGGAAACTTACCTGAAAACTAACCCTCACGCGGATGACACGGGCAGCTTTCTTGCTTATCTAATTCAAGAACGGCTGCCTCTCTTCGGCTATGTTTTCAAGGAAAGGTGGACCGACATTGGCAATTGGGACGACTATCTGGCGCTCAATCAAACCGAAGTAAAGGCACGTCTGGAACGGGATCGAAACTTCAGTCAGGCCCAGGACGCGGTCATCCTCTTCGCTGACATTATCGCCTCGGCAACAATCTCTGAATACAGTTCCGAGGATGCTTACGATGACTTTATCTCCGAGTTCCAGACCATCGCGTTGCGCGTGATCAAGGACAACTTCGCCAAGCACCTGTTTGATGAACAGGATCTTTGCTTCACCGAGGTTTCGGTACGCGGAGACGAGGCGGCCCTGATCCTCTATACAAAAAAACCGAAGCGCGATGTGCAAATGGCGTTCGACACGGCCATCGAGTTGAAACGTGACGTCTTCCTTAGTCGCTTCAATCGCAGCCGGCAGGGCCGGTCCTTCTTTGACGTCGGCATCGGCATTCACTACGGACGGGTGGTTCTTAAACAGCACCCGAGTGCGGCCCCGGCCGGCCGCAGCTTCAATGCTGAAGGGTACTCGATCAATCTGACCAAAAGGATCGAAGGACACTCGCGCAAGGGTGAATTCAGCAAGATCATGCTGAGCAAACGCTTCTCTGAGCAGGTGGCCACTCCAATGATTTTGTCAGGACGGCAGGTCGTCCCTCTGGCCGGAATCTATGGTGCTTTTCCGATTTACGAACTGCAGGTAGTCGGCAACCTCGATGAGCTCGAGTACGCGGCCAATATCGCGAGAGAAGACATCGATTACTACGTGGCTGCGCTTGAGAACAGCGGCTTTGACATTTGGCTTGCCCTGATGGTCGCGCGCCACTACTACGACGAAGAAGACTACGTCACCGCCGAGAAGTACTACATGGTAGCCAAAGAACGTTTCAAGACATTCGGAGTGGTCTATCGTTATCTGGGTCGGAATTACTACCGGCAGAATAAATTTCTCGAAGCCCAGCAGCTCCTGACGGAGGCTTGTGAACTCGAACCGTTTTCACCCCGGGCACACAGTTTCCTCGCGGTTACGTTGCGCCGACTGGGAGACTACCCGGCGGCTTTTAAAGAGCACGAAAAGGCGACGAAGTATGAGGCTAGCTCGCCGTATGAGTTTAACGCTTTCGCCTACACCATCGCTGAAGCCTGGCGCAATCGTCCGCACGATGAGTTGGGAGATTACGATCTGGCAAAGGCCGGGCGTTATCTGGAACGAGCGAAAGCACAATTCGACACGAAGGGTGATGCGTACGCCTATCTCCTGGAACACACCAACGGAATGATCTACATGGCGGAGACGGAGTATCAGAAGGCGCTTGAGTGCTTCAAGCGCGCGCTGGATAGTATCGACGCTCAGACGCAAATCATGCCAAGAAAGCGCGAGGAGAAGCGGGGCGAGATTCTCTATCACAAAGGGATGACGTACTACAAGATGGGCCGACAATCATGGGGAACGGCACATCCGCTATTATGCAAATCCTTAGAATCGACTGAAATTGCCGCAGAGGAAAGGTTACCTTATTACTGGTTCAGCGACGCGCGAAAGAGAATCTCCGAGATAGAAGCGGTGATGGGCCAAAACGCGACGCGCGGTAGCTCAGGAACAGGTCCCTGAATAGCTCAACTTCCAATGACAGGCAGTGGAATAACCACCGGCATTCCCAACTACTAACCCTGGCTACTCTTCAGCAGGAATCGGCTTTGTACGTCGCCTACCGCTTCTCCCTCATGTCCGGGAAAGGGAATCTTATAACGTTTAATCTTGGTATTGAGCGTGGTGAGCTTGACGCCGAGCAGGCGCGCGGCGCGTGTTTGATTGCCATTGGTTCGATCCAGCGTGGTGCGGATCAGATCGATCTCGAATTGCTGTACCTCATCATGCAGTCTTAACTTGCGGTCGGGATGCGGCGGTTGCGCTCGCTGCAGCGATTCCACCTCATTCAGGAGACTCAGCGCCACTTCGCGAAGCGCTTCGAGTCTGCTATCGAGCGCTGCCTCGCGCAGCAGAATCGAAGTTTGCGCTCCTCTCGGTGACGAAAGACCCTCGGTTCCCCATTTGATTGCAGTGCTCATCTCATACCTCCAGGATCAATTGGATAATTCCGGCGCGGAAGTTCCACAAACTTTCCTTCTCTCAAACGACCTGCGGCTCAGTGAACATCTGCCAGCCAATCTCCCCAATGCTGACCATCATAGCCAAAGTCTCGTTCACCGAGTCTGGCGAGCAGGTCGTGTGCAATCTTGCGTTCGTGATCGTGCGACGCCGCCAGGTAGGCAAGTAATAACTCACGGGCGTCCCCCTGCAATAACGGCCTGGCGAGTTTCGCTGAGACTTCGGTCTTCAGAAGAATTTCAATCACCCACCGATAGACGGTTAGATTAGTACCGCCTAAAAGGAGATTCAGGTCATCAGTTGAAGCAGACCAATCAATCTTTCGCGGCGTATAGTTAACCAGGGTCAAGAGCGTCTGGGCACAAGCGGTACGCACGCTTTCATCACCGTCGCGAAGGCCGCTGACCAGGGCTCGCCAGGCAGAATCTCGAGAGCCAAAATTTGCCAGCACGATGGCCGCGACCACCCGATTCTGGTCGTCTCCATCTCGCGCCAGGCGATCCAAAGCCAGGCTAAAATCCTCTTCAGTGCGGCGCTCCTGAAGCAGCGCAAACCACTTCTTGTCAACGTCGGACATCAACGTTTCCCCGGTGATCGCGCCCTTTAAAGTGCTGCCATAATCGAGTATCGCATTCAGAAATTTGCGCTCCTGGGCGACTTTCAGGAGGTCGATCCAAAGCACCGGCGTAGGCAGCGAAACTGCGGGCTCCGGTAGATAGTGAACCCTCGACACCTCTTCGGGCTCGAGTACGGTGATCACTTTATATGGTCGTCCGTTCTCTCGGTAGACCGTACAGAGCGCACCCGCAAAGCCGAGCTTGCGCGTCAGATCGTGAAGCACGTTCGAGAAGAGTCTTTCTCGCGAGTCGTATTGCAGTCGTTGCTCAATGGCCGGAACATCCCAGTTTCGCAATCCGACAAATTCCATGCGCCCCCTGGGAGTTTCGACGACCTGCGCCAGGGCAGTCGATTGACAACACGCCCAAAAGAACAGCACCAGCAACGAAGTCCCTAACCTGCCCCTGATCATGGCGATCTCTCCTTCCAACCCTGAGCAGTGTCTTATTTTTAGTCTTTGCACCTTTTGCGCCTCTGCGTGAATGTCTTGCATTTGCACGATAGGCTCACGCAAAGACCGCAAAGAAACGAAGCCGCAAAGGGAAGTTAAAACATCACCCAAGACCCTGAGTAGTCGACTGTCAACAACGATAGGCTGTTCACTTAGCGAGCAATTCAGTAAAGAGGGCCACTGCTCGTTCATCACCTGTCTGTCCGAGCAACTGAATCGCCTGCTTGCGAACCGGCACCTTCGGATGAGTGCGCGCGATGCGAATCAGCAAGGGAACCGCCTCGTCCCGCGCGCGACGAGCGATCGCTCGCACAGCCTGCTTTTGCATCTCGACATCCGGATCCGAGTCGAGCGTGTTCGTCAATGCTCCCAGACTCTTCTCACCCGGAATCCGGCCGAGACCTGAGATCGCGCTCTTGCGCAACTCGAGATCCTTTTCGCCGGAAACGATGTGAATCAGATAAGTTGCCGCGCCGTCATGATTATCATTGCGAGCGATGCCGGACAATGCTCCTCGCCTCAGATCCCGCGAGGTCATCGTCTCGTAAAGATTCTCGAGCGTTGGCAGATTGGCGGCCGTGCGGCTCATCCCAAGCGCCGACATCGCCTGTTGCCGCGGTTCGCTCCACTCTCGATCATTGCGAATGATTTCCGTGAGGAAGGTATTCTTAGCCAGGCTCTCGGGCGTGTAGCCCAGCCAGAAGATCGCGCGCGAACGGATGGGCTCGGCAATGGGCCGGCGAATCAGATTGGTAAGAATGGATTCAACCTGAGCGTCGTCGTGCAGAGCAATGGCGAAGGCAGCGCGATCGGCCAGTCGCGTTGTTTCCGGCGCGGTGGAGTCGATGATCGTTTTCAGATAGCTGAGACTCTCTTCATTTCCCACGCGGCCTGCCCAGTACACAGGGTAGCCGCTGAACTCGTGTGTGCGTTTCAGGTTGTAGACTTCGGCGCGAGTGAATAGGTCGCGCTGCGTTTCAAAGAGCAGGAACAGCCCCAACTCGCGCGTCTCGTAACGCGAGTCAAAACTCACTGACGTTCCATCCGAGATGTAGAGGCCACCGTTGCCGTCGACGATCTCGAAGTCCACTGCCACACCCGGTCTCGCTTCGAACTGATAAGCGACCCAGAATCGACCACCCGGCGCGTTCGCGCGGCCGGCGGCAACGGCATTGTCGATCTTTGCTTTGAGACTGCTGCCCTCGACCGGGGTGAAACTCTTTGACTGGGCAAATGCCCGGTCGACGACACAAAGCGTAAAGCCGAAGGCGATCAATATTGAGAAAGCGGTTCTTACGCGCATGTTCATTTTTGTCACTCCCCTTTCACACGGTCGATTTGCAAGATGCAAATGGACCGCTGCTACCGGGACCTGCTGCTACTGGGACCGCGGGCGACCCGCCCGCCCTGTTGTTCACTACTCAATCTTGAGAGTAAAGCTCCCTTTTCTGCGAATAGAGTTCAACCCTCGTTGAGAGCAGAGTGCAGCCTGCTCGCGCTTCGCGCTCGCTGCGGGCGGGACGCCGGCGCTCCCAGTATTAGCTGCGTGGATTTCGGTTGTTTAGAAGCTAGTCGGCGATCTCTGCTGAAGATGGCAAGTCACTTCAACAGCTCTTCAAGGAATTTGGTGACTTCCGGATCTTTACTACGACTGAGCCAGCCGATTGCGCGCCGGCGACGGTCCATCGGTGACTGCGGATTCCGAGCGATCTCGATCAGCTTTTTCGTGACCCGTGGGTCGCTGGAAGAGCCGACTGAGTTGATGATCCGATCCTTGATGTCCTCAGATTTTTCCGTGTCATAAAGGCCCAGGAGGATATCGACTGCCTTGTCACCGCTGCGACTGGCGATACCGCTGATGGCTGCTTTGCGCAGTTCGATGTTGTCCGAGCCGCGAGCAATCTCGAGCAATTTGCTGCCAGCCCGCTCGCTCTTGCGATGCCCGAAACCAGCAATGACGTACCTGCGAATCTCAACCGTTTGGTCCGCATCATAAATCTTCAACAACGCATCGACCGAAGGCTCACCCGGGCGGCTGGCAATGCTCGAGATCGCGATCTTGCGCACTGCGGCGGATTTGTTACTCATGGCGATCTCGCCGAGGACCGGGACCGCGCGTGGTCCAGTGTGTTGGCCCAGAGCGTAGAGTGCCGCTTCGACAATCGTGCTCTCCTGCGAGTTCAGAGCAAAGTCGCGCAACGGATCAATTACCGTATCGTCGCTGGTGGCGCCCAAGGCCGAGATGGCGCGCGCGCGCAGCTTCAGATCCTGTTCGTTCCTGGCAATACCGAGGATCACCGGGGTGACCGATTTCCCTCCGTTTCGAGCCAGCAACGTCAGGGCTGCGCCCTTGCAGCGCACGGTTTGGCCTGACGACGGCGCCAACCACTCGGTGGCCGCCGTGATTCCGCGTTGTACGTCGCTCTGAAACAAAGCCTGGAGCACGACGATCTTGAATTCACAAGGGTCGTCATCTGCGCCTCGCCTGCCAAGTTCATCATCATCGAGCAATCCGAAATACACGGCCTGCGGTGGCCGTGGCGTTTGCACGCCGGCTCGGGGATACACGTACACCATGGGGGCCGCGGCCGGGGACGGCTCTGAGGCTTCGGCCGCAGGAGTTTGAGGCTCGGTCCCTGTACCGACGCCGACGCCGATACCGTAGCCCACTCCATAACTCCCCGGGATTTGCGCGAGCAGTGTCCGGGCGTCATCTTTCCAACTACTCTTCTGATAGCTATTCAACAAACGCTTGATCGTCGACTTGCATTGGTCATACTGATTCAGTTGATACTCTGAATAAGCCTGCCAGTAGAGCGCTGCATCAACATTCTTTTCATTAGGAAAGCCGGCCACGTATTGGCGAAACTTCTCTTCGGCTTTGGCCCACTGTTGCTCTGTAATCAGATCGCGCCCGCCACGGAACATTGTGCTGGCTGCGTCGCTGCCTCCCTGGGCCAACCGGTTAAGCGCGTTGCGCGAAGACAGCGCTTGCGCGCTCACCCGGCCGGCGATGCCGCTCGCGATGACGACCAGCGCCACCCCAAGTACAAATGTGATGAACGTCCGCAGAGACGTGCTGCGATTGACTGCTTCAGAATTCATAGCATGTTTGTTGGACATAACTTTTGCCTCGTGTGTGTCGGTTAACTGGTCTCCAGCGATTAATAAGTGTGCAGGGCGGCAACGATTTCGGTTTTCTGCACCCGGTCCTTGATCTCGCGCAGGTCATCCGGCGACGTTTTGTCGGGTAGGTTCGCAATGTCGAGCAGGAAAGGTTCCAGACTTGCCAGTAGTGTCTTGACGGGAAACTTTCCACTCATCTCGGCATCGCGACGCAGGACGACGTTCTCGTTCAGCAATTGGCGCGAAAGAGCCTTTTCGTAAGTCACATCAATCTCCGTGTCGTCCTCGCTGAATTCGATATTCCTGATTGAGCGGAGCAGATTCTGGGCCTGTTCAATGTGCGTTTGCGTTTCCTGCTCTTCTGCGGCCGAGTACGCTACCTCGGGAAACAACACATCCGATTGACTGGCTGCTGCGGAATTTTTTCGCCGAATTACTTTCGCTCTCGGCGATCCTGGCGCCAATTTTCTCGCCAATTTTTCGTCGTTCTCTACCGCGGTCCTGATGTCACTCTTGGGCGGATTCGTCGTCCCCGTTTCGTGCCTTTCTGGTGCTACGGTCGGGCCGGCATTCTTAATCCCGATAACCACCTCTTCCCTGTGTAGCTGTTTTCGGGTTCGCAGGTAAGCAACTCCAATCACAGCAGCCAACAGCAAAACTATGGCTAGCCCGGCAAACGACCAACCAAGAGCAGGCGCGTTGAATAGTCCTACAATCCGATCACGGAGGCGAACCCGAGAACTCGATGCCGTCGGCTCGCTCGCTGGAGTCGTGCGCGCTGCGATCGCCCTCCACATTGCCGGTGAGATGTTCAGCGCTCGATCATAGCGTGCGTAGATCTCCTGTTCCGCGGTCATTCCTTCAAACTCTTTCGCGCAACCAACGCAGATCGTCAGGTGCGCGCTCACCTGCTCGGCTTCGCGTCCGGCAAGCTCGCTATCGATGTATTCCTCTAACAGCTTCAGGCAAACTTCACACTTCATGACTAACTCCTACGTACGGCCTGATGCGGCGTCGCATTTCCGATCTTGCCCGGTGCAGGTCCGTCTTCAATTTGGCGATCGAAAATCCGGTAATTTCCGCGATCTCCTCATAACTGCACTGCTGAAAAATCTTCAAAGTAAAGACGAGCCGTTTGTCCTCGTCGAGCAAAGCCAGCGAGCGCCGAATCAACTCGTTCAACTCCTTACCGAGCAGGCGGTCGACCGGCACCGGCTCGCCGTCTTGTAAATCCAGAACCGACTTGTCCTCGAGATCGACGTGGTGGTTGTGGCGAGCGCGGGTTCGCAGCGATTCGCGGGCCACATTCCTGGCAATGCCAAAGAGCCAGGTTGAAAGTTTTGTCTCCGCGCGCAACGTGCGCAGATTGCGATAGGCACGCACAAAAGTTTCCTGCGTCAACTCTTCAGCCAATTCGCGATCCCCTACCAGGTCGTAGACGAAACTGATCACTGGCCGTGAGTACCTCTCAAAGATCAGACGAAACGCTTCCTGGTCGCCGCGACACGCCCGCGCCACTAGGTCTGCTGAACTATTCATCAGAGTTGCGGCGAACGCGCCAGGCTGACCTTCAAGGCTTAAATCATCGACTGCCAGTCGTTTCATCGTTGTCTCAGTGAGTAAGTGACCCGCGGTCAGAAAAGGTTTCAGGTTTTTTCCTGATCGTTGTAACGCAAGCGGCTGATCGTTGTAACGCAAGCTGTTAGCTTGCGGCGCCGGCGTAACGGAACCTGTTGAAAGTTACGCACACTCAACCATCGATGGGTCACGGGATCGAGTCAAACGTGCTTCTGTCCTGATCCATCACAACACAAGCCCGGCGTCCCCAACCGAGCAGCTCGGCCGGGGTGGTCTTAGAGCTTGCGTTACGTTTCGCCCTGTACAAATACCGCCCAAATAACGACAATCAACGAAGTTATTGGCGAATTGCAAAAAAAGCGGCAATCGCGATTTTGAGCGCCCCATTTTGCCATGGACGATAAGAGAAAACTACTACGCCATTTTCTGGCGACGCTCGCCTACCGGACGCAAAAGGCTCTGCGCGGTGCGCCGGAATCCTTCCACTCTTTTCGGGCCTCTCCAGGTGTCAGAACCCCGCATGAGCTGGTGCACCACATCGACAGCCTGATGGGCTACGCCCGCACCTTCTTCATCGGCGGCGTGTACCGGCAAGAGGTACTTCCAGCCTTTCAGGACGAGGTACAGCGGCTGCACGCCACGATTGAGGACGTGGCGCTGCATCTAAAGCTCGGAACACCATTCGAGGGCATCACGCCCGAGAGGATGTTGCAGGGACCATTTGCCGACGCCATGACTCACGTTGGCCAGATCGCCATCCTCAGGCGACTCGCCGACTCGCCGGTGCCGTCTGAGAATTTCATTTATGCAAACGTGAGCATCGAGAATCTTGGCCCGGATCAGGCGCTCCCCGCTGTTCCCGACGAGTAGGCCAGGGAAATGAACCTTTTTGCCCCAGCTTGCATGCATTATTCATTGATACCGCCTATGGCCAGACAGAAGAGGGCCGATACTTGATCGTATTCTTCATTCGCAAGGAACTAGTGGCGGCGTTGCCAATTTCAGCCCGCGATATGACGGGCTCGGAGCGAAGATACTATGAGCGACAAGCAGAAGCAGACTGAGCTGATACCAGAGGAGTTTGACAGCTTCGAGCAAGCAGCAGAGTTCTGGGATAACCATGAGACAACCGCCTATCCAGATAACTTTGAGACTGTTGTCACGCAATCGGAACTCAAGCGTCGCCGCTACGAAGTTGAGATCGACGAAGAACTGATGGTCACACTCGCCAACCTTGCCCAGAGTCGCGGCGTTGCTATCAGCCAGTTGGTGAGCGATATGCTCAGAGAACATATTCGTGCGGCTGCCTAAGCGAAGCGAGGCCCGGATGAACATTGCACAGAGCGCGCTGCCGACTCAATTGAAGCGCAAATCTGAATTGGATTTTCCTGTATCCTCGCTCGTGTCTCTCGCTCAAAAGCTGTTACATCTTCTTAGAAGCACGTCTTTGGAATCGTTCCGTTTAGACAGGGCACTTGTGCCCCGCTGCGTCGGCGGACAAGTCCGCTATCTAAACGGAGTAAGGGATGAGTCATTTCATCCTGATATATGCCCGTCCCCCAGACGAGCTGAGATGCTCCGCGGTCCACGTTCGCTTGCGTGCGCGGCTTTGTTGCTGCTCGTGTCACCGTTTGCCAATACCTCATCCGCGACGAACGGCACTGGACCAACGGTCGACGCCGTCATCGCGGTCTTTGACGTGATCCACTATGAAGCAGAGATCGAACCGGACATCGCCAACAAATCGATTAAAGGAAAAGAGCGAATACGGTTTTTGGCCGGCAAAGATAATTTGGCCGCAATCGATCTCGACTGCGGCGAGTTGACGATCGACACGGTATTCGAACAAGGGAGTGCGCTCAGGTTTGTTGTTAAGGATCGGCGCCTGCTCATCTCGTTGGCGCGTCCGGCGAAATCGAAGGAAAAGCGTGAGATTGAACTGAACTATCACGGCGCGCCAAAGCGTGGGATTCGCTTCTTCCCGGAACAGCAACAGGTCTACACGGTTTTCTCGACCAGTCAGTGGCTGGTTTGTGTCGATGCGCCCGACGACAGAGCTACAGTGCGCTTAACATTGATTTTGCCGGCGGCGCTCGGCAACGTTGCCAACGGCCAGCTTGTGAGAACGCGGAAATTGCCGGATGGCAGGATGGCCTCTGAGTGGCTGCAGCAGAATCCGGTTCCCACCTACACTTTCGGATTCGCCGTGGGTCCTTTTCACTCGTTGAGCGAGCGGCGCGGTAATCTCGAACTGCGCTATCTCTCGACGCAATTTTCTGATGAACAGTTACGCCGCATATTCCGAGACACCGCGGACATGATCGGCTTTTACGAAGAACGAGCCGGGGTTCGTTATGCAGACGCGACTTACACGCAGGTCTTGGCAGCGGGCGGCGTCGAACAGGAGATGAGCAGCTTCACTGCCCTGCGCGAGGCTTACGGGCGCGAAGTGCTGGCGGATGAGCACGCCTTGTGGCTCGGCGCGCATGAACTGGCCCATCAATGGTGGGGCAACATGGTCACGTGCCGGGATTGGACGCACTTTTGGCTGAACGAAGGTATGGCATCGTTTATGGCCAGCGCCTACAAGGAGCATCGCTTTGGCCGCGAGAGTTACCAGCGCGACATCGATCAGTATCGCACCAGTTACGAAAAGGTGCGTGATGCAGGAAAAGACCGCTCGCTGGTCTTTCCCGACTGGCTGCATCCGACAGCGGCGGATCGAACACTCGTCTACGACAAGGGCGCCTACGTGCTTCACCTCTTACGACTCGAACTGGGTGAGCGTGCGTTCTGGGAAGGGCTGCGTCAATACACGCGCGCCTATTTCGGCAAGTCCGTCACGACTCCGGATTTCCAGGCGGCAATGGAACACGCCAGTGGACGCAGTCTAAATGAATTCTTCGGCAAGTGGGTGTACCTGACGGTGCCTTGATTTTGTAAAGCAAACTGTAAGTTTGCGACGATTGCAGGCCACTCAACCAAATCGCTATCGGATCAACTCGCCTATGAGCTATTGTCCCATCCCCAGAACGATCGTATCCGTCTTCTCAATCGTGGCGTTGAGCCTAATCTGCAGCGTGGCTTTTTTCAGGGGCAGGACACGACGCCGAAGTCTCGCCTGCTGACCTTTGCCGACCTGCAAAGCGTTGATCCTGGCGCAGAGCCTTTTAAGATCGAGGGCTTTGTGATTCAGATCTACGCATGCCCGCCTTGTCCACGCGGCGCAATGTGTAAACCCTGCATCGGCGATCATATTGTGGCGACTGACAACCCGGAGGAAAAAGATGCGAACCTGGTCAGACGTCTGAGAATTTTCACGAGCAAACCCGAGCAATTCGACCTGAAGAAGAAGTACTCATTTACTGTCAAGCTAAGACACAAAGCACAAAAAGGTCGACCCATCGAAGAAGTCGAACTGCTTCGCTTTGATCAAGTCGAGGGGCAGAGTGCGCCGCTGGATCTGATTACCGCGGCCAATTGGCGGCAGCATCCCGAAGTCAAGGCGGTTCGCTCGATCGTTGAATCGATCAATGCCGGCGCCACGAAGGGAGTCTTCAAAACGGCAGTACGAAAGTTCGAGTATTGTGAGCCCTATGAGGACACTCTGCGCAAGATGGCTGGTGGAGATAGAGATTGAAACGCAAAGGACGCAAAGGTTCTTCGCAATGAACGCAAATGGTACTTTGCGATCCTTTGCCGTTCTCCTTTGCGTTCTTTGCGTTAAAGTTATTCATTCAGAAGGATGGAGCTGAAACAAGCAAAGAAAACCGTTCAAACGGTTCACCAGATCTAGATCCGAGTGCTTGCCGCCGGGCTGAAGCCATGGTGTGAATGAGACGCTCTGAAAACTAAACTGCACCAGTACCTGATGTCTCGCCTCTTTGAGCATTCGCGGGAGACGTTCCTGGAGTACAATCAACGCCTAACTTGATTGTGATCGGGGGTTCGCAGCAATGTCCTGCCCACGCCTTGTTCTATCCTGCGTCGTTTCATTTCTTGTTTCACTCTCCGTGTTGGCTGCGGGGCCTCGCTCTCGTCAGCAAGCGGTAAAACACCCGCCTGATGTCATTGAAGCGTATCGCGTCTGCGAGACCTTTCAGCACCTGATGAGCAAGGACCTGGACTTCGGCAAAGCATTCGAAGCTACATTTGCGACAAACAAGACCCGCCAGCGCGCCATCGCCATCGCCGGCGGTGAGTTTGGAGGCGGATTCGATTATGCAAAGGTTGATGACGACTCGCTGATCAAGGCGTACAAGCTGCGGATGCAGATCTTCTACCTGATGATTCCGCTATTCAGTCCCAGCGACGAGGAGGCACCGGTTTTTTTTCCGCCGGAGATTAAGGCGATTATCGACCGCAAGGGACCCGGCGACGCTCGAGACTTCGGAGCGTACGTTTCCCAACTTGAGCGTGACGCAACGCACTTCCGCGCGCATCTCGACCAACTGGCGGCGCGCGACAAATCAGTCGCTGAGCGAATCAGAAAATTCAAGTCTGAGGCACTGGGAGGTAAAGTCGAGCCGCCCGGCTACAAAGTCGAACTCGTTACGAGTACTACTACCGGGGGCGTGTTGACTGCGGACGAACCATACTATCAGGCCGGCGACTATGTGGTCATAAAAGAGAACGGCCAGATGCGAATTGTGGGAATCAGATTCTTCAGCCGGCTGTTCTGAAGATTTTGCCCGCGAGCATAGCCCGATTTCAGGCCCGAAGGGCCGGCACTTAATAGCTACGTCCGCAAGGTCGTGGGAGGGAAATACCAGCAGACCGCTGAAAGCCGGGTGCGATCCACGAAATGACACGAAACAGCACGAAAAAGAAAAGTCTTTGTTCGTGTTATTTCGTGCCCTTTCGTGTTACTTCGTGGATCGTATTGATGTTTCTTTGATCGAAGCGCTTCTCTCTTCAACAACCTCTTGGAGTTACGAAAGCCTGAAGAGCCGTCACTGGTTTTCCTACTCCACAACTTATTCCGCACCTTCGGTGCTCTCATCATTACAGCTCTCGATCCACGCCCTAACGGACGTGGCTATTGAGTGCCGGCCCTTCGGGCCTAACGATCGAATTCACCGGGCGAGACGAACCTCGTTCAAACCACGATCCTCCCAGCACTACGCACCCGCGGCGCTGGCGCCGTCGCGTTGCTCAAGCGGCACATAGTCGCGAGTTCGGTGGCCCAGGTAAATCTGCCGCGGTCGCGCAATCTTTTGCTCGGCATCATCAAGCAACTCAGCCCACTGCGCCAACCAGCCTGACGTGCGCGGGATCGCAAACATCACCGGAAACATATCGACCGGGAAACGCATGGCCTTGTAAATGATTCCCGAATAAAAATCGACGTTCGGATACAGCCGCCGTTTGACGAAGTATTCGTCTTCGAGCGCAATCCGCTCCAGCTCCAGGGCAATGTCCAGCATCGGATCTTTGCCGGTCACTTCAAACACTTCGTAGGCAACCTGCTTGATGATCGTGGCCCGCGGGTCGTAGTTCTTGTAGACACGATGGCCAAAACCCATCAAGCGAAACTCGCCGGCTTTCACGCGCTTAATATAGTCCGGAATGTTGTTGATCGATCCGATCTCTTTCAGCATTCGCAGGACCATTTCGTTTGCGCCGCCATGCAGTGGTCCATAGAGCGCGGCCGCTGCTCCCGCCAGCGCCGAAAACGGATCAGTATGAGCGCTGCCGATGCTGCGCATGGCATTCGTGCTGCAGTTCTGTTCGTGATCCGCGTGCAGGATATAGAGCACCCTGAGGGCCCGCTCGAGCACCGGATTCGACTGGTACTTCAACTCAGTCGTCTTGAACATCATGTTGAGGAAGTTGCCCTCGTAACTGAGGTCGTTGTCGGGATAGGCGTAGGCCATGCCGATGTTATGGCGGTAAGCAAACGCTGCGATCGTCGGCACCTTGGCGATTAATCGATAGATCTGTTTGCGCCGGCTCTCCTCGTCAAAAATGTCCTTGGCATCCGGATAGAACGTCGACAGGGCGCCGAGCGTAGCTTCGAACATTCCCATCGGATGAGCGTTGTAGTGAAAGCCGTCGATCACCTTCTTGATATTTTCGTTGATGAAAGTGTGATGGGTGATGTTCCAGGTAAAATCCGTCAGTTGCGACTCAGTCGGGAGCTCGCCGTGCAGCAGCAGGTACGCAACCTCGAGATAGGTGCTCTTTTCAGCCAGTTGAGCAATGGGATAGCCACGGTACTCCAGAATTCCCTGATCGCCGTCGATGAACGTGATCCGGCTCTTGCAGGAGGCCGTGTTCATGAACGCGGGATCGTAGGTCATCAGGCCAAAATCATCGTCGGATGATTTGATCTTGCGCAGATCCATGGCCTTGATAGTGCCGTTCTCAATCGGCACTTCGTATTGCTTGCCCGTGCGATTGTCGGTGATTGTCAGGGTGTCAGCGCTCATCGCTTTCGTCTCCATTAGTGGGGGACATTTTGGCCCGCAGGTTTAGAGCAGATTAACGCCACCCGATGATGTAACGCAAACTGTTAGTTTGCGAAGCGGCGGCGCAAGCTAACAGCTTGCGCTACAAAGCGAGCGAAGACCCGTCGCGTGCTGGCCACCACGCCGCGAAACAGTCTGATAATTTTCGGCGCGAGATAAATCGAGACTGCCACTGAGATGGCCACCAGAATAATCAATACGATAGGAAGGAAAACCGTTAACAAGATTGAAGCGACCGCCACGACGTCTTCCACCAGACTGACAACTACATTTGAGATCGGTTCCGGGCTCAGATTGACCGCGGCTCGCGCACTCGCTTTCGTTACGTGCGAACTCAAAGCCAGCCCGCCGCCAACAAGAAAAGCCACGATCTGAATGCGCCGATCAAAATCGCCAAAGGCCACCGCGGCCAGCACGGCCCCGGCGGGAATGCGGATGAAGGTATGAACCACGTCCCAGGCGGTGTCGAGGTAAGGAATCTTGTCGGCAAAGAACTCGATGACCAGTAGTCCGAGCGCAATCCCGATTATCCACCAACTGGTCAGGACCTCGAGCTCGCCTGGCAACTTCAGATTCGCGAAGCGACCCAGCAGGCCGAGCATCGCTACGGCGGCATAGAGACGAATCCCGGAGATCCAACTGCTACCCATCCCCATTGCGATCGTGCCGATTAGATTCACTGGTCCACCTCCCACGGTCGAGAATACGATTGTTAGCCGGGTGAAGTTCTTCGGTTTGTAGCCACAGAGACACGGAGACACAGAGAAAGATGAGAGCAAAGACTGTATGAATTTATTGGCATTTCTGATTGATCCTGATCCTGCCTTCTCCGTGTCTCTGTGACTCTGTGGCGATCTTGCTCTTTTCAGCAGCCTGCTAAATGGCCGTAAAAATGAAAGCCTTGCAAATCTTGACTAGACTGCATCGACTTTACCGTACAAGCATTCTAGAATCTCCGCGCCTTTTAAATTGACGACTACGCCTTTCGAAGTCGGAGTAGGAATGACTATTACTAATCACCCCTCCACGGATCCGGACGAGCGCTGCTAACGCATCCGGCTCTTGCCTTAGGTGATGACGCCGAGTCGTCGCAAAGGATAAGGGTGATGAATAGTCGA
>Ga0179594_10000108_pt1 | contig 27311 bp, 21 predicted proteins | sample CZOMad1_1_08_16f_FD_148625 | JGI IMG/M metagenome (GOLD analysis project Ga0179594, IMG submission 148625) | Vadose zone soil fungal communities from Angelo Coast Range Reserve, California, USA - CZOMad1_1_08_16fungal (Illumina Assembly) | ecosystem: Environmental > Terrestrial > Soil > Vadose...
TGAAGAGCCAGCGCAACTACAACAATAACCTCGGCCTGCCGCTGGCGGTGCTGCAAATGGTAAGTCTGGGAAAAAAGCCTGACGAGTTTGATGTTGCCGTGCTCGAAATGGGCATGTCCACACCGACTCATGAAATCCAGCGCCTTTGCCGCATCACTCCGCCGGATGTTGGAGTGGAGTTGAACGTGGCGCCGGTGCATCTGGAATACCTGGGTACGATTGAGAACGTCGCCGCGGCGAAAGCGGAATTGATCGAGGGCCTGAAGCCCGGCGGTACCGCGGTGCTAAACGCGGACGACGAGCTGGTGATCCGAATGCGCGAGAAACACTCGGGCCGCAACATCACTTTTGGTATCGAGCATGACGCCGATGTGACAGCCGCCGACATCGACACCGGCGCACTCGGTTTGATTCGCTTTCGTTTGCGAACCGGGCTTGGAGAGGCCGCAGCCGAGTTGCCGATGAGCGGCCGGCACAATCTGATGAACGCTCTGGCAGCGGCGGCGGTGGCCACCGCGTTTGAGATTGCGCCCCTGGCGATTGCGTCAGCGCTAGCCACGGCGGCTCCGCCAAAGATGCGCGGTGAAGTGCTGGATTTCGCCGAAGGTTTTACGGTAGTTGACGATTCTTACAACTCGAATCCACGTTCTTTGATCAGCATGGTGCAGACCATTGCCGATGCCGGTGAGGGAAAACGGCGCATCGTAGTTGCCGGTGAGATGCTGGAGTTGGGACCCGACGAGGCGGCCCTTCATCGCGAAGCAGGACGCGAGATGGCCCGGTTGGGCATCGATGTTTTGTGGGGAGTGCGTGGCCTGGCTAGCGAGATGCTCGCCGGGGCCGCGGCATCAGGCCTGACGCGCACGCGTTTTTTCGAATCCGCGGAAGAGGCAGCGTTGTCGCTCGTCGATGAGGTTCGCGCCGGCGATCTGATTCTGGTGAAGGGCTCGCGGGGTGTCGAAACTGACAAGGTGGTTAGCGCCCTGCGTCAACGTTTTGCGCTAGCATGAGAAGAAGTCCGGATGTCCGACAAACTTTAGTTTGTCGTTTGAGTTAGCAATCGAATGAGTTGGCAATCAAACAACTCGATTGGGATCGGGAACTCGAATGAAAGCCTCGACAACGACAAACTAAAGTTTGTCGGACAAAGGCGGCGAATCTGGCAGTAAATGATTTACTACCTCCTATACGAGCTGCTGTACAACCACTTCAAGGATGGGGAGTCGTATCTCATCAAGGCGCTGAACGTCTTTCAGTACGTCACCTTTCGCACAGCCTACGCCACGATCACTGCCCTCTTGATCTCGCTGCTTTTTGGCGGCAAGTTTATTCAGGCGCTGCGCAAATGGAACGTCGGCCAGCAGATTCGCGCCGAAGGGCCACAGGCACACATGGCCAAGCGCGGCACACCAACCATGGGCGGCGTGCTGATCGTTGGTTCCGTAGTGATTTCCACATTGCTCTGGGCGCGCCTCTCGAGCCTCTACGTTTGGACCACGATCATCGCCATGCTCTTGTTTGCGGCAGTCGGATTTACTGACGACTACTTAAAGAAGGCCAGACAGGACAGCCTGGGCCTGACGGGCCGACAAAAGCTGCTGGCGCAATTGCTCATTGCCGCCGGTGTCTGGGGGTTGCTTTATCTTTCGACTAAGTATTTCGCGGCGGACTATTCCTGGCAGGTGAGTATTCCGTTTTTCAAGGCGACGGCGGTGCCGGGAAATCCTTATAGCACGATCGGGCCAATCCTTTATCTGGGGCTCATCGTGATCGTGCTTTTGGGTACTTCGAATGCGGTGAACCTGACCGATGGTTTGGATGGACTGGCCATCAGCATGACCTTCATCGCGATGTCAGCGCTGACCGCGTTTACTTATTTCAGCAGCGACGCTCGCTGGGCCAGGTATTTGGAATTGACGCATCGCCCCGAAGCCGCCGAGCTGACAGTTTTTTGCGGCGCCATGGTTGGTGCCAGTCTCGGATTTCTTTGGTACAACGCGCCGCCGGCCCAGGTTTTCATGGGCGACGTTGGCAGCCTGGCGATTGGCGGGGCGATCGGCACCATTGCGGTGCTGACCAAGCAGGAATTGATGTTGTTAATGGTCGGGGGCGTGTTTGTGATGGAAGCGTTGTCGGTGATTTTTCAGGTGGGCTTTTTCAAGATGACTAAACAGTCGACAGGCACCGGCCGCCGCCTTTTTCGCATGACGCCCCTGCATCATCATTTCGAAATGCAGGGTTGGAAAGAATCGCAGATTGTTTTTCGCTTTCTCATCCTGGCGATTCTGTTTGCACTGTTGAGCCTGTCGACCTTGAAACTGCGATGAGCGGTACAGAACAGGGAGCGGTAGCGACCTCGGTCCTGTCAGTACCACCTGCGGTAGCGGGTGGGTGTTCTTCATCTGCGCGAGCTACACCCACCCGCTACCGCAGGTGGTACTGACAAGACAATGTTCATGGACGTTGCCGGCAAGAAAGTTCTGATCGTTGGCGCGGCGCGCAGCGGAATTGCCAGCGCGCAGTTTTTGGCAAAGCGCGGGGCGATCGTTGCCTTAAACGATCGCAAGCCGATCGAAGAATGGAGTGCGGAAGCGCTTGCGCTCCATCACCAGGACGTTGGCTTGATTCCCGGTGAGCTTCCTTCCTGGTTGTTGGACCAGGTCGAGTTGGTAGTTGTCAGTCCGGGCGTCGCGACCAGGAGCATTCCGCTCCGCTATGCGGATCGCGCGGGCGCAGAGGTCATTGGCGAGATCGAGCTCGCCTCGAGATTTTTGAAAGGACGCATCGTTGCGATCACCGGCAGCAACGGCAAGACCACTACGACCGCGCTGATCGGCCAGTTACTGCGAGACGCCGGTTTGCCGGTACAGGTCGGCGGGAATATCGGCAACGCGCTGATCAATCTGGTCGAGAGTTCCCGCGACGATGGCTGGACGGTGGTGGAGGTTTCGAGTTTTCAACTGGAGACAATCAAAGACTTTCATCCGACGGTGGCTTTGGTTCTAAACGTGACTCCGAATCACATGGATCGCTACGAAAACATTACTGAGTACGCCGCGACGAAGCACCGGATTTTCATGAATCAGGGGTCGGGCGATTTGGCGATTCTCAATGCCGACGACGAAATCGTCTCGTCATGGGCCGCGGGGTTGCGCGCTCAGGTAACGCTGTTCAGCGTCAAGCAGCAATTGGCAGAGGGTCTGTTTCTTCGCGACCAGCGCGCGATTGTTGCTCGTGTGGGCAGCGCCGAACGCACGCTCATGATGCGTGATGAGATGAAGTTGCGCGGCTTGCACAATGTGGAAAACGTCCTGGCCGCGCTGGCCGCCGGTCTTGCGTGTGGCGCGGCGCCGGAATCGATGCGCGAGACGATCCGGCACTTTGAGCCGGTCGAGCATCGGCTTGAATTTGTCACGGAGATCGAGGGCGTGAAGTTCTACAACGATTCGAAGGCGACGAGCGTCGATGCCGCGCTTAAGGCTCTCGAAGCGTTCCGCGACGACGCAGGGAAGATCGTTTTGATTCTCGGCGGCCGGGGAAAGCAAGCGCCCTATCTGCCGTTGGCGCCGCTCGTCCAGGAAAAGGTGCGGCAGTTGATCTTGATCGGAGAAGACGCGAACACGATTGCCAGTGAACTTGGGTCACTTGCCGGTCACCAGCAGGTAGGCGATATGCGCGAAGCTGTAGAACAGGCTTTTAGTTCGGCCGAGCCGGGCGACATCGTGTTGCTGGCTCCGGCGTGTGCGAGCTTTGACATGTTCGAGAGTTTCGAACATCGGGGAAGAGTATTTAAGGAAGAAGTCGCGAGTCTCGAGTCGCGAGTAGCGAGTCCGGGTGAAGAGTCGCGAGTCTGGAGTCGCGAGTCGTGAGTCCGGGCATTTGAAGTTGGATTTTGGAATCGCGACTACAGATTTGCGACTCGTGACTCGCGACTTTATTAAAATGGCGAGAAAACTCTATCCAGATAAATGGCTCTTTGCCGCAACTATCGGGCTGGCTTTGTTCGGTCTGGTGATGGTCTACAGCGCCTCAGCGATCACTGCCCAAAAAGAAAATGGCAGCCAGTACTACTACGTGATCAAGCAGGGAATCTGGACCGGTTTCGGTCTGGTGGCGATGTTCATCACGATGCACGTCGACTACCGCTGGTTGAGAAATCGACGGCTGGTATATGCGATCGTGCTGGTGACGACGCTGATGCTGTTCGCGGTCTTTGGCTTCTCGCCGATCAACGGCGCGCGACGTTGGATCAAGCTCCGAGCTTTCTCGATTCAGCCTTCAGAGATCTCGAAAATCACGCTGGCGATTTTTCTTGCTTACTTTCTCGAGAAACGCGCCGGCGAGGAAGGCGCATTTCTGAGGACCTTTGTGCCCGCGGCCGTGATCACTGGTCTGCTCGCCTTATTGGTGGTCGCTGAGCCGGATCTCGGGACGGCGCTAATGCTGGCGGTGATCTTCGTCGTGGTCATCTACACGGCCGGCGCGAAGCTGCTGCATCTGGGTATGGCGGCAGCGCCGGCGCTGATTGGGTTGGCAGGCTTGTTGATCTTTGTTCCGTGGCGGCTCAAGCGGTTGCTGATCTTTCTTGATCCGTGGGCGGATCCGCGCGGCGGCGGCTATCAAATCGTGCAGGCTCTGCTGGCTTTCGGTTCCGGCGGGCCGCATGGTTTGGGCTTTGCGCAAGGCAGACAGAAACTTTTCTTCCTGCCGTTTGCGCACTCTGATTTCATCTTCGCCGTGATCGGCGAGGAACTTGGTTTGGCCGGCGGACTGGGTGTGGTACTGGTTTTTGGACTATTCCTTTGGCGCGGCATTCGCACATCGTTGCGCGCGCCCGATCGCTTTGCCATGTTGCTGTCGCTTGGCCTGGTGACCAGCATTGTGGCCCAGGCGCTGTTCAATATGAGCGTGGTGCTGGCGCTTTTGCCGACCAAAGGCATTCCGCTGCCGTTCATTTCTTATGGCGGATCATCAATGGTGCCGACACTCGCGGCCGCGGGGATGCTGCTGAATATTTCGCAGTACGCGGGCAGCGGCGCGGTCGATCTTGAGTTGCTGCGATCGCTGGTGGCCAAGGCTCGGCAGGATCCGGATCGTTTGCGAGTGGCTGCGGCGCCAAGCGCAACGCGCTTTGGATAGATCGAAAATGCGCGCGCTGATTGCGGCCGGCGGTACCGGTGGACACATTTACCCGGCCATTGCGGTCGCCAATGAAATCAAACGCCGTGACTCCGGCTCGACGGTTCGCTTCGTCGGCACCGCGCACGGACTCGAGACGCGATTGGTGCCCCAGGCAGGTTTTGAATTGTCGCTCATTGAAAGCGCGGGGCTGGTGAACATGGGCTGGCGTGCGCGCGCCCGCGGGTTGTGGATCTTGCCAAAGAGTTTTGTGGCGGCTCGGCGGCTCATTCGCGAGTTCCGACCTGATGTGGTGATCGGCGCCGGCGGCTATGTTTCGGGACCTGTGTTGCTGGTGGCGGCGCTTGGCCGAGTGCGGACCCTGATTATGGAATCGAACGCCATGCCCGGCTTTACTAACCGGCGTTTGATTCGGTTCGTGGACAAGGCGGCGGCTTCGTTTGAAGCGACGGCGCCGTACTTTGGCAGCAGGGGTGTGGTGACCGGTAATCCGGTGCGGCGCGAGTTCTTTGCGATTCCCGCGAAGGTGCGCGACCCAACGCGATTTTCGCTTCTGTTGTTCGGCGGCTCGCAGGGCTCACGAGCGATCAATGAGGCGATGGTGGCGGCGTTGCCGTTGCTTAAAGAGCAACGATCGATACTGGACGTCACGCATCAGACGGGCAAGAACGATTTCGAGCGAGTACGAGCGGCTTATGAGCAGGCCGGATGGAGCAGCAAGGCGACTGTGCTTGAGTACATCGACGATATGGTCAACGCATTTGGCAACGCCGATCTGATCATTGCGCGCGCCGGCGCGACGACGACGGCAGAGTTAGCCGCCGCCGGGCGCACCGCGATCATGATTCCGTTGCCCGGCCAGCGCGAACAGCAACGCAATGCCGAAGTGCTGCAAGAGGCCGGTGCCGCGCAGATGATCCTGCAACCGGAATTATCCGGTGAGCGCCTCGCGCGAGAAATCGCGGCACTGGTGGCGGCCCCCGAGCGCATCACAAAGATGGAGCAGGCAGTGCGCACGCTTGCGCGGCCCAATGCGGCAGCCGCCACGGTTGATTTGGTTGAGGAACTGGTCAAATCAAAGAGCCGTGAAGAGTGAGGAGTGTATTGAATCTGAGATCTCAGATCTCAGAACGAGAAGGCAGTAAACAAAATTCGAAATTCGAAATTCAAAATTCATTGAACAAAGAACAAAGACCCCACCGAATTTGCAACTGACGACTGATGATTGACGACTGACGACTAACTACTAACTACTAGCAACTGACTACTAACCACATGTTTCGTCGCATTCAACACGTTCATTTTGTCGGCATTGGCGGCATCGGCATGTCGGGCATCGCAGAGGTGCTCGTCAACCTCGGCTTCCGCGTCTCGGGTTCTGATCTTAAGCGATCCGCCGTTACTGATCGCTTGCAAACGATGGGGGTTGAATTCACCGAAGGTCACGCAGCCGGAAACGTTGGTGATGCACACGTCGTCGTTCGTTCCTCGGCCGTCCGGGATCACAACCCTGAAGTGATCGAGGCGCAGCGGCGTTCGATTCCAGTCATTCCACGCGCGGAAATGCTGGCGGAGTTGATGCGACTCAAGCCCCATTCCGTCGCTGTTGCCGGCTCGCATGGCAAGACGACCACCACTTCAATGGTGGCTACGGTTCTGGGACACGCCGGTCTTGATCCGACGATCGTAGTAGGTGGCGTGGTGGGTGCATTTGGTTCCAACGCGCATCTGGGCACGAGCGATCTGATGGTGGTTGAAGCGGACGAGAGTGATCGTTCGTTTCTGATGTTGACGTCGACAATTGCCGTCGTTACCAACATCGATCGCGAACACATGGACTATTACCACGACATGGAAGACGTGCGCACCTGCTTCACGAATTTTGTGAACAAGGTCCCATTTTACGGATCGTCGATACTCTGTCTCGACGATCCGAATGTGCAGGCCATTATCCCGAAGGTTGAGCGACGCCGAATCACTTACGGCTTGAGTGCCCAGGCCGACGTGTCCGCTCACGGTGTCCGTCATGATCGGGAGTTTGGCTCGGCTTTTACAGTTTGGCGAGGCTCGGAGGTGGTGGGCGAAGTCGAGTTGCGAGTGCCAGGAATGCATAACGTCTACAACTCTCTGGCAGCGATTGCGGTCGGCTTTGAACTCGAAGTTCCGTTTGAAAAGATTGCCGAAGCGTTGAGCACCTTCACAGGAGCGCACCGGCGCTTCCAATTCAAGGCGGAAGTCGACGGGGTGTTGGTCATCGACGATTACGGTCATCATCCGACGGAAATCCGGGCCACGCTGGCCGCCGCAAAGATTGGCTCAGGCGGGCGGCGCACCCTGGTGCTGTTTCAGCCGCACCGCTACACGCGCACCCACGATTTGATGGGCGAGTTCGCGCGCTCATTCAACAACGCCGACACGCTGTTGATTTCGGAGATATACGCGGCCAGTGAAGAGCCCATCGAAGGCATCAGCGGCGAAACGCTCACCGATGCCATCCAGCGCTACGGGCACAAAGACGTTCATTACATTGGCGGGCTCGAAGGAGCGGCCCAGACCATTCGCGAACACATTCAGCCTGGAGACATGGTCATCACGCTGGGAGCTGGAACGGTAAATCGCGTCGGAGATCAGATCGTGGAGATGCTACGTAGCCGGACGGAGGCGAAAGGTGGGTAGCGATGCGAATGGTTGCCGGTTGAGCATTCGAGAGTCCGGGAATGAGTCGTTGGTTACTGGGAGCGCGGGCGTCCCGCCCGCAGCGAGCGCGTCAGCGCGAGTATGACTATTGCCAAACACAACTATGACTCGCCTGACACAAGACTGAGTGCCACCGGTTCAGCGGGCGGGATGAGCACCCCAGCGGGGCTGCCCTGCCGGGGACCCCGCCGCCCGCGGTCCCAGTGATCCAGAGTTTGCAGCATGAGTAATTCAGTGGAACCACAATCCGATTTCCGCGAGCGCGATGAAACGATTGAGCGCGTTTCGCTCCAACTCGGCGTGCGCGCGGAACGCGGCCGTCGCTTTGCCGAACTCACAAGCTTGCGTGTTGGCGGTGCAGTCGATTGGGTGATCTCGCCGGAGACAGAAGCGCAGGCGGCGGCCGTCGTTCATCATTTGGACCAGGCAATGATTGCCTGGCGAGCACTCGGCTCCGGCAGCAACGTGCTCGCCGATGACGGCAATCATCACTATGTGATCTTGAGTGTGAAAGATCTTAAGGGCGAGCCGCAGTTCGACGGCAATCGCGTTTCCATTAGCGCCGGCTACTCCCTGCCGCGTCTCTGCATTGACGCCGCGCGTCGCGGACTATCGGGCATCGAGGGCCTTGGAGGTATCCCCGGAACCGTGGGTGGCGCCTTGTGGATGAATGCCGGCGCTTTTGACCACGAGATCGGCACCGTGACCGAGAGTGTTCGAGTCGCTCGTGAGGGCCAGGTAACTGAGATTCCCGGAAGCAGCGTCCAGTGGAATTACCGGCACACTTCGTTCCGCGAGGGCGAATTGTTACTGGGAGCGACGTTGAGCCTGACTCCGGATGAGCCGGAAAAAATTCAAGCGCGTATGGAAGACGCAAAGCAGCGCCGCCTCGCTTCGCAGCCGCATGGCTCGCGCTCTGCGGGTTGCTTCTTCAAGAATCCACCGGCGGGTCAGGTTGGCACCGGCAAGATCATCGACGACCTGGGGATGAAAGGGACCCGACGAGGAAGCGCGCTGGTCTCGCCCGTGCATGCCAACTTTATCGTCACTGAGGGCGACGACGCGCGTGGCGACGACGCCATTGCGCTGGCGGAAGAGATCAGAGAGCGAGTCAAACGCGAGCAGGGAATCGAGCTCGAGTACGAAGTGGAGCTGTGGCGCGCTAATGAACCCGCGGATCAAAGTAAGAGAGATTTGAATCCGTCTCCCTCGGTCGATACGAACTTGACGGATCAACGCGACGCTTGATTGGCGATGCGATGGCAGGTCGTAGAAAGGAGCGACAACCTTGAGAGAACAGGTCATTACGCAAAAAGTCGGCGAGCGGGCCGGTATGTACGGCAAACGAGGCTCGAGCGCTGTCGGCCAGCGGCCTGCGAAACGTGGTAGTCGAGGCGAGTCCGGGGTGGGCTTGATCGAGCGGTTGCGCGCTTTCGCTCGCTATCTCCCACTGGTTGGAAAACTCGCATTGGCAGTCATCGCCGCCGGGTTGGTATTCGCCGGCTATCGGGCCGCGGCTTCGGCGAGCTTTTTTCAGGTGCGGGAGGTTGACGTTCGCGGCACATCCCGCGCTTCGTCGGAGCAGATCCAGCAAGCCGTTCGCCGCTCGGTCGGCCAAAGCGGAGTCTGGCGTGCCGATCTCTCGGCAGTGAGCTCGCAATTGGAGCACTTACCCTGGGTACGAACTGCGGTCGTGTCGCGTTTGTTGCCCGACGGCCTGCGCATTCGTATCACCGAGCGCGTTCCGCGGGCCGTGGTACGCACCGCTGCCGGGCATTTCGTCTGGGTCGATGAAGACGCGGTGACCCTGAGCGAAATGGCGCCCAGCGATCAGATGCCGGCTTTCTTTTTGCGCGGCTGGAATGACGAGACGGGAGAAGAGGCTCGCCATGACAATCGCGAACGCGTGCAAAAGTATTTGGAGCTCGCGCGCGACTGGAGCGCCGCTGGTTTGGCCGAAAGAGTCAGCGAGGTAAACCTGATCGATCTGGCCGATGTTCGCGCGCAGTTGGCTGGTGACGATTCACAGATCGAAGTTCGCCTCGGCTCGAAAGATCCGGGCCCTCGGCTGAAGAAAGCGCTGGATGTCCTGGATGAGCTGAGGCATACGCCCCGAGGCGCCTTCATCACCTGCGTCGATATCAGTCAGGGAAAGCGAGCGGTTGTGCGCTTTACCTCGGGGACGCAGGTGAGCAGCGGACCGGATACAGGTGAACCTGTCAGTGACCGGCAGGCAAAACCGGCAACGACTGATCGAGACCACACCGAAGAATCAAAGCCCGCGCGGAACGCAGCGAAGAATGACGCGACAGAGAAACAGACTGGGAGAACCCCGGAGGCTAGAAATCGAGATCACACTCGCGGGCGTTGAAAACACGCCCGGAGTAAGCGCCTGAAGGAGCAAATGCAGATGGCCCGACGATCGCAACACACAATCGGTCTCGACATTGGGACGAGCAGGGTGACGTGTATTGCCGGCGAAGTGGGCGAGGCGGGAGCCCTGGACATTGTGGGAATCGGAGAAGCCGAAGCGCGTGGATTGCGCAAAGGCGTGATTGTTAATCCTGATGCCGCAGTTGACGCTATCAAGAAGGCCGTTGAGGACGCTGAGCGCATGAGCGGTCTGGAAGCAGAGGAGGTCACCATCAACCTGGCGGGTTCGCACATCCTCGGATTCAACGGGCAGGCGATCGTCGCCGTCTCGGGACGCGATCGCGAAATCACCCATGAAGACGTGCGCCGGGCAATAGATTCCGCCTGTGCCATCCAACTGCCCGCCGGGCGCGAGATAGTCGATCGCTTGCCGCAGGAGTTCATCGTTGACGATCAAGACGGGATCAATGATCCGGTGGGCATGATTGGAGCGCGCCTGGCAGTCAAAGTGCACATCGTTACCAGTCCCGTGACCGCTCGGCAAAACGCAATTAACGCAGTCAATCGCGCCGGTCTGGTGGTGGCCGACATGGTCCTCGAACAGTTGGCGGCAGCCGAAGCATCGCTTACCGAAGACGACAAGGAATTCGGCGCGGCGCTGGTGGACGTCGGAGCGGAGACGACCGGACTGATCATTTACCAGCGCGGCGCTGTCCAGCACACGGCAGTCTTTCCGCTTGGTGGATCGCATTTTACCAATGACATCGCGTTTGGCTTGCGCACACCGATTCCGGAGGCGGAAAAAATCAAACGAGCGGTTGGCTGTGCCTGCAGCACTGCCTTGAACGAAATGGAACGCGGTGAATTGGTCGATGTGCCGTCGGTCGGTGGTCGTGCGCCACGTCAACTTTCACGCCAGATTCTTTGCGACATTCTGCAGCCGCGCGCGGAAGAAGTGCTGATGCAAGTCGCCGACGAAATTCGTGAAGCCGGTTGGGAAAGGCAGTTGTCCAGCGGCGTAGTGCTCTCTGGCGGCGGCGCGCTGCTGCACGGCATGACTGAGATCGCTGAGCAGGTGTTTGACGCACCGGTGCGCATCGGCTATCCCGAACGCGATCGCTTCGGCGGGTTGGTCGATGATGTACAAAGCCCGGCGTGGGCCGCGGCTGCGGGTCTGGCGCTGGTCGCCCATCGGGCGCAGGCTCTGGAGGCGCGTGCGGGCATGACGCGCCGCGCCTCGACCGGCAAGCTCACGCATTTTGTTTCAAGATTCAAGAATCGTTTTAGTAGTTTTTTGTGACTAAGTGTTGTATGCTGTCGCGCCGGTTGCACAAGATATAGCCCGCTAGATATCGAGGCTAATGGCACGAGCAGCACAATATAGAAGAAGGGGACCCTGGAAGCCATCCCGCTTTGGGAGAGAGGAAAAACTCATGATACCGGAAGCTCGTGAACCTGGAAGAGGCATAAATATTTTTCTCGATGACGATCCGCCGATCACCGGCGCGCGCATCAAGGTGATTGGTATCGGCGGCGGCGGCGGCAATGCTGTTAACCGCATGATCGAGTCAGGTATTGATGGCATCGAGTTTCTCGTTGCCAACACCGATCTGCAGGCGCTCAAGCGATCGCGGGCTCCGATTAAGATTCAGTTGGGCAGTCGTCTGACGAAAGGGTTGGGCGCCGGAGCCGATCCCGGCGTCGGACGTGAAGCGGCGCTGGAAGACACAGACAAAATTATCGAAGTGCTGGAAGGCGCTGACATGGTCTTTGTGACCACCGGCCTCGGCGGCGGTACCGGCACCGGCGGAGCGCCGATTATCGCCTCGCTTGCCACGGAATTGAATGCGCTAACGGTGGCCGTCGTCACCAAGCCGTTTCATTTCGAGGGACGCCGGCGAATGCAACAAGCAGAGCAGGGTCTCAGAGAGTTGCATGAGTGCGTGGATACGGTCATCACGATCCCGAATGAGCGCTTGCTGCACACAGTCGATCGGGGCGCCTCGCTGGCGTCCTCGTTTGCCGTTGCCGACGATGTCCTGCGTCAGGCTGTCCAGGGTATCAGCGATCTGATCACCGTTCCCGGTTTGATCAACCTGGACTTCGCCGACGTCAAGACGATCATGTCGGGCATGGGAATGGCGCTGATGGGAGCCGGGCATGCGAGGGGTGAAAATCGCGCGATTGAGGCAACGCAACAGGCTATCTCTTCGCCGTTGCTTGAAGAGGCGACAATTCAAGGGGCTCGCGGCGTGCTGATTAATATCACCGGCGGTCCTGACCTTACTCTCTTTGAGGTTAACGCGGCTGCCACGATCATTCGCGAGTCCGCCGACGAAGACGCGAACATAATCTTCGGTGCGGTGATCGACGAAAACATGCGCGACGAGATGAGAATCACCGTCATCGCCACCGGTTTTGCCAGAGAAGCGGTTGCGGTGGCGGCCACGGCGTCGGCAGCGGTCGCTATGCCGCCACAACCGCGGTACGTTCAGCGTCCCGTCGACGACGTTCCCAGACCGATGATGGGCCAGGTGCGTTCAGACGATTTGGATGTGCCGACGTTCATTCGGAAGAAGGCTGACTAAGAAACTATTTGTGAGAACCTGTAGGGGAGTTTGTTGTGCGAGCAAGAGGGCTGCTGCTTTTTTAGTTGCCAGTTTCCCCGCCTAAAAGTCGTTCCCTGCCTGCAAAAAGCTTTCAGTTTTTCGCCTTTGCTTTTTTGTGTCCGGTTGTGTAGCATGTCGAGCAAATCCCTTGCAGGGTTCTCCATTACGGGTAAAGTTTCGCTCCTCTCCTCGGATGGCCGCAGCCTGCGAGTGTGTATTTCCGCTGATTAGTGCCACGTTTATTGCAGCTCCCAATGTTATGCGGGCATTTTCAGCTTTCAATCCCGTATCAGATTTTTTTGGAGGTAGATTAAAGGTGAATCGCAAGCTTATCAGAACAACGCTCGCCGAAGTAAAGGGCAAAGCCCGAGAGGTCGCGCCGCCGCCGAGAGAACGCAGCAACGGCAGTCCCCATCGGGGGGGGCCAGGTCCTGCACAGCGAGCGGCACAACAGGCTGCGGCGGCTGTTCAGGTGCGCAAACGCGTACCGCCTCCGACGGAAACCAGCGCGGAAATCTTCTACTACAAAAAGCAGATTGACGCTCACACCCTGATGGTCATTGTGCTCCTGGATGGCGAAGAGATTGAAGGAACAATAGAGTGGTACGATCGCGGCGCGTTGAAGGTCAACCGCAAGGACGCACCCAATCTTCTGGTTCTAAAACGCAACGTCAAGTACATGTTCAAGGCTGACGAACGAGTCGAGAAAGTACAGAACGCCGGCCAGGCGAGTTGATCTCGGCGGGCTTGACTTCGCCCTGGCTCTCGCCCCCGAGCACCAGGTAATGACACAGTTAGGCAATAGCTCATCTCACTCCCGGCCCAGGCCCAGGCGTTCTCTGCCGCGCATCGGTATCACAATGGGCGATCCGGCCGGGATTGGTCCGGAAGTCGTTCTCAAGGCTGTAGCAGAGGAAGAGATCCGCAACCTTTGCGTACCCGTGATCATCGGTGACGCGCAACTGCTGGCTCACACAGCACGCACGCTTGACTTGCAATCGGGCTACGACATTGTCCGTTACGGAGAATCGATCCCGCCTGATCTCAGCGGTCCAATAATTTTTCATCTCGACAATGTTAGCGGTTACGTGGAACCGGGAATCGAATCCGGCGCGGCTGGTAAAGCTGCGGCCGGTTATATCGAGGCGGCCGTGGAGTTATGCGCGGCAGGCAGCATCGACGCGATAGCCACGGCGCCGATCAACAAGCGGGCCTTGTTCCTCGGCGGCTACAGTTTCCCGGGCCACACGGAATTCCTCGCGCATCTGACCAGCACTGAGGAATACGCCATGGCTCTGGTGGCGGGTAACCTGCGCACCGTTCTGCTGTCAACTCATCTGCCGCTGGCTCAGGCGATTCGCCTGGTGGAGCGCGATCGCCTGGTGCGTGTCATCAATCTGGCCCATCGTGAGCTGCAACGCTGGGGCATCGAGCGACCCCGCATTGCCGTGGCTGCTCTGAATCCCCATGGAGCGGAAGGTGGTTTGTTCGGCGTTGAAGAAGCCGCTGAGATCATTCCAGCAATTGAATCTCTCCGCGGAGTGGATGACCTGAATGTGCAAGGGCCATTCTCGGCTGATACTGTTTTTCTGCGCGCTTCGCGCGGAGAATTCGACGCGGTGATTGCCTGTTATCATGACCAGGCGATGATTCCGGTGAAGTGCCTTTCGTTTGGCGAAGCCGTGAACGTCACCCTGGGCTTGCCGTTCATCCGCACTTCGGTTGATCATGGAACTGCCTTTGATATTGCCGGAAAAGGGCTGGCGGAGCATTCGAGCATGATGGCTGCCATTGAGTTAGCGGCGCAGCTTTCCACCCAAGCGGGGGAAAGCGGGCGGGCAGTTGAAGTATAAAACGGACCTCAAGACGGGTTGCTGACTGCGAGGCAAACCGCAGCGTGGACCTCATAGCAATGACAACAGAGAACGAACTACTCAAGAACGACGAAGGCTCCAAACGGATTCTGGTGGCTGATGACGATCCGGCTATTCTGCGTCTGGTCACGACGATCCTGGAGAAGAACTACACCGTGGTCGCCGCCCGCGATGGGCGCGAAGCTTATAAGCTCTTACAGCGCGATCCTGATTTCATCGCGGCCATCCTGGATGTAGTGATGCCACATATTTCGGGTCCGGAGTTGGTTCGCTTCATGAAGACGGAAAAACGACTGATGCGCATTCCGGTAATGATGATGACGGCCGAGCAGGATCCAAAGTTGTCTTCGGACAGCTTTGCAGCCGGCGCCGTGGTTTTTCTACCCAAGCCTTTTACTACGGCTCAGCTCCAGATCATGCTGCAAATGCTCATCGGTAAAAGCACTCAGTAGCTCGTCACGGATGCCCCGGCGCTTAGACTCTGGAGTTTGTTGTTAGACTGGCCGCGTGTCGAACAGGTCAGTACCGCCTGCGGTAGCCGGCGGGGTGTCTTTCAAGCTACTACCCACCCGCTACCGCAGGTGGTACTGACTTGGCGATGCTCGAGCGCGCATTCATACCGCCCCTCGGGCGTCGAAGGACTTAACTTTTCGATGCTCAACGAAATGCGACAAACAAAGCTCTCGTTCGGCGCGAGGATCCGCGTCTTCTGGCTGGTAATGTTCTTTTCGCTGGCCCTACCGGTGACGACCCGAGCCGCCGGCTTAAGTAATAACGAAGCGCGTAAGCTCATTACCAGAGTTGGTGGTTTCGAACTCAAGAGCGGCGCTGTCCGCGTTAGGCAGATCTCGGCGGTCGATGCTTCAACAATGGTGGCAACCGCCGAGATCGCGATCGCCTTTCGTCTCGAGCAGAACGATCAGCACGAGTGGCGCGTCAGCGAAGTGCGCAGCGGACAGGATCACTGGGAAGAGATCAGCTTCATAATCCAGGCCGTCAAGGGAGAGTTGAACGAGACCAGTTGTGACCAGCCGGATCTCACCAACCGGAAAAAAGCAGCCGCCGACATCAGCGTTAAGCGCGCGCGTTGTCTGCTTGCTAATTTGCTCGGTGTGCAGCTTCCCTCCGATGCTGTGCGTATCAAATCGGTGTCGCCACTTGAGCTGCCGCTGGTCTCGCACCAGTCGGCGCTGGTCGACGCCCGCATCGAAGCGGATTTTCGCATCACCAGAGAGCAGGGTTCATGGCGTCTGAATGGTGTCAGGACCGGTGGTCGAGGGTGGGCGGATCCCGAATCGATTCTCAGCGAAGTAAACGAAGAAAAGGCCGCACGCGCCCAGACGGAAATGCAGGCAATTGCCAAAGCGCTCGAAGCCTTCCGCGCCAAACGCGGCTTCTATGTTGAAGCGAAGAGCGAAGCAGTGCTGATCGATTTTCTCAGTCCCGATTACCTCTCCCACGTGATCCGTCTTGATCCGTGGCGCCGTCCTTATCAATACGAAGGCACCCGCGATCACTTCACTCTCAAATCTGCCGGCCCTGATGGGAAAGACAACACCAGTGACGACATTGTGCTGGACAGTCAGACACGCTCAGCGGCTCGAGTGACAATCCCCTAAGCGACGGGATTTTGAACATGAATCGCAGTAGCGCGCTCTGGTCTCAGGGCGCGAGATCGAGACCCCACAGCCAACAATTCCTAAACTAACCTCTTGACGCCCGGCTTTCACGGGTGTTAGCTTTCAATTGCGGCCGCGATTTTGTGGGCCGCAACGGGAACATGCCTCGCGCCATTCGGGCCAAAGTACTTTGCCCCACCGATGGCGACATCTCAGCCAAGGGGTTTCGCTTTGTTAGCTGGACGCAAACTTCTTCTCGCTGACGACTCAATCACAATTCAGAAAGTAGTCGCCCTCACCTTTGCGGACGAAGGGATTGAGGTCCTCGCGGTAAACAATGGTGCGGAAGCTGTCGAGCTGCTGGATGAGTTTCGGCCTGATATCGTGCTTGCCGACGTTTACATGCCGAAAGTAACCGGCCTGCAGGTCTGCGATTACATAAAACGCAACGAGAAGCTGAAACACATTCCGGTGATACTGCTGGTAGGCTCGTTTGAGCCTTTCGACGAAGCGGAGGCGCGCAGAGTTGGCGCGGATGATACTTTGACTAAGCCATTTCAATCGATTCGAACCCTGGTCGAAAAAGTTGGCGTGTTGCTTGGGCGCGAGCCGGCGCCGGAAGCGCCAGAGCAGATTTCGCACGCGGTTACCACGCCGCCGCCGGCAGAGGCCGCGGGCGCTGCCGAACTGGATGGCGCGAAAACTCTTGATGGTACCCGAACCCTCGATGGCAGCAATACTCTGGATGGCGCCCAGACCCTCGAATTTCCTGACCGTGAGCCGCATGCTCCCGACGAACCATTGGACACTGGCAAATTAGAATTGATGACCGCAGATACCAGACCGCTGTCATCAGAGATTCATGCCCACCTGCAACAACCAGCGAGCCAGAATCAAGCAGGCGAAACCGTTCTGGAAGAACAAAAGATGGAGACACACTTGAGCAGTGACGCCGGCCTCGACCTTTCTGAAGGTTTCGGCGATGCGGTATTGGATCTCGGCGATTTCGACGACGACGCGCCGCTGATGGCGTCCGACGATGTCATTTTGGATATCGACTTCGATTCTCCGGCCCCCGACAGGTTTTATGCGGCGTCCCATGAGAATTGGCAATCTGCGGTTGCCGTTGAGGCGCCTGCTCCGCCCGCAGTCGCGACTGAAGAGAATGCTTCGACGATCCAAGCCGAAGAAGTGGTTGAGTGGGAAGGTGAGATCCGGACCACCGAAACTGCGTGGTCCCTGGCGCCCGTCCCGGAAGCAGCCACTGCACCTGCCGTCGATCAGTTCAGCGCCAGCGCGGCTCCTGACGTAAAGGAATTTGCCGAGCCCGTGCCGCTGGTTGAGGCAGTGGAGGTGCAGCATCCGCCGGCGCCGGTCGCTGAAACGGCCGCTGCTCCCGAGCCGGTAACGGGGCAAATCACGCTCGCGCAACTTTCGCCGGAGGTGATCGACGCGATCGCCCGCCGCGCGGTGGAACAGCTTTCCGAAGAGCTGGTGCAGGAGATCGCCTGGGAAGTCGTACCGCAGTTGGCTGAGTTGCTGATCAAGCGGAAACTCGAAGAGTTAAAGTAACCTGCAGAACAAGAGGACAGATCGAGCACGAGCGGTTCCGGATGGCCGCCGTGCTCGATTCTTTTTTGGAGCCGCGGTTTCCTTCGGCTTTTTGTAAAGCCCGTTTAGACAGGGCACTTGTGCCCCTCGCTCGGGACGGCGGACAAGTCCGCTATCTAAACGGAGCTCGGGGATGAGTAGGACAGTACGCCCGTCTCTGCTCAGCATGGAAATCTCATGCCTTTGCTTTACAATGTGACGCTTCAATTACGCGAGAGATCAGGAACTCAATTCAGACGACAATCCATGGACATTTCGAAAACCTACGATCCGAAACAAGCCGAAGAGCATCATTACCCTCGTTGGGAGGAGCAGGGCTACTTTGCTCCGGAGATCAACCGCGACCCTCAGGCGCCGCCGTTTTCCATCGTCATTCCGCCTCCGAACGTCACCGGTTCGCTGCACATGGGCCACGCTTTGCAGCACACGATGATGGACGTGGTGACCAGGTACAGACGGATGTGTGGTTACCGCACGCTTTGGCTGCCGGGAATGGACCATGCCGGAATCTCGACTCAGGTGATGGTCATTCGGGAACTGGAAAAAGAGGGATTGACGCGCCACGACCTGGGCCGTCAAAAATTCGTCGAGCGGGTGTGGAAATGGAAAGCCGAATCGGGCGGCCAGATTACCAGGCAAATGCGCCGGCTGGGAGCCTCGGTCGATTGGTCACGCGAAAAATTCACCATGGACGAAGATTTGTCACGCCTGGTGAGTGACGTCTTCGTCCGCCTTTATGATGACGGGTTGATCTATCGTGGCAACCGCATCGTGAATTGGTGCCCGACTGATCAAACTGTGCTTTCGGATCTCGAAGTACAGAAGGAGCCGCCACAGGATCCAAAGCAACGAAAGCTTTACTACCTGCAGTACCCGATCAAAGGCAGTGAGGCGTACGTTACCGTAGCCACGACGCGCCCGGAGACAATGCTTGGCGACACGGCCGTCGCGGTTAACCCGAACGATGAACGCTATCGCGAGCTGGTAGGCAAAACCCTGCTGTTGCCCTTGACTGATCGCGAAATCCCCCTGATCGCAGACGATTATGTTGACCAGGAGTTTGGCACTGGCGCGGTGAAAATAACCCCGGCGCACGACCCGAACGACTACGAGATGGGAGTGCGTCATGATCTGGCGCAGGTCGTGGTGATCGATCAGCACGCGCGCATGACCCTAAGCGCAGGCGCAGACTTCGCCGGGCTGGATCGTTACAAAGCGCGCGAAAAAGTGATTGAAAAGTTTGCCGAACTGGGCCTGCTCGAAAAGGTTGTGGACTACGACTTTTCGATCTCAAAGTGCGCCCGTTGCCAAACGGTCATTGAACCGCTCATCTCAATGCAGTGGTTTTGCCGCATGGAGAAGCTGCGCGACCTGGCGCTCACCCTGATCAAGAATCAAAAGAAACCGCGCTTCGTTCCTCAAGTCCCGTACGAGAAGGTGTACACCGATTGGCTCGAGAATCTGCGGGATTGGACCATCTCTAGGCAACTTTGGTGGGGTCACCAAATTCCCGCGTGGTACACGAGTGAGGGCGAAGTGATTGTCGCGCACACGGAAGCAGAAGCGCGAGCCAAAGCGGGAACCGACGAGTTGACCCAGGATCAGGATGTTCTGGATACGTGGTTTTCTTCGGCGCTTTGGCCGTTTTCGACGATGGGCTGGCCCAACCAGACCGAGGATCTCAAGACCTTCTATCCGACTTCGGTCCTGATGACCGCGCGAGACATCATCTTCCTGTGGGTATCGCGCATGGTGATGATGGGGATGCGATTCGTTGGCGAGGAACCGTTCGCGGACGTTTACGTGACCGGCACGATTCTCGACAAACACGGCCAGCGAATGTCCAAGATGAAACGGAATGGCGTTGACCCACTCGAGGTGTTCGATAAGTTTGGGGTGGATGCCACGCGACTGACTCTGGCCCAGGTCGGCACTACCGATACTCGCTGGAACGAAAAGCAAGTCGAGTCATACCGCAATTTTGCCAACAAGATTTGGAATGCTGCTCGCTTTTGCCTGATGAATTCCGAGGGCGCCGAGGTTGATCCGCGAACGTTGGACCCTTCGGCAGAAGCACTGGCCCTGCATGATCGCTGGATCATCTCGCGGTTAAATAAGACCGCGCGCGATGTTCGCGCCGCACTCGATGACTATCAGTTTCACGAAGCGGTCCAGACTCTCTATCACTTTTTTTGGGATGACTTTTGCGATTGGTACATCGAGCTGACCAAGACTGCGGTGACGGCTGAGGAGGCGACGGCCGAGAGAGCTTTGGCGCGCAGCCGGGTGCTCACCGTGCTGGAGCAAGCGCTGCGCCTGCTGCATCCTTTCATGCCCTACATCACGGAAGAGTTGTGGTTGAGTTTGCCGGGCGCAAACGACAGCCTGTTGCATCCGGCGTATGCCGGCGCGGGAGCGACGATCATGCTCACCGGTTATCCTGAAGGGTTAACCGCAAAAATCGACGAGCAGGCCGAATGGGAGATGCAGGCGGTGATCGACCTGATTTCGCGTGTGCGCAACATTCGCTCCGAGATGAATATTAAGGCAAGCGAACGAGTGCGAATCTTGATAGCCGCCTCGGATGAAAAGCTCCGCGATGTCTTTTCGGCAAGTGCCGAACAAATTGCGAGACTGGTGCGCGCGTCTGAGGTTTCAGTCAACGAACAACTCGGCGCGCCACGCGCCTCGGCGCGCGCGGTTTTGACAGGCGGGGCCGAAGTTGCCATACCACTCGAAGGGCTGATCGATTTCGAGCAGGAACGTCAGCGATTGCGTCGTGAACTCGAAAAGCTGCAAGCGGAAGGATCCAGATTGGAAGCGCAACTGGGCAATCCGCAGTTTGTCGAACGCGCGCCGGAAGAGAAGGTCAATGAGTTGAAGGGGCGTCTGGCGGATATCGAACAGCGAACCGCGGCACTCGATCAAATGTTGGAGGCGCTTCGATGATGTTTCAGTCGTTTTTGCGGTGCTCAGTGTCTGACTGCCCCAAAGGGACTGTGCCCTCCAGCCCAGGGTTGCTGCTTCAGCTACCCTGGGACGAGAAGAGAGGGTGAATTATTCAACCGCAACGCGGTTGCGCAGTATTGCGGATTTCTCGGACGCCAATGACGCAACCGCGTTGCGGTTGACAATCATTCTCTTTCGCTTCCCCAGGGTAGCCGAAGCAGCGACCCTGGACTTGAGGGCTTAGCCCCGTTGGGGCATTAGGACCCGGGTTTGATCTGTACTGCTCTTGGCGACGAACAGACCATGTCCCAGTGAGGAGTTCTTATGAACTGGCTTGACGAAGGCGCACTTTATTCGCAGATCAGCGTATTTCTGCGTGAGGATCTCGGACGTGGCGATATCACCACGCAGTCGATCATCGCGCGCAATACACGCGCCCGTGGTCGCTTCCTGGCCGGCGAGAAGATGATCGTCGCTGGGCTGGAAGCTGCTGAAGAAGTCTTCATGACGCTTGATTCCGAGCAACAGATCGAAGCCTTCGCCGCGGACGGAGAAGAGATCGAAGGCGGCAAGGTGATCGCTCGGACAACGGGGTTTGCGGACATCTTACTCGCCGGCGAGCGCGTCGCCTTAAATCTGCTGCAAAGACTTTCCGGCATCGCCACTTTAACTCATCAATTCGTCAAGGCGGTCGAAGGCACCAGCACAGTGATCGTCGATACGCGCAAGACCACTCCCGGACTCCGCATGCTGGAAAAATACGCCGTCCAACTTGGTGGCGGACGTAGTCAGCGTTTCGGTCTCGACGACGCGGTGGTGATCAAGGCGAATCACATCGCTGTTGCCGGCGGCGTGGGTGAGGCGGTGAGAAAGGCGAAAGAGGCGCTGGGCCACCTGCACAAGATCGAAGTTCGCGTAGCTAACGAAAGAGAGCTGCGGGAAGCGCTCAAATACGAGGCCGATGTAGTGTTGTTTGAGGACCTGGACGCTACGGAACTTGGACGCTTGGTTGGTTTGTCGCGCGAACTATCGGCCGTGGCGAAGATCGAATACTCAGGCAACGTCACGCTGGAAAATGTGCGCGCTTTTGCCGAAGCCGGCGCTGATATGATCAGCATTGCCGCCCTGACCAACTCGGCCCGGGCCATGAATGTGAGTTTCCAGATGCAGCAGTTTTGACGGCAAAACTTTGCGTACTCCGTTTAGATAGCGGATTTGTCCGCCGACGCAGCGGGGCACAAGTGCCCTGTCTAAACGGAACAATTCCAAAGACGTGTTTCTTAAAAGGCGCAAAGATGCAAAGCAGAGCAGGGAAACCAGAGTGTTGCTTTGAGAGCTTGACTCATTGGCATCAAGTTTTACCTGACAAATAATCTAGAGCTTTACGCAACCGCAATCTAAGTCATACGTGTAATCAAAGCATCTTGCCGACGCTTGATAGCATCTCCTGACAGCAGTATCTTTAACGACAAATGGTATGCGGCGCGAGGGAGTACAAGGTCGAAGGCGCTGCCACAAAGACCAGGGGAGTTAGCAATGCAGATCAGGTTTGTTCGTCAGTTCGCTTTGCTCGCGGCGCTATTGCTCACGATTAGCGTTTGTTTCGTCGAGGCCGGGGGACAAAAGCGCAAACGTCGCTCGCGGCGAGTGACGCCTGTTACTTCGCCAACGCCCGTGCCTGACGAGTCTGCTGATCCTTCCGACCCAAGGATCGTGAGTACGGCCGATCAGACCACCGGCAACAACACTTCAAAGTCCGGCAGCAGCCAACGGACCAAGCCTCTGCCCACTCCCACGCCTGAGTCCGAATCTGAGGCCCTGCGCCGCACAATCAATGACCTTTCGGGCCAGGTTAACAAGCTCAACGACAAACTTAGTCAGGTCGAAGAGCAGCAGCGTTCCCTGGTTGACCTCGAGCGTTTGAACCGCGCCGAGCAGCGTGCGGAAACCTTTCGCAGCCAACTGCGCGATGTGCAACAGAAGGAAACCGACGTTCAGGGTCAGTTGGACCAGATCGAATATGCGCTGCAGCCTGAGAATATCGAGCGCGCCGTCGGGATGCTCGGCACCACGCATCCTGAAGAAGCCCGTGAGCAACGCCGGAAGCAACTGGAGAGTCAGCGCACGAAAGTAAAAGCCCAGTACGATCAGATGGAGCAGAGCCGCGTTCGTCTGGAGGCCGCGATCGCTACAGCCGACCAGGAAGTCGAAGCGTTGCGCGCGCGCATCGATGCAGCAAGTGTAGAAGGAAATCAACAACCGCTACCGAAGACCGTTGTTCTCCCGGCTCGAACGCCAAACTACACACCACCGCCGCCGCCGCAGGAGCCTCCGCTCTAACTGGCTGAAGCGCGTCGCCGTTTTGGATTCTGGGTTGTCCGACAAACTAAAGTTTGTCGGACACATGGATGCCGCGAAGCTAACATCAGATTAAGCAAGCTCAATGGGCACAATTGCACAACGCGATCTCTATCGGCTGATCAGCGAAGCCGCTGGCAGACACGAACGCGTCGCGGTGGCGACCGTGGCCCACACGCGTGGTTCGACGCCTCAGCGGCGCGGCGCGAAGATGCTCTTCTTTGAAAACGGTGAAGTCGCGGGAACGGTGGGCGGCGGTTGCATCGAGGCTGAAGTGTGGGCCGAAGCGCGCGAGGCCTTGCGATCGGGCAAGTCTGCATTGCACCACTTCTCTTTGACTGCTGAAGAAGCGAGTGAAGAAGGAATGGTTTGCGGCGGCACGATGGATATTTTTATCGATGTTTGGACTCAATAGCGCTCATGCCCCAGTCCCTTAGCGAAAACTACAAAACCAGGCATCAGCATCCGCTGAACAGGCTGTCACACAGCATTGGTATCCCGCTAATCTTAGTCTCGCTGCCATTGTTTTTCTTTAGTTGGCGCTGGGCTTTGGTGCTGTTCGTGGTGGGCTGGGTGTTGCAGTTCATCGGCCACGCGATTGAAGGCAGTCAACCGGCGTTTTTCAAAAATCCTCTCTACTTGCTGGTTGGTCCACTATGGCTCTTGCGTCGGGCCGCCGGCCTGGTCTTTTTGGGGAGACACCCTAAGTAGTCCTCGTTGATAACACCTCACTGCGCGTCGCCTGATGCGTGTAGTATTCTCTAGCGTATCCATAATTCATGATTGAGAGTGAAACCAATCCTCCTGCGTCCGAAATCGCGAAAGCGATCGAACGCCTGCTCGCTGATGGCGCAATCGCGGTGCTGGTGACACTGGTTGCAGCTCCAGTCAACGTTGGCGCGAAGTTGCTGGTCGAGGAAACGGGCGCGATCAGGGGCAGTTTTGGCGACGAAGATCTTAATCGCGCCATCACGCGGTTCGCCGGTCGCTTCCTCGCGACGGCAGACGAGGCCCATACATTTCGCATCAGCGAATTCGCGCCTGAATTAGCCGACTGGTCTGAGGCACAGATCCTCTGCGAAAGAATCGAGCCCGAGCCGCGCATCGTCATTTGCGGGGCCGGACACGTGGGTGCGTCGCTCGCCCAACTCGCCAGCTTTGTTGGTTATCGCACGACATTGATTGACGACCGCGCTGAATTCGTCACCCGCGAACGTTTTCCGGATCTGAAGATTGAGTTGGTAGCCACGACCAGTTGGACCGAGGCGGTGCGAGAGGCAATCGGCAACGGGCGCGGGATCTCGATCGCCGTAGTGACTCGCGGCCATAATGAAGACGAAGAGTGCATGCAGGCAATCATCACTACGAATGCGGACTACGTCGGTCTGATCGGCAGCAAGCGCCGCACGAATATCGTGCTCGACCGTTTACGTCAGGGAGGCCCCGACGAAGAACTGCTCCGACGTGTGCACGCGCCGATTGGTTTGGACCTCGGCGCAGTCACTCCCGAAGAAGTGGCGCTGGCGATCCTCGCGGAAATTGTTGCCCGGCGACGAGGTGGAAAAGGCGGTTCGCTGTCGGCCTGGCGGCGAGCGTAGCGGTTGCCTCTGCCGCTTTACGCGCTAAGGCTCCGTCCACGCCTGTCCAAAATAGCTTTCTGAAACAGCGCCATGAACAAGCCAGCAATTCCAATTGGTTTGAGTTGATTCAATTAATCACGGCTTGGCATTCTTCAGGTCCGAAGACCGGTAATCAATAGCCCGTCCGTGAGAGGCTGTGTCAAAACTCACGGTCCAAGCTTCTGGATGATTAACTGTAACGCAAAGGACGCAAAGGCAAACCGCAAAGGGGCGCAAAGTACAACCCCTTTGCGTTCATTGCGAAGAACCTTTGCGTCCTTTGCGTTTCAATTTCTACCTCTACCAGCACTCAATTGAGTTTTGACACAGTCTCTCACGGACGGGGCTGCTAATTTGCCGGTCCCTCGGACTTGATATGATTTATTCCAAAACCATCGGTCCAGGAATGATTTGAAATCAAACATCGCACTTGGTGCTTTCACCAACCTGATGTTAAGACATAGCGCATGCCCACGGCGCCCGCTGAAGAGTCGACCTCTGAACCCACGACCAACCGACGCCGGCAGATGTTTCGGGCGTTGAGTTACCGCAACTATCGCCTGTTCTGGAGCGGTGCGTTCCTTTCAAACATCGGTACCTGGATGCAGGCTGTCGCTCAGGGCTTTCTAGTCTACGAGTTTACGCATTCGCCTTTTTGGTTAGGGCTCGATGGGTTCGTAGCCCTGGCGCCGGCGTTGGCTTTGACCCTTGCGGGAGGAGTCTTTGCGGATCTTGTCGACCGGCGTCGCCTGCTCCTTTACACGCAGGCTGTAGCCGGAATCGCTGCACTCGGGCTGGCCGTCTTAATCAGTACAAAGGTGATTCATCAGGCGGACAATATCTGGACCAGCAATGTCTGGATGATTCTGATCTTTTCATTCATCACGGGGTGCTGCATGTCTCTGGCGAGTCCTTCTTATTTGGCCCTGACGTTTGACCTGGTCCGGCGCGAAGATCTGGCGAACGCGGTGGCGCTCAATTCCACGCAGTTTCAGCTCTCTCGCGCGGTCGGACCATTCTTTGCCGGCCTTGGTCTGAAGCTTGGTCTCGCCGGTTGTTTTTACGCAAATGGTTTTTCGTTTGGCGCCGTGGTTGTCGCCCTGTCAATGGTCCGCTTTAATAAGTCTGCTCGCCCACCGGAAAGTACCCGCTCGGTTCGAGACAAGCGCGCGCTATGGAACGATCTGCTGGATGGGTTTCGCTATGCTCGCAATCGCCCGCGTGTTTCGGCGCTGCTCTCAATCTCTGCGGTCAACAGTTTCTTCGGCGCTCCCTATCTGACTTTTCTACCGATTTTCGCGCGCGACATTTTTCATCTGGGTGGAACTGGCCTGGCGCTGTTGATGGGCACGGCCGGAGCAGGCGCTTTTTTTGGAGCACTGGGGCTCGCCTATCTGGGCGACTTCAAGCGAAAAGGCTGGTCAGTGATCGGCGGGGCATTTGGCTTTGGGGTTTGTCTGATCGCATTTGCTTTATCCAGACAACTGACAGTTTCCCTGATCTTCCTGTTTGCGGTCGGGTTTTCGATTGTCACTTCGATAGCGGTGGTCAATACACTGTTGCAGCAGTTGGTGACAGATCAAATGCGCGGTCGCGTGATGAGCATGTTCATCCTCTCGTTCATGGGCACGATGCCCTTTGGCAACCTTCTCGCCGGTGCTGCATCACATCGTTTCGGCGCGCCGCATACACTGGCAGCCGGTGGATTGATAATCGCACTCTACAGTTTGATCGTTGGCACCGTGAATGATCGGCTGCGGGAACTTCACTAGCAGGCTGCCGAAAAACGACGGCTATTGATTAAACAAGTTCCATGATCTTCCCTGTCGCCTTTAGATAGCGGAATTGTCCGCCGTCCAGAGCGAGGGGCACAAGTGCCCTGTCTAAACGGACGATTTACCGAAGGCACAAGTGCCCTGTCTAAACGGGAATTTTAGCGCAAGAACCCGCTCTTCGATGCGTTCTTCAAAGCGAAAGCGCGGAAAGCCGCCGAAGCCATGCCAGAAGGAGTTCGACACGAATGCGAATCAGAATCCCGGCCGTAAGCTTGCTGATCATTTTTCTAACCGTACTCACTGCCCATGCGCAGGGGATTATTGTTCCCGGACCTTGCGAGCGCTGTCCCCGGCCCCCGCAACCAATCAACCTGCCGCGCTCACTGCCGGTGAAATCGATTAAGCTCGATACTAAGATCGTTGCCCAGGTTGCAACTACACACGTCGAACAAATCTTTCGCAACGACTCGAATGTCACGTTGGAAGGCACTTATTTTTTTCCATTGCCTGAGTCCGCGTCGATTTCAGAATTCGCGATTTGGGATGGTGATCGACGCCTGGTCGGCGAAGTGAGGTCGCGCGAAGACGCCCGGCGCATCTACGATCAAATCGTCCGGCGGCAACGCGACCCGGGCCTCCTGGAATACGCCGGGAAAGACCTTTTTCAGGCGAGCATCTTCCCTATTCC
>Ga0179594_10000109_pt1 | contig 27270 bp, 12 predicted proteins | sample CZOMad1_1_08_16f_FD_148625 | JGI IMG/M metagenome (GOLD analysis project Ga0179594, IMG submission 148625) | Vadose zone soil fungal communities from Angelo Coast Range Reserve, California, USA - CZOMad1_1_08_16fungal (Illumina Assembly) | ecosystem: Environmental > Terrestrial > Soil > Vadose...
TTGCTTCGGAAGTGACGCGTGTGGCGCGCGAGGTCGGCTCGGAAGGAAAACTCGGCGGCCAGGCTGACGTTAAAGGCGTGGCCGGAACATGGAAGGACTTGACCGACAACGTGAACCTGATGGCCGGCAATCTCACCGGGCAGGTGCGCAACATCGCCGAGGTGACGACGGCCGTGGCCAATGGCGACCTCTCCAAAAAGATTACGGTCGATGTGCGCGGCGAGATTCTCGAGTTGAAGAACACCATCAACACGATGGTGGATCAGCTCAACGGTTTTGCTTCCGAGGTGACGCGCGTGGCGCGCGAAGTGGGGACCGAAGGAAAGCTCGGCGGCCAGGCGGATGTGCGCGGAGTGGCGGGCACCTGGAAGGATTTGACGGATAGCGTGAACTCAATGGCCGGCAATCTGACGGGCCAGGTGCGCAACATCGCGGAAGTAACCACGGCGGTGGCCAACGGCGACCTTTCGAAAAAGATCACTGTGGATGTGAAGGGTGAGATTCTCGAACTGAAGGTCACCATCAACACGATGGTGGACCAACTGAGTTCGTTCGCTTCGGAAGTGACACGCGTGGCCCGTGAAGTCGGCACCGAAGGGAGATTGGGCGGCCAGGCACAGGTGATGGGCGTGGCCGGCACCTGGAAAGATTTGACTGACAACGTGAATTTCATGGCCGGCAACCTGACCGGCCAGGTGCGCAATATCGCGGAAGTAACCACAGCGGTGGCCAACGGCGACCTATCGAAGAAGATCACGGTGGACGTAAAGGGCGAGATTCTGGAGCTGAAGAACACCATCAACACGATGGTGGACCAGTTGAATTCGTTTGCTTCGGAAGTGACGCGCGTGGCGCGCGAGGTAGGTACGGAAGGAAAACTCGGCGGCCAGGCGGATGTGCGGGGCGTCGCCGGCACCTGGAAGGATTTGACTGACAACGTGAATTCCATGGCCAGCAACCTGACCGGTCAGGTGCGCAACATCGCGGAAGTAACCACGGCGGTGGCCAACGGCGACTTGTCAAAGAAGATCACGGTGGACGTAAAGGGCGAGATTCTGGAGCTGAAGAACACTATCAACACGATGGTGGACCAGTTGAACTCGTTCGCTTCGGAAGTGACGCGTGTGGCGCGCGAGGTGGGTACGGAAGGCAAGCTCGGCGGCCAGGCGGATGTGCGGGGCGTCGCCGGCACCTGGAAGGATTTGACCGACAACGTGAACTCGATGGCCAGCAACCTCACCGACCAGGTGCGTGGTATTGCCCGGGTGGTGACGGCGGTGGCGAATGGAGACCTCAAACGCAAACTAACAGTGGAAGCAAAAGGCGAAATCGCTGAACTCGCCGACACCATCAACAACATGACGGACACGCTGGCCACCTTTGCCGATCAGGTGACGTCGGTGGCGCGCGAAGTCGGTGTCGAGGGAAAACTGGGCGGCCAGGCAAACGTGCCCGGCGCTGCCGGCACGTGGCGCGACCTGACCGACAACGTAAACGGGCTGGCCGCTAATCTGACTACGCAGGTACGTGCTATCGCGGAGGTGTCGACAGCCGTGACCAAGGGCGATCTGACCCGCTCAATTACAGTCGAGGCCCAGGGCGAAGTAGCGAAACTAAAAGACAACATCAACGAGATGATTCTCAATCTCAAGGAAACCACGCAGAAGAACATGGAGCAGGATTGGTTAAAGACAAACCTCGCTCGCTTTACTCGCATGCTGCAAGGCCAGCGCGATATGACCACTGTGGCCCAGATGGTGTTGTCCGAGTTGGCGCCGCTGGTTGACGCCCAGCAAGGCGTCTTCTTTGTTAACCAAACCGCTGCGGACGGCGAACCGGTAATGAAGTTGCTCGGCGCTTATGCCTATCGTCAGCGCAAGAACCTGGCGAATGAATTCCGCCCCGGCGAAGGACTCGTCGGTCAATGCATGATCGAGCGAGAAAGAATTCTCATCAATAATGTTCCCAAGGATTACGTCTACGTCTCGTCGGGACTGGGCGAAGCGCCGCCACTAAACATCGTCGTTCTCCCGGTCCTGTTTGAGGACGACGTCAAAGCGGTGATCGAGCTTTCCAGCTTCAATGCGTTCAGCGAAACCCACCTGACGTTCCTTGATCAGCTAACGGAAAGCATCGGCATCGTGCTTAATAACATCGCCGCCAACACGCGAACTGAGGACCTGCTGCTGCAATCACAATCACTGGCCAGCGAGCTGCAGAGCCAGCAGGACGAATTAAAGAAAACCAACGAGCAACTCGAAAAACAGGCGGAGTCGTTGCGTGATTCCGAAGAGCTGCTCAAGAACCAGCAGGAGGAGCTGCAGCAGACGAATGAAGAGTTGCAGGAAAAGGCGACGCTGCTGGCACGCCAGAAAGCAGAGGTCGAAGCCAAGAACCGCGAAGTCGAAGAAGCCCGTTGGGCCATGGAAGAAAAGGCCGAGCAATTGGCGTTGACCTCGAAATACAAGTCGGAATTTCTGGCCAACATGTCGCATGAGCTGCGCACGCCGCTCAACAGCATGCTCATTTTGTCCCGGCAACTTTCCGATAACATTCAGGGAAACCTTTCGCCCAAGCAGGTGCAATTCGCGGAAACGATCCATTCGTCCGGATCGGATCTGCTTTCGCTGATCAATGACATCCTGGATCTTTCAAAGATCGAATCAGGAATGATGGGCATCGATGTCTCCGAGGCTCTGTTTACGGAAATCGCAGGACAGCTCGAGCGCAGTTTCCATCAGGTGGCCCAGGACAAGGGACTACAGTTCGGGGTGGATCTGGACCAAAACCTCGGCTCCTCAATTCAAACGGACGACAAGCGACTGCAACAGATTCTGAACAACCTGCTGTCGAATGCGTTCAAATTCACCGAGCAGGGCCGAGTTACGCTGACCATCGAACCCGCGCTTGCCGACGAAAAATTCCAACTCGAGTCGTTGAATCGCGCCGGGGAGGTCATCTCGTTTTCGGTCAACGATACCGGCATCGGTATCCCGCCTGAGAAACAGCGAATAATTTTTGAGGCCTTTCAACAGGCAGACGGCACCACCAGCCGGAAGTACGGCGGCACGGGCCTGGGCCTCTCGATCAGTCGCGAGATTGCCCGCTTGTTAGGCGGAGAAATCCGTGTGATTAGCCGCGTCGGCAGCGGCAGCACTTTCAGTCTTTACCTGCCGCGCGTGCACACGCCCGCCGGACCCAGCCATTCGAATACAGCAAAACTAAAACGGGAGATCGAAGCGGTTTGGACGCCGGCAGAGCTTTTCGAGAACGACTCTCTGACGCTCCTGGCCAGCGAGGCGGCGATCAATGACGACCGCAACGATATCAACGATGACGATCGCACCGTGTTGATTGTCGAAGACGATACGCGGTTTGCCGGGATCCTTTTGGACCTCGCGCGCGAGAGAGGCTTCAAAGGAATCGTGGCCACCAGCGGCATGATGACGCTGGCCCTGGCGCGCAAGTACAAGCCACACGCAATCACTTTGGACATCAAGTTGCCGGACCGGGATGGCTGGACCGTGCTTGATCGATTGAAGCACGACGCGCAAACCAGCCACATCCCCGTGCATATTATTTCCGTCGAGGGTCATCGCCATCGCGCGCTGCAGCAGGGGGCCTTCACGCACCTGCAAAAGCCGGTCAGCCGTGATGCCCTGGTCGACACGTTTGAAAGCATTGCGGACTTTGCGAAACGCGGCGTCAGGAAATTGCTGGTGGTGAAGGATGACGATGTGCAGCGCGCCAGCGTCGTTGACCTGATTGGCAACACCGACGTCAAGACCACCGCGGTGAGTAACGGACGCGAAGCGTTGGCCGCTTTGCAGGATGAGAGATTCGACTGCCTGGTGCTGGATCTGAAACTGCCGGACATGAGCGGCTTTGAATTGATCGAGACCATCCAGAAGGATCTGGGACGCGAGGAATTGCCGATCGTGGTCTACACCGGCAAGGAATTAACGCGTAAGGAAGAGAAGAAACTGCGCAAGATTGTTGATTCAAACATTGTCCGCGAAGCGACGTCGCCTGCCGGTCTGCTGGCTGAAACGTCGCTGTTTCTGCATCGGGTCCAGGCAAATTTGCCGGAGCCGAAACAGCAAATGCTTGCCGATCGAAATCGACACGATCCGTCGCTCAGGGGACGCAAGGTATTGATCGTCGATGACGACGTGCGGAATATCTTCGCCCTGACCAGCGTGCTCGAGGGGCATGACATGAACTGCTTGCACGCGGAAAACGGTCAACAGGGAATTGACCTTTTGAAAGCAACTCCGGGAATCGACGCGGTGCTGATGGACATCATGATGCCTGAGATGGATGGCTATGAGGCGATTTCCGCGATCAGGCAGTTGCCCGAGTTCAAGAGCCTGCCGATCATTGCCCTGACTGCCAAAGCGATGAAGGTGGACCGTGATCGCTGCCTCGAGGTTGGCGCTTCGGATTACATTTCCAAGCCGCTGGACCTCGATCAACTGTTTTCTCTGTTGCGAGTGTGGCTCTATCGAAAAGACGAAGCTAACGGAGATCGATAGATGGTTTACTGGGACCGCGGGCATCCCGCCCGCAGTGAGCGCAAAGCGCGAAGTGCAACGTCGCGCAAACCGCGAAATGGAACGTCCCAGCGAGGAGCTGTTTTCAGAATTTGAATGCTGCGGAAAAGGCGGGCGAGACGCCCGCGGTGAAGGAGCAGGCTTAAGGAGAGTCGCCCATGACAGCCGAAGAGAGGATTAACATTCTACTGGTTGATGACAGCCTGACCAATCTGCTGGCTCTCGATGCGATATTGCAAGCACCGGACCGCAACCTTGTCAGAGTATCGTCCGGCGACGATGCCCTCAGGTACCTGCTCAACCACGAAGTGGCGGTCATCCTGCTGGACGTTTACATGCCGAGCATCGATGGCCTGCAAACCGCGGAGTTGATTCGCAGCCGCGAAAGATCCAAAGACACACCGATCATCTTTCTGACCGCGGATAGCTCCGGCAACCGGCATCTCAGTCGCGGTTATTCGCTTGGCGCCGTCGATTATATTGTCAAACCCGTCGAGCCCGAGATTCTGCGATCGAAGGTCGCCGTTTTTGTGGAATTGTTTAAGAAAACAAACGAAATCAAGCGCCAGGCGGAATTGCTTCACGAGAAGAACCTGCAGCTCGAAGACGCGAATCTGGCGCGGCTCAACATGCTGATTGATCTGGGTCAGCAACTGGCCGCCGAACGCGATCCGGCTCGAGTACTGGAGAAGTTTTGTGCTTCTGCCCGCGAAATCGTCGGAGCGCAGCACACCGTTGTCGGGATGTTCGGAACGGACAACAAGACACCGGAGTATTTATTTCAATCCAATGCGAAGGACCCCGGCGTGCCGGCGCTCAAAGCTCCGCAGGTAAGCGACCGCGTGTTGAATATTCTGCTGACTAACAAACGGCCGCTGCGGCTGAATGAGTCCGATGAGTTGTTGCCGGACGAGGCCCTGGTTTCCGAAGGAGTGCAATCGTTTCTCGGGGCGCCGATCCTTTCTTCTACAAAAGGCCGCGGCTGGATCTACTTAATCAACAAACTGGCTGCGGATGGTTTTTCAGAGAGCGACGAACGATTGGCCGAAACGTTGGCCACTCAAGCGGCCGTCGCTTATGAGAACGCCAGGCTTTACGAAGACGCTCAGAGTAATGCGATGGAGTTGCAACAGGAGGTGGCTGAACGCAAGCAAGCGGAAGAGGAACGAGCGCGCCTCTTGATTCGCGAACAGGCGGCCCGCGCCGAAGCCGAAGAGGCAAACCGCACCAAGGACGAATTTCTTTCGACGCTGTCTCATGAGTTGCGTACTCCGCTGACTGCGATTTTGGGTTGGAGTCGTCTGGCTCGCACTGGCGACTTTGATCAAAACCTGATTGAGCGCGCCTTCGAAACCATCGAAAGAAATGCGCGCTCGCAGTCGCAGTTGATTGATGATCTGCTGGACGTCTCGCGGATCATCACCGGTAAGCTGGTCATCGATTTTCAGCCGGTAGTTCTGGAGCAGGTGATTGAGGCGGTATTGGAATCGGTGCGCCCATCTTTCGAGGCCAAAGGAGTTGAGTTCCAGACCGCCTTTGACGCCGGCCAAAATCTGGTGTCCGGGGACGCAAACCGTTTGCAGCAGGTGTTCTGGAACCTGTTTACCAATGCAGTCAAATTTACTCCGCAGGAAGGTCGGGTCCTGGTAACAGTGAAGCAGCGTGGCGGTTATCTCGAGGTGTCGGTCGGTGATACCGGCGTCGGTATTGCGCCGGAGTTCCTGCCTTATATCTTTGATCGTTTTCGCCAGGCAGACGGCAGCACCACGCGCAGACATGGAGGGCTGGGTCTGGGACTCGCAATCGTGCGTCATCTGGTTGAACTCCATCAGGGCGCGATCAAGGTCGAGAGCGCAGGCAAGGATCAGGGCACGACATTTTTGATTAATCTGCCCCTGGTCGCGGCCCAGCCCGCGGGCCAAGATGAAATATCCGCCCGTCAACACTCCGGTGTGGACCAGTCTCTTGATAATTTGCAATTGCTCGAGGGGTTAAGAGTGTTGGTCGTGGATGACGAAGCCGACTCGCGCTCGCTGCTGAATGCGATCCTGACCGGTTCAGGGAGCGAAGTGCGTTGTTGCTGTTCAGCAGCCAACGCCATGCAGGAATTCAATAATTGGAATCCTGATGTTCTGGTGAGCGATATCGGCATGCCGGATGAAGATGGCTACACTCTGATTAAGAAACTAAGACAACAACCATCAGTTCGCGTCAGCGGCATTCCAGCCATCGCACTGACCGCCTATGCCTCGCCCGATGATCGCGCCCGGGCTTTGGCTGCGGGATTTCAAATTCACCTGGCCAAGCCGATCGAGCCGGAAACGCTGGTTAGCTCCATCGTCAGCGCCGTTGGGCGTAGATCAGGATGATGACCAGATCGATTTGCGAGCGGCAAAGCCCGCAAGCGCTCTCTCATTTTTGGTAGGTCCTGCGTTCGGGGTCCAGCAGGCAGATGAAGAAGTGATTACGAACCACGAAATTACACGAAGCAGCACGAAGTCACACGAAAAAGGTGCGATTCTCTTAGTACTATTTCGTGTTCTTTGACGTTCAGTGAATACAGGTGTTTACTACAATTTTTACTAAAGTGGCGCATATACTCGCCTAAGCCCTCACCGAAATCCGTCGCAAACTCTAGCCCGATTAGTGTAATGCGGATAAGATGAGCGGGCTTCATCTGAAGTGCTTCAGTGCATTCCAAACCTTTATGACCATTGACGAGGGCACTCGACTTGGTCGGTACGAAATCCGCTCAAAGATTGGCGCCGGCGGGATGGGTGAGGTCTATCTGGCTCAGGATACTAAACTCGACCGCCAGGTAGCGCTCAAGATTCTTCCGCCAGAGTTCGCCTCAGATGCTGACCGAATGCGCCGCTTTGTTCTGGAAGCGAAGTCTGCCTCGGCGCTTAATCATCCCAACATCATCACGATTTACGAGATTGACGAAGCTGATTCTGCTCACTTCATCGCGACCGAATTCATAGACGGCGAAACGTTGCGCGAACGAATGAACGGTGCGCCGATAAAGCTCCTTGAAGTGCTTGATCTCGCCGCGCAGATCGCCAGCGCGCTTTCCGTTGCTCACGCTGCCGGCATCGTGCATAGGGACATCAAGCCCGAAAACATCATGCTGCGGCGCGACGGCATTGTGAAAATACTGGACTTCGGCCTGGCAAAGCTGAGTGAGAACGTTGTGACAGGGACAGTGGACACGGAAGCGGCGACGAAAGGCCTGGTGCAAACGGAACCGGGAGTAGTGGTGGGAACCGCGGATTATATGTCACCGGAGCAGGTGCGCGGACTGGCACTGGATGCGCGGACTGACATTTTCAGCATTGGAGTAGTCCTCTACGAGATGGTAGCCGGACGCAGGCCGTTCGAAGGGGCGACGATCGGCGACCTGATCGTCTCGATACTGGAGCGAAAACCAGCGGCACTTGCAACATACAGACGAGAGATGCCGGAAACGCTGGAATGGATCGTCAGCAAAGTACTGCGTAAAGACCGGGACGAACGCTATCAAACGGCCAAGGACATGGCCACCGATCTCCGCAGGCTAAAGCAGAGTATAGAGATTGATGCCGAAATGGAGCCGCGTAAGCATTCAGGAACGGGCGGTGGGACTGTATCTGCAGATAATGGCGGGCGAGCAGCGACTCAAATTGTTAGAGCGCCGGCAAAAATCTCCGACTTGAGCCGTACGGAAACGCCGGTGCTGAAGCGCCGGTCTCGTAAAACGATCGATTCCCTCGCCATCCTGCCGCTCGTTAACGCGAGCGGTGACCCGAATGCGGAATATCTTTCCGACGGCATCACCGAAAGCATCATCAACAGCCTCTCTCAAATATCAAAACTGCGTGTCATGGCGCGCAGCACCGTGTTCCGCTACAAGGGGCTAGAAGTTGATCCGCAAACGGTCGGGCGGGAACTGGGCGTGCGAGCGGTCCTGACGGGGAGAGTCTTGCCGTTAGGCGACTACATGGTCATTGGCACGGAACTGGTTGACACCGCCGACGGCTCGCAACTCTGGGGCGAGCAGTATCGGCGAAGTGTTTTAGACATCTTTGCGGTGCAGGAAGAGATTTCGCGGGAGATTTCTGGGAAGCTGCGCTTAAGATTGACTGGCGCAGAGAAGAAACGTCTGACCAAACGTTACACTGAGAACACAGAAGCCTATCACCTGTATCTCAAGGGTCGCTACTATGAGAATAAGTTTTTCAATGAAGCTGCCTTTAAGAAAGCCATCGACTGCTTTCAACAGGCTATCGAGCGTGACCCAGCCTACGCGTTAGCTTACGCCGGGCTTGCTGACGGCTACATCAGGCTGAGCACGTTTAATGTAACTCCTTCAAGGGAAGGCTTTGCGAAAGCAAGGGCAGCGGTGCTGAAGGCGCTGGAGATCGACGACACACTCGCCGAAGCGCATACCTCACTCGCAAGAATTAAATCGTCGTTCGATTGGGACTGGCCGGGCGCCGAAGAAGAATTCAGGTGGGCTATCAAGCTTAATCCGAACTACGCGACTGCGCACCACTTGTACGGCAGGCATTTGATGATTATGGGACGATTGGATGAGGCCACGGTGGAGATCAGACAGGCCTCTGAGCTTGACCCGCTCGCCCTTAACATCCACACGGACTTGTCGGCGCCTTTATTCTTTGCGCGGCAGTACGATCGGGCGATAGAGAGCCTGCGAAAGACGCTCGAGATGGACCCGAACTTCGCCTTGGCTCACGGCCGCCTCGGGGGAGCTTACGAGTTTAAGGGGATGTATGAGGAAGCCATTGCGGAGTTTCAAAGGGTGGTAGAACTTTCCGGAAGCCGTCCAGGGACGTTGGCGGCGTTCGCGGGCGCCTATGCGGCATCGGGCAGAGCAGATCAGGCGCGGGACATACTCGACCGGTTGAAGGAGCAATCGCAGCGAGGCCACGTCTCGCCGTGTGACATCGCGGAAATTCACGCGGCGCTTGGGGAGAAAGATCAAGCATTCGAATGGCTCGAAAAGGCTTACGAGGCCCGATCGAGTGACCTGCGTTTCCTCAAAGTCAATCCGTCGTTTCCAGACAGCCTTCGCTTAGACCCGCGGTTCGCAGATCTGCTGCGGCGCGTTGGCTTTGCAGAATAAAGCTAAAGGCGTGCCTGGGTGATGTTGCCGATTTTCCACGACTGGCATGTCGCCGGTGAGTCTACTATCGTCCAAGCGATTAATCTCGGCGCAGTAAGAGCAACGCACTGTCGGGCCGGTCAATTATTGTTTCTCATTTCAATGAAGGGACCTCGGCTGCCAGCCAAAGAGCTGCTTGGCCTTGATCATTTCGACGACAACGGGCGACACCAGCGACTCCCAAGCGGGGTCTCCCTGCATAATCTTGGCCAGGACCTCGGGGGTGCGAATCGAGAGGTAAGATTCATCGTACGAGCGAATCGGCACAACGCGTCCAGTCTCGAGCAACAATTTGTTCAGATAGTGCCACGGGGCTGGTATATCTGCCTGCTCCAGTGTCTGGATCAAACCGGACAGCGGATCGCGAGTCGGATAGACGTACATTTTCACGGATCGTTTGAACAACCGACCAGCGGATTCAAGCACGCCGCCGGGCAAGTCCGTGTAGTATTTCTCATCGGCAATTTCTCGAATGCTGGGCAGCCCGACTGCCAGGCCGATCAAGCCGTCGGTGTAGCGGGCGAGGTATTCAGCCAACTGGTAGAACGGCTCGAAGCACGAAATCAGCACGTCATAGCCCAGAGCACCCAGGATGTCCGCACGTGCAAGAAAATCAGGATGACCAAAATCGGGGGTGGAGGTGAGGCCGCGTAGCGTCATCTCCGCCAATACTACCGGCTTCTCCCCGACCACGCCTGGCTCTTCGAGAAACTGATCTCGTGCTCGATCCAACAGATCAAGCGTCAGCTTGGTGGCCGGCCGGAAACTCCCGCGCTCGACCAGGATCGGCCGCTTGTAAAGGATTTCCGACGGCTGCACGACCTCCCCGTTTGCAGTGAACATCGCAGCGTCAGTCAATCCGCGCTCGACCAGTTGGAGGCTCATGAGTCGGTTGTCCACGCCCGCGAAGGCCGGGCCTGAAAGCTTGATCATGTCTATCTCCACCTGCTCGCGCGACAGTCCATCCATCAACGCGGCCAGCAGATCCGCAACTGGATTCCTTCGATGGAAGGCGCCGTGGACCAGGTTGACCCCAAGGATACCCAACGCCTCTTGCTCGCGAGCCGCAGTGGAGTCGGAGAGGTGAGCATGGACGATGATCTCGGATGCTTCCTGTCGAGGCTCTGCCTGGAAACGAATCCCGAGCCAACCACGGCCATTGTCAGATTTGCCATAGCTGCGCGTCGCCGCAGTGTCTGCGAAGACGAAGAATCTTTTGGAATCACCGCGGTCGTTTCCCAATCGCTCCAAAAGTTGAGCGAACTCCTGCTCGAGCATCGACTCTAGCCGCTGCCGGCTGACATAACGTTGGGTCGGTCCGTAGAGCCCGCTGCTGACTGCCATGTCATAAGCCGAAATGGTCTTCGCCACAGTTCCAGCCGCGCCGCCGACGGAAAAGAACCAGCGGGCGACTTCCTGGCCGGCGCCGATCTCGGCGAACGCGCCGTAAGTCGTTGCGTCAAGGTTTAGCGCCAACGCCTTCTCGCGAGTATTTGAAGCGACATTATCCATTGAGCTAATCAGACCTCCATGCTAATACCCATCCGGGCCAAGGTGGACTGGACACGCTGCGGTGCTCCAAAATTTCTTCATCCCACTTCGTTTGCGGCAGGCCGGTCAATTTCTGGAGCACCTATCTCTGAGCTTCCTTGAGCTCTCGCTCGGCTTGCAACCAATCGTCCTGGTCAAACCCGGGTATTTCTCCCCGCTCCAGATAGAGTTCGTAGGCACGGCGCTCGATTTCTTCTCTCGCGGGTTCGTAGAGCTCGTCTAAAGTTTCGCCTGCCTCTGTTTTGTTAATATTCTTCGCTCTCGCTGTTTTGGCTGTCGACATAGTTTATTCCTTCCTTGACTGTTGTTGTCTTTAGTTGCGATTGTACGCTTCGCCTCGCTTACTCTTTCCTCAGTGCGGCCATTCATTATGACGTGAGCACCCTCTTCAGCTAAAGCTCTTGCGATAGCGAAACCGATGCCCACAGTTGAACCTGTGATCAGCGCCCTCTGCCGTTTAGTTGAAGATTCATTGCTCGTTTACCTCTTTCTCTCACCAACATTTACTGCGGAGCCTCGTGGGTTGCATCAATGAACCCGAACGGTGCCGTCGAGATTAGGTTGGCTGAGCTATAGACATTTTACCCCTCCGGGGCGGGAAGGTGGACCGCGTGACTTCGCTTTTCGCCGGCAGCTTCGGGTTGCTGATCTTCGCCGCTCTGCGCGCCTGCCGCTTCCCACTTAATGAGTTTGAGATCGAGGACGAAGATCGAATAGATCACAGGAACCAGCAGCAGCGTAATGAAGGTCGCGCAGAGCATTCCGCCCATCTGCGCATAACACATCGGCTCCCATAGCGGCCCGCCGCGAAGCGCCAGTGGGACGAGCGCAATCACTAATGCGAGTACCGTTATCAACACCGGGCGCAACCGCATAATGCCCGCATCCAGCAATGCCTCCTTCAGCGGTTCACCTGCTTCGTGCTTCTCTTCAATGAAGTCGAAGAGCACGATGATGTGACTGACGATCAATCCGACCAGGCTGATGATTCCCAGGAAAGCCATAAACCCGAAAGGCGTGCCCATGATCCAGAGCGCGGTAAGTCCTCCCACAATTCCATAAGGCACGGCCGCGAAGACGACAAACGGCTTGATGGCGTTTTTGAACTGATACACGAGACTGAGAAATATCGCGGTCACGGAAATTAACAGCACGACTACCAGATTCTTAAAACCCTTGACTTGCTCCTCTTCCGATCCACCGATCTGCATTTGATAACCAGGCGGCAGTTGATTTGCGAAGGCAGCTAACTGAGGGCGGATGGCGTTCATGACTTCAGACGGCAGGTGCCCCGCTTCGGGCATACAGCCAACTGTGATCGTGCGAAATTGATTGCGTCGCCGAATTGTCTCGGTCTGCATCTCGTGGTCCACCGATGAGACCTGGCGCAACGGCGCCTTCTGTGGCCCTTGTGAGGAATAAACATAGAGGTCTTGCACATCGGCAAGCTGTGCGCGTTCTTCCATCCGCAACCGTGTCACGACCGGGATCTGCTTATCGCCCTCGCGCAGCACAGTCACTTGCCCACCACTGATTCCCGTTGCCGAAGAAGCCGCCACGTCGAGGTTGGTGATCCCCGCGGCGTTCGCGCGGTCCGGGTCGGTTTGAAGCTTGACGGCGAAGCTCTGCTCGCCCCAGTCGTCGCGGATGCGCTGAGCGTATGCAGTGGTGCGCAGGATATCTTTCACCTTCTCGGCTTCCTGGCGCAGCGTGACCATGTCCGCGCCCGCGATGCGAACTTCGACCGGCATCGGGATCGGCTTGCCCGTATCGAGCTGTCGCGCATCGATCCGCGCGCCCGGCACTTTGTCGTCTAGCGCTTTCTGAATGAAGCCGATCAGACCGTTCGTGTCATGCTTGTCTTTTACCTGAATGATGAGCTGCGCATAGTTCAACTGCTGCAGCTCTGGCGAGACCGAGAACCAGAACCGTGGGCCACCGCCGCCGACAAAAGTGGTGAGCGATTCAAGAACTTCACGCGGCTTCCCATCTTTCGCCGGATGAGCCTTGCCATATTCCTGCGCTGCCACGCGCACTACTTCTTCAGCATGCCGAGCCGCTTCATTCGTGGCGGAGAGTGGCGCATCTTCCGGCAGCCACACATCGAGGTATGAAAGATAAGAAAGATCCTTCGGGAAAAAATCGGATTTGAGCCGGCTCGCAGCGAGTCCGCCGCCGGCCAGCAGGATGAAAGAACCGAGCAGCACCTTCCAGCGGTGATTGATCGCCCATTCACCGACACGATAATAAAAGGCCGGAAACCCTTGTTTGCGCCGCTCCTCAATCGGCGGCTGAGGTTTGGCTTTCAGCAAGTAATAGCCGAGGAAGGGAATGAACATCATCGCCACGACGAGCGCTGCTACCAAAGAACAAGTAAGCACGATCGGCAGACTGTATAAGAATTCACCCGTGCCGCCCGGCAAAGTAAGGAATGGCAGGTAAGCGACGATATTGGTGATGGTGGCGAAAATGATCGCGGTGATAAGTTTTGTTGGACCAAGCCATGAAGCGATGAGCGGCGGCTGCCCGCCAGCCAGCGAGTTCTTAATCGCATCGCCGGATACCACCGGCACATCCACCAGCAGTCCGAGAGCAATGATCAGGGTGGCGATGGAAACCTGCTGCAGATCGATCCCCAGTGCGTGCGCCATCCCGAAGGTGATAAGGAGAGTAATCGGGATTGCCAGCCCCATCAGCAGCGCCGAACGCCAGTCCCAGAAACCGATGAGCGAGACGATCACCACCAGGACAATGGCCTCGTAGAGACTGTCCATAAACAGATCGATGTTCTCCGTTACTTGTCGGGGCTGGTCGGAGGTGCGCGCCATGATCAGGTCTTCGGGCAACTGCGTCTTAACCTGGGCCAGCGCTTCGTCGATCCCTTTACCGAATTCGCCGATGTATTCACCCGGGCGCATCTGAACCGCGACCGTAATGGCGCGGGTGCGCTGCCAGTTGCCTTGTGCGTCGCGCCATTCGTAGAAGTTGAGAAACCGCGGCGGACTGTCATAACCGCGCGCGATGTCCACCAGATCGCGCAGGTAAACGGGGGCGCCCAGGTTTGTCTGGGTGACAGCCACATCGCTTATCTCCTTTTCACTCCTGAACTCGCCTGAAGGATCGATGGAAAGATTTTTTCCGGCAGCTTCCAGTTGACCGCCGGCAAGCGTGATGTTGCGTGCGCGCAAAATATTCGACAGGTCTGATGTCTGCAATCCGTATGAAGCGATGCGTTCCTGAGAATAGAGGAGAAAGACTTTCTCCGGCAGAATGCCAGAACGCGACACCTTCGATGCCTGCGGGACTCCTTTGAGAGTCTTCTCGATGAGATCGGTGAAATCATCCATCTCCCGGTAGCTGTATTTGTCGCCCGCCACCGAGGCTAGCTTGGAGCGTGTCTCTTTTGGATCGCGGATCACCACAGGCTGCCAGCTATCCGGGTGAAAATCCGAGGCCTGCAACCGGTCATTAATAAACTGTCGAGTATAGCCAAGCAAAGCTTCATCGCTCGCCTCGGATACGCCGTCAACACCGACAAAATTCGGCTCGACGATGACGTGCATGTCGCTGGCTGCTTGCTTGTCCTTGAGATAATGAGCAAACAGATTGAGTGGTTCCTGCACTATGCGAGGGCTGACTGTCTGTGTGAGACCAATGACAATCGTAAAGCGCGTCCCATTGCCCGCAGTCTCATACCGTGCCCGGTGACGCGTGATGGCGTCACTGACTGCCTTCGTACGCAGATCGATCCCCGTGTCGCTTACTTTCGGACTGGCGACAGTGAGCATTAGGGCTGCTGTGTCGCCGAAGTCCTTGATGAAATTTACGGGGCCGGCCCCTTCCGGCAATCCAGTGACTGTGCCAAGTTTGAGCGCGATATCATCGAGTTCCTTGCCGACCTGACTGCCGGGCATGTTCTCATCCAGATCTACATAGACCACTGAAAGATTGGTGCGAGAGATCGAGCGAATCTTGTCCACTCGCGCATTCTGGGCGATCTTCTCTTCGATCTTCCTGGTTACCAATTGCTCAATTTTCTCAGCCTTTGCCCCAGGCCAGCTCGTGAGGACGACGGCGCTTTTGACCGGTGTGTCAGGGTCTTTGCGCTGAGGCATACTGCGATAGCTGTAAAAACCCCAGACACAAACTGCGACCAACATGACCCAGGCGATATGCCGCTGCTCCACGAAGAAGCGCGAGATATTGAACTTACTCTTGATGATGTCCTCGTCGCTTCTTGCGGGAGCCATTTTCTTCTCCGTCAGTGGTCAGTGGTCAGTGGTCAACTGACCCTGACGTTTTTTATGGAATCACTTTCACCGCGTCGCCATCCCTAACCAGAGTGACGCCTGTCGTGATGACGCGATCGCCCTCCTTCGTTCCCTCAGTCACGGCAATCGTGTTGCCGTATGTTTCGCCCAGCTTCACGTCGCGCACCTTCGCGATCAGGCGTCCGCTTTGCTCCGTCACCACGAAAATGGCATAGCCATTCGCGTCGGTCGGGGATTTCACGACTGCATTCAACGGCACGACCGGCCGCGCTTGTACAGCCTCCGAACGCCCCACCCTGAGCGAGACGATCATGCCCGGTCGGAGCAGAGCTTTCGGATTTGGAATTGTGATCTCGACATTAAAGACTCGGCTCTTGGGATCGGCGGCTGGGAAAACAGAAGTGATCTGTCCCTCGAATTCGGTGCCGGGCATGGTTTCAGTTTCAACACTCAAACTACTTCCCAGTTTCATTTCCGGCACTGCGATGTCGGCCACGCCGAAAGCCGCTTTGACTGAAGACATGTCGGCGACTACGAAACCGATTTTACCGGGCGAGACCAACGTCCCTTTCTCGACTGATTTTTGCAGCACAAACCCATTCAACGGAGCCTTGAGCCTGGTGTCCTGGAGCGGAATCATCTTCTGGTGCACGACGGCTTGCGCCCCTCTTGCCCGGGCCTCTATTACGTCGATCTGCGATTTGGCGGAATTGGCTCGGGCCTGGACCATGCCAACCTGCGAGCGGGCGGCGGCGACCTTAGCCGTCGTCTGTTCGAGCTGTGCCTTTGCCGCATCGTAATTAGCTTTAGTCAGGCTCTGGCTGGCGAACAGGTTTTGAGCGCGGCCAAAATCAAGTTTGGCTTTTTCGAAGGCTGCCTCAGCATCGGTGAGTTGTGCCTTGCTCGATTCGATTGCGGAGAGCGCTTCCTGATACTGTGCTTTGCTGGCGTCAATGGCCGATCTCTCCTCTGAGGCCTGAGATTCGGCTTCGTTGAATTTCGCCTGATACTCGCTCTGGCGCACGCGCGCAAGCACCGCTCCTGCGACGATGGGATCGCCTTCCTGGAGGTCGCGCATTTGGCCGTCGACGCCGCGCACCCTTTGCAGCGCCTCTACGTAGCCGTCCACCTTGAAAGCCAGTTCCACCTGTGTGCGCGGGATAATCGTAGCCGAATACCGTGCTCCGCTGTCGGCGGCATGCAGCTCTACTCTCGCGACCTTCACCGGCACTGCTGGTTTTTGTATTTGCTTGGACTGGCAGGCCAACAGCAACAAGAGAATGACGCCGACTACACACGGTTTGAATGTTCTCTTCTTCATCTTTCCTAGTCGATTGCTTTTCGTATTCAGCCTGCGGAGCAGGCGTCAGCATAAAGCCTGGGGCGTGAGCCCCAGGAACAAGTCTGAAAGCGCCCCAGCCCGCGTTAGCGGGCGACAGCCGATACCCAAACCTGATTACTATTGAGTTGATGGTTATCTGACACTTTGCCGCCCACTCCGCGGGCTTCGAATTACCCAGCAATCAACCTGGGGTTCCGCTGCGCTCCACCCCAGGCTTGATGCTTTCACCTGCTTCGCAGGTTGGGCGCATTTCTTCATCGAACTCATGGACACACGCTCGCGACCTCACTGATACTCCTCTCTCACTTCTCTTGTCCCAACGCTTTTTCCAATTCAGCTTTAGCGGTCCAGAAAGACAGCAATGCTTGTTGATATTGATTGTTTGCGTCGGCCACCTTAGCTTGAGATTGCAGTACTTCCGTTAGTAGAGCAGCCTCGAATCTGTACCTGCCCTGAGTGATGCGGAGAGCTTCGCGCTCAGCGTCCTGACTGAGTCGCGCGACTCGCAACGCCTGTTGAGTTTGCTGTAACCGTCGGAACTTGTCGCCGACCTCAATGAGGATTTGGTCTTCGGTACTCTTTAAGGAATTCTCGGCCTGCTCGATTGTCTTGCTCTTCTCAGCGAGTTGACGTTTCTTGCGCCCCCAGTCGAAAGGCTCCCAACTCATCACTACTCCAACCGACGCAATATTCTTTGGCACTACTTCATCAAAGTTTCGCAGGCTCAATGACGTGAACCCCACGCTGACATCGGGTATGTACTCCGACTTCTTGAGGCGTTTATCAAGCTTAGCCTGCTCGAGCCTGAGCCGCGCTTCGCTGAGTTCAGGTCGCTGCTCGAGTGCACGACGGCGCGAAGTTGAGATGTCACATTCAAGGACTGTTGCCTCAGCGACAGGACCGACGCTGAAGTCCGTGAGTACATCTCGCCCCAGGAGCTGGTTCAATTGCTCTTTCTGCGTCGACAGACGATTGCTCAGATCGAGAGCTTCGTATTCCGCTTTCGCCAATCGAGTTTGAACTTGCAAATGATCGGATTTCAAAACAACTTGTTGCAGGACGAACTCGTCTGTCACTCGATCGAGTTCGCGGTAGGAATTGACCTCATCACGCACATTCTCCAAGGCACTTTCGCTTTGCAGTATTCCGTAGTAGGTCTGCTTGACGTTGTTGACGAGTGAATGTTCCTCCGAACGCAGGTTCTGCTGCTCTTCGTCGCGAGCCAACCTCACCGCATCGATGGCGAGGCCGATGCGGTACTGCTGCGAAAGAGGTTGCAGTACCTGAGCGGCGAAAACTGCGGTGGGTCGCCTTGGCGTGCTCAAGGTGAAGAATGGTCCTATGCCGGGAAAGACACCGGTGAATGGACTCGTCAGGTTAGTTTCGTGTTTGACCATGTCTTGCGAAATCAGCGCGTAGAAATGTGAGGAAGGAAGTCGGGATGTGCGGATGCTTCGAATTTCGTCTTCGCCCTTTGCGACGCTGAGGCGCGCATTCTTGAGAGGGCGATTGTTTTGCAGGGCGATGCTTATAGCCTGATCGAGACTCAACACCTCAGCCGAAGTTCGCGCGGTCTGTTGACACCCTCCAGCTAGCGGCGTGACCAGCAATAAAGACAGTGCCGCAAAATAACCCCTTGGGCCGTGCACAGTCTTGTTTCTCATTGCGTGCCTCAGATCCCCGCCTTGGTCAGACCTTGGGGTAACAGTCTGCGTCTTGCCGATCTTCTGAACCACAAGAATGTATGAAGTCGTGAATCGCGACCACCCCAAATGCACTAGTTTTTTCACTGCATTTTTCTACAGGCGATGGATACCACCTGAGTCTCTGGATAAAGGAGATTGGCGAGCTTCGCATCACCCCGCTGCTGGATTTCCGGAGTGGCGGACCTCGGCTTTGGCAGGAACAAAAACAACCACTACAATTGCCGACACGAGAAATTTACAATGCCTGACCCCAAACTCATTCGCATCCTGAGCGTTGAGGACCATCCGGTCTTTCGTGAAGGACTAAGCACTATCATCGGATCGCAGCAGGACATGCTTCTGGTTGCGCAAGCGGCTAATGCTGTCGAGGCCCTGGCTGAATTTCGTCATCATCGACCGGACATAACGCTGATGGATCTTCGCCTTCCTGGCGCCAACGGAACAGACACCCTCATAGCAATTCGCGGAGAGTTTCCGCTGGCTCGCATAATCATGCTGACAACCTCGGACAGTGACGGCGAGATCCAACGGTCGCTGCGAGCAGGAGCCTCGGCTTACGTGCTTAAGAGTATGCCAAAAAATGAATTGCTGGCGGTGATCCGGTCGGTCCACTCCGGCAAACGCCATGTGCCACCCGAGGTGGCGGCCCGCCTCGCGGAGCATCTCGGCGAAGAGGATCTCACGACTCGGGAAATGGATGTGCTCCGACTTATTCGTGATGGCTATCGCAACAAACAGATTGCGGATCAATTGGCTATTGCGGAGACTACCGTTAACTTCCACATCAAGAACCTCGTGGGTAAGCTGGGGGCTACTGATCGGGCGCATGCGGTAGCCATCGCAATTCGACGGGGCCTGCTGCAAGTGTGATCGCGTCCCGATGTTCCTATAGAAAACTGCAGGATGCCGGCTGTAGCTCTCAATGTTCCGCGAATGCAGAAACCCGGGTAACGTTAAGGGCGCCTCGGAAAGTGCATTCTATCGTTCGTGTCCGCAATCTATTTGATAGGGTGTTCTTCGAGTAGTGTCCCTAATTTAATCTCTGCTGTTCGTTTAGAGGCGGGCGTTGCCCGCCGGTCCAATGTAAATCGGAGTAATTCAAATTCCTTCTGACAGGCACCGGCGGGCAACGCCCGCCTCGAAACGGAAATTAGGACACTACTGTTCTTCGGCTGGAATTGACCCACGATTGGCTGCCATGCCACCTGGAAAGCAACATTCTGTTGCAAGGGCGAAGGACGTGAAGTCGCGACCAGCTCCCTTCTGCTGCGCGCGGTTCTTCGCGGTTGTGAATCCGTCGGCAGCGTTCTATCCGAATAGACAGATCGGGCTGACTCTTTGGATCTGCCTGGTGATCGGCTTGTCTTGCCTCTCGACGTGCGCGCTCGACAGAGATCGAAGTATTGTGCAATTCCATCGCACGATTTGGAGCGTGAACGAGGGAGCGCCGAGCGACATCAGTGCGCTCGCCCAAACCGAAGATGGCTACTTGTGGATTGGTTCGCCACGGGGCCTCTTCCGCTTTGATGGCGTTAAATTCGAGGAATATAAACCGCAGACCGGAGTGGAGCTACCTTCTCACGGTATCTATTATCTAATGCCCACACCTGACGGAGGGTTATGGATCGCCTTTGCGCCAACCGGATTAGGTTTCCTGAGGGACGGTTCTTTGACGCTATTTACCCGACCTGAAGAATTGCCGGATTCTCAAATTCATAGCTTCGCTCGCGATCATGACGGAAGAATCTGGGCTGGCACCGAAACAGGGTTGTCCCTGCGTGAAGGAACACGATGGATCCAAATAGGGCACGACTGGAACTTTGCTCCTGACACAATAAGGAACCTGTTCGTCGATCGTGAGGGCACGCTCTGGGTAGCGACCGTGAGGATCATTACCTTCCTGAGGCGGGGTTCGAAAGCATTTGAACTTGCCGGGCCGGTCGGGCGGGGTGTTACCACATTGGCGCAGGCCAAAGACGGGCGAGTGTGGTTTGCGGACGATGGTAAAGGAGAAGTACGACCGGTTCCGATTGCGGGACACAACTCGAATGCGGAAGATCCCGCGATCGTCGATGACAGTCTGCATGAGCTGCTCATCGATCGCGAAGGCGCCTTGTGGATCACGCGCTATGACTCCGGATTAGTACGAGTCAGGTATCCCGAGAGATTGGGAAATCGGAAGCTCGGTCCTCATGACCCCGAATTGGAGTCGTTCAATGAAATGGCCGGCTTCTCCGGAGGGTTCGCCTACAAGCTCCTCGAGGATCGTGAGGGCAACATCTGGGTTGGCTGTTCCAAAGGACTGGTTCAATTCCGCCACAATCAAATCGTTCCGCTGAGTCTGCCGCAGCGCTATCAAAAGATGGTGTTGCGCGCGGGAGAAGAGGGCGAGATCTGGGTCGGGACCATCAATAACAAACCGTTGCTGCACATTCGCGGTGAAAGCTTTTTTTTGGAAAGAGTGGGTGAACAGGCATCCAGCGTCTTTCGCGACTCAAACGGTGATGTCTGGTGGGGCTGCGCTACCGGAATCTGGCGTCAGAGCGGTACGACATTTCAGTATTTTCCTATGCCAAAAGGCGCTGAACCACCGAACTGGATATACGAGATCATACCCAGTAGAGACGATGGGGGGCTATGGGTTCGACTCGGAGATTTCGGGACCGTTCACTTCAAGCAAGGCGTCTGGAACCTCGGTGACAGGCCAAAAGAAATTCCGCTTAAGGGACCCAGCGCCAGTTATCAAGACACGTCCGGACGTGTCTGGCTCGGTTTCAGTGCCGGAGGAGTGCGGGTAATTGATGGCGAGCAGGTTACCGCTTACTCACAGAACGATGGCCTCGATGTGGGTGCCATCAAGGTCATTCGCGGCCTTGGGCAGCACATCTGGGTCGGCGGTGAACTCGGGTTGATGTCTTTCAATGTCGGACACTTCCGGAGAGTGACAGTTGCGACAGGGGAGCAGTTTGGTACGGTCTCCGGAATCATTGAGACAGCTAATGACGGGTTGTGGTTGAACGAGATGAGGGGAATTGTGCAAATTCCCCCTGAAGAGATCCGGCGCTTCATGGCTGATCCGAATCACCGCGTAGAGTATCGGCGATTCGATTATCTGGATGGGTTGCCGGGTGCGCCGCAGACGACCTTCGCCAATTCGACTGCTGTCCAAGCCAGCGACGGGCGGCTATGGTTCGCCACAAACAACGGACTAGCGTGGATCGATCCTGCAAACATTGTTAGGAACGTCGTGCCACCGCCTGTTTCGATTCTATCAATCGGCAGCGAAAAGGGTCGTCAGCCGATGTCGAACGCAGTCAAGTTTGCAGCCGGCACGCACACCATTGAAATTGACTATACCGCACTAAGCCTTTCCATACCTGCACGAGTTGAGTTTCGCTACAAGCTGGAGGGAGTCGATAAAGACTGGCAGAATGTCGGCACCCGCAGGCAGGCCTTCTATACGAGCCTGGGCCCGGGCCGGTATACGTTTCGAGTGATCGCATGCAATAACGACGGCGTCTGGAACGAGCAGGGCGCCATTCTGGCCTTCAGCATCGCCCCTGCCTGGTACCAGACGAACTGGTTCGTTCTTCTGTGTGTGCTGGCCAGTGCTCTGATCATGTGGGTTATCTTCCGCCTGCGTGTGCGGCACGTTGCGAGATCTATTAGCGTACGTTTCGATGAGCGATTGGCCGAACGGACTCGCCTCGCGCGAGAACTTCACGACACCTTTCTCCAGACAATCCAGGGCAGCAAGTTGGTTGCCGATGATGCGCTGGAACAGCCCGGCGATACGGTTCGACTGCGGCACGCCATGGAACAGTTATCGACCTGGCTCGGACAGGCAGTAAGCGAGGGTCGGACAGCGCTCAATTCGTTGCGCACGTCAATCAAAGAGAATAACGATCTCACTGAAGCTTTCCAACGGGCGACTGAAACCTGCGTGATCCTGGGATCCATGTCTCCCACGTTTTCTGTAGTCGGCGAAGCCAGGGAGATGCACCCGATCGTGCGTGATGAGATCTATCGCATCGGATTTGAAGCCATCCGAAACGCTTGTACGCATTCTGAGGCGAGTCGATTGGAAGTCGAGCTTAGATACGAGCAGGATCTTGTGGTTCGTGTGAAAGATAACGGCAAAGGCATCGACGCAACTATCGCGGCTGAAGGTAAGCACGGTCACTTCGGCTTACAAGGAATGCGCGAGCGGGCCGCGCGAATCGGGGCCAAACTCTCGCTCTCCAGTTCTGCAACCTCCGGAACCGAGATCGCGCTGGTTGTCCCGGGGGACATCGCTTTCCGAATCCCTCCAACTATAACGACGCGACAGGTCGAGCAGTGAGCATTTCCGCCACGTGCATGAGCGTGCGGAATACCTCCCCTCCGATCTCATAGTTAATTCTGTCCTTACACATAGCGAATCGGGAATATCTGTATCGGTGTATCATTGCCAGCATGAGTGACACCCTTCAGTATCTCGTCAGGCACGGTTACCTCGTGCTTTTCGTCTCCGTGCTGGCGCAGCAACTCGGGGTACCACTGCCCTCCACACCTTTCATCATAGCCGCGGGCGCGCTCGCACACACTGGTCAGTTAAGCTTCGGCACGACGATCTTCGTCGCCTTCAGCGCTGCGATGATCGCAGACCTTGTGTGGTTCGAGATTGGGCGGCGGCGCGGCACTCGCGTCCTTCAGTTCCTCTGCCGCATCTCACTTGAGCCTGACTACTGCGTACGACGCACCGAGAACACCTTCGCGCGACACGGCGCGAAGACGCTCGTCGTCGGCAAGCTCGTTCCCGGCATAAGCGTTCTGGCCACCCCGATGGCAGGAGCCTACGGGCTAGCGCGCTCACGCTTTCTGCTGTTTGACGGAATAGGCATCCTGCTCTGGATCGGGACGTTCGAACTGCTCGGCTACTTGTTCAGCGATCAGTTGGAAGATGTTGTCGCGTACGCGTCCCGCTTCGGCGGGTTGCTGACCGTACTTTTTGTCGGCGGCCTTGCGGCTTACGTTGGGTGGAAGTACGCGCAGCGACGCAGATTCCTTCGCTCGCTGCGCGTAGCGCGCATCACCCCGGAGCAGTTGAAGGCGGAGTTGGACTCAGGCGCGGACCTCCTGATCGTTGACCTTCGCCACGCGCTGGAGGACGAGGCCGAGCCTCGGACTCTACCCGGCGCGATGCGATTGCCTGCTGAAAGACTTGAAGAACGTGGAGGCGAGCTACCGCGTGGAAAGACTTTGGTGCTCTACTGCTCTTGACCAAACGAAGCGACGAGTGCCCGTGTGGCGCTCGCACTAAAGCGGCAAGGAATCACAGACGTGCGACCGCTCGCTGGTGGCCTGGAAGGCTGGTTGGAACGCGGATATCCAGTCGTGTCGAGCGCGCGTTGACCGAGTCCTTCACTCCCGCTTAATGATGAATACTGTTTTGTCGTCAATCTGATCCTCTTCTCCAATCTGCCGCAAATGGTCGTCGTGTTTTGTGGCGTGTTCCATCACCGCATTGCAGATGTCTCTCGCTGACTTCGAATAGTTCTCCGACATCACAGCTTCGAGGTGTTGCCGTTCTTCAGCATCGCTCCCGTCATAGACGCCATCGGTATAAAGAAAAAGAATGTCGCCCGGGCTCATTAACGTAATTTCGGCAACATCGGACGAGTTAGCCGGCCTGGGCCGAAACTTCATTGAGAAATACCGCTTACGATCCGGATGATCAGCGGAAATTTGCAGGCCCAGTGGCAGAAATTGCACCATTCTATCTTTGTCCAGCTCGACAAATTTGCGGTATTCAACAGAGAACACGAGCGGGGGCGGGTGCCCAAAATTCACAAATCGAAAATAGCCGTAGGGATGCAGTTCGCCATAAAGCATAGTCGCAATTTCGCGAGCATGTTCTCTCTCGCTTAACCCCAGTGCGTTGCGAGCCGTGACCGAATGGGCCAAACGCAGGTTGAGGTTTTCAAAGAGCTCCGGTGTCGTCATTCCATGATGATCGAGCTCGGAAAGCATGAGAGCATGAAACGTGTCGTGTACCGTCGAGGCAATTTTCGCCGCAATAAGTCCGTGTCCCTGAGCGTCCACCAGCAGTACTCCTGCCGTACTATGGAGCTCGTGGAGGGCTTCGGCGACCCGCACCTGTTCCGAGCTTCGTGCCGCTCTGTATTCGGCTTCCATTTCGGACCCGTAATCCGGCCTGGACCTCAACCACTCCACGTGATCATCCACTGAGTTACGCGGCGGTGCGCCTGGCGGGAGCGGATCAAGAAACTCCTTCGATAACTTCAGGGCCTGCCGAATGCGTGCATCGACGTCATAACGCTGCGGGAAGTTTATATATTCAAATAGATCCCCGCCTACCCTTCCGACGGGAACAGAATTTCCGTACATCTCGATGCCGGGTATATCCGGAATCGCTCCTTCCACCGGCATGAGCCGTTCACGGAGGTATTCATCGATACTCAGATCTGTGGGCGGTGTAGTCACTGAACCGTTATGAACATCATCCATCGAGTGAGATTGTAACTGCGCTTCTGTGCCAGCTTTATAGCACCGATTAGCCTACGCTCCCAAAGAGTTTCGTCAACAAACCTTTGGACAGTCACGGTCCGGCTTTGATCAGTGTCCTTTTATATAAGGTTTCCTTTGCCGAGTCCTTATTATGTACGCCACTGAAAGTGCTTTCAGCCACGCATTCAAGCGAACAGCCGGGATGGCTCCCAAGCGATACCGAAATGGTTTTGCAAGCATGGATCGGTCAACCACGCACCAGGACCAAGCGTCAGTCCGCATTTTTGCAGTAGCTTATTGCCTGTTAATAAAATGCGAGCCGCGTTCTTATCGGCGCCCGATGCCGATTCTGCTTTAAGGTGCCTTCATATCTCTATCGCCCAACCACAACAAGCCGTCGATTATCAGTCGATCCTGAATTGTGTTGTTGAAGGTAGATGACAAAGTCTTGTTTGTAGCGTCATACCTGTGCTCATAGTCAATGTCGTTGTGGCCCATGTTGAAATAGAGCATCTTGTAGTTCTTGTTAGTCCAGACCACGGGATAGTAGCCGCTGTACCAGATCTCTTGTTGTTTTGGCCCGGTACCCAGAGGAAAGCTGGCTGAGTCTATTGAGAGCAGAATGTCTATGTCGGGATTCTGTCGCAGATCTTTCTCCCATCGGTACCACTCGTTCGGCGAAGACTTGAAAGTCTCAGGTAGATGGCGAGTTGCCGGATGGCTGCGGTCTTCGACACGTAGAATCGCCGACGTAGGTCTCCACGTGTTGCTGACGTATGAGCCTGACCCGAGAAAGGTGTTGTGGTACCAGTCCCAGTTTGCCGGATACCCTGAAGGTGTCAATGCAAAGCCGGCAAAGTGAAAGCCCATCCAGGCTCCGCCATGCTCCATGTAGTCCTTAAACGCAGCTCGTTGCGCAGGATCTTCGGGACGAGTATCCAGAAAAATGACCACCTGATATTTGGCAAGAAAGTTTGAATTTAGATTCTGCCAATCGGATGTGGTGTCATAGCTGAATTTGTATTTCGCCGCCATTTCAGGAAACCATCGATTGGCCTCATGCACAAAGCTGATATGCGCCGGATCCTGTTTGGCGGTAAAGAATGCAATGACTCTGAACTTCGGGCTGCTGTTATTCGCGCTCAGCGCTGAAGAGCTAATGATGAGCACTACAATGCTCAATGCCTTGAAGGCAGATTTGATGAAGGTCGTGCTCATTCTTAACGCTCTACTTTACGGTCCGCCATTACCATTATCATAATACTCTTGGCTGTAGTAGTGCTTCAGCGCGCAACGCTCCGCAGATGGGATTACAAGGCCGTTTTGCCACCGTCGACTGTGATCGTCTTAGTGTTATTTCGTGTTCGTTCGTGTGACTTCGTGGATCGTATCTATTCTTTGATCTATACATCTTGTTTTTCAGCAGCCTGCTAAGGCACGTCGAGGCCTTCGCCATGTTTGCTATGTCAGAAGCGGCCTCGATCTCGTCTTTACCATTCAAGGCTTCGCGAAGTTCCTGCACTAGCCAAATTCCCCGAGTGATCGATTACAGGAGTTTTTTCCGTCAGCTTGGCGCCCAAGGAGAGTAGTTAGCCCGAGATGAATACGATACTAAGGTCTAATTGAATCGCCTCGGTGCGTTTGATATCGTTCACAATACGAGGCATGGAGTAAAAGAATGAGAGTTGAACTCTTTCACCCCGACTCTGACACAGAGACGCGTCATTGGGTACGGCATGATCAAGCCTTCGCAATGATGTTACGGCCCGGCTCAATTGAGTGGGGCTCGAAGCGTTCCGCGCTGGAAAAATTCGACTACGGGGCGGGCGACTTAGCACTGTGCCATCGTCACGTGGGTGAGTGGGTTGGACTCATGAACGTAACGCATCTGCAGCTCGGTATTTCCGATGCGGCACTGATGGCCAGCTCTGACGGAGCTTACGGCGAGGTAGAACTGCGCCCTTCACGCAAGTTTGCGGACCCGCGCCTGAGTGCGATGGTGGCGGCCGTTGATGCGGAGATGGTTGCTGGCTTTCCGAGCGGGCGGCTGTTTCTGGATTCTGTCGAACAGGCGATGGCCGTAACGCTGGTCAATGGTCATGCAGTAAGGCACCGTCCTGTGCAGATATACCGAGGCGGACTAGGCTCAGCGCGCTTGCGAAGGATTAAAGAG